>LFIK01005224.1_pt1 | contig 10449 bp, 7 predicted proteins | sample 643401 | NCBI WGS metagenome assembly LFIK01 (sample SAMN03777447, study PRJNA286221) | soda lake metagenome | biome: soda lake; feature: Kulunda steppe; material: water; isolation source: sample T5-Br brine of Lake Tanatar-5 | place: Russia: Kulunda steppe | collected 2010-07
CGGGACTTTGTAATTGAACCAGAACCTTCCTGACTCCAGCTCTCAAGCGTGCCCAGGTTCTCCACGCGACCACACCAGCCACCTTGCTCCGCCTCACGAAAAGTGCAATTGTAAAAGCTTACTGCACGACAAAATCGTGCAAGTAACAAGAACCACAACAGATTCGGTTAGACTTGTTAAACAGGTGAGTGGTTCCTATTGGCTTGAATGGAGATAGGCTGCTGCCCCCCCGATCAGTTTTGGATGGACCCGGTCCCTTCACAGGGATTGACCCATGCTCCGAGGCCCAGAGCATAACTGGGTGCCCGGTGAGGGGTTCCCCAATCCCGAGGCACTGCCTCAGGGATGATCGGACGGCCAGCAGGGCTTCGACAGCCCAAGCTTCACAGCAGAATGGATCTCGAACGTCAGGTTGAGCACCAGAAGATTCGAGGGATCCACATCAGCCGTGTCTGGTGGTGGATAGGGCTGGAAACTACCACCCCCTGTGCGAAGCCACCTAGGGCTTCCACGGGATGTTGTAATGAACTTAGAACCTTTCTGATCTAGCTCTCGGTGCGTCCTGGTTCTCCGCACCTCCAAGAACAACAGGCGTGCTCTTCCACACGCAACGTGCCAATGGTTCCGGCTGTTGAACGACTCACCGTCGTCTCACAGCCTAGAGGAACCAACCAACCACAACACTACCAATAGAAGCCGCCGAAACCGCATGCAAAGACGAAATCAACTAGCATACGGGACTCCCTAGTCTTGTCTTCTTCCTAGCTTGAGGAAATAATTCCATGAAAAATTGGACAGCATTATACTCACACTAGCGGTGTCGAATTCTTAGTCCACACTTGATAACCCTATGTTCAGACTAAGATAGGGATGTGCAAATTTGGTGCACTCGATTTTGTGCAACGGATGAAAACTGAAAATCGGGCTCTTTCCTCAACTTGAACCGCCCCCAAACATAGGATGGTTCTTGCCAACATCCATGACGTGTGGATGTTACGAGCCCACTCATCTTGCATCACGTTGTTGCCTTTCTCCGTTAAAAGATCCACGCATTTCCTTCCAACGCTTGTACGAGGGGCGCGAGATTTTCATCGAAAATGATTGCGCTCTACTTGAATTCTACACCTCAAAGATCCTAGAGGAACAAATTAGGAACAACATTGCCATAAGGTGTAATTTCCACTACAAACACTCATGAATTCAACAAGTCTTGTGCATCACATTCATCTTGGAGATTAACAACGAGGCCACATATATTCCTCATAGAGAAGAAGAAGTTGGTACTAATTCTGGATGTAGATCTTCTGTTCTAACCTCTCACGTGCTTTCTTCAGACAGACGTGGCGATGGGTATGGTGAGAGGGCATTGGCCAATTACTATCTGAAGCAAATAGTACCATGTGAAAAACTGGCAGGTATCAAGAATCTTGTAAAGAGTTTGAGTGCTCCCAAATGATTGTTTTCTTGTTCCAGCAACTAGGGTGTCGCGTGACAACAAGGAAACACAGTCCCCATCTTTTACAGAACAGTGTATCTCGCAGTGGACATCCGAAGCATGAGGTCTATTTGTTGACAGATTTCCAAGGGGAACCAGGTCAAAGCATGCAAAGTACGCAAGTATTACATTGGCTAGTGGGTTTCACAACCGGGCCTGCAGAATTAAACCGCATCGTCTGTTTGTTGCCTTACACCAAGCTTGGTATTTGACAAAAGGGGTCATCACAGCAATCACAGGTCGGGCACCATTGCACATTGGAAATGCCACTCCCGTTAGGAACATCAATATCAGCAGAACCATCTTCGTTTACTTGAAAGCAGCCAACACGTCCCTCACTTGGACCACCATTTGTGATGACGACAGTGCCTGGTGGCAGCCCTGTAAGTGTTGCAGTTTTGCAGTCATCATCATCTGAACAGATGGCAGAGACATCATCGTAAATGCAATTTGGATTGGTTTCCTGTGTATTGAGGCCAATACCTTCAAGCTTACATGCTCTATCACCAGAAGGGCATACGAGTGCTTCTTGGCCCTGTCCAGACTGTTCTGTTCGATAGTTTTCACAAGTAAGGGACTCATTCTCACAGAGCGGGCAGCATTCGCATGGCTCTGTTGGTGGGGGCGGAGGCGGTGTAGGAGGCCCTGGCGGAGTGGGAGGCACTGGAGGAGTGGGAGGCCCTGGCGGAGTAGGAGGCCCTGGTGGAGCCGGGGGGATATCTGTAAAGACACAGCACCCGCAGATTTTGTTGATGATTTTTGGTCCATTGCATCCGCTGGAATACCAGTCCACCACTTGTCCTCCCACTGTCTGAGCGTTGCATTGCTCTTCTTTTGAGCAACTAAAAGCATAGGTCTGATCAGGGTTCTGGTCTTGAAGTTGTTCCACAATCCATTCACATCCACGCACATCTGCCACACCTGGCACTGAGCACAAATCTTTCTCGTTGAGCAGCAAAGTCTCTTCCAAGCACCAGACATAGACAAAACTGCCAAACACTAGCAGTGTAGTCATCCAGGTTGCTCTTTTCTGTGTAGAGAACATTTTGCTCTGCCTTGGGGAGGTCTTGTTGACGAAGATCGGCCTTGCTGACCTGCTTCAATGTAGCAACAAAAGAGTCAGCTGCCTTTCCATCGAGAAGTCAGGCCGGATTTATCGGCAGCACAACAAGCACGAAAATCCTGGCCTTTCAGTCTTCTAGAGTATGCATTGGTGGTGATCAGCAGAAGTCTGGGAGGTACGACAGTGAATACCAAGTTCAAAATAGGACTGTTGGCCAGACTCTGCTTGTGGGATGAAAGAAACACCTCACAGTTCAATCCACTGGGACGCTGTTTTCTCCAGGCATGCTTGATAAGGCTGCAGATGATACGATGCTTGTTCGCTTACCTAGAGCTCTTTGTGCAGCGTGGAAGGGTGCACCTCTTTGCGCTGTGCTTCGCAAAGTGCCAGTCCGAACATATGGCACCCTTTATATAAGCAGGTGCCTGCAACGAGGGTCAAACAATCCGCAACAGGTGTTGCATCTTCCGACGTCTTTGCCATGGCCTCGAGCATGATGCTGCTCCCTCGGAGTGCATTCTTTCTCCGCAGCTGCGTGCAACGAGGCATTCCATCCTCGGCACGAGAGATTCGTTGATCTTCCCTCGTTTGAGCAGAGGCACGCTTCAAGTCTCGAGCCACCTCGTGCAGTGCAAACAGAACCGCTCTGTGCGCACCGTGTCCTTGTCCTCCCAATCGCAGCAGCTGCAACAACAATGGCAGGTTTGTATTCCCCCCATTTGCCTCGGTGTTGGGGTGGAAGTCCGCCCCAGTCCACATGGACACGTATGACCCTATTCGTGTCGTCCCGGGAACACGTGTACCGCGGGGCGAGCCTCCGCCCTATACCAGAGACAAAATGCCCCACCAGGATTGGACACGTGACATATTTGCCTTGGACAACTGGGACACCCCGATCCAGGACACGTGCTTGTGTACGTGGCCTTGGAATCAAAGCTTCAAACAAAGACCCACCTAGCTTGTGCAGGCAAGGAGCCTAGTGAAAATGGCACGTGGATAATACAGCACTCAAGCTCTCCTGAACTTCGAAAGACGTTGCCTCGTCCTCTCCGAAGGGATATGCTGTGTTTGGCTTGGCTCGAGCTGCCTGGTGGTGCGACAATCCGAGGGTGAAAATGAAGCACGTTCTCGTTCTGCCTTCCGTCAATTCCACATACAGAGACAACACATGCAGGATTCTTTTCAATCGTTCTCTCAGAAGGCATGCGTTCGTTGCCTTGCGTGGAAAGCTATGGCTGGGTGACGTCTGCAGGTGTACGAGGGCAACGACAGCAACCAGTGAAGGAAACGGGAAGCTTGAGGCAAAGAGAGATGTTGACCAACTCTTCATGAACATTTCGGTCATCTACTATTGTGCGGAAGGAGGCTTGTTACATGGCAGACAGAAAGAGAAAATATTTTGTTGTCTTGATAGCTTTGAAGCATCCAACCGCCTGATCTGCAGCCTTCTTCAAGCTTCGTCTTTGCACATTTGGATGCATCCTTCAAGCAAGAACATTAATGAACGACATTGACATAGGTAGGCTCTGCTGCAAGCTCAGAGAACCTTTGTGCAATTTTACGCGATTTCTTTGAGACACAAACTGGGGAAATGTTCAACAATGCCTGCAGATAGTGCCAGCGGTTCTTTGCCAACTGACAAGGAATTACTGAGCTGGAACGTGGAAAAAGAATGGCTTGCTGCTGGACAAGCTCCGGAAAACATGTCGAGAGAATGACAACAACGTGCACATGAGAGCACTACCCTTTACCAAAAGGACTTGCATATCCCATTATTTCAAATGCGCAAGAGGTTGCATTCAATGGCCAATTTTTGATCGATATTGTGCCAAAAGGGCACTGTCAACATTTTTCTGTTAGACCTCAAAACAAGATTCGTAAACGTTGAGAACCATAAGGCATCCATCCTCTCAAGGTACCGAGGTTGGCTGTGTACGGGATTCTGTTAAAATATCTACAGCTACGCAAAGAAGACAACCAGCTTTGCAATTGGATGAGCCACCCCTACTCATTACACTCTTTGTCATACAAATTGATATGAACTACGACTGGTTCTGTCATTTTGCATCTGCAATGGTATCCAACAATCATTGCTCTGCATATTTTCAGGATACCAGCACAATCTTTTATAATCAACGCTCTCATCGTTAATTCTATTCGGTCTACAGTTCTCAAATTCGCTCATCTTCCACCTAGCAAGAGTATTTGTACGAGGAAGTAGGAGTTGGTTTTGTTCAATAGGCAGACCTTTGCAGCTTTGAGATAATGACCGATTGTCATGTAGGCAAACGCAAACTACTTCATTGAAAGCGTTCAGCGATGTTCCGTACGTACCTGACCCATTGGGGAAATGTCATTCACAACTGAACAATGTCAGAGTATGCAGTTGAAATCACGATGGGAAATTCCTTTGCTCGCCAGCTTCTCAGCCTAACAATACAGAATAGTTACACCAAGAAACCTAGCAAATGAAGTATAACAAGTGTTGTACACAACCTTGGACCCCTGGAGATGTGTGCATTCCCTTTGTCAGGCTGCAGGCAACCATTTGCCACCTGTGCCCTGGCAATATGCAGTAGCCGTTGGATTTAAGTATGCTTGAGATTGTTTCAATGTAGGGCTTGGGAAAATACTCAAGAGCTCAAATGTAACAAAGGTCATTCAAACAAAATTTCCCCACTTTGAACGAAAGTGATTGCTTTTCGAGGTCAGCATAACCAGAACATTCCTCTCGTACTCCCTTCCAAACTCATGATAAAGTACTGCCGTTCTTTGCAGGCACGGCAGGACAAAAATGGGGCAGATTTTGCTGCTGCTGGAAGACACTTCATATTGTTCAAGAAAAAAATGCCAGGAATCTTGTAGGTAACTGTCTTTCAATTTGCTCAAGTAGTCCTTTCTTTGAGCAGCGATGGAGCAACTGAGCAAATCAATTGCAACCTGCTGGGCAGATACATTCTGCAGACATCTAGCTCACCAGTACTTACAAACGATGCCACAGATTCTCTTCAAGTAGATCCCAGAACTGCAGTGAGTGTGCAATTTTCAAAAAGCCAAAGTGTAGCAACCAAGAAATAGATAATGACGTCCACTCTAGAATTATTCTTCGTAGTGTAGTGCAGAGTCAACTCTATGGTAAAAGTTGACATTTGGTCTGTATCTGAACAGCAAGCTCATCAATGAAGGGCATTTGTCAAGCAACTGCAAATCGTCTGGCAAGGAGAGAAATGATATAAACTGTAAAATCGATGCCATCCGTTGTTGGCAGTCAGACTGACATTTTCTGAAAGGACTGACATCGACTGTCTCCTTCACCGCCATAGACCTCGCCAAGCAACCCCTTTCCTTCTACACACAGCTTTCCTTTGCTCCCTTCTTGCAAAAGCAGCTTTGCATCCATGAGGGGAGGTGTGACAATGCAACCTACTTGAATATGCTTTTCCACACCTTTGAATTGAAACGCACCCAGGTCATACAATCCAGAACTCACAGTGCCATAGCAACCACACAGGTCACCATTCTTTAAGGATGTGAAGACTTGCTGCAGGATATCCAATGGACCACAAATCGTCCCACTAGGAGCAACTCCTTGAAGTCGCGCAGCACGGCTCACAAATGGGCCAAAGTAATCTGCTAAACCGCTAGTCCTGTGTGGAGTGATATGGGTAGGTATGCCTTCGTAAAGTCCAATGGAAACGTCATACTCCAATCCCCGAACGCTTTCCTCCCCATTGATATCAAGCATGCTGCTGCTCATGCTAGGGTCTCGCTTTCCCAGATAACCAGATCCTTCCATTTCTGAAAAGGAAAAGCTGTTGTGGGAAGCATAAACCCAAGTGCTTAGGTCAAGGGACCATCTGATAGCGTCTGAAACTGTTGGAAATACTAAGACAAGGTTGCAGTCTATAAGTTCGCACTGGTATCCATTAGATCGTAGAAGCAGAAGCTGCACATGCCTGATGAAATGCTTCTTCACCATTTCCTGATTGTGAGGATAGATCATCCTCTTGCTGTTGTGAAGGACCAGCTTGCAGAAGACAACGGTGACAGGCTTTACAGATTCCTCTTGGCCTTCCAGGTCGACATCTCTTAGGTTCCTCTTGGCCTTGAATCTACGGAAGGTTTTTCTTGGATTGGACCCCTTTTCCACTGCACGCTCGAAGGATGCTCGAGCACCTGGTGCATCAAAAAACTCTTTCCTTACTTGGCTGTATTTTGTGGGCCTTTTAAAGACGAGTGCCCTAGGTGCAAGCTTGGTGGATATGACCTGGACAGCACGGATCTCCTTTTGTTGCACGTTGGCAGTAGAAAGTGCAGACGAACCGATGTCTGTGTAACTGCGTGATAAGCTGTACACACCGCAGTCTATGAAAATCGGGGGGTCTTCTGCAAGCAACAACCGCAGAGGCTTCACTGAATCTTGGCACCATGCTCGGCTCATTACTGATCTCTTGATACTCAGGAGTGATGGAGAACTTATGTAGTCGGGTGCAACCTGCTCGCTCAAACTGCTTATCTGCCTCTGTACTTGGCCAAATGTTTGTTCGTCCATTAGAATTTGACCCCCATCACACAAGCCCTCCAGAATCTTTGCAGTTGAAAATACACCCCCAATGTACTCAACCTCGTTTGTCAGTGGATTGGTTTGTAACCTCTTTGGGTGGCCAGTAGCAATGGCCGTGCGTATCCTTAGTCCATTAAACAGAAGCTTGCCATGATGGTACACGGTTTGTGTCTCTGGGAAGCTATTGAGTGCAGTGGGCCATTTGACATCCAGCAAAGCTGCTTGGACACCTATACAAAAGCAAAGAGCGTCTATTGGAGTGTGAAAGGCAAACACAAAGCCATCGCCTTCAACAGAAACTTCATACCCGCCATGTACATTGAGAAATTTCCTAAGGACTCGATTGTGCGTGCTTGTGGCAGTGATCATCACTTCTGAGTTCCCTTCCCAGAGAGTCGTGCTGTCCTTGACATCTGTAACTACAAGAGAGACTTCCACTGGGCCTTCTAGAGGAAGCTGCAGCAGTTTTCTATCTACAGGGTTATGCACTGTGCCAGGTGCGTGCTTGCGTTTCAAAAGCAAGGCTCGGGTCTCTTCATCTCGTTTGTGTTTTTGCAACAGGATAAAGAGACCACAGACACATAGAAGTAGGCCCATTGGCAGGGTAACACCTAGAATCAACCCTAAGTCTTGCCCACCAGAACCAATCTCATCTGGTGGACAGGTACCCCAAGCAGGCCTGGGCAGTTTCCAGGATACTGCATTCTCTGAAAAGTTGGTCGGTGTTGAGCCTATATTACGCACACACCACATAGAAAGGTCCTGGTTGAAGGAAGTTGCATTTTGAAACATCCCCACCATCAAAATGACCTGACGTGTATCCCAATGGCTTAAATCTTCATTGAAGGACTGTGCACCAACAAACATGTCAACCATGTTATCTACCCGTGAAGTGTCCCAAGATCCGATGTCTCCGTTGAAACTGACTTCACCCTGAAAGAGACCTTCCATATCTGTGATGTCGCTTGTGCATGTGCTCTCAGCATTCCCGGGCGTGATCATAGATTTCGATCTCTTTGTGTATTCTTTTCCTTGCACAATGCCATATGAGCGCATATTGGCATCGTTGCATCTAACTGTTGCACCATTCTGGTCTAGAACAAATTGGTCAGAAGGGAACCCTGGGAGATGAGGACAGGAACCCCAGGCTGGACGGTCTCCTTGCTGCATTGGTGAAAGCTTGCTGAAGTTTGGAGGTGCCGACTGTATTCGTGGCACGCACCAACTGGACAAGTTTTGACTGAAAGTCAGTGCGCCGTCAAACATAGAGGCCATGTCTCCAACTTGCACTGTGGTCCAGCCAAATAATGGTTGATTGAAGGAAAAGGCATCCCTGAACATTCCTCGCATTGTTGTCACTTTACTAACATCCCACTGATTTAATGTGTGGTTAAAGGTGAAAGCCTCTTCGAACATGTTGCTCATGTCCCTGACTTGGCCAGTATTCCAATCACGAAGCTCCCTGTTGAAGCTCCAGGCTCGCCAAAACATGGATTTCATGTCTTCGACCTGGCTCACATCCCAACGTCCAATAGAGCCGTTAAAGCTTGTAGCATCCTGGAACATGGAGGACATGTCAATGACTTTGGCAGTGTTCCACGGTACAATGTCACCATTGAACGCTCTTGCGCTCTTGAACATTGCACTCATACTTTTCACCCGGCTGGTATCCCAGCTTGAAAGAGATTGGTTGAAGGAAGATGCACCCTCAAACAAAGAAGTCATGGATAGTACAAAACTGACGTTCCAAGAATCCAATGGTTGATCGAAACTCTTGGCACGAGTAAACATGAAATCCATACTTTCAACCTGGCTAGTATTCCATTCCTTGATGGAATGGTTGAAACGTTCTGCATATTGAAACATAGACTCGAATGACTTTACATGATCCGTACACCAAGCCCCAAGATCTTGATCAAAACTGACGCTGCCTTTAAACATCCCTTCCATCTTGGAGGCTTGATGTGTGTGCCACTCTCCGATGGGTTGATTGAATGAGTAAGCTTCCTCAAACATGAAACTAAAATCTTCCACTTTTCCTGTGTCCCATGAGCCAAGAGGCTGGTTGAAGGCTTCAGCACCAGAGAACATGCTCCTCATACTGATCACCTGACCTGTATCCCATGCATCTATGATGTGATCAAAACTAATAGCATTGTGGAACATTCCTTCCATGTCGAAAACTTGGCGTGTGTCCCACTCGCCAATGGGTTGATTGAAATGTTTTGCATCGGCAAACATGTAGCTCATTACTTCGACCATACCTGTATCCCATTCGCCAATCGCTTGGTTGAAACGGTCGGCTCCTGCAAACGTGAAAGCCATGTCTACCACTTTGCTTGTGTTCCATTTGCCGATGGGTTGGTCAAATTCTGAAGCTCCGGCAAACATAAAAAACATGCTAGTCACATCACTCGTGTCCCATGTGCTGATGTTCCCGTTGAATTGGCTCTGTCGTGCAAACAGCAACGACATATCCGTGATGTTGCTGGTGCAGGTGGTCGGCGCATTTTCCATCGTGATTTCTTGGCGGCTTCTTTTCGTGAACAGCGTCCCTTGTACCATTCCAGTTTCGCCAATCTCGGCATGCGGACACATGACCGTCACACCGTTGTCAGCCAAGTAGAAGTTGGAGGCTCTCGTCCCATGTAGTGAGGAAACCATCAGCATCCACTTCCACTTCCAGCGTTGTGCTTTCATGGTCCTCGTTCGAACCTTTCCATCGCTTTTCCACCACGTGCATCCACGCTTCATGGTGCTGGACACGTGCTCACGTGTCTTCGATCCAACTTGGCCGCCTCCACACCTCCCAACTTCTTCACCAGGATCGTCGCACGTCGTTGCTGTGCATTTACTGCAAACGAGGCATGCCTGAACCTCCCTCCTGCGCCTCTTCGAAGCTGAAACGCGAATCCTGCCGCTTCGAAGCGCCTCCAAGTGCGCCTCGTGCTTGCAAGAGGCCACCACGTCGTCCAGATTTGGCGGGAGTGGTGTCGTTGGGGTCGGGTCGACGTACAACGGGGAGTATGGGGCGACCCCAACGTCCTGGAAGGAACACAACGTGGCACCATGGCATCGAACACGTGCACGTGGGAGAGACAGGAGAAAGAGATGGACGCACAGGTGGAACACAGGTGGATGGAAGACACCAGAAAGGGGTCGTGGGAAGGATGCGGCATCGTGCGTATCGTCGCGTCGCAAGAGATGGGACGGAGGATGGAATGGGTGTGGACTTGGACTTGGACAGGAGCCCGTGCAACAAGACGAACGGTGCACATTCACACCGGAGACGTGCGTGCTGAGCGTCCAGGCAATGTGATCGAGAAA
>LFIK01005225.1_pt1 | contig 10448 bp, 9 predicted proteins | sample 643401 | NCBI WGS metagenome assembly LFIK01 (sample SAMN03777447, study PRJNA286221) | soda lake metagenome | biome: soda lake; feature: Kulunda steppe; material: water; isolation source: sample T5-Br brine of Lake Tanatar-5 | place: Russia: Kulunda steppe | collected 2010-07
GAAACAAACTAATGTTTCCTATCGTTTTATTTCAAAGCTTATGGATGTTTATATGATGGCTGGTGTTCACCAGCAACCTGATCAGTCAAACTACCTGGCTGAAGGTCAAACTTAAACTTGTAAACTTCACACGCTGGTGCAGCTATGCTATGGGCACAAGCACAGGGCCCAAACCAGCTGTGATACATGCAATTATGCCAGTAATGAGTGTGGGTACCCATCCAAGTAGATAGCTGCCAAAATGGGGGTGCAGGGGTGCAGGGAGGATGGTGTACTAGAGGCATCTGGCCCTTACTGGTAGCCCAGGTGCACCAAATATAGCGCTATATAGGAGCCTACGACGCCATAAAACGCGCTTAAATGAATATTTTCCTTTCTAAGTTTGCAAGAGGGGTGCATACATCATATTTCATCCGACATTCAAGTTTTATGACGAAATTCGGGCTGGCAGGGGGAGATCCGGCATATATAGCGCCTGGAATATAGCGCAATATAGCGCTATATTGCTATATATTTTTCCATATAGCGCTATACGCCGACCCCTACTTGTAACCCTTGTAAAGGCTGGGCTGGCAACCCTACCTTGTAACCTATCACTGGCCAAGAGGTGTAGACCAGCGGAACGCCATGGGAGCTGGTAACCATTCCTGTGCACAGACGCTTGCCTGCTGCACCCTAAATCTCGGCTTAATTATTTATTTGAATTTCCCACTTACTTACCCTCCACGAGCAAAAAGAAAACTTATTTTGAAAGCTCCTAGGTGTTCTGAGACTGCAAATGATTCACATGCACTGTTACAACCCATCTGATGGACAGACAACAGGCTGCTGCACCTATTTTGATGCCACTAAGGCAGTCTCATGTTTTTTCCAATCTGAACTCAATGCTCATCTCCACCACCTTCAGTCCTAACTGCAATGACATCAAAAAGTAAGGCTCCACTGTGCACATGGCAGCCGCTAACTCCACAAACAAACCCTTCTCCACTTCCCGAGCAGATCACTAACACTCCCGTACTGATGACAGTTGCTGAAGTGCTTACAGCTTGTCTTCGTACTCAGACAAGGGCATGATTTCAGGCTTGATACCCTTGCGCTTACGGATGTCAATGCACAGGGTGTTGGTCTGGCTGCCAGCGCTGAGGGGATCAGCTGCCATGGTCTCCCAGTGGTCAAACACACACTGCAGGGGTGAGGCAGGACAAGGGATCCAGCGTCAGATGCAAGTCATAAATGGTCTTGAAACGTGGGCAAAGTATGCCACGATCATAATCGCATGCAAAAAAATTGACTGGTCCCCCACATGTTTGTCTAAACAAGACCCCCCCCCTCGAACAACCTATTTGATAAGGCCATTGCCCTAGGGGCCCTCACACCTTTTTCAAATGTTAGATCTCTCAAAAGAGCGAATTCACTGCCGCAGCCAATAGATGTAGAAAGAAGTACAAGAGCAGCAAAAACACACTTGTTTACCTGTGGGAAGGCCTGGCCAGAGGTGGCAGCACGCAGAGTGCCGGTGAAACCGAAAGACTCAATGACAGGCAAGTAGGCCTTGACGTTGTACATGGGGGTGCCTGGCCGCTGCATCTCCTCGAACACCATGCCGCGCTTCTGGTTCAGCACTGAGTAGATGCCTCCCAGTGCCTGCTCAGGGGTCTGGATCTCCACCTGTAGCCAACAGGGATAGTGCAAAGAGCAGCAGTGCATGAGCGAAGAGCTTTGAGCCACACCCAGGTGAGGGCACACATACGCTTTGCACCTGTATGCTTTCAGGAGTCCAAGACCCTCACAAAGGCTCAGCACAGCGAAATAGCACATAGGCAGCTCAGCAGCAACCTTCCATTCTTGGGCAGCCATTAGTTGGCACAAGCAGGAAGACCATCCTAGGGCATATGAACTACCTGCATCGCAGCACCATTCCCAGGCACATACTGCACGTCAGACCGAGGTCTTGCTTCCACCCACCAGGTACACGGGCTCCATCAGGCGGGGCACGGCAGTCAGCTCAGCAGCGTACATGGCGCGGCGGGTGGTGGGGATGATCTGGCCTCCACCTCTGTGGATGGCGTCGGTGTGGAGCACCACATCGCACACCTCAAAGTTCACACCACGCATGTTCTCCTCTGCGAGCACACCCTCCTTGGTGGCCCACTGCAGAGCGGCCACGGCTGAGTCCTGCAGTGCATCCACGTGCGCAAAGAGCAGTCGTGAAGTTGGTGCGACAGACTTTTCCCATCAGCTACTTGACTTATTTGACGTTTCGTCACACCTGTTGGTGTGCTGCTTCTAGTGCCTCACACGCGTCACAGCATGCTGAGGCATGCTGGGTTTCCCAGCAGCACATGAGTGCAAGCCGAGCAGCAGGCATCCCTGTTCTGTGTGCACCCACCCACCTTGATCTCATTCAGGTACTGGACACCCTTGGTGATATCGCACATGATGTTAGGGCCCATGGTGTCAGGGCCAAAGGCCCAGATCTTCTTGGACACTTCCTTGTCCCAGCCGAACTCATCCACCAGGATCTTGGAGCGGACCTTGATATCGTCGCGCAGGTTCACCTGTGTGCGCAGGCGCACACACGAGTGTTGTGTGAGTGTGCATTAACACTGGCTCTTCACACATGCTAATGCTACAAGCTGTGACAGCAGCACAGTCAAAAGGTGATCTATGCAAGTGGAAACAATGTAGCTACATTGAGCTACAGGTTGTTGATGCCTGGCATGGCATGTAACGCCCCATACAAGGCAGCATCATATGTCTCCTGCACAACATGCAGTCCAAATGATTCATGCCAGAGGCAGACTTTAGGGGGCACTCACCCTGCCCTCATCAATGGCCTCAGGCAGGCCATCCTCCAGGGGGCGTGCTTGCAAGTACATGCGGTTGTGCTTGTTGGGGGACTTGGCCATGACGACGTGGTCCGAAGTCCTCGTCACAGTCTCTCGGAACGCCACGACAGGGTCGGACACCTGCGCACGTGCCCCACATGAGCAGCTGTGTGGTCAGCCTTGAGCAGCTTGTATAAGCGCAACTCAGCGTCCACACACCTGAGCTGACCCAGAAGCGCAGGGCAGCTGTGGAAAAGTATCCAATTGTGTGTACATGGGGTGCAAAGCTGGCCTGATAACATGCTCGCACAAGCATATTTTCTGGCCAGGATACTCCAGGTGGCTGAAGCTGCATAAGCCCACCTTAATTTCGGCGCCACCCATGAAGTCCTCTTGCAAGTCCTTCAGGCAAATCTCCAAGTGCAGCTCGCCGGCACCAGCAACAATGTGCTCACCAGTCTCCTCAATCATACACTGCAGGGGAAGGGCAGGCAGGTAAGAGAGGCAAGGAAAAATGAAACAGCAAACCATATAATAGCTCCCACCTAGAATTCAAGTTGAATTCCTGCAGCGAAGTTGCTAAGGGAACATGGTCCCGTTCCATCACAGGCAAGTGCTTGTGTTGCCTTGCAGGTTGCTATAGCCCCGCGGTGGCACAAGAGAGGGTGCGGGTAAGAGTAGGTGGACACCAATTGGGCTCCTTGCCAGAGCAGCAGTGCTCACACGGCATGCCATTAATGACCGCCAGGCAGCTGCCCTTTGGCTGCAGGCCAACAGGTCTGTGGCACCCATGACCAGAGTCATGTGCTTGCAGGCGCGACACATGCACTGGCCCATTCAATTGCCAGAAGGGATTGAGGGGATGTCAGCTGTGCCACACCCGCCATGGCTCACCTGGACCATGGGGTCTGAGCGAGCCAGGCGCTTGAGGCCCTCCACCAGCTTGGGCAGGTCAGAGGCAACCTTGCACTCCACAGCCACACGCACGACGGGGGACACGCTGCAAGGGGGTGGGCGCGTAAGAGGTAGTAGAGGGGGGGGGTGAGATGGGTGCCTGGCCTTTGAACCTGTGCCCAGCGCCTGCACAATTCTGGAGCACCTGCTTGAGGCTCCCTGCTCTTCATCCACGTCGGCTTCTCAAAGAAGCACACTGTGCGGCCCAAACACATGCGTGCATGAGCTGTTCAGCCTGCAGGGCAGACATATAAAGCATGCCCATGCTCATGTGCGCATGCACACCTGAACTTCATCGCCTTCATGCCGTGGGCCTCCTTCTCCTGCTCGCCAGTCAGGGTAGCGGTCTTGGCAATGAACTGGTCCAGGCCAACCTACGAAGCCATGTGATGGGATGCAGTGCATAACATTCAATCCATGCGAAGAGCGTCGCAAGGATACATGCATCTACCAACCAAATCAACCTGAAGCGCAGCGTCCTACGGCTGCAGCAGCCCCTGGGCTCAAGTGTTCCACCTCTCTTCTGCAGCCAGTAATCGAAGTAATGGACCACAGGGCAAGGCCTGGACCATGAGTATTCACATTTACTCACCAAGGCCACGGTGTTTCCGCAGGGCACGTTCTCCACGGCATCCTGCCTGCGGCCCATGCACAGCACGGTACGCTGCACGGCCTTAATGGCCAGGTCCTTCTTGTCACCTGCAGATACGCACCCGTGCACATCAAATGCTTTTGATTGTGATCATGAGTGCAGGTGAGCATTGATCAATGCTCTCTGGATCTCCAGCTCAAAGGGCTTGGGTGTGTAGTGTGCAAAGGAATCCATGCAACTTTCAGAAGACGCTGCAAGCTTTCCCCTTGCCCTACAATACCTCTATGCTCAAGCTCACAATGTCCAGCTGTGGTGCTCTTCTAATGTGGGCGCAGGTGTTGATTCAATACACAGGAACACAGGGACTCTAAAACACTTTTAACATCTCTGAACACCTCTGACATAAGCCACGCAGGATTTCTAGGAAACATTACACGATACCACAACTGATGATCGAAATGAGCATGCAAGTCAGTGCAGCGAAGAGGTCTGCATGCTCACACACTTTTTGTGGCCCCCCTTAGCCTTCAGCAGCCCTCCATCCGCACCTGGCACGTAGTTGGGGCCCATAATGCGGACCTTGTTGCCAGTTCCGATCTTGCCAGAGAACACACGGCCGAAGGCCAGGAAACGACCCTTGTCAGAGGTGGGAATCATCTTGGATACGTACATCATGAGGGGGCCGTTAGGATCGCAGTTGCGGATGGAAGTGGCGTACTGGTCATCCAGGGGGCCCTCGTACAGGGCATCCACACGGTAGCGCTGGGCCTGCAGGCATAACACATTTAGGCCAACACAAAGCCATGCTTACAAGGGCACTCAGGAGGAAGCGCACACCTACATGAGAGAACTGAAATGCACCACTCTGTGGCCTCGACATTCAAGGACTGCACATCACCCTGAACAAGATGTAAACCCCCCCTCATGGATATTACGAACATGCCACTCCTCTCCCCAGGCCCTTCCACACACCCGGGCAGGGGAGGGCAGGTGGTACACGATCATCTCCATGAGGGCAATGTTGGCAGGCAGCCAGGTCTGCATGATGCGCTTCATCAGGGGCTTGCCGCTCAGCTCCAGGTCATCCTTCTTCATCTTCTTGAGGACACCCAGCTTGTCAAGCATGGGCATCAACTTGTCCTTCTTGTCCGACATGGCCATCTCAATGACCTGCATGGGGGTTGAAGCACATCACAGATGATTGGGCGACTAGCGATATGTTGCGCATTGAACATGCAGGCACACTGCAGAAACAAGGGAGCAGACCTCAAAAGTTGCATTGAATAAACGGGGGGATCGCTACTGCCATCACTCTTGGTAGCATGCAGCATCTGTGCCTGGCAAGGACTAACCTGTTTGATGGGGTTGTAGCAGAACTGGGTGAAACCGCGCTGGCAAGTCTTGGAGTCGGTCTGCTTGGTGGTCCACTTCTTGGTGGCGGGATCAAAGAACTGCTCACCCCACAGCCTGCGCCATGCACATGAGCAGTGAGATGCCTCAGCCTGTGAGCTTCCAAGTCATCCTCATCCAACCTGCACCCAACCTGCTCCAGCATGAAGCGCAGGGTATGCTGCGTGGCTCAACTCAAGGCCTACCTGGCCATCATCTTGTCCTCATCAATGCCGAACTTGGAAGCATACATGCGGGCAAACGAGGTCAAGGTGAAGGCCCAGCCGTGCAGACCAGCGGAGAAGCACACGGAGCCCTTCTCGGGGTAAACCTGCAAGTCAGAGGCAAGAGAGCCACAGGGCGCCCATAAATTGTCTGCTCATCTGAGTAACGGAGCACTCTGCACATATGTACCCATTATTTCCTCACAATCCACAATAGATAACAGCATGATCAGAAAGTTTATGGACTGCACTCGGACTGCAAGGCAGATCAAGCTGCACCTGCTCTGACTGCTGCTGCTGCTGGTGCCCTTCCTGTCAGGCATGCGAGACATGCCCCTGTGCACCTACACTACCAATGCCACTACCAACTCTGTCGTCAATAAAAGCGCACCAAGGATGCATGCATATGCACATCCAGCAGGGCCTATGCATGTGGTCCCTGGGCAAACCACACCCCTATGCAGTCCCCCACCTGCAGGTCACCCATGGCCTCGTCCTGGTAGGTGGCCAGGATGACGTTGGAGTTCTCAATGACACGGCTGAAGTTGGCGTACGCCTCCTCGCCGTCCAGCTGCAGCTCCAGGAAGCAACGGTCCATCTTGTTGACGGTCAGGATGGGCTTGATGCGCTCGCCAAGAGCCTGGCGCAGCACGGTCTCTGTCTGCACGCACACGCCCTCCACGCAGTCCACCACCACCAGGGCACCATCGGTGATACGCAGCGCGGCAGTGACCTCGGAGGAGAAATCGACGTGGCCGGGGGAGTCGATGAGGTTCACCAGGTAGTCATTTCCGTCGCGCAGGCCGGCGTAACCCTTGATGTCCGCATCGGAGAGCTGGAAGTAGAGCGAGATGCCGGTGGACTTGATGGTGATGCCACGCTCCTGCTCGTCCGCGCGCGTGTCTGTGAGTCGCGCTTCTCCCGCCTGCACGGACAAGGTGTGGGGGTGCGGCCCGTGAGGAGGGCCTGCCTGCGGGAGTAGGGCTTGAACAGGGGCAGGCGGCTCCTTGCCCCCCTCCGCGATGCGCAAGGCACCAGGGTCCAGCTGCTCAGCGACGCTCACTGCTGCTACTGGTGCAACAGGGGCAGCCAGCCCCAGGGCCAGGTGCAAGGGTGCGCCACTCACTTTTTCCACCGCCATGATACCGGCAGCAGCCACCAGGGAGTCGGTGAGCGTGGACTTGCCTGCGCGGGACAGCAGGTACGGGAGCACCAAGCCGTGAGAGCACGGGCAGGAATGGGAGGAGATGCCGGAGCCACAGCGGCACAGCCTGTTGGAGGAGGGACAGGGCTGCTGCTCTGCACGACGGGAGGAGCGTACACAACAACGGGCCCCCCCTTCTCCACCGGCATTGGCACAGTGGGCTGCTCACCGTGGTCGACGTGCGCAATGACGCACATGTTACGGATGTTCTCCTTCTTGTCCATCAGCGCCCGGATCTGCGTGCACGCGAGAAGGGCAGCATGCTCGGTGGGGGGTCGCTGGACCCACGGACACGCAGAGCCAGAGGAAGCGCACAAACAGGGCGGGCTGGAGCGAGCAAGACACATGGAGCAGACAGCTCACCTCCTCGATGGTGAATTGCACCTGCAGGAGGGGGCAGGCGAGAAGAAGTGGGTGAGCATGCCATGAAGGAAAGTGCACAACGCTGCTAGCTTCTTCACTGCAGCAAACTTCAGTGCACAAAGCTACACTGTTCCAAGCAATTAGTCAGGGCTTCCAGAGCAGGCGTGCCTGGGGGCAAGCGCACCACAGGTGTGCAGAGTCACACGGCTGCTGCAACTCACCATTTTGGCGGTGCGGTTGTGCAGCTAACGCTGCAACACTCAAGTGTTAATAAGTAAAAAAGGGAGGGAAAATGAGGACAACCCAGGGTTTCAGTAACAAATTACATGTGACGACAAGAGGAAAGATTTGTATATACAATGATTAAATGCTCCATACACCAAAGAGCTCTGTCGCGTTTGGGCTTGGGACGAGGGTCTGGCACTAAGCTGGACCCTAAATGGCCAAGAAATTATATTGAAAATCAATCTTATATTTGAATGAAATTAATTACCTTACACACATGTGGGACAACTGTTTCTGGCCATATCCCCCAATTATTATTAGCAGGATCAAGTTCCTATCAAACTTCCTGAGCTGAACCTTTTTCCAAGCAAAAAGGAAGTACAAGAAAGAGCAAACCAAAGTATTGGAGATTAAATGCACACTTGCACAGCAACGTCTCAAAGTGGGCTTACGAAGGATTCTATGATGGGGGCAATTTATACGTTTCATACTGAGCTGTAAAGTAGCTAGTACTGGCTTAGTAGATCCACACGCACGGAGGGACGTCCGCTTGGAATCCAGGGGCTCCTTGATACTTATTGAGCCAAGCTGTCCCTTTCTCTATATGTTCTCTTGGTGGGGGGCTACCTGCTGCCCGCACCAGGTAACCCTCCCTTCATACATGCCACCACTGCAATCACTGCTATCATCATTTTCTTCATTTTCTTTTTCACCCTTCCTTCGCGCCAACAGGGACATACCTGCAGCTGGTGTAATCTCTACTTTTTCCTTTGAAGGGCGGGAGGCCCTTTGGGACCACTTGCACCGCATTCGCATGCCTTCCTCCTTGCTCAACATTAAGGATCTGTACACAGAAGATGCATTCATTTTAGTGGATGGACCTAAGCGTGTTCTTGCCTTGCCCACGCGAGGAGTCAAACAGCGTTATCCTCTGTCCGCTCTGCTGTTTTCACTTTGTATGATATTGAATCCATTGCGGAGGGTGTAGAAGGAGCGATCGCTGGCTTTAGCAACATACGGGCCACCCACGTGCTATAAGCAGATGACTTGTGCCTTACTGCAAATAGGCCAGACCAAATGCAAACCATGCTCGATCGTTTGGACGGGTATGCCAAGAGGAAAGGGTTAACTATCAATGTTGCTAAGTCTGCAGTTGTAAGTTTAACTCACACAGCGTGAACGTCCCTGCTTTCTGTGTGGGGGGTATGCCGCTAGCCAACAGGTACTCATTCAAATACCTAGGTTAGGTTACATAGCTGTATCTGCTAAACGAGGGCATCTGAGCTGAAACCTAGAAGGCCTGCAACCTGGACCTAATCTAAAGAGGCGCGAACATGAGAAGAAAGGTTTTGTCTGAAAGCTAGAAGTTTTGGTGAGAAGCGAGACTCAAGGAGTCAAACTAGAAGGCGCTTGAAGAGAGGTTCAAGGAAACAGGCTCCTCAAGCAAGGCAAGATTCAAATACCCAGGCATTGTTTTCTATGGGAACCCAATATTGCCAAACCTGCTGAATATATGCTTGGTTTGTTCATGGCTGGATGTCACAGAATTAGGCACTTTGCGCGAGAGCACCATTTGATGGACAAGCCACATGCTCTCCTCTGATTGGCTAAATGCTACACTATTCCTGCCAGTATGTACGCTTGCCAGGTCTGGGGCACATGGTTCATGAAGAAGGGCAGAGAGTTTGACAGTCCCATTCAAACTGCGCATATGTGTTTCCTGAAAGGTGTGCCTGGTGTGAAAAGAATCATGCCAAACTGGGCTGTGTTGCGAGAGTGTGGACAGGAGCCTTTGCACTTTTATTGGTTCCGCGCCGCTGCCAAGTTTTTTTAATTCTCTAATTTGCGGGAAAAGTGGCTTGCTCAAGAAGATTGTGCATGCAGATATTGCTCTCAGTGCTTCTTACAAGAAGTGTTGGACTGCAGAGTTAAAAGAAGCGTGTGAGGGTCTGCGTGGGTCAGATAAGTACACCGATTGCGTGAAAGCTGCTATCCCCCTTCCCCTACAAGATTTTGTGGTTGATCTGCATGAGTGATTGTGCGCGTTATGGAGGGAATTGGATGGCGCAGAACCTAGGTCACATGCTCACAAACTGGCTACTCATCATGCATGGATGGCCTCGCCTCTCAAACCAAGCACTGCTAGGGGCCCTCCCCATTTGCTGCCTAGATACCTACAGCTGGAACTGCCAGTGAGAGGGCATGTGCTTCGTATCATTGCTTGTATCGCTTGCAAGTCCATGACTTCAAGAGTGGAGACTGGATGTCGGCAAATCCACAACAGGCACTGGGACAAATGTCCAGGACGGAAAACATGTCCTTTTCTAATGCCCTTGCTTGGAAATGTGCTGTTTTCTATAGGACACAAACATTGCCAATTCTGCTGAACATTTGCTTAGTCCTTTCATGGCTGGTCGTCACAGATTTAGGCAATTTGTGCGAGAGCATCATTTGAGTGACAGGCCACATGCTCTCCTTTGGTTGGCTAAATGTTACGCTATCCCTGCCAGTTGTCATCCTATCTATGACGATGATATCATGTACTTGACCTTAAGGCACGCCATTTACTCTGCCATTAACAGTCCCCACCATATACCCACAGCAACCTTCATGCTCCTCCCCTGTTGGGGCAGATCCATGAGCACAAATGCATACATGGCACTATACAA
>LFIK01005226.1_pt1 | contig 10448 bp, 12 predicted proteins | sample 643401 | NCBI WGS metagenome assembly LFIK01 (sample SAMN03777447, study PRJNA286221) | soda lake metagenome | biome: soda lake; feature: Kulunda steppe; material: water; isolation source: sample T5-Br brine of Lake Tanatar-5 | place: Russia: Kulunda steppe | collected 2010-07
GAGATTGTGCGGAAGGGCGTTACAAGCGCCCATCGACCTGATCGGCGCCAAAGGCGTATTTGACGTCGTAGAGATACCCATCGGGCTTGAGCCAATGGCGGATGCCAGAAGCCCCCAACGCCACAAAAGGCCGATGAGCAACGGCGAGGATGGCAGCGTCATAGCCAGCGGTATCATCGGCACCCGCACCGGCGAGCCCCTCCAACGCCTCCGCCGACACCAACTCCAGCCCAAACTCTTCCCGCGCTTCTTCCGCATCCACCACCGGGTCATGGACGGCGACCGTAGCCCCGTAGTCCTGGAGCTCACGGACGATATCAATCACGCGGGTGTTGCGCAGGTCCGGGGTGTCTTCCTTGAAGGCGAGGCCCAGCACAAGGATGCGCGCCTCGGGGATGCACACGCCGCGCTGGATCAGGCCCTTGACCACCTCATGAGCCACATGGGCGCCCATGGCGTCATTGAGGCGTCGGCCGGCGAGAATCATCTCCGGGTGATGGCCGACGGCCTGGGCCTTGTGGGTGAGGTAGTAGGGATCGACGCCGATGCAGTGGCCGCCCACCAGCCCGGGGCGGAAGGGGAGGAAGTTCCACTTGGTACCGGCGGCCTCGAGCAGGGCTTGCGTGTCCAGATCCAAGCGGTTAAAGAGCATGGCCAATTCGTTGACCAGGGCGATGTTTACATCGCGCTGGGTGTTCTTGATGAATTTGGATTTCCCGACGGACAAAACGCTAGTGACTTTTGAGAGGCACTGGATCTCTCTCCGTGGAACCCCGACCGATCATAAAAATGGAGTTCGATGGATCCGAATTCAGTATGTGTGCAACAAAGAACCACCCTCAGGTAAAACTGACTTTACCGGGCACCAACTCCTCGTAAACCGCCATCGTCCGCTCGATGACAATGCATTCATCAAATTCGGTTTGAGCCTTGTGCCTTGCGGCCTGCCCCAATCGACGGCAAAGCTCCGGATCGCCAGCGAGCTTCTCAATAGCATCAGCTAAGGCTAACGGATCGCGCGGCGGCACCAGCAATCCATCGGCGCCGTCCGTGACGACGTCACGGCAGCCCGGCATGTCAGTTGTCACCAATGGCCGCTCGCACGCCGCTGCCTCAATCAAACTCTTCGGCAGGCCTTCCCCGTAGTAGCTCGGCAAGACGACGGCATGCACTGAGTGAAACAGACTAGGCATATTATCAACCTTACCGAGCCACTGAACGAGCCCTTCGTCATGCCAACGGCGGATATCCTCTTCGGGCACAGCAGCGGGATTGCCCGCATCAGGCTCGCCGGCGAGCAATACCTCCACCCCTCGGGCCTTCAACTGCCGCGCCGCTTCAATCAGCTCACCAACTCCCTTTTCCCAAAGTAACCGCGCCGGTAGTACTACTCGAAATGGCGGTTGGGCCGGCTCGGTCATTGGTGGCGTGAACCGTGCCAAGTCTACGCCGGAGCCCCTAATTAGCCGGATTTTCCCCGGATTCATCAGCCGAGCGCACTCAAAAACGTCCACATCGTCTTTGTTCTGCAGAATCAACCGGCTGTGATGCCCTCCCAGCGCCATTCGAAATGCCGCACGAACCACAGGTCGAAGCAGTCGAGCCTTCATAGACTGACTCGTGAACACATAGCCCATGCCGGCGACAGCGCTGACGCGCGGACAGCCGGCCGCCAAACGCGCAGCTAGAGAACCATAAACGGCTGACTTGATTGTGAATCCGTGGATCAGATCAATCTGCTCACGGCGGATACAACGGACTAGCCATAACAGAAGCCGCAATTCTCGGATTGGATTAAGGCTCAGCCGATCCATCGGTGCCGGGATCCATCGCAACCCGAGCGCATTCAGCTTCTCGCCATAGGGGCCAGGCGGAGATAAAAGTACGACCTCATGTCTCGCCTTCTGCAAAGCCAAGGCGAGTGAACGGCGAAAGTTGTATAGGTACCAATCAGTGTTGGCGAAGAGCAGGATTTTCACGGTTCAGCCAGGCGGGCTTGGATCAGGTGGAGACAAGAGGATAGAACTGATAGGGCAGCCAGGCGGGAGCATGAGCAGCGTAGTTGAGCCAGACAAACTGTACGATCGCATAGTAGGCCAAGATGACAGCGACCCATTCGCGATTGCTTTTCCCCGTTCGACCGATTGCATCAGGTAGGTGTGAAAATACAACAAGCTGAAGTGGGATGAGAAAAAGGCCAAGGCGATCAAGTGCCGTCGATGAAGGAATGATCGGGTACGCGAGTAGCAAAGCTATCGCGGCTACTGCTACCCAAAACCATATGCGCTGCTCATTATGTAGTAGCGTAAATCGCTTACCCCAGATCAGCAGGATCGCAGCCGGCAGCGCGTTCATCCCTAGGCGGACCAGTGCTCCGGCCGACTGATATTCCGCCTCGATGTAAATGGCATAGAGCTTATCGAACTGGTCTTGGACAAAGACCCAGTACGCCACGGCTGCCACACCCACGACTCCAATTGTCATGATCCAGCGATTGCGGCTGCGTCCCAGGACCGCCAGTGGAAGAAGCACCACAGCGGATTTGTGGAAGGTGGCGGCAACCAGTGCCCAGATAATAAATTGCTTCGGCCTCGCCCGTAATAACGCCGCCAACCCAAGCATACCAAGGCCCAGTGCCACACCTTGGCGCGTGTAACCCATCATCACAACGTTAACCATATATGGAACGGCCACGGCGACGGCCAAGAGAGGTCTAGGCTGTGTCCGGCTAAATACCGCGAGCCCCACCGCACCGATTAGACCGCAAACGAGGTTAACGATATAAATGTCGCCCCCGCTACGGATAGCAAGCCAGTTCAGCAGGTAGTACCCGGGATCTCCGCGGGAGAGCACTTCGTGGAGGCTTAACGAATACTGGCTTTCCAGATTACCGATGTAATTAAGCCAATCCGCCCCAACCTCATGCCGATAGCCCATGAAAAGCGCGAGTAAAACGACCAGAGCTAGCCAGCCATAAGTCGGCTTGTAAATGTTCCGGCCGAGCCGCTTTTGCGGGGAGAGCCATCCACCCGCCAACGCGGCCGCTGAGGGAATCAAGAAAATGAGCCAGTACGGCCACATGTCAGGCTTTCTTCTGGAACCAGGCCTGAGACATCAGCGTATTCCCAAGGAGATTTTGAAAGCGCATCAGTGATTGTCGATCAAACGCATAGGGATCTGAGCAGTCCCGAGACACGTGGCCCCTGCGCCTGCACACTATACTGGCATTCAACCATCTCACGACCTTTGGCACCCATCCGCTGCCGAAGGGCGTCGTCAATAACCAACATGCTCAAGGCCTCGGCCCACTCCCTAGGCGTTTCTGCGAGAAAGCCATTCACTCCGTGATCGACGATATCCCGGTTCACGCCCACCGGCGAGGCGACCACCGGAAGTCCGCAAGCCATATACTGAATCAATTTGTAGCCGCATTTCCCACGCATCCACGGGGTATCCGGCAATGGCATGATCCCGATATCCATTGCCTGGATATCGGTTACCTCTCGGCCCTCTGACCATGTTCGGGTGATCAAATCGGGGAATTGATCTGCTAAACGCCCAGCGCCCACCGCCATGAGGCGGGCGTCATGTCCAGCAACGGCGTCCTGGATGTCCGGCAGAAACGGCAGGACACAATCCCGCCATGTACCGGGCGTGCCTACCCAACCGATTGTGACCGTCCCATCATTACTCGGCGTTGCTTTTGGGGCATAGGCATCCGCATCGACCACCGTCGGCACCACCTCAACGCACTTAGCACCCGCGCGCAGTGCGTAATCCTTTAGATAGTGATTGCCTGCGATGACCACGTCGGCACGAGCCATTACGCGCGCGATCTTATCGCCTAAAAGTGCTCGAACAACTGAAGACGGATGCTGGTCATAGCGATGAAAAACGGCATCGTCATAATCAATCACTAAACGGACATCACGGGGCAGTAACCAATGCTCGATCGAGGCTGGCACCCAGGGTAGCGCCTCTTTCTCGAGCCAGATGACATCCGCGCCTTTTGCCTTTATCAGACTCCAGATCCTACGTCGATAAGCCGAGATAATCCCACGGATATCTCGTCGCCCCGTGTAGAGAGCATGTAGATATTGATCATCGAATAGATGCTCCGCGTGAGCCTGGATTCCATCACCCTCTAGAGTTGGTACGTATTGCATGGTACGAAGCCTGCTGGACGCACCTTTGCGTCCATAACGCGAGAGGATAAGCACCTTCATCGAATTAACGCCGCGTTAATCAAAACAGCCGCTCATCCGGCAACTGCAGCAGATACTGCCCATATCCGGTCTTCGCGAGGGGCTCAGCCAACTCGCGAACGCGCTCCGCGTCGATGAAGCCCATTCGATAGGCCGTTTCCTCCGGCGAGCAGACTTTAAGACCCTGGCGCTTTTCGATGGTCTCGATGAAAGTGCCCGCCTCAATCAGCGACTCATGGGTACCGGTATCGAGCCAAGCCATCCCGCGGCCCATGACTTCAACGTTGAGGGCGCTCTGGTCGAGGTAGGCATGGTTCACGTCGGTGATCTCGAGCTCGCCACGGGCCGACGGGCGAACTCCTTTGGCGATATCGACCACCTGCGCGTCATAGAAGTACAAGCCGGTTACGGCATATCGCGAGCGCGGCCGGGAGGGCTTTTCTTCCAGGCTGGTCGCCCGGCCGGATTCATCAAAACCCACCACGCCATAGCGCGCGGGATCGGTCACCGGGTACGCAAACACCGTCGCACCTTCACGCTGCGCCGCCGCCTCGGCGAGGCCGTTGGGCTTTTCCTGTACCGCGTACTGCAGGTCAAGACCCAACTGGCTGCCATCGCCGAGTAGGCGCTTGAAAAGCGGCGTGTCTTCTGGCGTCGAGATCACCAGAATCTCCCGAATCCCCGCCATCATCAGCGTGCAAAGCGGGTAGTAAATCATCGGCTTGTCGAAAACAGGCAACAACTGCTTCGAGACCGGGAGGGTTACGGGATACAGGCGCGTGCCGCTGCCGCCCGCGAGGATAATGCCTTTGCGTTCGCTCATCGCCAATGTTCCTGCCCTAGGAGAAGTGTTCAGCCTTGTGGAAAGCATCCGCTCGCTGATCCTTGTCAGACACGATCGGCTCGCCCGTCAACGGCCAGTCGATACCCAGCGCTGGATCGTCCCAACGGATGGCTCGTTCATGGCAGGGGGCGTAGTAGTCCGTGCACTTGTACTGAAAATCCGCGTCGTCACTGGTGACGCAGAAGCCATGCGCAAAGCCCGGGGGAATCCAGAGCATGTGCTTGTTATCAGCACTCAGGGTTTCACCCACCCATTGCCCGAACGTCGGCGAGCGCTTCCGGAGATCAACGGCCACGTCGAACACCTCACCACGGGTCACCCAAACCAGCTTTCCCTGCGGTTGTTGAATCTGGTAGTGCAGTCCACGCAGTGTGCAGTAGGCCGAACGGCTGTAGTTGTCCTGTACAAAGTCGTGATCGATTCCGATCGCTGCAAACCGCTGCCGCTGCCAGGTTTCCATGAAAAAACCGCGCTCATCCCCGAAGACGCTAGGCTCGATGAGGAGGACATCCGGGATGGCGGTTGGGGTGACATTCATACTGAGCTCCGCGTTTCGCACGCCAGGATTTCCGCGAGCGCATGATCCACACCCTGCTCCCATGGTGGCATTTGCAATCCAAAGGCCTGCTCAAGGCGGGAGCAATCCAGCCTGGAGTTGTGCGGGCGCTGCGCCTTCGTCGGGAATGCGTCGGTGCTTACCGGTGTGAGGTTGTCGCGGTTGACCCTGACTGGCCAGCCGGCCTGACGGGCCTGTTCGATGACACGGTGAGCGTAGCCGTGCCATGTGGTTTCTCCGGCGGCAGCCAAATGATACAAGCCGCCGAGCTCGGGCTGCTTTATAAGCTGCTTCAGCGCATGCGCAGTGACATCGGCGATGAGCGACGCCCCCGTCGGCGCCCCATGTTGATCGTTAATAACCTGGAGTGCTTCGCGTTCCGCTGCCAAGCGCAGCATCGTACGAATGAAATTATTGCCCCGCGCTGAATACACCCAACTGGTACGGAATATCAGATGCCGGCAGCCGCTATCCAAGATCGCACGCTCACCGTCCAGTTTGGTCTGACCATAGACATTGAGTGGTGACGGCACATCGTACTCATGCCACGGCTGCGTCCCGCTGCCACCAAAGACGTAGTCAGTGGAATAGTGAATGAGCCAAGCATCGATCGAGCCGGCCTCGCGGGCGAGCATCGCCACTGCCTCCGCATTAACTGCCCGCGCTTTGGCCGCGTCGGTCTCGGCTCGGTCGACTGCCGTGTAGGCCGCCGCGTTGACGATGACATCCGGCGCCAGACGACGAATGACCTTCACTATTTCATGTGGGTTCTCGAGATCGCCGGAAACTCCATTGTCGCCCGTTCGAGATACTGCCGTGACGCTGCCCAAAGGTGCCAGGGACCGCCGCAGTTCCCAGCCGACTTGGCCTTTACTTCCGAGGAGAAGGATTTTCATCGAAACCAGGAATAGGGTTGTAAAACGCCACCATTGAAAAAGCGCTCAGATTTAACAAATTATCCGAATTCATAATTTAGAAATCTAGCATCTTTCTCATATAAATCACCGACTACAGAAACCATTTCTGATGTGTACTCATCCCTGTAATCTCGACCCGTTCCTTTCCGCATGACACCAAGATCCGGGACATCAGATAACCCAATACTTTTACATATAAAAGAAAAGTCATTTTCGATGCACTCGAACCGTCCAATAAAATCCATAACCCCCCCCCGACGAGGTATAGAAATCCAATCCATTTGGTCTCGAAAATGGATATAGCGCCTGACTGCTGAACGATATCGACGGTTCTTTAGACGTAAAATAAAATCTTCAAAGGTCGGGGTATTGGATAAATAATACGTCGCCCAACGATGATCAAGGAAGCGACTGTCTGAGGCAACCCTGCGGTATAAATAATGATAAGCCGAATGAATTCGAGACCAGGGGTTCCTTACAAAGGTAAACTTAAACGACGAACAGAACTGACGCCAGTCGTAAGCCGCATAGCGAGTAATTGGCACATGCCGACTTTTGCTCCCGAAGAGCGCTTGCGCCACTGATGTTCCCGCAGCTTTTGGCACATGAGTAAAAATTACGCAAAGCTCTCTTTCGGCAGCCATCCACGGATCGCGGGAAAGACTCGAATGCAGGGGCAATGCAAGCCTCTCGAGGGCAAGAGGGAGCCTGAACTCTAAACCTTTCGCCCGTAGACGAGCGCTATCTGACCAGGACAACATTTAAGTTAGCGCTTCCGGATATAAATAACAGCCGCACGAAAGGATCACTTAGCTCATACATCAGTGAGCATTTAGAACGTCCGTATATAACTTCAAGTAGTTTTCAATACCACGGGATAAAGAAAAAACCTCTTCTGCCGCTTGGCGGCACCGTGCCAAAAGGTTCGGATCCGTCTGCAATTCGATCAAGCGTTCAACCGCTTCATCCATAGCGTTATCACTACAGGCACGAGCAATCACACCAACGCGGTAACGACGAATTATACGGGCGACATCACCGACACCCTCGTTTGCAACGACTGGAATGCCGCAACCGAGAATTTCCGCCATTCTCGTTGGGCTGCGGCCCAGCTCAGATGTCTCGCCGCCGGCGTAGAACATGGCAGAAGCGGTCTGTCTTTGGACATGCAGCGGCATCTGTTCTGGATTTGCTGAGAACACGGATAGCGCATCCAAGGTGCCATCTGGATCAATTTGCCGCTGGACAGGCTCGGCATCGTCACGGGTCACCACCTCAAAGCGTGCCTTAGGGTCGTGACGGGCTACGGCGCGGAAGAAGGCAGTCAACCAGTCGGTTTTGAACCACCCACTCAGCAACGTGCCGACGCATCCGTAGATACTCGCCTCCGAGTGCGTCTCCGGCGGCTTAAAGCGATCGAGATCAGCGCAGGTGGGAATCACCGTGATGTGTTTAGCCCCCAGCTCGTCCGGATACCCCGCGTGCAGGTGCTCCACCGCTGCCTCGGTCAGCGACACGATGCCGGCGGCATCGCGGAGGCAGATCCGCTCGAGCCGTTCCAGCGCGCGGTGAATAAGCGACCCTCGCCGCAGACGCCCCGCGGTGATCAGCTCCTCCGGCCACAGCGCGCGCATATCGAAGATGAAGGGGGTACCGGTTATTCGCCACACACCCCAGGCCACGGCCGCGGGCAGATAGGAGCGCGCATGGATCAACTCCGCCCGGCCTGAGCGGGCTGCGCGCAGGGCCTCCGCCCCCATCTGAATCAGACTCCAGGCCGGTGCGATCAAGCGCGGTCGCCGGCGGAACCTCCGCGGGCGCCAGTCGATCCCGTGCGCCGCGCAGTCCTCCCGCGCGCGCGCCATCGCGGCGGTGTCGGCCATGTCCTCGGGCTTTTCGAAGGTGGCGAGGGTAATCGCATGGTCCCGCGACAACCCGCGCAGGTAGCTCATCACCTGGCTCTGCCCGAGGGGCTCCAAAAGGCCGTTCCGAGTGAGGTATATTGCAGATGGAATAATTTTTCTCCGAAATTCAAATATGGCTTTCCCAACCATCACTTCTGTTTTTTTAACAATGCTGCCCCGACGACCCATACGTTAAATCCACTGTCCCTTAGGAGCGAGTCAACACGGTCCCTGGGGCTTTTTCCATTTCTTTCTGGACTTACATCTACTGCAATTTTTTTTTAAACTGCCGTAAGCTATCTCCCGCGCCCTCTAGCACCTCTGGCTCGAACTCCTCAGCCTCTAATTTCAGAAAGTCAACATTCCTAACACCTAGCTGTTCTATTTTATGCTGTAACGTTGTGACTGGAATTAAATTTTTAGACTCAAAAAGATCAGGCTTAATAAAAGAAGAATCCGCAGTACGCGATGCCTCATAGAATACAGCCTCACCAACCTCATTCCCCAACCCCTCACATACCGGAATTATATTACTCCTTATTCCGGCATTTTCAATTAAAGCATCCGAGACTTTTGGGTCAGCATCGAAACAATAATTTTTATTTGCTTTCGATGCAATGGAAACCGCGATTTCCCTCTATTGTAAACACCGAGCCCGGAAGCTGGACCAGCGGGTGATCCGAGCGGATGATCTGATCCAGGCGGGCCCGGAAAGAATCATCACTGCGATGGTTCTGCTCATCACTCGGCGAAGGTCGATGGCGCATCGAAAACCCATCCGATATTGCAAGGAAACTGCCCATATTATCCCAGTTTTTTGCAATCACTGCGAGCCAAAATCGACATTTTCTCCCGAATTCTCAAAGGGTTGGGTATTAATCAGGGCCGACTCGATAATGTCGTTGAGTTCATCAATGATCGGGGCATCGGCCGTCGCCTGCTTCTCTGCCAATCCCCGCGATACCAGGCACTGCGGGCAAGATCGACAAGCCCACAGGCACGGGAGATGGACAGCGACCAGACCCGGATCAAATGCTCGGCCGCCCAACGGCGGTCGGAAGGCCTCAGAGTTTTCCCAGAAGATCCCTCATGGCCTGATGCTCCAGCGCCATGTCGGCATACATCTTCTTCAACCAGTTGATCTCGGCCTCCAGCTCCTTCAGGCGCTTCAGATCCCAGGCCTCGAGGCCGCCATACTTCGACTTCCACTGATAGGAGCAGGCCGTGCTGATGCTGTACTCCCGACAGAGATCCTTCACCTTACGACCGTTCTCGGCCTCCTTGAGCATCGAGACGATCTGGCTCTCGCTGAAACGGGACTTCCTCATTGCCCCTTTCTCCATCACACACACTCAATGATGGCAGTAGTATCTACTTATGACCTGTCCGCTATCTGGGGGAGCCTACGCCGCCACCAGTGAGGGAGTGGATGTAGAAGAAGATTTTCATCGAAGCAGATCCGCTTCGATCCGCTCAATCTCGTGCGGAGTCAACCAACGCTTGTACTTCCCTATATTCTTCTCCGAGAGACTCGCCTCGTAAGACGACGGGGCAGCAGCGTCCAATCGAAAATGGTCACATAACGACGTAACAGAGGCCTTGTTGTTGCAGACAAATCGCTCGAACGGCAGTTTCATCACCACACTTTCTTCGACTGCAGCTATTCGCTGTTGCAATGCACGGAACCATTCGATGAATTCCTCAACATCTTGTGCCTTCTTAAACTGCTTGAGTTCCGCGAACTGATCACGTGGATCACGTGTCACTAAAACCACTTTTCTTTCCTCGAAATATTTTGTGGAGTGAACCGGATTCCATCCAGATCCCGCTTGATTCAGCAATACTGGCTTTTTTGATGATGAATGAAAAAGACGATCATGCATTTTTGTTGCGGCGTGAACTAGGTCGTCCTGCGAGCAGATGACATGAGTTGCCATTGGATTTGAATGAATTCCTAAACGCGCCTTCAACCGACCAATGATACGGATAGCACTATGCTCCATCATGTTGTGCCATTCAAGA
>LFIK01005227.1_pt1 | contig 10445 bp, 10 predicted proteins | sample 643401 | NCBI WGS metagenome assembly LFIK01 (sample SAMN03777447, study PRJNA286221) | soda lake metagenome | biome: soda lake; feature: Kulunda steppe; material: water; isolation source: sample T5-Br brine of Lake Tanatar-5 | place: Russia: Kulunda steppe | collected 2010-07
ATTGAAGCGCGAGACACATGATCTTTTTAGAAATCATTCTTATTTATCTCAAAAATCATGATTCATGTCAATATTTAACTCAATAAAAGCCACAATGAGAATCTACAAATACAACTATCTGGATAGAAATATTATTCCAGAATCAAAATATAAAGACAAAAAAATCTATATTTAATTATGCAAAACTGATGTCCGGTCACGTTTCTGAGCGGAAAAACTTGCCGAATGTCGTAAGGGTGCGAGCATTCTCGAGCGTCTCATTGGCGTACCGGACGGGTGTCCGAATCCCGGTCCGGCAAGACCAGAGGCCAGGATGAACCCGTGTTCACCCTGGCCTCTGGTGCATCAGCTATCGGCAGGGGACATCGGCGTGCGACTGCGCCTCAGGCTGCGAGGCCGCCATCGACGATCAGGGTCTGGCCGGTGACGTAGGAAGCCTTCGGCGAGACGAGCCAGGCCACGGCTTCGGCGATCTCGCGGGCCTCGCCATAGCGGCCCATAGGGATGCGCGCGAGGCGGGCCTCGGTGGGATCGCGGGTATCGACAAAACCGGGGGCGACGCCGTTGATGCGGATGCCGTCCGCCGCCAGCGGCTTGGCCGCGAGGCGGATATAGCCGTCGAGCGCGGCGCGCTGGGCCACGGAGGGGGCGAAGTCCTGATCGGTCTGGGCGATGGCGAAGCTCGACAGGGCGCAGATCGCGCCCTTGCTCTCGGCCAGCGCGGCACGGGCATAGCGCACGAGGCGGACCGTGGGCAGCATCATCATGTCGAGGGCGCCGTGCCAGTCCTCATCGGTGAGATCGAGCACCGGCTTCTTGGCCGCATGGCCGGAATTGGGGACGATCGCATCGATGCGCCCGCTCGTCGCGAGCGCCGCCTCGACGAACCCGGCGAGATCCTCAGCCTTGCTGACATCGCCCAGAAAGGCGAAGCCGCCGATTTCCTGCGCCAGCGCCTCGGCTTTGTCCGAGCGTGCCATCACGCCCACGCGATAGCCTTCCGCAGCCAGCGCGCGCGCCACCGCGCCGCCGATTCCCCCGCTCGCCGCCGTGACCAGAGCCGTCTTCTGCATGATCAATCCTCCCGTTCGATGCTGCTTGCGCAATGCGCCGACGGCAGGTGACGCCGTCTCCTGCGGCGAAATCTATGCACCGCGTGCGGCGCGATCACGCGGCAGTTTTGCGCTTTTCGTATTGTCCGTGCTTGCGGAAGCGCTTGAGATAGCCCGGCACGATCGCCTCCAGCGAGGTCGGGGTAATGCCGAGAGCAGCAAAGCTGCGCCCCTCCGCCTCGGCTTGCGGCGAGACGACATTGTCGCGCGCGAGCATCAGAAGCTGGTCGCGGGTGAGCACGATCTCGTCCGGCATCAGGCCGAAGGTGAAGCGGTCGAGGGTTTCGGTGATGCTGGCCTGAAGCCGCGCAAGGGCCGGGGGCATTGCCGCGATGATGCGCTTGCGCTCGGTCACGGTGAGCACATAGGCGAGCAATTCGCGGAAGCTGTAGATGCCGGGACCGCCGAGCTCGTAGATCCTGCCGCCTTCGACCGTGCCGTCCACGGCCCGCGCCACCGCCTCGGCCACGTCACCGGCATAGACCGGCTGGAAACGCGTATCGGCGCTGGCGATGGGCAGGACGGGGAAGACCCGCGCCAGCGCCGCGAACCGGTTGAAGAAGGAATCCCCCGGCCCGAAGACGATGGACGGGCGCAGGATCACCGCCTGCGGCGCGAGCGCCATCACCCTTGCCTCGCCCTCGGCCTTGGTGCGTCCGTATTGCGCGGGGCTCTCGGGATCGGCGCCGATGGCGGAGACCTGCACCATGCGCGCGCCGTTCTCGCTCGCCGCCCGCGCCACGGTCTCGGCGCCGACGGTCTGGAGCGCCTCGAAGGTCTGGCGGCCGCCCTGCTGGAGGATGCCGACGAGATTGACCACCGCATCGGCACCCTGCGCCGCCGCGCGCACCGATTCGGGATAACGCAGATTGGCCTGCACCGCATGGATCTGGCCGACGGCACCGAGCGGCTGCAGGCCCTGCGCGAGATCGGGCCGGCGCACGGCGACGCGCACCCGGTAGCCGCGTCTGGCCAGTGTCTGCACGACAAAACGGCCGAGAAAGCCCGATCCGCCGAAGACGGTCACGAGTTTCCCGGTCACGGGGTGCGGCTGCTGGTTGGAGGCGCTCATCATCATCCCCTGAAAACTGGCTGTCGGCTGTACATCGACACGGGGCGTTCAATAGTCAAATCCGGCGCGCCTGTGAAGCGCCGTTTGCACCGCGTCATCAGCGCGAGAGCATCAACCCCCCGTCCACGGTCACCGTCTGCCCCGTCACCATGGCCGCGCCGGCCAGCAGATAGACCATCACTTCCGCGATATCCTCCGGCGTGCAACGCCGCTCCAGCAGCGCTTTCTCGGCACTGGCCCGGCGCTTGTCCGGCGTCCATTCCACCATCCAGGGCGAATCCACCGCACCCGGCGCCACCGCGTTGACGCGCACCTGCGGCGCGAGCCCGCGCGCGAGATTCTTGGTCAGGCTGATCACGCCCGCCTTGGTGGCGCCATAGGCCATCGAGGAGCCGGGGCTGTCGAGCCCGGCGATCGAGGCGACGTTCACCACGGCGCCATGGCGTTCCCGCAAGGCCTCCGCCGCCGCGCGCGTGCAGCGAAACAGCCCGCGCAGATTGACCTGCAAGACCGTCTCCCAGAGCTCTTCGCTCAGGGCGTCGAGCTCGGCGGGCGGAATCTGGCGCGTCGTGCCCGGCGTGCCGGCATTGTTGACGAGCCAGTCGAGCCCGCCCAGAGCGGCGACCGCTTCGCGCACCATGCGCGGCCCGTCATCGCCATCCCCGATATTGCCCGGCGCGGCGATGACGTCATGGCCGAGACCGCGCAGCCGCGCCACCTCGCTCGGCCCGCGCGGATCGTCTTCCAGGTGATTGATCGCCACGCGGCACCCCGATCCGGCCAGCAGCGTCGCCGTGGCGAGGCCGATTCCGGAGGCGCCGCCGGTCACGAGCGCCGTGCGCCCCGTCAGATCATAGCGGATCATTGCGCGTTTCCTTGCCTGTTGCCGTCCTGCTCACCGAGCAGCTTCAGCAGCGCGATCAGCCGCGCGTCGCGTTCGGCTTCGAGCTCTTCCATCGAGCGCCCCGCCATCAGCGCGTCGACGCCTTCGATCAGGGCGCTCTTGAGCGCGTCATCGAAGACCGGCGTGCGCTGCATCGTCGCCCACCAGGCCTCGAAGGCGGGGCCGAACTGCTCCACCGAGGCGCGGATACCGCCGCGCCCGCCGGTCATGTTGAAGATCATGTTGGGGCCGTAGAGCGCGTAGCGCAGGCCCGGCCCCTGGGCGATCGCCGCGTCGATATCGGCGGCATCGGCGAGCCCGTCCTGGAGGCAGTTGAAGGCCTCGCGCCAGAGCGCGACCTGGAGCCGGTTGGCGAGATGGCCGGGCACCTCCTTCCTGAGCATGATCGGATGCTTGCCGATATGCGCGTAGAAGGCATGCGCCCATTGCGCCGCTTCCGGATCGGAGGCATTCGAGGCCACCACCTCGACCAGCGGGATCAGATGCGGCGGGTTGAAGGGATGGCCGACGACGAAACGCGGCGCGCTTTCCAGCCCCGCGACGAGATTGCTGAGGATCAGCCCCGAGGTGGAGGTGGCGAGGATGCTGCGGGCAGGCAGGGCCTTGTCGATGCGCTTGTAGAGCGCCTGTTTGATCCCGAGGCGCTCCGTGGCATTTTCCTGCACGAAATCCGCCTGCGCCACCGCCTCCTCGGGCGTGTCGACGCAGGTGAGCCGGCCTGCGGGTTCGCGCGCGGCGCCGATCTGTTCGACCTGCGGGATCGCATGCGCGGTGAAGGCTTCGAGCCGTTCGCGCCAGCCCTCGGCGGGATCCCAGGCGACGACGTCGTAGCCGCGTGCGAGAAACCACGAGGCCCAGCTCGCACCGATCGTGCCGGTTCCCAGCACCGCGACGCGGCGCACCTCGGCGACGGGGACGTAATCGCCCATACCTTCCTCCCTGACGATGATCGTTTATCTGCTGCTTCATAGGAGCACCGAAAGCCCGCGATGGGCCAGTGATGAAACCGTGACGAAGGGCGCTTTCCGGTGAGGTGCGATGCCCGCACCGTTGCCGGCGGGGTTTTCCGTGCGCGGCTTCACGGCTAACCTGCGGTTCGGGATCGGTTCAGCATTGCAACGAGAAAATTGTCAGGGAGAGCCGGATGAGCGGATATACCATCGCCCTCGATCAGGGCACGACGTCGAGCCGGGCCATCATCTTCGATGCCAAGCTCTCCCCCGTCGCCGTTGCGCAGCGCGAGTTTCCCCAGATCTATCCGCGCCCCGGCTGGGTGGAGCACGATCCGGAGGAGATCTGGGCTTCCTGCGTCGCGGTGATCTCCGAAGCGCTGGCCCGTGCCGGGCTGCATGCCGGTGACATCGCCGCGCTCGGCATCACCAACCAGCGCGAGACCGGGATCGTGTGGAACCGGCGCACCGGGCGCGCCGTCCACAACGCCATCGTCTGGCAGGATCGCCGCACCGCGCCCGATTGCGCGCGCCGCGTCGCCGCCGGCGAGGAACCCGCCCTGCGGGCGAAGACCGGGCTGTTGCTCGATTCGTATTTTACCGCGACGAAATTCGCCTGGCTGCTGGAGAATGATCCGGGCATCCGCGCCGCCGCGCAGGCCGGCGAACTCGCCTTCGGCACGGTCGATACCTTCCTGATCTGGCGGCTGACCGGCGGGCGTGTCTTCGCCACTGATGCGACCAACGCCTCGCGCACGCTGCTTTATGACATCGCGCGGGGTGATTGGGACGATGAATGCCTCACCGCCTTCGGCATCGCCCGCGACTGGCTGCCCGACGTGCGCGACAGTGCCGGCGATTTCGGGCAGGTGCGCGATGATCTGTTCGGCGGCGCCATCCCGATTCGCGGCGTCGCGGGCGATCAGCAGGCGGCGACGGTGGGTCAGGCCTGCTTCACGCCGGGCATGGTGAAGGTGACCTACGGTACCGGCGCCTTCGCGCTGGTCAATATCGGCACCACGCCGGCTCCCTCGCAGAACCGCCTGCTCACGACGGTGGCCTATCAGATCGCCGGCGAGCGCCATTACGCGCTGGAGGGGGCGATCTTCGTCGCGGGCGCGGCGGTGCAATGGCTGCGCGACGGGCTCGGCATCGTCGCCTCCGCGCATGAGACGCAGGAACTCGCCGCACGCGCCGATCCCGATCAGGCGGTCTACCTGGTGCCGGCCTTCGTGGGGCTGGGTGCGCCCTGGTGGGATTCGCAGGCGCGCGCCACGCTCTCGGGCATGACGCGCGGCACCGGGCGTGCCGAGATCGCCCGCGCGGCGCTGGAGAGCGTCTCTCACCAGACCGCCGATCTGCTGGCAGCGATGACGGCGGATATCGCGGCGGCGAACATCTCCGCTGCCGGCGGTGACGACACGGTGCTGCGGGTGGATGGCGGCATGGTCGCCAATGACTGGCTGCTGCAGAACCTTGCCGATATTCTCGCCATGCCCGTCGACCGCCCCCGCGTGGCGGAGACGACGGCGCTGGGGGCGGCCTATCTCGCGGGGCTCGCCGCCGATCTCTATCCGCAGCCGGCGGAATTTGCGCGCAGCTGGTCGCGCGAGCGGCGCTTCACGCCGGCAATGGCGGATGAGCAGCGCGCGGAGAAACGCGCCGGCTGGCAGGATGCGCTGCGGCGCACACTCACGCGCGCCGCGCACTGACCCGGTCGGATTACTCCGCCGGCGCGGTGAGCGAAACCCGCTCGTCGCGGGCGCTGCCGACGCCGAAAACCGCGAAGAGCGGCGTCACCGCGATCACGGTCGCAATGAAACCGCCGATTCCGATCAGGGCGATGAAGACATAGTCGATCCCCGCGACGAGATGCGAAAAACCCGCTCCCGTCAGGGCCGGCGCCGCCGCCATCGCGACGATACCCACGAGGATGCCGAGGATTGCGGCGATCCGCATCGGCGCGCCGCGCAGGGCGAGCCCGCGCATCAGTGCGATGGCGTAGAGCGCGAGGACGATCACGGCGAGGCCGATGCCGAGCCAGAGCAGGAAGCCCAGCGTTTCCTGCGCGATCACGAAGAGTGTGGCGGGATGAAAATCTTGCATGGTGGTTCCTCCCGGCTCACGCGTAGCCGCGCAGCATGGCATTGTAGGTGGGCAGGAGCGCCTTCTCCTCGATCACCCAGGAGACCCAGCTTTCCTGCAACGGATCGATGAAGGGGAAGGACGGGGTGAGGTTGTCGTCGTAATCGAACTCCACCAGCATCGCGGTGCCGACACGGGTCACCAGCGGGCAGGAGGTATAACCGTTGTAGCGCGCGCGCATCTCGCGGCCCTCGATCACGTCGATCAGATTGGAGACCGCGACCGGCGCCTGCCATTTCACGCTCGCGGCGGTCTTGCCCTTCGGCACGCCGTTGATGTCGCCGATGCCGAAGATGTTGGCATAGCGGCGGTGCTGGAGATTGTGCATATCGACTTCGAGCCAGGATTCGGCGGCGAAGGGGCCGTCCTGCCAGGGCAGCGGGCTGTTGACGAGCACATCCGGCGCGCGCATCGGCGGCACCAGGTGGATGAAGTCGTAATCGAACTCGGCGATCCCGTCCGCCGTGCGGTAGCTCACGCGTCTGTTGCCGGGATCGATGGCGTGGATGACGTGCCCGAAGCGCGTATTGATGCCGCGGGTCTCGAAGATCTGCTTCACCTTCTCATTCACCGGCGGTACCGCGAACAGGCCCTGATTATGGGCATGGTAATGCAGTTCGGCGCCGCTGCGACCGCCGCGCGTGGTCAGGCGATCCTCGGTGAGGAGCGCGAATTTGAGCGGCGCACCGGCGCATTTCATGTCGGTTGCCGGGCGACCGAAATGGCCCTGGCCGCCATTCTCGATGAATGTTTCCATCAGCCGCCACGAGGTCGCCGCCTCGGCGGGACCGGCATAGATCGAGGCGATGCCATGGCTGCCGATCAGGCTGCGCTCCATCCCCTCGACGGCCTCGTAATCGAGATGCACGCCGATGGCGACGATCAGGTAGTCATAGGCGATTTCCTGCCCGTTGCTGGTGACGACGCGGTTGCTGTCCGGGTCGAACTCGGCGATATCGGCGCGCAGCCAGTCGACATTGCGGGGCAGGAAACGCTCGGTGGAATCGATCACCTGGCCTTCGCGCCACACGCCCGAGCCGATCAGCGTGTAGCCGGGCTGGAAATAATGGCGTTCCTGACGGTCGATGATGGTGATGCGGGCATTCGGCATGCGCCGCGAGAGCTGCGAGGCGGCGGTCAGGCCGCCGGCTCCGGCGCCGGCAATCACGATATGCGCCTGCGCCATGCTCCGGGCCTGCGCCTCGCGCGCGCCGTTGAGCGCGAATCCGGAGGCCGCACCGGCGGCGGCGAGGCCGAACAGGGCCTGGCGGCGGGTCGGGGCGAAGCTGCCGGAGGCGGCTTTCTTCACGGGCCTGGCAGTTTTGGCGGGCCTGTCATCGGGGCGGTCGTCACGCATCGGGTTTCCTCTCTCAACCGGCGAATTTTCATATATTAGCTTATTCTTACATTATTGATCAATTATACGAAAGGCACAACCCCTTTACCATCCGGGGAAACCGGTATCCGGTCGTGCCGGCGCGCCTGCCGAACATGCATCACTGCAAGGCGACACGGGGATCGCACGGCCTTGCCGCGACCGATCCGCGCGCGCAATCTCGGGCCATATCGCAGGAACGGAGGAAACCATGCTGATCGACATGCGCATCTATCGCTGCAAACCGGGGCGCCTGAAGGCGCATCTCGCGCTCTATGTGGAACGCGGCAAGGCGCCGCAGACGCGCCATCTGGGGGAGCCGCTGGCCTATCTCACGACCGAGACCGGCAATCCAAACGAATACGTGCATATGTGGATGTATCAGGACGCCGCCGATCGCGAGCGCCGGCGCGCCGCCATGCAGGCCGATCCCGACTGGCAGGCCTATCTCGCCGCGAGTGCAGAACTCGGCGCGCTCGAGCATCAGGAGAACAAGCTGATGAAGCCGGTCGATTTCTTCGCTGCCCCGGTGCGGGGCTGAAGGTCCTCCCCAATGAGCCTTTGGTGAGCCCTTCATGAGCTCTTCACGATCCCCTGACCCGCGCGCCGCACACGCTTTCGTCATCGCCGCGCGCGGGCTTTCATAACTCCGCGTTAACCCTGATAGGTCCTTAATCGCAACACGACGATCCGAACTTCGCAACCGCCCGAATCCGCCCATACTTTCGACAGAATCGGCGGCGAACGAAGGATCGGACCGGACGTGCCTGCGGGGCATGCCCTGTCCGCGCGGCGCATCCGTCGTGAATGCCGTTCGAGCCCGGCGGGACGGGATTGCCCGCCTGCATGCTCCAGAGAGGACCGTTCGATGAACCCCGCCGATGCGATCGAAGCCGTACCGCTGGCTTCCCATGATCTCTCGCTCTGGGGCCTGTTCTGGCAGGCCCATATCGTGGTGCAGCTGGTGATGATCGGGCTGGCCGCAGCCTCGATCTACAGCTGGGCCATCATCATCGACAAGACCCTGACCTTCCGCCGCCTGAACCGGGCGATGGACCGGTTCGAGGAGGTGTTCTGGTCGGGCCAGTCGCTGGAGGAGCTGTATCGCTCGCTGCAGGAGCGTCCGACCACGGGCATGGCCTCGGTCTTCGTCTCGGCCATGCACGAATGGCGCCGCTCCTTCGAGGGCACGGCGCGTTCCTTCGCGAGCCTGCCGCAGCGCATCGACAAGGTCCTTGACGTCACCATCCAGCGCGAGGTGGATCGCCTGGAGAACCGGCTGATCTTCCTCGCCTCGATCGGCTCCGCCGGCCCCTATCTCGGCCTGTTCGGCACGGTCTGGGGCGTGATGACGGCGTTTACCGCGATCGCGGCCTCCAACAATACCAGCCTCGCCGTGGTGGCGCCCGGCATCGCCGAGGCGCTGTTTGCCACCGCGATCGGCCTGTTCGCCGCAATCCCGGCGGTGATCGCCTATAACAAGCTGCAGAGCGAAGTCTCGCGGGCCCAGGCCCGGATGGAGGGCTTTGCCGACGAATTCTCGGCGATCCTGGTGCGCCAGGTCGACGAGCGCATGTCCCAGGCCGCGTGAGGTGTTGCGATGGTGATGTCTCACGGCGGGCCGGGCAATGTCGGTGGCGGCGCGCGGCGGCGGCGGCGCGGGCGCAAGCGCGCCATCAACGAAATCAACATGACGCCGTTCATCGACGTGATGCTGGTGTTGCTGATCGTCTTCATGGTCTCCGCGCCGCTGCTCTCGGCGGGGGTTCCCCTCGATCTGCCCGAGAGCCGCGCCGGCGCACTGAATGTCGACAGCCGGCCGATCACGCTCTCGATTGACGCGCAGGGCCGCGTCTTCCTCGAAGACGACGAAATCCGCGACGAGGATATCGTCACGGCGATCGGCGACCGGGTGCGCGAGGGCGCGCAGGACCGCGTCTATGTGCGCGGTGACCGGCGCGTCGATTACGGGCGTGTCGCGGAAGTGATGTCGATCGTCACGCATGGCGGCTACCGGCGCGTCGCGCTGGTGACGCTGCCGCAGTCAGAGCAGTGAACACAAAGGGATGATGGCCTTGGCCTCGTGGTTTCGCGAACCGGGACTTCTGCTGAGCACAGTGGCGCATGTCGCGCTGCTGACGGCTGGGCTCGTCTCGTTCTCGCAGATCGCGCCCCTGCCCGAGGCCGATGAGGGCATTCCCGTCGAATTCATCACCGAAAACCAGTTCTCGCAGATCAGCCAGGGCGAGACCGACGCCCCGGAGATCCTCGACGAGCCGCGCCTGCGCGTGGATCGTGAAGCCGAGACCCGGGAGGTCAATCCCGCCGGCGAGGATGCCCGCAACACGCCGGCCCCGCCGACGCGCCCGCAAGACATGCAGGTTGCACAGGACACGCCGCCCGAGCCGGAACCGGCTCCCGAACCCACTCCCGAGCCCGAGCCTGCTCCGGAGCCCGCTCCGGAGCCCGCGCCAGAGCCCCCTGCCGCGAGCGCACCACCGCCGCCGCCCGAACCTGCCCCCGAGCCCGAGCCGCAGGCGGTTGCCGAGGCGCCGCCCGAGCCGGAACCGGAAGCCGAGCCCGTCGCCGAATCCGCCGAGGCCCCGACACCGCTGCCGCCGGCGCGCTCCGCCCGTGCCGAGGCGCAGCGTCAGGCGGTCGCCCGCGACGCCGCCCGCGCCGAGCAGGCACGGCGAGAAGAAGCCCAGAGGCAGGAGGCACAACGGCGCGAGCGCCAGGAGCGTGAGCGTCAGCAGGCACAGCGCCAGCAGAGCGCACCGCCGGAGGCGGAGGTGTCCGAGCGTTTCGATCCCGACGGCATCGCCGCCCTGTTGCGCTCCACCGAGGACCCGGCGGCACGCGGCGCCACCGGCCAGCAGGTCTCGCA
>LFIK01005228.1_pt1 | contig 10444 bp, 9 predicted proteins | sample 643401 | NCBI WGS metagenome assembly LFIK01 (sample SAMN03777447, study PRJNA286221) | soda lake metagenome | biome: soda lake; feature: Kulunda steppe; material: water; isolation source: sample T5-Br brine of Lake Tanatar-5 | place: Russia: Kulunda steppe | collected 2010-07
TAGGGTCAGGACATCCTTTCCTCCGAGCTAGGCCAGGTGGGGGCCTGGAGTGTGTTCTGCTCTAGCGCGCTGGTGCCTCTGTAGTTAGTTCCTAGTCTCGGTGCCCTTAGGAGGTCCCTTCTCTTTGTTTTCCTTGGTGCGAGCTCTTAGCCGTAGTGGTAACTGAGCCTGAATCGGCCTGCCCGCGGGCCAACTGGTAGCCCAAGCCTGAGCTGTCCTCATAGCCTTGGGGGCGACCTCTTAGCTAGTTGGCTTTTATAGCAGTTCTCCTTTTCCTAGCGTTTTTCAGCTCTTCTGCCTTGCCTGCCATAAGGACATTGCTGTGTCCGCTCGCGTCTTGTAACAAACAAACAAACATGATGAGAGACCAAACTTGCAAATCCACAGTCAATGCCAGTGCAAACCCTGATAATTATCCAGATGCAGCAGCATGGTTGGAATGAAACCACCCCAACCACCTCGCGGCATTTCCCACAAGGCCACTCCAATGCACATCCAATGCATCAATCCAATGTCGGTCGGTTCTCAGCGTGTGAGCTATTGACCACCCTAGGTGCTCATGTCACATGATATATGTACCTAACAAATTGCCCTCACACACAGCATCATTAAGGCAAGTATCAGCTGTGCACAAACAGCAACCAAACAGGCAAGGAAGTGCGGCTAGCTGGTATCTGCTGGCAAAGTATTCAAGCTCTACACCGCCTGCTTTTCATAGGCTCCATCAGGCAAAAATCGCCAGCCCCCTCAGCCACTCTGCAGCCACACAGAAAAGATGAGCAGAGGATGTTTGTTGAGGGTCAGGGCCTGCGGCCTTGCAAGCGCCCCCAGGCCCTCTGACACAGAAGTGTAAGGCCGCCTACCTCAGCAGGCCTAGTAAGACAGGCCCAGCTCCTGCACGGCCGCAGGGCCAGTGGCATCAAAAGCGCAGTCCAGGAGTGGAAGCCTGGGGCACGGCAGGCGCAGGTGGTGGCTGGTACGCAGGCACAGGTGGAGGGCAGCGGCATCAAGGGTGCAGGCGCTAGTGAGTGCACAGACTGTCAAGGGGACCTGGGAGGGACTTAAGATGTGGGTGTTTAGGTGCATACATGCTTGCATATGAGTATTCAGGGGGGGTCACGAGGGCTATTTTGAGGGGTTCCTTTTCCCAAACTTTTTGAGGCCCACCTTGAAAGTTTTTCAAAGGCAAACTCATTGTTTGCTCACTGTAGAACACATTTGAAGAAGAAGTTAAGCAGAATGTGCCCCAGGCAGGAGGGCTGGAAGCTGGCACAATGTGTATCTCTTGCATGTAGGCTAGACCTGCCGGGTGAGAATCCCAAACAGGTGGTCATTCTGCACCAAAAATGCATCGCTGTGGCCCCTAGGCAACCTGGAAATAAAAAGGAAGGGTGAAAAGTCACCCTTAGGGTTTAAAACCCCAGCTCTAAGAAGAAAAGAAAAGAAGACTATGTAGGCAGTAGACCCTGAGTAGGTTTTAGAGGAAACACGTCAGGGTCTGGAAAAGTTCTGTTCTTAACCCCAAGGCTGCTCCTTACTAAGGTAGACGACAAAACACACAGCTCCCCAGCAACTGCACCTCTCAAATTCGTCAAGTGGATTAATTCAATCAAAGAACACCAACAAAAGAAAAGATACAAGTGCTGCTCTGATTGATCAACAAGATGAAGAAGCATTTTTTGCTACCGCACAGGTGCCCTATTTAATGAGAAGCACGCGGTTCGTTTCAAGACCTCAACCAGACTTCAATGCCCCCTCTGTCATCATTTAGACAGTGCCCTACACATTCTATCAGGTTACCAACACCACTACTTGCCGGTTTCTTTCCCTTGAGTTCCATCTCCCTGCTATGGCCCCTAGAGGAAGTTTGTTGCGCCCATAAAAAAACAGTAGACCTTCCCCGGTATGATTTCTGAATGCCAAAGCATTTCTTGTAGATTTCTTGCTGAAATTATAGAAGCAGGCCACCTAGGGGGGTTGATTTGTCCAAATGGATGTTGGCAGCGAGCACTGCCTGGCATTTCAAAATTTACTGGTCCCTGAAGACTCATTAAATAGAACCATCCCTGAATGGCTTTTCCCTAGTTGCTTCTCTAGCAAAGACTCTCTGCCAGTCATCTGCACGCTATACTAGTACCATAAATACCTCAGGCTACCAGAAGCAGGCTACCAGAAAAAGAAATGTACCAGATGCCCACCCATAGCACGCATTTAGAAGAAGGGCAGGGTGTAGAGGGGATAGAAGATTCCCAGCAACAGCACCAGCCTACCAGCCTTTATCGGGGGTCAGGAACCCTTTTCAGCTCATACCCAATCAGCGGCACATCCATCTTGTGAAGTCAAGTATTGTGAAGATACCAGACTTAGGAGCCAGATCGAAACCGCCGACCAACAGCACAGCGCGCTTTGTCAACATCCTCACCGAGCTGCCGCCGACGTTAGCCTCTACACCGTCCTTCTGGGAGTAGGTAAAGGTAGGACCATTGACAGCCCTTACAGAATGAAGCCTCTTAAAATCCCGGTCTTGGTCCTCAGCTACCAAGCTTGCTATGAAGCTTCATTAGAAGGGTAAGGGTTTAGGGTTCACTACCACCCCTAAAACCTAGCCCATGCTCATTCGGCTCTGTAAGCTTATAAGCCTGCTAGTACCAGTCGTGTTCTTGAGAAAACAAAAAAACTTATGTGGCCTTTAATTGCCAACGTCAGAAACGGTTACTGCCAGTCATCCTCAAGATCCTCATTGTCTCTGTTTTGCTGGTGGAGGAGTCATACTGTGCCTGGGCCCTAGGTGGCCCCTCTTCCATAATTGATGTGAGGAATGCTTCACTGCCTACACAGATTTTCCTATTCTTTTCTTATCCACAATGTAGCCAGCTGCACTTGACAGACAATGCACGATAAGTAATGCATGAGTTGGTGAGTGGTCATCTGCTTGACTAGATGACAGGGATGGGCGGTGAGGTAAAGTTTGAGTGCACTGACTAGCATAATGCTCATAGTTTTATGTCAAGCAATGCCGAACAACTATGCAAGTCCTTTTATGCTTTACAGGCAACCCATCTCCTCTCTTGTTGTTGTTATTGCACTCGAGGCAATAAAGCTCCGCAAGCACACGAGAGCCCGAACATAACACAGGAACCAATTGCCTGAGTTCATGTAAACTTTACATTGAAAACGCATCTCCGTTGCCTAGGAGATGGACCTTTCCAACAGACAGGTTCCCTTCAAAAATTTCCTTGCGTACTCAGCCTTTCACACACAAAGAATGAGAGTGGCCCTAGATGTACCCTTGCCAATAACTTGCAAAAAGTAAGGCTTACTTTGAGAGAAGTGCGCCTGCAGACACTCATGAATCCATTTGAGGGACCTTGGAGTTCAACCTGGGCATTCATGTGTTGAGATGTGGGACATCATCTGCTCCTGAAGGAGCTACCATCATTGTAGCTCAGGCAGATGCATGTCTCGATGCAGGCTCAATAGAATGCAGAATGCAAATCGCCTATGTCGGAGTATACATGCTGTGACCTAAATGAGTGCCATGCATGTACATGTAACGGGTTATGTACAATAGCTGTTGTGTTGGGAATAATAATACTAATTGTCGATTTCGATTCGTTTTCATGGGCCTCACACCGCTACAGTACAAGAGCAAATGCAAATAAGGAGAGGAGTGCATATATGAATACAAAGTAAATACGCATTGTACTGCGTACAGCACTGCGTTGAGGCCGTGCAAACAGCTCAAGATAACAACTAAAAGGGCATCCATTGTGTCATGCATGTAGAAGCAATTTGTTGAACTGCACACTCTTATCTTTCAGTACATTTAGGGAATGCTTTTTCCAGGTGCAGGTCTGAACAGAAAAGTGTGTGGCAATTTGAGGTGCCTCAGGCGCAAATCCTCACATTGGGTCCAAGAAGGGAAGGTCGATGAGAACAAGAAGAGGTGCGTTACCCTTGAAGAAGGGCCAAAAGGCAGTTGCAAGAGTAAAAGCGCAATCCCTCTTCCTTGATCACTAAAAGGCAGTACAACACTCCGGGTTCCCAGGCGATCCCTCAACCCAGTACTGATGGAGCCCAATGCAGATTGACTTCGCAGTTCTGATGAGAGGCGGTCCATTCTGCATGGTATGATCGTACCACACCTACCTGCCGCCAAACATTGTTTATAAAGTGATAGATTCTCATATCAATATGTACATGTCTATGTCTTTTTTCGTAAGTGATTCTATTTTCTGAATGTTCTGATCAATTTTAGGCGAGCAACTGCGCACTTACATGTTTACCGAAAGATACTCGCATAAATGCTCACACCCGCATACCCTTGTGATTACCAACCTGATCATTATCATTTGAAATTCTCCATACATTCTCCAAAAGGTCGCCTGTTAGCCCATCCAAGTAAGAGCCAACCTGGCACTGGGACTACCAAACAGCACCTTGCACAGAGCCCTGTCCGGCATGGAGACCCACGAAGATGGGTTGATCAATTCCAGGTTGGTATGAGAGCTGAGTCTTTTGAGGCATGTTGCACTCCCCCAAGTTCATCCCTGAGCCCCTCTTGTGCTGGCTGAGTGCACCCCTTTACGCTTGTCTCGAGCCTGCCTCCTCAGGAGCCAGAGGTTAAACTACACTATCATGCAGCCAAAGCACAAGGACGCCGTTCAGGGCTTGCTCGTGTTCCATCATGGCTTGACAGAGCACTCAGGCAGGTTAGTTAGTGTGCACTGCATGTACGTACATGTGTACGGGGGTGCCTTTTGAGCTGCTACAACAGCCGGCTGTGCTTGAGCTACAGCAGCACACAGCTCGTTCCAAGCTTGCACTCCTGTACTTTGCTTGTTTCTCGCCGTGCAGGCACTGGCATGTTCTCCAGGAGTTTGTGCAGAAGCTCAACTTGCTGGTCGTGACATACGACGCTCACGGGCATGGGAAGAGCGAGCCTCTAAACCTTGAAGACAGGTGCACTATGGCTTGCTAAGTCGCTTCCCTGCTTGCGCTGCAAGATGACCAGCCCTGGCCAGATGGGCCCCCTCACCCCCCTGGTGGTGTCTCGTGTGTTCACAGAGCCACCGAGAACACGCGAGGCATCCTTACAGGGCAAACGTGTCACGGACTTTTTCATGTATACCAATACTCAGCACCAAAAAACCACCCCTCTACTTTCAAGCTTGTTTCCCTTCTCTCTCACCCCCTGTCTCTCTGAAGCTTGCTGGCCCATGCCTGCCCACCCCATCGACCACCTGCATCCCGCAGGCAAACACTGTGCGCATCGCGGCGCAGCGGTCCCGCTGTCACACCCTCACCCATGTGCTGTGCACCCTACCCACGTGCCACGCCATCCTGCTGCACCCTCACCCTCATGCCACCCCATCCCCCCTTGCTCCGCCTGAAGCACTGCAATGCACCGTGCACCTGCCGCCAACCGTGCAGGGCGTACGTGGAGAACTACGGGCACCTGAGGGATGACTTGCTGCAGATGGTAGACGAGGTGAGAGGGAGGCCTGCGGTGGCACAGGCAGCAATGAAGTGCGGCGCCAACTTCTCGCTGCAGCGCGCTGCAGGCGGCGCCCCCGCCTTCACAGCGGCAGGGATATGCCGGCACACAACCTCGCTTGCGGTGCAGCTTTAGAATGGCCTGCAGGAAGGGCCGCGCAGGCTGTGCAGTGCACAGCTGTAGGGCCCTGCGCCATTTCACAGGAGATAGGGTGTGCGGGTGCTGGTGAGCGTACGGAAGAGGGGCCCTGCCAGCGGCCAAACCCCATGCACCCCGCTACCACTGCGCGTGCACCCTGCTGCCACTAGGTGGTCCCCTGGGATGCAGCTGTGCACGTGCTGCTGCACCCCGCTGCTGCCACTCCTCCCCCCGTGTAACACTGCTGGGTAAAAGGTATGCTCGAGATGTCATGAGGAGGAATTGCTCCTCCTGTATTCGTTTCAACTGCCACCACTGCTCCCTGCGCTCTGCGCTGCTGCTGGTTGGTCCCTGGGGCCAAACGGCTATGATAGTGACCCCCTGTGCGTCTATGCTCGACCATGACCATATGCACCATATGGCTGTGGAACCGTGGCCGCTGGTTTAAGTCGATCCGCCTACAAGCAACGTTGGTTGTGACTTTAGACTAAGGCAGACAGTAACCCCCTGGCCGCCAAACCATGGTCCATGCGGCCTGGGCCGCAACACCTCTGGGCTGTGACCGCGGCAGCCTCACGCTTGCTTCTGTGCCCCGACAGGTGGCCATTTGCGCAGCCACGCGCGTCACGCATGGCTTGCCATATGACATGACATGCCATATGATGTGCCCCGTGGCAGGTGGCTATTCCTGCAGCCGCCAAGCGGGGCGCCCCTGCTGGGCGCGTCTACCTTGCTGGGCACTCCATAGGAGGTGCGTTGGTGCTTCACTGAGCGGGGGGCGTGCGGGGTGCTGTGGGAGCGCGTTGCCTTTGAGCGCTGCGTGTGGCGCACCTGCCTCGCCGGGGCATGCTCTGTAGTCTGGAAGTGGGGCGGTGCCCTGTGCAGAGGTATTCAGGCCGCTGTGAGAAGTGCTGCGTGGGGGCAGTGCTTTCCGGGAACGGGTTGGAGGGGACGAGGGGCGCGCCCCGTCTTGAGGTGGTGCGTGCTCTGTGAGTGCGTGCCCCCCTTAGAGAGCCAAAGTTCTTTTTAGGGTGGGTGCTGCAGTGGCTGTCGCTGCTGCTGCTGCTGCTGCTGCAGGGCTGCACGCCTCTAGTTGCAGGGCAGCAGCACAGGGCAGCACGGCAGCAGCATAAGGATGCGGGATAACCAGCAAAAGGATGCGGGATAACCAGCAAAAGGATGCGGGATAACCAGCAAAAGGATGCGGGATTACCAGCAAAAGGATGCGGGATAACCAGCAAAAGGATGCGGGATATAACCACAGAGGACCGCTGCTTTGCGAGCATTTGGCGTGCATTGGACCACGTGTCTCATACCCGCACGCATGCACACATGCACACACACGCGCACGCTCACGCGCATACACAACCACCATGCCAGTGGCGCATGGCCACCTATCTTGAATGCGTGCATGGCCCTGTGCGCCTGCGGGCATCCTTTCCGCCACCTCGTGCTTGCGTGTTTGTGTGCTTGCTTGTTACCACGCGTGCCTTCTTGTGTGCATGCGTGCGTGCTTGCGTGCTTACTAATCACATACGTGAGTGCTTGCCACCACCTTGTGCTTGCATGTTTGCGTGCCGCCCACACATGCTTGCATGCTTGCCTGCCGCCCCTGCATGCTTGTGTGTGAGTTTGCCACCACCACGTGCGCGCGTGCTTGCTTGCTCCTGTAGGCACCACGTGCTTGCTCGCTCCTGCAGGCACCACGTGCTTGCTCGCTCCTGCAGGCACCACGTGCTTGCTCGCTCCTGAAGGCACCACGTGCTTGCTTGCTCCTGCAGGCACCACGTGCTTGCTCGCTGCCATTGCCCGCCCTGGCTTCTTCACCGGCTTGCTGCTTAGCTCACCCCTCGTGTGTGTGGCGCCCAACAACTCTTGGGGGGAGTGGGCCCAGATCCTGGTGAGCCTCAAGTTGTGGTGTGTGTGGCGCCCAACGTCTCTGTGGGGGAGTGGGCCCAGATCCTGTTGAGCCTCAAGTTGTGGTGTGTATGGCATCCGACGACTCTGGGGGGGAATGGGCCCAGGTCCTGGTGAGCCTCAAGTTGTGGTTTGCGTGGCACCCAATGACTCTGGCGGGGAGTAGGCCCAGGTCCTGGTGAGCCTCACTCAAGTTGTGGTGTGTGTGGCGCAACGCCTGTGACGCTATATGTATCTTGTCAAGCTGTCCTGATGCTGCACCCTGATGCCACGTGGGCTGTGTGTGCATGCATGCATCTGGCATGCATGGGTCTGGCAGGCATCTGGCATGCATGGGTCTGGCATGCATGGGTCTGGCATGCATGGGTCTGGCATGCATGGGTCTGTGCGCGCCTGCAGGCCCTGCACGCATCCTCAAGCAACTCTAATGCTTTCCTTGTGCAGCGCCCTTATGCCACCGTGGCTCTGCATGTGTGTGTCTGTGTGCGCGCCTGCAGGGCCTGCGCATCCTAAACCAGCTCGTCCCCAAGCGCGCATTCCTGAAGCGGCGCCCTATCCACTTAGGTCTGCATGATGTTTCAAGCTCCTTGCATGTGCATGTAACGTGTGCAAGAGTGCATGCAAGAATATATTGTGTGTGTCCAGTGTGCAGGTGTGTATGCAAGAGTGTTTGCAAGAGTGCATGCAAGAGAATGTGTGTTCAGTGTGCAAGAGTGGGAAGGCGCGTAGCCATACCTCCGACTGTCTGGCAGGCTCTGCGTTGTGCCTGTGCTCACACACACACACACACACACACACACACACACAGCCAGCAGGAAGAGCGCGGCAAGCATGCAGGAACACACCACTGCCAGCACAAAGCACACACACACACAGAGCTCAACGGCCATTTGCAGCTTCAGTAAAGGATTTCTTGTGAAGACAAGCATGCAAGTGTGTCACACACATATACACGCACACATGCACACACCCGCGTGCACGCACGTGCGCACACACGCACACACGTTCCACCTTACACACGAACAAACAAACCTACACACAAACATACATGCATGTGGGCGCGCACATGCACAGGCACACACACACACACACATGTGCACACGTACACGCACACATGTGCACACGTACACACACATGTGCACACGTACACGCACACAAACACACACGTATACACAAGTGCACATTGTACACTGTATGCTTGCTGGACGCAGGGATGCGCTGCCAAGAAAGCGTAGCTGCCGCGGCCCAGGATTCACTCTGGTATGTCCTAGCCTTGGCCTTCTGATCCTTAGACCCAGTGCATTTTAGTCCTTTCATTGTGGCCTTCTTACCCTGACGTTGACGTTAAACAAGCTGTGTTTATGGCATGTCCATGTGCATTTTGGGCTTGGATTCAAGCGTACGGGGAGTTTAAGGGTGTTGCTGGCATGATGTTTGGCAGAGGCTGGGGGCACAGTACACACGGCATGATGTTTGGCAGGCTGGGGGCAGTGTGCACGTGCTCTGAAGCTCGTTGGGCACTGGTCACTAAGCAATGGTAACTAGGTGTGTGTGTGTGTGTGCATGTGCGTGCACGTACAAGCGTGTGTGCATGCACGCACTTGCGTGTTTGTTCAGTCTTAAAAGCAAAACGGGGGAGGCTGTGTGCTTGCTGCTGTGCACCCAGGTACAAAGACCCCTTGAAGGTGCGCACTGTAGTCGCCTGCATTAACGTCACGCAGTTCATCCAGGCCAATGTGGCTGCCGTCAAGGAGCCCCTGTACATCCAGCAGGGCGTGCAGGACAAGACCTGCAGGTGCGTGCGTGTGCGAGTGCACGTGTGCATGCGTGTGTGTGCGTGTGTGTGTGTGCGCATGTGCTTGTGCGTGCGTGTGTACATTGTGCAAGGACGGGTGCATTGTAAAACGCTAGGCTTGCTCCTGCCAAGTGCTTCCCAAGCGCCGCACCGCCCTTACAACTGCAGCAGCTGCGCTGTCTGCCCATCTGCCACGCTGCTCCTGCAGCACGCGCATGTGCTTGCTCCCAGCACGCAGATGCATGCCTCTTTGCGCCTGAAAAAGCTTGCCCGGGCCCGTATGTGCACTGAGCTGCTGCTTGTAACACCCCCAGAGCGTGCCTCTGCCAAGCGCCGCACAGTGCCCGCCAGCGCACAAGTTGCTGCGCTTGTTCAGACCTGCCCCTCTGAACCTCCTTGCAGCGTCATCGCGCTGCGGCGCCTGCTCCCCTTCTTCTCAAGCAAGAATGTCACATACTGTGAGGTGCGTAGCAGAGGCACCGGCGGGGATGCCGAGGGTGGTACATGAGTGGTGAGGGAATGGCAGGGCAGTGGAACAGGCGTGCTGCGCAGGGTGGGTGGTGAGGACATGGCAGGGCAGTGGAACAGGCGTGCTGCGCAGGGTGGGTGGTGAGGACATGGCAGGGCAATGGAACAGGCGTGCTGCGCAGCCTGCTGGATTGGAAGCTTAGTGTGCTTCAAAGTTGGAGGCAGCAGGGCAAGCACAATGCTACAAGCGGGCACAATGCACTGTATAGCGGGCATTGGAAGGAGCTGGGTGCTGGGCCCAGAGTACCTGGGGCGTGTCGCCCTCACGCGCCCCCTGCCCCCTTCCCTGCGTAGATGGCCCCCACACGCATATGCCTTATGGCCCCTATAGCCTCTGCGCCCCGCACCCCAGACCAGGATCTGCGCACCTTTGCTAGCAATACCCCCTTACACACCCTTACACGCGTGCCCCTCGCACCCCCTTGCGCATGCCCCCTTGCAGGTGCCTGACGGCCTGCACGACCTTCACCATGACCCAGAGACGCCTGAGTGCATAGAGCGGATGGTGAACTGGCTGCGCACAAGCATCGCGTCACCCCAGGCCTTATAATAGCACAAGCATCGCGTCA
>LFIK01005230.1_pt1 | contig 10441 bp, 10 predicted proteins | sample 643401 | NCBI WGS metagenome assembly LFIK01 (sample SAMN03777447, study PRJNA286221) | soda lake metagenome | biome: soda lake; feature: Kulunda steppe; material: water; isolation source: sample T5-Br brine of Lake Tanatar-5 | place: Russia: Kulunda steppe | collected 2010-07
CGGCCCGTTTACATCGGTGAGATAGACTTCGATGCGCGTCAGCTTCTCGCCGAACCGCTTCTCCACGCTCTGCAGCTTCTGGTTGATGTGCTCTTCCAGAGCCGGGGACATTGCAACACCCTGGGCCGAATTCAGTTGTATCTGCATGGCTTCTCCATGTGCTTCCGCGATGAATAATGTGCGGGACGGTGAACGCGGCTTTCCGTGCCCACCTTCGCCCCTGTTAGTCTACATGGCTGCGCACCCCCCGTTCTTTCAAGGGCCCCTGGCCAAAGTCGGCGGGGGTCGACGCAGACGACAATTGTTTCATGACGGCTATGCTTGGGAAAGCATGGCCGGTACTGCCCGGCCGACGCCGGACACGTGAGGTGAACAGGCATGGATACGAAACTGGGACCCATTCTGAAAGAAAAGAAACAGGCCCTATTCACCGTTCCTCTGGAGGCCATGGTGGCGGATGCGGTGAAGGTCATGGTGGATGGCGGCGTGGGTTGTGTGCTGGTGATGGATCACGGCCATCTGGCCGGTCTTTTCACGGAACGGGATCTGATGCGGCGCATCAACTACAAGGGGTTGAACCCCGGCGATGAAGCGATCAAGACGCATATGACGCGAGAACTGATCGTTGGCTCGCCGGACATGACCGTGGGCGAGGCCATGCATTTGTGTACCGAGCACCGGATCCGTCACGTTCCGGTGTTTGACGGCGACACGCTGCTGGGCATGGTGTCCGCCGGCGACCTGACCAAGTGGGCGGTGCAGGATCAGCAGCACACCATCGAGGATCTGACCCGCTACATTTACGGGCCGATGGATTCCGCCGCGGGGGGCTGAAAGGCGCCCCCGCGGCAGACCCGGGCTTCGGTCAGAACTTGAGGTCTTCGAAGAATTTTCTCGCCTTGTCCAGCCAGGACTGGCTCTGCGGGCTGTGGCGGTCGCCACCCTTGTCCAGCGCCTTGTCCAACTGCTTGAGCAGATCCTTCTGTTCCCGGGTCAGATTGACCGGCGTTTCCACAACCACACGGCACAGCAGATCACCCTGCGGGCCGCCGCGCACCGGTTTCACACCCTTGCCCCGCACCCGGAACACCTTGCCGCTCTGTGTGCCCTCGGGAATACGCAGGGTGACGCGGCCGTCCAGTGTGGGTACTTCCATTTCGCCGCCAAGCGCCACCGTGACCATGCTGATGGGCACCTGGCAGCGCAGGTGTTCGCCGTCGCGCACGAAAATCGGGTGCTCGCGCACCATGACCTGCACATACAGGTCGCCGGGCGGACCACCACGCTCCCCCGGTTCGCCCTCGCCGCTGAGACGGATGCGATCGCCGGTATCCACGCCGGGCGGAATCTCGATGGACAACTCGCGGGTGTGCTGGACACGCCCCTGGCCGCCGCAGGTATTACAGGGATCGGTAATCACCGCCCCCGTGCCACTGCAACGCGGGCAGGTCTGCTGCACGGAGAAAAAGCCCTGCTGAACACGCACATCGCCGTGGCCGTGGCAGGTGGGGCAGGTTTCCGGCTCGCTGCCGTCGCGGGTGCCCTTGGCGTCACAGGTCTCGCACGGCTTCCAGCTGGGAACCTTGATGGTCTGGCTGGTGCCGTGGACGGCCTCTTCCAGGCTCAGTTCCATGTTGTAGCGCAGATCGGCTCCGCGGTAGACGCGCTGCCCGCGACCGCCGGCACCGAAGATATCGCCGAATACATCGGAGAAGATATCGGAGAAGCTGGCGCCGCCGGGGCCGCCACGAGGGCCGCCGCCCATGCCTGCACCTTCCACGCCGGCATGACCGAACTGGTCATAGGCTGCCCGCTTCTGGGGGTCGGACAACACCTCGTAGGCGTTCTTGGCTTCCTTGAACTTCTGCTCGGCCTCTTCATCCCCGGGGTTGCGGTCCGGGTGGTACTTCATGGCCAGCCGTCGGTAGGCCTTCTTCAAGTCTGACTCGGTGGCATTCTTTTGTACCCCGAGCACCTCGTAGAGATCGCGCTTCGCCATAGTCGTCACTATCCGCCCTGTGCCCTGCTCGGCCCGCTACCCCGTTACCGGGAAACAGGCGGGCGCAGGGGGATGCCCTGCGCCCGGATTCACGCCTTGCGATGAAGACGCCTTACTTCTTGTCGTCGTCCTTCACTTCCTCGAACTCGGCGTCGACAACGTCTTCGTCGCTGGATGATGCGCCGGATTCGGCGCCGGCTTCACCACCGGCCTGGCCACCCTGCTGGGCGTAGGCCTTCTCGGCCAGCTTGCCGGCGTGCTCGGCCAGAGCCTGGGTCTTGGCCTCGATGGCGTCCTTGTCGTCGCCCTTGACCACTTCTTCCAGTTCGCCGACCGCCTTCTCCACGCTTTCCTTCTCGGCGGCGTCCACCTTGTCACCCAGATCGCTGAGCGACTTGCGCACGCTGTGGATCAGGTTGTCTGCCTGGTTTCGAGCATCCACCAGTTCACGCAGCTTGCGGTCTTCCTCGGCGTGCGCCTCGGCGTCCTGGACCATCCGCTCGATTTCCTCGTCGTTCAGGCCGCTGGAGGCCTTGATGACGATGGACTGCTCCTTGCCGGTGGCCTTGTCCTTGGCGGACACGTTCAGAATGCCGTTGGCGTCGATGTCGAAGTTGACCTCGATCTGCGGCACACCGCGCGGGGCCGGCGGAATATCGCTCAGGTCAAAGCGGCCCAGGGACTTGTTGCCGCTGGCCATTTCCCGTTCGCCCTGCAGCACGTGCACGGTGACCGCCGTCTGGTTGTCGTCGGCGGTGGAGAACACCTGCGACGCCTTGGTGGGGATCGTCGTGTTCTTCTCGATGAGCTTGGTCATCACGCCGCCCATGGTCTCGATACCCAGCGACAGCGGGGTCACGTCCAGCAGCAGCACGTCCTTCACGTCGCCGCCGAGCACACCGCCCTGGATCGCTGCACCGATGGCCACGGCCTCGTCCGGGTTCACATCCTTGCGTGCGTCCTTGCCAAAGAACTCCTTCACCGATTCCTGCACCTTGGGCATACGGGTCTGGCCACCCACCAGGATGACCTCGTCCACTTCCGAGGCTTTCAGGCCGGCATCCTTCAGCGCCACCTTGCAGGGTTCGATGGTGCGCTGAACCAGGTCATCCACCAGGGATTCCAGCTTGGCACGGGTCAGCTTGATGGCCAGGTGCTTGGGACCGCTCTGGTCCGCCGTGATGTACGGCAGGTTGATCTCGGTCTGCTGGCTGGACGACAGCTCGATCTTGGCCTTCTCGGCAGCTTCCTTCAGGCGCTGCATGGCGAGCTTGTCGCCGCCCAGATCCATACCCTGATCCTTCTTGAACTCGGCGATCAGGTAGTCGATCACGGCGCGATCGAAATCCTCACCGCCCAGGAAGGTATCGCCGTTGGTGGAGAGCACTTCAAACTGCTTCTCACCGTCCACATCGGCAATCTCGATGATGGAGATGTCGAAGGTGCCGCCGCCCAGGTCATACACGGCCACCTTGCGGTCACCACCTTCCTTGTCCAGCCCATAGGCCAGTGCAGCCGCGGTGGGCTCGTTGATGATGCGCTTCACTTCCAGGCCGGCGATCCTGCCGGCGTCCTTGGTGGCCTGACGCTGGGAGTCATTGAAGTACGCCGGCACGGTGATCACGGCCTCGGTGACCGTCTCCCCCAGGTAGTCCTCGGCGGTCTTCTTCATCTTCTGGAGCACGCGGGCGGAGACTTCCGGCGGCGCCATTTTCTTGCCTCGCGCTTCAACCCAGGCGTCGCCATTGTCAGCCTTCACAATGTGATAAGGCATTTCCTTCACATCGCGCTGAACCACCTTCTCGTCAAATCGACGCCCGATCAGCCGCTTCACGGCGTGCAGGGTATTCTCCGGGTTGGTGACTGCCTGGCGTTTGGCCGGGGAGCCGACAATCACCTCGCCGTCTTCGGCAAAGGCGACCACGGACGGCGTGGTGCGTTCGCCCTCGCTGTTCTCGAGCACGCGGGCCTTGCTGCCATCCATGACCGCCACGCACGAATTCGTGGTGCCCAGGTCAATCCCGATAATCTTTCCCATGTCTGTGAACTCCTTGATGCTAAGCCTGTTCTGCGGCCTGAATTGCTGTTGATCCCTAGATTAGGGCGCCATCACGGTTTTCAAGCCTTTCCATCATTTCCGCCGGCCTGTTCCCCGTCCGCTTCGCGGGAAACCACAACCATGGCGGGCCGCAGCAGACGGTCGTTGAGCTTGTAGCCCTTCTGAACCACGTGAATCACGGTATTCGGCGCATGCTCGGCCGAGGGCTGCATGGCCATGGCCTCGTGCTCCTCCGGGCTGAACTTCTGCCCCAGCGGGTGCACTTCGGAGATATCGAATTTCTCCATGGCCTGGGTGAGCATCTTCAGGGTGAGTTCCGTGCCCTCGGTGAGCTTGGCCACGTCAGCATTGGCCTCGCGGGCGGCGGACAGGCCCATTTCCAGGCTGTCCCGCACCGACAGCAGCTCGGTCGCGAGTTTTTCCACACCGTATTTCCGGGCCTGTGCCACGTCCCGTTCCATGCGGCGGCGCACATTTTCCAGTTCGGCGCGGGAACGCAGGAACTCGTTCCAGTTCTCCTCGGCTTTCGCCCGGGCCGCCTCGAGCTCGGCTTCCAGTTCCTGAACGCGACCCTCGGTGCCGGATTCCTCCACCTGCTCCGCAGCGTCCGCCGCCTGCTCCTGCGGTCGCTGCTCGCCGGCCACGTCCTGCTCCTTTTCCTGATCCTGCGGCTTCTGATCCTTGTCGGACATCTGCTCACTCCAAAACTGATGTAAACGCGAGCCCGGGCCGCATGCCGCACGCACACTGCCCGGCCCACCAAGCGAACCAATGGCAATCGCACTTCTATGTGGGGAGCTATTGCTGCTGATTCAAGGCCGCACCGAGCAATCGGGCGGTCATGTCCACAATCGGGATCACCCGGTCGTACTGCATACGCGTGGGGCCGATGACGCCCAGCACGCCTAGCACCCGCCCCTCTGCGGAATACGGCGCGGTCACCAGGCTGCAGCCATCGAATACTTCGTAGCCGGATTCCTGGCCGATGAAAATCTGGATGCCGTCCGCCACCAGGCACTGATCCAGCAGATGAAGAATGTCGCGTTTCTCGGAGAAGGCGTCGAACAGGCTGCGCAATTTCTCAACATTGGCCGCCAACTCGTCGAAATCCATCAGATTGGTCTGACCCGCCACCACGTAGCGATCATCCTGCTGATCGGTTTCGGAGAACACGCGCGAGCCCACTTCCACCACCGAGTTCATCAGCGAATCCATGCGGGCACGTTCATCCTCCAGGTGGCGGAGGATGGTATCGCGCACGCTTTCGATGGCCTGGCCGACGAAATGCCGGTTCAGATAATTGGACACCCGCTGCAGTTCGGCCTGGGTGTAGTCGCGATCCACATGGATGACGCGGTTCTGCACCTCATGCTCGTTCAGCACCAGGATGGTCAACACGCGCCGGTCGGCCAGCGGCAGGAACTCGACATGGCGCAGTGCACCAGCCTGGCGCCGGGGCAGCGTGACCACGCCGGCCAGGTGGGTGAGCCCGGACAACAGGTTGGACGCGGTGCCCACCAGCGCCGAGGGATCGGCGCTATCGCCCAGTTCCAGCCGGAGATCAACGCCGGCCGCTTCCTGCAGCTTGTCGGGCTGTACCGTCAGCAGGCTGTCTACGAAGAATCGGTAGCCCTTGTCGGTTGGCACGCGCCCGGCCGAAGTGTGCGGCGAACGCACGTAGCCGAGTTCCTCCAGATCGGACATCACGTTCCGGATGGTGGCCGGACTGAGATCCAGACCCGATTCACGGGTCAGCGTCCGCGACCCCACTGGCTGGCCATCACGGATATGACGCTGCACCATCTGCTTCAGCAGGTGCTGCGCGCGTTCGGAAAGCCCGGTATCTGAAAGCCTTGAAGTCATGACGATGATTATACTCAGCCCGGTTAGCACTCGCTACGCAGGAGTGCCAAGACCACGCTAGCAACAGCGCGGAATCCGGTCAATTGCCGGCGCCACTGTCTGCCGCCCTCTTCTATGCCTCGGCGCCTGCCGCTACACTCCGTTGGTGGCACACACCCGCGGATACGCCCCATGGACGGGGCCGGAGAAGAACACAGGGGCCTATGCTCACCGATCTGCACATCCGGGATTTCACCATCGTTGACCGGCTAGACCTGGAATTCGGGTCCGGCATGACCGCACTGACCGGCGAAACCGGTGCCGGCAAGTCCATCCTGCTGGATGCGCTCGGCCTGGCGCTTGGCGACCGCGCGGCGGCGGACACGGTGCGCAAGGGCGCCGAGAAAGCCGAGATCAGCGTCAGTTTCGACCTCAACAGCGCCGCCGATGTGCGCCAGTGGCTGCTGGGGCACGATCTGGATGCGGATGGCGAATGCCTGATCCGCCGCGTGATCCAGGCCAGTGGCCGGTCCCGCGGCTACATCAACGGCAGCCCGGTCCCGCTGACACTGCTGCGGGAATTGGGCGAACAACTGGTGGATATCCACGGCCAGCATGAACACCAGTCACTCATGCGCAAGGACATCCAGCGCTCCATCCTGGACAACTTCGCCGAGAATGGCGCCCTGCTGAAGCAGGTGGCAGAACTCTGTCGCACCGCCCGCGCGCTGCAGGACGAGCGTCGCACACTCACCGGGGACAGCGACGACCAGGAAGCGCGCAAGGACCTGCTGCGCTACCAGTTGCAGGAACTCGAGCCGCTGCAGCTCGCGCCGGAGGCCATCGAGGAACTGGATGCGGAACACCGCCGCCTGGCCAACGCCGGTAGCCTGACCCAGACTTCACAGCAGCTGGTGGGCATGCTGTACGAGGACGAGAACTCGGCGCAGAACATCCTGGGCCAGGCGCAGCGTATGCTCGAGGAGGCGGTGACGCTGGACCCGTCTCTGGCCGAAGCCCACGAACTGGTCACCGGCGCCCTGGTGCAACTGGAGGAAGGCGTGGACGCGCTGCGCCGGCATGGCGAGGCCATGGAACTGGACCCGGCGCGCCTGGATGAACTGGAACAGCAGATCGGCACGCTCTCCGACCTGGCGCGCAAACACAAGGTGCGCCCGGGGACCCTGCACACGGTGCGCGACTCCCTGACCGAAGAACTGGACCGGCTGGACAACGCGGAAGAGCGCCTGCAGGCCCTGGACGGTGAACTGGATAGCCTGGGCAAGGACTACACCGGCCTCTGCCAGAAACTCCATGAGCGCCGCGCCGGCGCGGCCAAAACCCTGGGCAAGCAGGTCACCGATTCCCTGAAGCAACTGGGCATGGCCGGCGCCGCGTTCCGCATTGCCGTCACGGCGCAGGACGCCGCCGGCTTCAGCCCCCACGGCCGCGACGAGATCAGTTTCGAGGTCCGCACCAACGCCGGGCAGGATTTCGGCCCCCTGAGCCGCATCGCCTCGGGCGGAGAGCTCTCCCGCATCAGCCTGGCCATCCAGGTGGCTGCCGCGGACAGCACGAACATCCCCACCCTGGTGTTCGATGAGGCCGATGTGGGCATCGGTGGCGGTGTTGCCGAGGTGGTGGGCACCCAGCTACGCACGCTGGGCGGAAGCCACCAGGTCCTGTGCGTGACCCACCTGCCCCAAGTGGCGTCCCAGGCGCACAACCACCTGCAGGTGAGCAAGACCAGCAAGGCACAGAGCACGTCCACCACGGTGGTGGAACTGGACCGCGGCGCACGTATTCAGGAGATCGCGCGGATGCTCGGCGGCGTGAAAATCACCGAGGCCACGCTGACCCACGCCGAGGAAATGGTGGCGCGGGCCGATGCGGGCTAGGCGTCAGCTGCCCCAGTCCTCGGGAGCGAGATCGCCTTCCAGCGCCTGCAGGCGGCCATCATCGTCGAACAGCACGGTCAGCCGCTTCGGCTGACCACCACCGCCCGCCTGCTGTGTGTGCACGTAATCCCAGCGGTTGTCGCGGAACATGTCCTCTATGGCGGGTGACCCGAGCACAAAGCGCACCTGCCGCTTGGTCATCCCCGGGCGCAGCTGTTCCAGCATATCGTCGGTGATGATATTGCCCTGCTGCACGTCCGGCTGGTACGCGAAGGGCAGATTGGAAATGGAGCATCCCGAGAGGGAGACGCTGCCCGCCGCAAGTATTAGAATGACAATCAATCGCAACATGTATATCTCTATCAGATCCTGCCCGCTGTGCCCGGCGATCATACCGCATCAGCAGCAGGATTGGCACGAATCGAACGGGGGTACGCGTGCAGAACAAAGACCTCAGGAAAGCAGGCCTCAAGGTCACCCTGCCACGGATGAAGATTCTGGAAATGCTGGAGAGCAGCGAGAACCGGCACCTGTCCGCCGAGGATGTCTACAAGGGCCTGATGGAATCCGGCGAGGACATCGGCCTCGCAACGGTCTATCGCGTACTCACCCAGTTTGAATCCGCCGGCCTGGTGCAACGGCACCACTTCGAGGGCGGGCAATCCGTCTTCGAACTGGACGACGGCGGCCACCACGACCATATGGTGTGCCTGAATTGCGGTGGCATCGAGGAGTTCTTCGACAAGACCATCGAAGACCGTCAGGAAAAAGTGGCCGAGGAGCGGGGCTTCAAGATCACCGACCACTCGCTGATCCTGTACGGGCATTGCAAGGAGTGCCAGAAAGGCAACTGAACCGGCCGCTATCGGCGGCGCTGCAGCTTCGCCCGCTCCTTGCGGATCTCCTTCGGGTCCGCGATGAGCGGGCGGTAGATCTCCACGCGATCCCCGTCCCGCACGGTGTCTGAACGAGCAACCAGGCGGCCGTAGACGCCCACCGCCTGGCGGCCGATATCGATGTCGGGAAACTCATCCAGAATTCCGGAGGCGCGGATGGCCTCCTCCACCGTGCTGTCGGGCGGCAATTCCACTTCCAGCACCCGTTGCCGGTCCGGCGTGGCATAGGCCACCTCGACCCGGATCACCGGCTTATCCGCCGCGCTTTCCATACACTGACGACGCCCGTTCCACGAAGGCATCCACCAGGCGGTTGGCCAACTGGTCAAACATGCGGCCGAAGGCCATCCGCACCAGCGTGCTCGAGAACTCGAACTCCAGGTCCAGCGACACCTTGCTCGCGTCCTCTGCCAAATCCTGAAACCGCCAGTAGCCGTCCAGCCGCTGGAACGGGCCCTCAACCAGCCGCATCTCCAGCATCTTTCCGGGCTGGACCCGGTTGATGGTGGAAAACGACTTGCTGATTCCGCCCTTGCTGATGGTGATGAACGCCTTGCGCTCGTCAGCCTCATGCCACAGCGTGCCGCTGTCGGAACACCAGGGCAGGAACTCCTTGTAGCGGTCCACGTCATCCACCAGATCGAACATCTCCCTGGCCGTGTAATGCACCAGGGCGCTTCGGGAAATACTCGCCATGCTCACGTCCGTCGCTATGGTTGGTATGGCACCCCGGGTCAGCCAAGCAGCCGCAGGTTGGCGGCAATAACCACCACCAGCAGCAGCGGGGCGCACCAGCGGAGCAAACCATACCACAGGTGAAACCCCCACCCCGCCGGATACCCCAGGCTGAACCGCACCGTCTCGGACGACAACAGCCAGCCTGCATACAGCACCGCCAGCAGTGCGGCCACCGGCAGCAGCACCCGCGCCGCCACCAGGTTCACCAGATCCAGCACCGAATGCCCGCCGGGCAGTTCCCATCCCATGGCCTGCGAGAGCACCAGCAACAGAGCCAGGAACCAGAGCACCAGCCCGATGCTGATGGCCGCCTGCCCCCGTCGAACCCCCTGCCGCTCCACCACGGCCACGGTCACCGCTTCAAGAATCGCAATACCGGAAGACAGGGCCGCCATGCCCAGCACAATGTAGAACAGCGTGCCCAGCAGCATGCTGCCCTCCCAACTCCCTAGTGCCACCGGCAACACCTGGAACACCAACGTCGGGCCGCTGACCACCGGCAAGCCGGCAGCCTGCAGCAGCGACAGCACCACCACTGCGCCCAGCACCGCAGCCAGCAGGTCCGCCAACAGCACCAGGATGCCCGCCTGCACCACCGAGATCCGGTCCGGAAGGTAGGCGGTGAGGCTCACCGCCACACCGGTTCCAAGGGCCAGGGTGTAGAATGCTTGACGCAGGGCCTCCAACCAGGCCTCCTGACTCAGCCGGCTGTAATCCGCCTGCAGAAGAACGTCCAGCCGGCCACCGGCCTCTTCCGGCACCGGCCCCAGCAGCACCAGCATCACCAGGCCGGTGAACAACAGCGTGACCAACAGGAGCAGCCCCGGAACGAGCCCGCGCGCCAGCCCCTGCGACACCACGGCCACGGAGGTCGCCACAAAGACCGTGACCCACAGCAACGAACGTTCCACGTCCCCCTGCAGGCCACGGAACAGCGCCGCCGCGTCGATGGCATCCAACTGCCCAAGTGCGCCGGTGGCCGCACGGAACACGTAGCCCAGCACCCAGC
>LFIK01005231.1_pt1 | contig 10439 bp, 10 predicted proteins | sample 643401 | NCBI WGS metagenome assembly LFIK01 (sample SAMN03777447, study PRJNA286221) | soda lake metagenome | biome: soda lake; feature: Kulunda steppe; material: water; isolation source: sample T5-Br brine of Lake Tanatar-5 | place: Russia: Kulunda steppe | collected 2010-07
ACGGGACACGCTCGGCGGCGGCGGGGAGGCCAGCAGTAGCGGGGGGGGGGGCAGCGCGGCTAGCAGCCGTGATGGGGGTCAGGGCAAAAATGGCGCAGCCGCGGCGACAGGCGCTGGGGTGGCAAGCGGCGGAGGGGAGGTGCCTGCGGAGGAGGACATTGCTGCTGCAGCGACGCCTGCAGGGCAGGGCACCGGAGGCACAGGCAGGGACGGTGTGGCAGGCAGGGCCAGCAACCAAGCGGACCAGAATGCGGGGGAAGATGAGGACGACGATGGCAGAGGGGGCGGCGCGCCTGGAGCGGGTGCTGCAAAGCAGGCTGGCGCTGCCGACCAGGGCAGTAAGCTGCGCTTGACGCAGGGCGACACAGAGGAGGAGGGTGAGGCGGCAGGCGGCAGCAGCAGCAGCAGTGGCAGCAGCAGCCGCGATGGCAGCAGCAAGGCCACCGCGCCTGGGCCAGCAGCGGGCCACGCGGGTGCGGCAGCCATAAGCACTGTTGGTGGGCATAGCGGCGCGGAGGTGCGCGTTGGGTCGTCAGCAGCAGCGGCGGCAGTGGGTGTTGGCAAGGAGGGTGATGGTGGGCATGGCTCGGTGCGCCAGGCGGATGATGTGGGGTCCACCTCCCACGCTGCCAGCCCCGCTGCCCCTCCTCCGGAACTGCCCGGCGTCTCCAATGGGCATTTTGCAGGTGCGAGCGCCTCGCGCCGCAACAAGCTGCCGCGGGGCGAGGATGAGGAGGAGGAGGAGGAGGAGGAGGAGGGCGTGCGAGCGCTAGTGGGCGCAGGCATGGGCGGCACAGCTCAGGCCCTGGCCCAGCTGCCGCTGCAGCAGCCGCAGCATACACAGCAGCAGCACCTCCTGCCGCAACACGCGCAGCAGCTGCAGTCCCGGCAGCAGCACCACCCGCCGCACCAGCCGCCCCTGCGGCGCGGCCGCGCAGGCGGGGGCGAGGCGCAGGAGGGGGCGGTCAATGCCGTGCCCGTCCTCGCGCGGCCCTCCGCTCAGCTGCACCACCCGCGCGCCCAGGTGCTGCTGCGTGGTGTGGACGCAACGGCCGCAGGCCTGATGCCTGCTGCTTGGCACGCTGGGCAGGGCGCTGACGTAGCTGAGCGGGAGCCGGGGGAAGGGGCAGGTGATAGGGGGACCAACGGAGCTGTTGGAGTTGCAGGCGCAAGCAGCTTGAGCCCCGAGCCCCAGGAGCCCGCACACGCACTGGGCCACCAGCAGCAGCGGCATCAGCAGCAGCAGCAGCACGTCCACCACCACCTGCTCATCCAGCAGCTGCCTCTGCATGCACACGGGTTGACCAACGGGGAGCACCTCAGGGAGCAGCATCCTGAAGCCGGCAGCGGCAGCCGCACCAGCAGCGGCAATGGCAATGGCAGCAGCAGCAGCAGCAGCAGCAGTAGAAATGGCGGCAGCCCCAATGGTCCCGGGGATGGAGCGGGTGTGAGCAGCACTGGGAGGAAGAGAGGCACTAGTGGGGATGTGCAGGAGGGGAGGGTGGGCAGCGGCAAGGACGCGGGCAGCCGCGAAACCCCGGAGGCCAAGTCATGGTGGTCGCCCATGCTCCTGGCCGTGGCGATGCTGCTGTCAAGGAAGGAGGGCTCAGCGGCCAAGGAAGCGGTGGACAAAGGTGGTGGTGAGCGCAGTAAGATGGCGACGGCGCAGCAGCCGCAGCCGCAGCTGCAGCAGCAGGGCAAGCCCTGGTGGGAGGGCTTGCCGTTGCCCTGGTGCGTGTGCATGTGTGTGCACGCATGTGCGCGTGCCTGCGTGCATCCGTGCGTTGATGTGTGATTGTGTGTGTGTGTGTGTGTGTGTGTGTGTGCGCAAGCGGTGCATGCAGTGTGTGCGCTTGTGCCAATGCAAGGCATGCACGCACACACAAACACACCCGTCTTGTTCGACGGGTGTAGACGCCTTGCTTTGAGGCTGCCAGGCATGCACCCATGGAGCTAGGAGTTGCCTGCAGACACAAGGGGTACATATGGTGCAGGCCTGTCGGGCCTGATGGACCTACTTTCCGTCCCCCGTACATGCGCGCACGCCCTGTGCCGAGCACGCACCCGCCTGTCTGTGATGTGCAGCACAGGCGCCCTGCGGCCTGCCAGCCTCTGCGCCTGCTGCCACTGCCTGCCACCCACGCTCACAGCCCCCTGTGCCCCCTCCCCCTTCCCCCCCCCTGCATGCAGGCTCGGCGGCCCTGAGCAACCCAGCAGCAGCGGCACCGCGCAGCCGCCGCCAGCGGACGCGTCAGACAAGACGGGCGAGGCTTCACCTGCCCCCCCCACCTCCCCCTCCTCTGCCTCCACACCCCTGCAGCTGGAGCAGCAGCCTGCGCGCGGCAGGCCCTGGTGGCAGTTCTGGGGGCGAAGTCGGGAAGGTCATGAAGGCTTGGGGGCTGTGGAGGACCTGCAGAGGGGCGCAGGCAGCGCTGCGCAGGAGGGGCCGGATGATCATGCGCATGGCGGCAGCGCGGCAGCAGGCCCAGGGTCTGGGCGAGAGGGTGCGCCCGCAGGGGAGGCCGGTGCAGGCGCGGGGAAGCCGTGGTGGGCGTTTTGGGCGCGGGAGGAGGGTAGGGCTGATGGCCGGAAGGAGGGCGAGGCTCCTGGGACCGTGCCGCCGGCGGCGGGCAGCAGCAGCAGCAGCAGCAGCAGAGCTGGTGGCAGTGGGCAACAGCAGCCTGATGGGCATGCGGCCCAAGGGCGGGGCGCGCCCTGGTGGCAGTTCTGGAGGAGGGGCGGGGATGGCGAGGCGACGTCGCGGGCAGAGGAGCCGAGCGTTGGCGAGGGGCGGGAGCAGGAGGGGGAGGCCGGGCGGCCGGTGGACGCCATCATCATCCCGCCGGACCTGCCGCTGGAGGACATCGCAGAGTGCGTGTGTGGTCATCATCACTGTGTGTGTGAGCTTCATCACTGTGTGTGTGCGTGTATGTGTGGGTTGGTGGGTGAACATTATCACAGTGTGAGAATGTGTGTGTGTGATCAGTATCCCAGTGTGATCATCACCGCGGGATGTGCGTGTATGATCATCATCACAGTGTGTGTGATCATGATTGCAGAGTGCATGCATGATCATCATCATCCCGCCAGACCTGCTGCTGGAGAACATTGCTGAGTGCATGTGTGCCCTGCTGCGCTGGCACCTTTGCCGCGGCAGCCCATCATGCCTTGGCGACTCTTGCATGCACTTGGGTGCCTGGTGTGGTGCCTGGTGAGGTGCCCGCTTAACCAGCACACGCCTGGCCCGCACTGCGGCGAATAGGCTGGGCTCACCGTTGCGGCATATGCGTTGCCTATTCCTGCACTGTCTGGCTTGATGCATTGATAGCACAGGTGTTGTCGCGCAGCAAGTGCACAAACGCACGCTCGCGCACATGCACACACGCTCACACACACGCACGCACGCACGCATGCACACACGCACACACACGCACACACGCGCACACACACATACACACACACACACACAAACGCACACACATGCGCGCGCGAACACACGCATGCACACGGGCGCACACGTACACAGGGAGGTGGCGCGGCTGAAGCAGGAGACTTGGCGCCTGAAAGAGGGCCACGTGGAGAGCCTGTGGGCGCGCACCGTCGAGCGCAATGACCGCAAATGGGTCATGCTGGCTGTGTTCCTGCTCACGGTGTCCGTGGGGCTGCTCACAGCGGTGGCTTACCGCCTGGACAAGGTGCGTGCATTCGCGTGCAAAGGAGGCAGACAAGGTTTGCTGTGTGTGTGGGGGGTGTTGTGCTTGTGTGCGTTAAGGGTAGGTGCCGGTGTCTGTTGGGCTGCTCACGGCGGTGGCATACTTCCTGGACAAGGTGCTTATGCACACACATGCGAGAAGCGTGATGCTTTGAGGTGCAGGACGGGGGGCGCACCAGGGAGAGCTTTTGTCTGTGGCATGTGCGCAGAAGGGATGACGCGCTCTCAGCACGGGAGGGACAGTGAGGACACACCAGAGTAGGGTAGAGGGGGTTGGGGATGTGATGCCATGCAAGCATGGATGAGGGTGGGGGAGCCCTACCTCACAGCCATCCATGCATGCAAGGCGGCATCATCCTAAGGGGTGGATCATCTCCTGCGCAAGGCAGCACCGTCCAAAGGGGTGGCGCTTGGGCAGCCTCTCTTGCCAAAGAATATCCGCCGCTCATTCAGGAGCACGGCATCACAGCATACGCATTGCAGAGAGCTTTTGTGGGGCGCTGCAAAGCTGCAAGGCACGCGGAGCACCAACGGGCCTTGCAAGCGATTGTGTCAACTGATGGTGGCTGATCTGCCTGGAGCTGGCGCGTCTGTGTGTGCATTTGTATGTGAACGTACGTATGTATGTGTGTGTGAGAAACCTCCAGTGCAGTTGTGCAGGTGTGCCCTGCCAGCGGCTCCAGCTGCTCACTACTGGCCCGTGCCCATGCCTTTTGCCCGTCACATGCTCTGCTTGTCAGGAGACTCCTCCGCTCCTCACGCTCTGTCAAGCCCTGGACTCTTTAGCATCTTGCTCGACTGTCTTCATTTTGACACCTGCTTTGGGACCCCAGCTGCCTGGTGCTAACACGCGTGCGCATGTGTGTGTGCGTTTGGGCCTCTTTGTGTGCAGATGTCCCAGGATGGGGGCCCGCACAGCGCCGAGGTGGCCCTGCCACTGCTTTTCCTGCAGCTCTGGTTTGAGGCCATGCTGAAGCACTAAGCGCAGCAGAGTATGGTGAGAGCTGAGGAACACAGGAGCGTGCATGAGTGTGGGAGGGGAGGCCGCCAGGTGTAGTTTGCATTCATCGTTTCCGGATTCAACAAGGAGGGTGAGAGGGCTGCGTGCAAAGCTATCGGCCTGTCTGTATCTTACAATGTACCAATTTTGAAGCCTCACACAGGGACAAGGGGTTGGTAGAGAGCAGTTTGTCATGTTGAAGTAGGACAGTTGGAGTGATTTGACTGGAGCGGTGATCCTGATATCATACCAGATCATGATGCCATAGACACAATTTTTTGGAGGTTACTTATCCTCTGTTTACTAGCTTCTTCTATCAATTTTGCTCGGATTGCGTGTACTCTAATGTTAGACACATGGTGCCTTCTATTCAGTGTGGCTTTCATGTCATGAAGTCTCGGCTCAGAGGTGAAAATGATGTGGGATAGGGGTTGCGGATTTTATTTTTTTGGTGGAGCTTTTTTACCAGAACCTGCTCCTGCGGTGTAAGCCTCAGGATGAGACTGTTGTTCAAGTCCAAGGCATCAAGAAGCAAGGCGGCGATGCCTTGAATGGTCATACATACAGCAAAACCAAGTTCTTGAAACACCTTTGGAGGACAGATGGGCCCAACTTGGGGTGTACAGTACATTGAACAAACTATATGGTGATGGTGTACAGTATGTTGAACACACCACACATTGAGTTACCCATCGAGTTTGGCTCGTCCTCTTTTCAACTGGTGAGGGTCTGCCTGGTGCTAGCACCAGATACATACCCCTCCCTTTATACTTGCCGGGTTTAACCCTTGTTGGCGTAGTCTTTCTCTCTTTTTCCTTTCAAGGATCTCCCTGTTCCAAGTTGGTAAAGGCTAAGAAAGTGTTACACCGCGTGTGTGATAGCTGTAACTGCCTTACCAGGGCGGATTTACTAAAGCTAATAACTGACGCCTACTAGGCGTGTTAGTAACAGGCCAGTGTTCGTAACAGGCCTGCAATATTCAAAACCGGCACCGATCATAACGTATGATATGTATGAGGAAAGGTCACCTACGGTATCTGAGTAGTAGAACACGGTAAGACTGCTATAAAAGACAATTGGTGCATGAAGGAAGAAAAAAATCTTTCCCTGGCCCAGAAAAAAGCAGACACATCGTTGAAACCTGCGGGAGGAAATAGGTATGCATAAGTCCTTTGGAGAGAGACCACGTGTGGATGGGTGCAGTGAAAATTTTCATGTCCTTGAAGGACGTATTGCTCATCTTGTACTTGTGCTTGCACAAGTCACAAGTAGGGGAGGTATTGCACAAGTCATGCATTGCACAAGTCATAAGTAGGGGAGGTATTGTGAGTCCAGGTTCCCAGTTCCAATTCGTAGGGTGTGGGCACGAAGTCTGAAGCGTGCCACGCTGCGAATAACGTCATGAGAAAGAGCAAGGAACATGTATCCAGGAAGGGTGTATGGCAAATGTGTGACCAGGGCCCTCTTGGTAGGGAGGGCGCACCATTGATGGTAAGTGGAGCATTTGCTGTTGCGCACTTGTGGATGCATATTAGAAACAGGTGTCCAATAATCCAAGTACCTCTCCCTGAGGTCCACAACAAAACGACCAAGATCAATGGGCTCACACTTCAGCAGCCTTTCCTTGAACAAGTAGGATTGTGTGAGATCATTTATAGTAGACAGGATGTGGGACGACCAGCAATCATCGCACCGTGCGCTCAGTTGCATGTCAGCTTGTAAGATCTGTCGCGAGAATCTCGTAGTGGAGCTACTAACACTAAAAAATTTGCTTTGGGTTAAAGCATCGTATATCCGCACTGCCGTCAGGAACCAATTGAACTGTAGAGGCTCTAGACCACTCTCGCACATGGCGCACCATGAAGGGGATATGGTATTAAAGAACCAAAACAGTTGCCTCCCCTCTGTTAAAATACCATTTAAAAATCAAACAAAAACACCATTTAAAAATAAAACTAGACAGAAAGCGGTCTAAAAGAAAGAAGCTTTCCCTTTGAAAGATAAGGATAACTGTGTAGGAAGTGAAACCACTCCCTACATCAATAATCCTTAGAAAGGAAAAGGAGACACATTGGCCCAAAGAGCCATGAGTCTCCTCCACCAGGGAAAAAGAAGAAGTAGTGAGGATCTGGAGGGCGACGAGCCGCTCCCTGCTCCAATGGACTCTGGCAGGCCAAGATCTTGAGAGCAACTGGATATTTCAAGAGCACATCTAGGTTGTTTTTCATTTTGTGCGCAGAGCACAGAGTGAGCATGTAATTTTACATTACTGGTAATTTTAGGGCAAATTATGGGCTTTTTTGTGTATCAAGGCCAAACTTTTGAAGGTGATTCAAAGAGTGTGAGGTATATCTTTTACCTAAATAGATAGAGCCTCCCACACCAAGAAGAATGGTTCCTCCGGGTGTGTAGGGAACTTGGCCTTCAAGCATTCAAAAACAACCTCGCGGTCTAACAAAAACTCTTTTTACCTCAGGCAAATGTCTTAATTTGAAAATTTGACATCAAAGATAATTCTAAAGTCATTGCCCCCACCTGTGACAAGTGATCTGTTTTATGCGTGTGATGCCCAAGATAAGCCACACGTCTGACATGTGGAGTCCTCTTCTACTGCATCCACCCCCATGCGGTTTTTATCTTAAGAACTGACATCTCTACTTTCCCATACTGAAGGCCTTGTCCTTGGCTGCTTATCACGCACTGCATAGGGCCACACTGCATGGCATGGACGGCTCCGCCTCTCAAGCCAAGCACTGCATGGAGCCTGCCCCATTAGCTTCTTAGATACCTACAGCTGGAGTTGGGTAGGCATGTGTTTCATAACATTGCTTGATTTTGCTTGCGTGCCCATCATGGTTTGAAATCCTGAGAGTTGAGGCCAGATGTTGGCATATCCACAAAAGGCACTGTGACAAATGTGGCTTGCATGATGTCAGGACGAAAAAATGTCCTTCTTTTATAGCCTTGCATGGCAATGCACTAATTGAGAAGAAGATTTGCAAAACAGTCTACTGAATTTACTGTAGCTGACGTCTCGGAGGCACTGGAGCTCTGTATTCTGACAAAATCAGTGCTGAGGATTCCTCACATCGGATGTGACCTTGCTTTTCTTGAAGCAGAAGCACAAATCACTTCTTTTCATTTCCGAGATTATTGGATGTTCTTTTAATGGGCTGGCAGTTACCAGCAGTGACCAGCAAGCCCAGCAGTCAACCCATCTGGCTGAAGGATTTATAGGTATAATTTATTGACCCATTGTCATGTCGTCAATCAGACTAAAGCTATTTATTTGAGAAAGAAAGAAAGAAAAGAAAAACTACGCAAGCAGCAAAAAGCTCCTCACATCAATTAAGGGAAAGGGGCCACTTGGAAGAAAAGCCCCTTCACCAGCTTCTGAGTACTACTTGAATACATAGTACGTATTCAATTCTTTCTAAGACAAAACTATTGATTCCTATCATTTCATCTCAGAGCTTATGGATGTTTCTGTATGGCCAGTATTCACCAGCAATCTGGACAGTCAAACTACCTGGCTGAAGGTCAAATCATGTAAACTTGTAAATTTTAATCCATTGTAACCTTACCCTTGTAATCCTTGTAACCCCAATTCCCTGAACAGGAGCTCAAGGTGTGTCCACTTTTTTTAATGCTGGCAGAACAAAAACAAAGCCTTGATTATCATAAGGAATGATTCCTCCACGAGCAGGTGGCAGTTGCACTTCTTTATTGAAGGCCTTTCTTATGGAACACCTAAAGAAAGTAAACCTGTAAACTTAAGGAATCTGATTTGCATTGGGTTAATTCTCTGGTGGTTGGTCACCTGTTACAAAGGCGCTGAGCCAAGGGGAAATCCCTGTGACAACTAAAAGATATATGATCGACTAGCCTTCCGATCAGATAAGGACACAGCACAAAACAAAGAGACAAAAGAGAGGAAGGAAGAGTGTCGTAAAACAGCGAAACTTGCCACTCTCTCCGCGACCCTGAGAGCCAATTTCAAAGGTGATACAGACGCCAAAATTAGCACCAGCACGTACTACTTGTAACCCTATAAACAGACCAAGAAATCAATATCAATTGCTTAGCCCAAAAAACAGCATGCAGTTCAAAGTTGCTATTGCAAAGAACACGGCAAAAATAAGGAACCCTATCGAAAATAAAACCCCCATCCTCTGCATGAAAGTGCTACATAATTGCACAAAGAGAATGAAATACCATGCCTCCTGCCAATAAATATGAATGGATACAAGTTTGATTAACAACATGCATCATCCTAGCTGCTTCTCTCAGGGAGCAAGTCTGCATGGACAGGTGATTAAGTTGTCCATCTTTGCATAGCATGCCCCAAGTCATAGAGAGCAAGATTCAGACTGCATGATCAGCTTCATGAATCCTGCAATGATCTGCCGGCAAACATGTACGATCCAAGCAAAAATGCAGCGCAAGTATCCCTGGAATACTACGAGGCATCATTCAGCCCCAACTAGACGTCAACGTATTTGAGCCTTAGATGTTGATAGCTTCTGAGACTTGTATTAAAGCAATTGACCTGGATGTTTTCAAAAGCATGCATTGTCCTGGTTGCTTCTCTCTATGAGCATGTCTGCATCGACTGATACTAAGTCAGCCGTGCATGTCAGGTAAGGATGCTCAAAAATCATCGAGAGCAGGTTTCAGAGTGCATAACTCAACAGCAGGTGCAGTTATGCAATGCTGCTACATGCATGATACATGTATTAAAGGCACCTTCCTTCCAGACTGCAGGCCTAGCCGTCAGCAAGCCAAGCCATGTATAAGCGCTGCGGGGAAAATGGACTATCAGATGGAATGTGTATTTTTTGACGGAACTCTACCTTTGTCCAATGCAATTTGTGTAAATAGCCAAGGTAAGCGCAAACAGCAGGCCCTTTCTCTAAGGGCGCATGCCAAGAGGATCACATAGGGGAATGGTGCATACACGCGGGAACAAGCATGTTCAATGGCTTGACGCATAATCAGGGCAAGCATTCATGTCTTTATGAAGCAATGCCATTCATGCTGCACTCTCACAAGCCCCATGGAACAAATCATTGATACATCAAGCGCGCTCCACCTCTACTGAGCAGTCTGTGCAGTCTGTGAGATGCAACAGCTTCCTATAGCTCTGTACAGACGTGCCGAGAGTAGGGGCACAGAAATAATGATACTTGCATCAATCTGCTGTGCCCTGCACCCAACTATAATGTAATTGGTCATGATTGTGCATGCACACACACAGTACAGCCGTGCAGTGGCTGTGTGTGGTAAGCTCTAAACAAGGGCAGGATCTGCAGAGCAATCAGATTCTGCCACGAAAACAAATGGCGTGCAACTGTGTGCATGTGCTTTAGAATTCACGACTATTAGAGGCATTTTAGTCAAGGGTGCATGCATATGCACAAGGCTACTTTGCACCTTGGCAGAGCACACACGCGCAGCAGGATAGCGCCGGTCAGCTGCAGGTCCCAATCAGGCCTTGTGCACAGACATGTTATCGCGCCAGCCAGAAGCCCTGCTTCCGCTTCCAGGTCACCTGGCGCTTGCAAGCACAGGGCCAGCAGCTCAAATTTGCGCGGGTGCCAGCGTACGGCGCCAGGAATAACCGGGCAGGCGCCGAAGGAGCGGGGGCAATTACGTTTCGCGTTTATACCATTTTTGCGGCATTGCTGAGTTCCTGGCGATGCGAACGAGCGGTGGGTGGAGGGGGCC
>LFIK01005232.1_pt1 | contig 10439 bp, 12 predicted proteins | sample 643401 | NCBI WGS metagenome assembly LFIK01 (sample SAMN03777447, study PRJNA286221) | soda lake metagenome | biome: soda lake; feature: Kulunda steppe; material: water; isolation source: sample T5-Br brine of Lake Tanatar-5 | place: Russia: Kulunda steppe | collected 2010-07
ACATGTACCCACATTTGTTGCGACATGTACCCACATTTGTTGCGACATGTACCCACATTTGTTGCGACATGTACCCACATTTGTTGCAACATGTACCCACATTTGTTGCAACATGTATCCACGTTTGTTGCAACATGTACCCACATTTGTTGCAACATGTATCCACGTTTGTTGCGACATGTACCCACACTTGTTGCAACATGTACCCACATTTGTTGCAACATGTACCCACATTCTTGAAAAGTATCAAGCAGGATCACAAGATCATCTTCTTGGGGAGCTCCGCCGTTGATGATCGCGTCCAAGATTTTGAGCACCAACACTGCCGAGCAAGTTGTGGTGGCATGCACACCTCTGCGTCTGATTGAGTACGCCAATGGGACAGGGCTCACTGGAAGATTTTGAGCACCAACACTGTCGAGCAAGTTGTGGTGGCATGTGCACCTCCGTATCTAATTTAGCATGCTAAATTAGAATGCTTAATGAAATAGGGCTCACTGTAAGATCAGGTGCACCAAAAAGTAAGGCATACTCACTGGAAGATCAGGTGCACAAAAAGGTAGGGCATACTCACTTGACTGGCAATATGCTCTAGTTGCAATAATTCTTTTAAAACAATTTAAGGAACATTGCGCGTTTTATAGTCCAGCATCTGAACACAGGGGGAAGCATGGCAGGGAGCTTCACCAGAACACAGGCACACACCTCCCGGGCTGCTGATCCGCTCCTCTCCATCCTCGGTATCTGTAGAGGCAGCTTTGATTGCAGCCTGCAGAAGACCATGCAGCATCCCTTCTTGTGATGTGTGGCTGTAGCCTGCCAGCACATAGCTTGTGTCTCAGTGCACGTCTGTTCATTAACTTGGCCAGCCTACGAATGTCAGCCCATTGGGGTTTGGGGCTACCTGCACAATCATGCAGTCATGGTTATGCATGGGTCTGGCAAGGGTGCACACATGTACAAGCGCCTTCTTTTCAAGTCAGGGCTGCTTATCAAACGCCTCCCAATTCCATGTGCATCTATCAGGTAGGCAAGCTTACCACGCAGCGATACGCTTTCGCTCACCAGATCTCTCATATGCCAAGCGACCAGTGCTGCCGGCGGATATGAGCTGTGCAGCAGTACCCAAAAAAAAACTTCCTCTCTTTCGCCCTATTTATGTATGCCTTCCCTGTTAGTGAACAATCCCAGCTGGGAAAGCCACGCACCCGGAGCAATTGGAGCCCTTGCACTCGCTGCCTGCCCTGCATAGCTTCATCATGAAACTGAGCAATACGAGCCTGCATTCCAAAGTGGTGTGTGGTAGCCAGGATTAAAAGGGAGAGTATGCTTGCGATGATTGTGGTGTTTAAACTTATACTGGCTATCATGCGACATTATTGACAGTCTTAACAGATATGTCATGGCGCTGCTAACCTGACTCCTAAAGACTGAGCAACAAAGCATGATGGAAATGAGAAGTCCTCCATGCTGTCGAAACCTAGGCTCGAACGATGGTCAGCCGCTTTTGTGCAGTCATGAATCTACACACACAAAAGCTTAGTTCTAACTCCTGGGTACAGCACGCCTTACCTTGGCGAGCCAGAACATGATTCCACAGATGGCGCCAAGGCACACAACGAACAAGGTTATGGCTTTGCCTGCAGTATGGTTACAGAAGTCCATCTCAATTAAGGACAGAACATCCGTTCTGACAAGCGGTTTCAATTCTGTCTGCGGTGCTTTCACCAGGCAGCAAGGCCATCCAATGAGGGAGAGGACAGTAGGGGGTTACACATGGACAATGGCGGATGGCTTATGAAGAGTTTTTGCTGAAATTGAAGGGGGAGGCGCTGCCTTCGAGGCAGAGGCGAGGACACTTCAGTCACATGCACACAGCCCTCTGGAATGCACACACATTCGGCGTACGACCACAGTTGGGAAACGGCTGTGAAAGCTCCAGGTCAAAGGCGTGCTGCACTTGTTTTGTTTGAAAACCATGCGGGAAAGTAAGGGGGCCCTGTTGCAGTCTGCACTTTCAGGCGCCAGTCTTCAATCGCATTGAAACAGACTCAGCAGCTATGCAACGCACAGCACCGCAGGAGATGAGCGTGCATGTTTACGACCTTTGCCAAACAACCAACATGCAACTTTTTTGTCATAACATATACTGAGTGCAGCGTGATCAAGGCTGTGCTGCCTCCATCCCCCTCCATGTCATGGCAGCGTCCAGGCCCAAATAACTTGTGCCGCATACATTCAGCCACTGAGACATGTGGGTAGCAATCCTTACGCAAATTTAAAAGACCAGAATTTTGGTCCATTTCTTTCCATCACCAGGATTAAGGTTATTGGATAGTGTCTAACTCACCAGGTGAGGAGGCCACCACTGCCAGGACCATTGCCAGCGCTGCCAGTGCAGCCAGCATGTCCATGTGGTGCACTGTTTCAGTGTTAAGCTGTAAGCTGCCATCTACTGGTGCAACAGTATGGAAGGCGCTTCTGGAGAGGAGCCTTGCAAAAGTGGCAACGCTGGCATGGCAGACTGGAGTGCTGACTGTTCCGCACGCTGAATCTCACGTTGTTATCACGGGGTGCAAGTAGCGTTGCGTTCTCTACGGAATTTTTACCATATAAGTATGCAGTAAATAAACAAATATGCAGACTGCATCAAGCGACTCATGCGAGACTATAAACTGTTTGTTCTATACATTTTAGCATTATTCATGAGAAACTTCAACGCAATGAATTCAGACGCAGTTCAAGCACAGACCCGCCCTGCTGCCATTTGGCTGCAAATTGTTAGGGTGAAATAGTTCCCTAACTTGCTTTCTAGGCCATGCCCTCATTGAAAAACTGATCTCGCACCTGGTGCAAGCTTTTTAAAACACAGCAGAGATGCTGGCCGAGCAAGGAGCATGCTGGGAGGACTTTGGTAAGCCAAAGAGCAGCTTGGGCCTGGCATAGATCCACGCCAAGTCTCTGGGAGTGCTTTGAGTATCTGATCCAGCTTTGGGCAAATAATGGATTGCAAATGACAAATGAGTTAGAAAAAAGCGACTGGCTTGAGTGGCCTTGCAGCTCCCGTTTGCGAACACAGCCAACCATTGCTCTCTCCCTCTCTCTGATTTTTGGTTGTGCAGGGCAAAAAGTGGACTTGACAGCACGCATCCGGGAAATCCTCATCAACTATCCAGAGGGTACGCCCATTTTGAAAGAGCTGATCCAGGTGAGCAGATGGCAAGAGCAGTCGCGGTGGTTTGCAGTCAACACCCAAAGCAACCATGTTATCTGTGTCGGGCATTGTGAAACCCTGACAATCTCATCTTAGAGCAGGCCTGTTGATTGGTACCTCAGGCTCAGAGGCCCACGCAAACAACGCGCCAGTTCACTACTCAATGCTGCCCATGTACCTCAAACTGTGCTGTGTGACCTGACACTTGCCCCTCACTCCAGAACGCGGATGACGCCAAAGCAAGCACGATACGCTTTTGTTTGGACCACAGAGTGCATTCTTCAGGTGAGCTGCATTGTCAGCCCGACTTGTCAAATCTCAGGTGCACGTACAGGCTGAGCCTGGTGTCCAGTACACTGAACAGATGGCTCGAGATGCCATGAGTTTATGCGAGGGAGACTATGCATTCCTGGCCATGCATTGCCCTAACACACGCAAATATACACCCACACATGCACGCTTGCACACTTACGCCCACACACAAGCACACACATACGTGCACATACACGCACACACGCCCGCGCAAACACACATGCACACAAACATGCACTCACATGCACACACACGCTCATATATTTGGACAAGGTGCTATGTGCGCTGCACCTGGAATGCATTCTCAAACACCGACACTTTTGGTCAGTCCTCGTCTGCTGACGCTGTGCGCCTGGTGTGTTGCAGGTGGGCTCCTGGACCCCATGCTGCAGCGTTTCCAAGGGCCAGCACTGCTGGTCTTCAACAATGCGACTTTCTCAGAGCATGACTTCCAGAGCATCAGCAGGATTGGGGACTCAGTGAAACGCAAACAGACGGGCAAAACGGGGCGCTTTGGGTAAGCCTGGCTGGGAGTGCTGCTGGATGGGGACTGTGCGCCTTTTCCTGTCCATGCACCCTTTCCGGGCCTGATGTGTGGTTGATGGAGCTACTCCTGGAGGATGAAAGCCCTGTCCATGCAGCCAACACGCCACTCAGGTTGATAGTACTTGCAGTTTTCTACGAATAATCAAGATTTGCACGTAAAGTGTGTGTTGGTGCTTCATTTTCATTTTCCAGCCTCATCATGGGGTGCTCTTGCACACCAAATGCAGGATTGGATTCAACTCATGTTACCATCTTACTGACCTGCCCAGCTTCGTCTCCGGCTCTCATCTGGTCATTTTTGACCCACATTGTGCGGTAGGTGCTGCAAGTCCAAATTTGCAGGCAGGTGGCCTTTACTGCCCTCGAGGAGGTCTGTAAGTTTGACCTGATTGTGAGGCATAATCCCTCAGCATAAAGGCAGGCAGGTACACGAGCCATGGGACCTTGCCCTGGAATTGCCTCTGTATTTTGGCACCTCATCCGCTTTGCTTGAGAGTATGTGGAGCTGTGCACCCTTTTGAAGGCCGACGTGTTTCCTGCAGTCTTTGTGCCAATGAGATTTGCAACTCCATCACACACAGAGCCATTTGGCCCTGTTTTTGATCTGCATTCCTGTAAGCCTGCACAAGACTTGGAGTGAGGTGAAGAGATGGACCTCAGACTCTGGATTGACAGCTGATTTCTCAGATGCAAAATTTATTTTTCATTCTTGGAAGATAAATGATGGGGATGCCTTGCTTGTCCTACTTTTCATGGGCGTCAGCTGCATTCATCTACTTTGCTGCTTGCCAATGTGTTTGGCCAAGTCTGTACTTAAAGAGACAGTTCTTAAATACTGAATTTTCATTTAATGAGACAAGTTCTTATTACTGCTGTACCACCAGGCCCTTGCCAATTGCCCTGTAAATACCCAAGCAAGCAAGCCCCCTTAAATCGTTTGCTTGTCCTTCCCGCAGTACCTGCCAAACGTCTCTGCATCCAACCCGGGGAAGAAGATTAACTTTGTTGAAAATCGTGCAGCTGCTAAGGCCAGCCAAGGACAATTTGCGCCCTATCAAGGCTGGGAGTGTGATTTTGAGGCTGGCAGGTAAGGAGCCCGAAAATGTCTGGACTGTGCATTGCCTACAAGTGGCAACTTCTTGCGCTGATGCAGGGCAAACTCTGTCATTCAGAGGCTCTTTCATCTGTCAACGTGTCATGACAGTGTACCGGTATAATCTGATGCTGAGTGGAAGTAGAAGTGCTTATTTACTGCATCTGCTGACTATGCTGTCAGTACATGATGATGGAGGTAAGGGAAAAACGTGGGGCTCCTTGTGGTTTCTGGTTAAGGATTCAAAGTGCACGCTTTAAATCTGACAGTGGGTACACGCCCTTTCTATTTTTGAACTTTTTGTCATGTGTTTCAGCAAGATTGCTCAGAGGGCGTCCTGGTGAAGGCAGCACACTGATGTGGCATTTTAAAAGGGGTTGCTGGAAACCATACATATAACCCGTACATGTACATAATTTTTTTTTAAAATGCAGCACACAAGCTGGCAAATTAATTATGTGAATGCATTATCTTTTAATAGCCCTGCATTTATCACAATAATGAATGCTTATGGTTTGATTTTGCTGCTGGAAAAAAAGTTCAGCTGGCTTTTGGAGCGTGGTGCACATCGGGCTAGCTTATTTAAAATCAAAGCCACTAAGAGGAGAGCAAATATTCTAGGCAGTGAATTCCCGACATCAATCTAGGAATAGGGGCCACCTATGGCGAAGGGACTGTGCGAACCCTCAAGTAATGCTTTTCTGAACAGCCACTTCTTTTTCATTGACCAGCCCATCCTCGCATCAGCAGGTTCCTCATGTTGCCTCAACGCCCATCCATACATGTAGCAGGCCTGTACCACCCATGCCCTTGTGCCCCTCCATACTTGCTTTTTCATGTGGCTTGCAGGCCATGGCCCGGGACCTTGTTTCGCCTGCCCTTGCGAACGCCCGAACTTGCCCAGCACAGCAACATCTCAAAGCAGGTGTGCGCCCAGGTCTTTGAATGGATGGGGGTGCATATGAACCCCTTCTGCTGCTTTGCCGTGCTTTGACAATGCTTCAGAGTTTCAGTGACATCAGACTCCGGCTGTGGTATTGTCCTCATGTCTGTCAGAGTGTGAAGCTGGCAGTTGCTGAGCAAGGTCTCTATGGTATCAAGTGCGAGTCCAAGTGCTGTCTATTCACCAAGTTTGGGCATGGGGCTTGCGCAGATCCTTTGCAAGGCCTATGTTCATGGAGGCAGGTGCCCCAAAGCTGCGTCGGCATCATGGCTTGTTGCTCCACATGCTACCGACTGCTCATTGCAGGCCTATGACGTGGCCAAAGTCCAAGCTGTTCTGTTACAGCTGATGGACGAGGCGCCCGAAATCATGCTGTTCCTGAAGAACATCGAGTGCATCGAGGTGTGCCGCCTGCCATGTACTGCCAGGAATGCGGGCTCGGTCTTGGCACTGGAGAGCCAACCCCCTGCATGTTCCCACACTGACCCTGCTCGCAACAAAAGGCGGGCCTGGCAGGAAGCACCCATGCACCCAGGCCTGGTCACAGCATCCCGTGCCTGGTCTGCAGCTAAGTTGGTTGAAGCATGGGATGCATGGCTCACATTTGGCCAAACACAATATCCATTGCCATTCTTGCACCTAGGCTGCGCCTGGCTCACCGCATCCGGTACCTGGCTCACAATCAAGCTGTTTGCGTTGCCTGGCTCACAATTGAGCTGGTTGCGGCATCCGGTTTAATTGCCTGGCTCAATTGCTGCTCGTGCAGTTGTGCGCTCGCCTGCTTGGCGCTTCATGCTGCTCGTGCGTTATGGCTCGTGTAGTATTGCGCTTGCCTGCCTGCTGCTCTGTGCTACTTGTGCCTTATGGCTTGTGAAGTCTTGCGCTTGCCTGCCTGGCGTATCATGCTGCTCGTGCCTTATGGCTCGTGTAGTCTTGCGCTTGCATGCCTGGCGCTTCATACTCCTTGTGCCTTGTTGTCTTCCTGCGCCCAGGTCCTTGAATGGATGCCAGAGCAGCCCCAGCCCACATGCACCTACATGTGCACCGTCAGCAACTCCAGCCCCCAGCTCGCCTTTGACAGAGCCATGTTCGCCCGATGCTCCAGTGGCGCGTCCGGCGCGGACCCTGAGGGCTCCACATTTTTGCTGAAGCTGCATGTCAGGTCAGCCCCCCTCCTGCTCCTTCCATGGGGGCATCCCATGTTGCGCCCATCCAATGTTTGCAGAAGCCCGATAGCGCTGAGCTTCAGAACTAGAGGGCATGCAGCGCATCCGCGCCTGCGCCCGGTGTTGCACATATAGTTGCGCCAAGGCAAAGTGCGCGACGCTATGTCAAAACTGCCCAGTCGGGTGCGCCAGTGCCAGCAGGCAGCGTGCTTTGCATAGGCTTCCAAGAGCCATGCTTAGCTTGCTACATAGTTCCATCCTGGGACGCCCGATTAAAAAGGCATCAGTACGCCTGCAGGGGCACCAGTACATCAACAGAGGCATCAGTTCAGTGTCCAGAGCCGCCCTTGCTTAAGCACACCGGTGGTTGTGCGTGCTGTTGCACGTGGCCGGGGGCGGGGGCTGCTGCTGACCCGGCAGGTGCTCTCTGTTTTTGTGCGTCGCAGGAAGCAAGGCTTGGATGCTACTGCGCAACGGTCATTCTTGGTCAGCCAGTTGAGGGGGGGTGGACGCAGTGCTGAGCTGGCCGCGGGCTTGACGCAGCAATTCGGGGTGCCCTTGGTGAGACCTGTTTGAGATGCATGCTGCTTGATCAGTGGCAGGAGGCCCTCTGTAAACCTCAGTCCCGCGATAGCCTTCTGCCTGCCTGCCTGCCTGCAAATCTACTTCTTGGGGTCACTATAAGACTTTCCCGCGGACATTTCCCCTCCATTTCCCAACCGGGAAAAATTTCTGCCGGCGCCGCCGTGCCTTCCCTGACTTGCATGCAGCCGGTGCATGCCTGCACCCAAGGCTGCGGCCCGCTGAGCCTTTAAACCCCTGTGCACTGGCAGCGCACTTGACACGCAAGCCCCCGCGTGTGCGCGCACTCTTTGGTACCTTACACCAGCTGCGCTCTTCATAGCCTCACACCAGCTGCGCTCTTAGCTGCTTCACATTGAGCGCCACTGTGCACGGGCTTTTTTCCCCCTGGGCATGCACAGGTGCCTTGGGCTGCCGTGGCTGCGGAGGTCACTGCTGGGTGCGTGGCCCCTGAAGACGAGAGCACCCACAGAGGCGCAGCCCACACAGCAGGCGATGCAGGAGGAGGTCGTGCATACTGCTTCCTTCCCCTGCCCGTGCGCACGGGGCTTCCAGTGCATGTCAACGCATTCTTTGAGCTGAGCTCCAATCGGCGCGACATCTGGTGAGGGGGGCACATACGCTGACACACACACATTCACTGACATGCTCACATGCACGCTTGCACGCACGCTTGCATGCACGCTCACACGCGCGGTCACATGCATCCCCGCACCACGCATGTGCACCAGCCACACATGCACGCTTGCATGCATATATGCTCACACACACACAAACACGATGTGCCATGAAGATGCGACAACGGGTGAGCTCCATGCGGCCATCCCTGCTCCATGCGCACCCCCTACCGTGCAGCTTGCCGTTGCGGCCGGCTTGGTGTCCCCTCTCATTCACTGCAAAGTTCTCCACTGCTGCACACTCTTGAGGCAGGAGTGGTCGCCTCAAGTCTAGTCAGCGCTGTTCCACTCGATAGTGCAGCATGCATCTGGCAACTGGTCGCCATGGAGAGCTGCTCGCATGGTTGCGCTCGTCCTCAGTGCACTCAGCCCCCTCCACTGCCACATAGACGGCTGTGCATGCCCATGCTCGTCTCACTCATGTTCCAAAACAACCCGTTGCATGCCCACGCTTCCACAGCCAAAAGTCTGCACTCGGTCGCAGTCATTGCAAGCCCATGCCACAGCCCGCTGCTCACTGTGCTTGCATTGGCTGCGACCTCCTCCACAGCCCGCTGCTCACTGTGAAAAAGCTGCCACAGCAGCCAGGCAGACCAGCCCAGAGGCACCAGGCTGGCGCAAAGCGACAGCAGCCGGCAGCGCTCGTGCCAGCAATGCTTCCCCTGCTGCCGTGGGCGCAGGTATGGAGAGGACATGGCTGGCCTGGGCGCGGCGCGCGCGCAGTGGAATGCCATGCTCCTACGCCACGTGGCAGCGGATGCGTATGTGGCACTGCTGGAGGCCGCACGGCGCCACCTGGGGCCTTGCCCTGCGTTTGCCGCTCTGTGGCCTGCGCAGGTTGTGTGTGCGTGTGTGATGATTAGTGCGCGTGTGTTTGTCTGTGTGCCCACACATGTGCCTATAGTACTTCCTGCCTCACCTTCGGCTTAACTTAGCGCTCCATGTGCAGCTGTCCATGTCTGCCATGCCCAGAGAGGTTCTGCAGCTGCCAGCTGCCTGAATCTGCTATGCCTGTGTTCCAATTTCAGAATGCATCTGCGCCGCAGTGGTAAGAGCATTTTCTTTTTCAATGTTAATGACATCCAGTTTTCTGTCACGCACAAACGCAGGAAGCGTCTGCGCCACAATGGCAAGACCTTCTGCATGCCCTGTACGCACGCGTGGGGTCCAAGCCTCTAGCATATGCCTTGGAAGCAGGTAAGTCCTTAACAAGCGAGCAGCAAAGAAGCTGTCACCAGGTCTATTTTTGCCCAGCTTGAAAATGTGTGACCCTCAGCGTTTGCACTGTGCGTTTGGTTGACACGGATGTCGCGTGCTTTGCGCATCCAGGTGTGGGGCACAGCGTTGTAAGGGGTGCTTGTATCAGCAAGCCCCCACACCTGGCCGCGCCAATCGTGTGCATCTGTGTCTTCCAGGCCGGCTCCCATGCTTTGAAATGGACCCCCGGCTGTCACTGCGGCCATGCTTTGAAATGGACCCCCGGCTGTCACTGCGGCCATGCTTTGAAATGGATCCCCGGCTGTCACTGCGGCCATGCTTTGAAGTGGACTACCAGCCCAGCTTTCACTGCCACTGCCATGGCTCTGTTTGCAGACCGGGATGCCGAAAAGCCTCCTCCTTGGCTGCCCGCCTCTTCGTGCCTTCTCCCTGATGCCCGCATCCGGGGCAGCCCCGGTTTGGCCTGGGCCCTGGCAAAGCTGCAGGTCCCTCTGCTGGGCTTCCCAGGCGATGGAGTGGCGCGGATGATGGCTGCGCACATGCCCAGCCCACACACGCCTCAGCGGTGCACCCCTGAAGGGTGTGTCTGCCCAGCTTGCCTGGTTGCTATGGGGTATCAGGGGTTGCCATGGGGTATCAGGGGTTGCCATGGGGTATCAGGGGTTGCTATGGGGTATCAGGGGTTGCT
>LFIK01005234.1_pt1 | contig 10436 bp, 12 predicted proteins | sample 643401 | NCBI WGS metagenome assembly LFIK01 (sample SAMN03777447, study PRJNA286221) | soda lake metagenome | biome: soda lake; feature: Kulunda steppe; material: water; isolation source: sample T5-Br brine of Lake Tanatar-5 | place: Russia: Kulunda steppe | collected 2010-07
CGAGCGATGGAGGGGTACGCGATGACGAGGACAGCACGCACGACGGTACGCACGAGGACGGTCCTGGCGGGCATGGCGGCAGCGCTGGTGCTCGCCGCCTGCGCGGACGACGCCGGCGACATGGCGGACGCGCCCGCCGCGGCCGAGGGCGGCACGGTGGTCGCGACCGCGCAGGGCGCACCCGGCACGTTCCTCACCGACGCCACCGGCATGAGCCTCTACCTGTTCACCAACGACACGCCCGGCGTGAGCAACTGCACCGGCGACTGCCTCGCCGCGTGGCCCGCGCTGCTGACCGACGGCGCACCCGTCGCTGGCGACGGCGTCGACGGATCGCTGCTCGGTACCACGACCCGCGACGACGGCAGCGTCCAGGTCACCTACGGCGGCTGGCCGCTCTACTACTTCGCGGGCGACGCCGCCCCGGGGGCGCTCGAGGGTCAGGGCGTGAACGACGTCTGGTTCGTCGTCTCCCCCGCCGGCGAGATGCTCATGATGGACGCGGACCTCGACGAGGACACCAGCATGGGCGGCTACGGGTCGTACTGAGCCGTCACGCCCCTCGGACCACCGTCCTGCGTCGCACCTGCGTGACGCCGGACGGTGGTCCGCTAGGTTCCGCCGAGCAGGTGCTCGGTCGAAGTCCGGTGGGATCCCGGCACTGACCCGCAACGGTGATCCGCACGACGCGCCAGGAGAGGCGCTGAGGGCGGCGAGTCCGGTCGAACCGCGCACCTCGCGAACCGCACAGACCCTCGAGGACATGGGGTCGGTTCGAGTGGTGCGACGGGACCGGTGTGTCCACGAGCACCGCACGCGCCTCCCGGTCCCCGACGACCAGGAGGCAGCATGCGAACCGCATCCTCCCGGCTCGTCGTGGCCGCGTTCCTGTCGATGTCGCTCATCGCCGCAGCCTGCGGCAGCGACACCGACACCGCATCCACCACCGAGTCGGTACCCACCGATCAGATCACCGTCGACGTGTACGGCACGCCGTTCACGATCGACGCCCGCCCTGAGCGCATCGTGTCGCTCTCCCCGTCCGCGACCGAGGGCCTGTTCGCCGTCGGCGCGGGCCCGCAGGTCATCGCGGCCGACGAGTTCTCGGACTTCCCCGCCGAGGCCCCGACGACGACGCTGAGCGGCTTCACCCCCAACGTCGAGGCGATCGTCGCGTTCGACCCCGACCTCGTGGTCGTGTCGTTCGACCCGGGCGACCTCGTCGCCTCGCTCGAGGCGGCGGGCGTTCCGGTGCTCCTGCTCGACGCGGCGGTCGACCTCGACGACGTGATGCGCCAGCTCGAGATCCTCGGTGCGGTGACGGGCAACCTCGACACCGCGTTCGAGGTCGTCGTCGACCTCGAGGCGCGCATCTCCGTCGCCGTCGCCGCGACACCCGAGCTCGACGAGCCGCTCACCTACTTCCACCTCCTCGACGAGACGCTGTTCACGGTCACGTCGAGCACGTTCATCGGCTCGGTGTACGGCCTGTTCGGGCTCGTCAACGTCGCGGACGCGGCGGACCCCGACGGCAGCGCGTTCGGGTTCCCGCAGCTCTCCGCCGAGTTCCTCGTCGACGCCGACCCGGACCTCGTGTTCCTCGCGAGCGGCGACGTCGACTCGTTCCGCGAGCTGCCGGTGCTCGGCCAGCTCCGTGCGGTCGAGGACGACGCCGTCATCGAGCTGCTGCCCGACGTGTCGTCACGTTGGGGGCCGCGCATCGTCGACTTCGTCGAGCAGATCGCGTCGGCCGTGACGCGGCTCGCCGCAGGCGTGCTGGTGCTCGTGCGATGAGCGTCCCGGTCGCGGCGGCCCCCACCCAGCTCACGGTCGACGACCGTGACCGGGTGGTGCCGCCGCGGCCGCGCGACCTCACGCTCCGGCTCGTGCTGCTCGGTGTCGCCGCCGCAGGGGTCGCGGCGCTCCTCGCGCTCACCGTCGGTGCGGTGCGCATCGCGCCGGGCACCGTGCTCGCGGCGCTCGCCGACCGCCTGCCGCTCGTCACGCTCGAGCACGGGCTCAGCGCCGTGCAGTCCACGATCCTCTTCGACGTCCGCGCGCCGCGGGTGGTCCTCGGCCTCGCCGTCGGCGCGCTGCTCGCTGGCTCGGGCGCGGCCTACCAGGGCGTGTTCCGCAACCCGCTCGCCGACCCCTACCTGCTCGGCGTCGCGGCGGGTGCGGGGCTCGGCGCGACGCTCGCGATCGTGACGGAGACCGCGCGGCTCGGCGCCGGGTTCGCGCTGCCCGCCGCGGCGTTCGCCGGCGCGGTGCTCGCGGTGCTCGCGACCGCAGGGCTGAGCCTCCGGCGCGGCCGACCGGCGGGACCGGCGTCGCTCATCCTCGCCGGCGTCGCGGTCGCCGCGCTGCTCGCCGCCGTGCAGACCTACCTGCTGCAGCGGCACTCCGACTCGCTGCGGGTCGTCTACGGCTGGCTGCTCGGACGCCTGTCGACCGTCGGCTGGGCCGAGGTCCGCATCGTCCTCCCGATCCTCGTCGTCACCGCGACGGTCCTCGTGCTGCTGTCGGGCCGGATCGACGTGCTCGCCGTCGGCGACGAGGAGGCGACGACGCTCGGCGTGCGCCCCGGCCCGACCCGAGCGCTCATCCTCGCCGTCGCATCGCTCGCGACCGCCACCGCCGTCGCGGTCAGCGGGCTCATCGGCTTCGTCGGCCTGATCGTCCCCCACGGCGTGCGGCTCATCGCCGGAACGCGCAACCGGCGCGTCATCCCGCTGTCGATGCTGTTCGGCGCCGCGTTCCTCACGCTCGCCGACCTCGTCGCACGGACCGTGCAGGCGCCGGCGGAGCTCCCGATCGGCGTCATCACCGCGTTCGTCGGCGCTCCCGCGTTCCTCCTCATCCTCCGCTCGCAGCAGGGCCGCGCATGAGCGCCATCGTCGCGCACGGCATCACGGTCACCCTCGACGGCACGCGCGTGCTCGACGGCATCGACCTGACCGTCGCCGAGGGCGAGTGGCTCGCGCTGCTCGGACCCAACGGTGCGGGCAAGACGACGCTCGTGCGTGCGCTGTCGGGGACGGTGAAGCATGGCGGGACCGTCACGTTCGGCGGTGCGCCGTCGAGCGGTGGGGCGCGCGAGGACGGCGGTCCGCGCGGCGCAGGAGGTCCGCGCGAGCGGGCACGTCGCGTCGCCGTCGTCCCGCAGACACCGGTCATCCCGCCGGGCATCACGGCGTTCGAGTACGTGCTGCTCGGACGCACCGCACACCAGGGGATGCGCCTGTCCGCGTCGCTCGACGACCGCCGCCGGAGCCTCGCGGTGCTGCAGCGCCTCGACCTCGAGCGCTTCGCGCAGCGCGACCTCGCGACGCTGTCGGGTGGCGAGCGGCAGCGCGTCGTGCTCGCGCGGGCGCTCGTCGCCGACGCACCGGTGCTCGTGCTCGACGAGCCGACCGCCGCGCTCGACCTCGGTCACCAGTTCGAGATCCTCGAGCTGCTCGCGGAGCTCCAGCAGGAGCGTGGGCTCACCGTCGTCACGACGCTGCACGACCTCGGCATCGCCGGACAGTTCGGCGACCGGCTCGCGGTGCTGAGCGAGGGCCGACTCGTCGCGCACGGCGCGCCGGCCGAGGTGCTCACCCCGGAGGCGATCGGCCGCTGGTGGGGTGTCGACGCGACGTGCACGGTCGACGACGAGGGTCGCGTCGACGTGACGGTCCGGCGGCGTCGGGTCGCGGGCGTGGAGCCGGCCGCGAACCCTGCCGCGACACCGGCCACGACGCCCGCCGACGACGCGACCCCGGTATCGGGCCGCTAGGGCCGTCCACCGGGGTCGTGTGCTGCGCGCGGGGAGGGATTCGAACCCCCGGCCGCCTGATCCGTAGTCAGGTGCTCTATCCGGACTGAGCTACCCGCGCAGGTCGTGTTCGGTTGTCATCGTGTTCCGCGGAGGCTGAGGGATTTGAACCCTCGAGGGGGACATGCCCCCAACGGGATTAGCAATCCCGCGCCATAGACCAGACTAGGCGAAGCCTCCAGGCGCCCGCCGCGCCCGGTGGGCGTCGACGACGGGCGAAGGGTACCAGCGGGCTCAGGTGCCCGATGCGGCCCGCTCGCGCCAGCCGGCGAGCCACGCCGCGGCCGAGCGGTACGACTCGTCGTCGCGCTCGATGCGGGCGGCCTCGTCGCGCTGCCGAGCACCGGAGCGCCGGTAGGAGCCGAGCAGGCGGATGTCGCGCTGGGTGCGCTTGACCGTCGCGAGCGCATCACCGACCCGCTCGTCGCTGAGGTGCCCCTCGACGTCGAGGAAGAAGCAGTACTTGCCGAGCTCCGTCTTCGTCGGGCGCGACTCGATCTTGGTGAGGTTGAGGTCGCGTGCGGCGAACACCTCGAGCAGCTGCAGCAGCGCGCCCGGACGGTCGGTGTCGATGAACGCGACGAGCGACGTCTTGTCCCAGCCGGTCGCGGGCGGCACGTGGTCGCCGACCATCACGAAGCGGGTCATGTTGCCCGCACGGTCGGCGAGCCCCTCGGCGATGACCTCGAGGCCGTAGCGCTCGGCGGCGAGCGGGTTCACGATCGCCGCGTGGTGCGTGCCGAGCTCGGCGACCTCCTGCGCGGCACGCGCGGTGGAGGCCGAGGCGAGCTGCTCGACGTCCGGTGCGTGCTCGGCGAGCCAGCGACGCGACGATCCGAGCGCGACGACGTGGGAGCGGATGCTGACGAGCGTGTCGACCCGCGTCCCCGGGACGGCGGCGAGCACCAGGTTCACCGGCAGCTCGAGCTCGCCGTGGATGAGCAGCTCCGTCGCGAACGCGAGCGCGTCGAGCGTCGCGGTCACCGACCCCTCGAGCGTGTTCTCGATCGGGACGACACCGCGCGCGGCCTCGCCGCGTTCGACGGCGCGGAACACCTCGAGGACGTCACGGCACGCGACGAGCTCGCTCTCCTCACCGAGCCGCAGCATGCGTGCCGCGGTCTCGGTGAACGTGCCCTCGGGACCGAGGTAGGCGACGGCGTCGCTGCTCTGTGTCATCAGGCGCTCCCCTCACGCTGGCGCCAGCTGCGCTTGCCCTGCTCGACGACCTGCTCGCTTCGCGCCTGCTCGCGGGCGGCGGCGACGGCGGCGGCCTCCTCATCGGAGAGCTGCACGGTCCCCTCCCCTGCGACGACCGCCTTGAGGTAGGTGCGGCCGTCGGTGCGTCCGGTGATCGAGGTGATGACGACGCCGTCGGCATGCTCGTCGAGCAGCGCAGCGGAGAACGAGTGTGCACCGCCGATGTCATCGAAGGCGTCGTAGCGGACGACACCGATGCGGCTGACGGTACGTCGCAGGCGCTCGGCGACGGACTCCGAGTGCTCGCGCGTCGCGTTGACCGCCGCGTCGAGCTCGTCCATCCGGCGCCGCTGGCGCGCGAGCGTGCTGATCACGTCGACCTCGACACCGTCGAGCGCGCGACGCTGGTCCGACGCGAGCCGGCGCAGGCGCAGCGCGAGCGCGACGACGGTGAGGACGAGCAGCACGACGAGGACGCCGAGCACGAGCACGGCGACGCTGAGCGGGTCGGACAGGGACATGGGGTCCTCAGGGGTGGGGGCGGGACGCGCCGGGGGTCGGCCGGACGCGCCGCCGGCCGAGCGAATCTAGCCGTCAGCCCGGCCACCACGCGCTGAACGGCTGGCCCGTCACACGCTCGAACGCCTCCAGGTAGCGCGCACGCGTCGCTGCGACGACCTCCTCGGGCAGGGCGGGCGCGGGCGGTCGGCGGTCCCAACCGGCGGCGCTGACGTGGTCGCGGACGTACTGCTTGTCGAAGCTCGGCGGTGAGCCGCCCGGCGCGTACCGGTCCGCCGGCCAGTACCGCGACGAGTCGGGGGTGAGGACCTCGTCGATGAGCAGGAGCTCCTCACCGCCGGCGCCGTCGTCGACGAGCCCGAACTCGAGCTTCGTGTCAGCGAGGATCAGCCCGACCGACGCGGCGTGCGCGGCACCCGCCGCGTACACGGCGAGCGACCGTCGGCGCAGCTCCTCGGCGAGCGGCGCGCCGAGCGCGTCGACCATCGCTGCGAACGGCACGTTCTCGTCGTGGTCGCCCCTCGCCGCCTTCGTCGCGGGCGTGAAGATCGGCTCGGGCAGCGCCTCGGCCTCACGCAGGCCGGCCGGCACGCGCACGCCGCAGACCTCGCCGGTGCGCTGGTAGTCGACCCAGCCGGAGCCGGCGAGGTGTCCGCGCACGACGCACTCGAAGGGGACGACGCGGGTGCGCCGGCAGCGCATCGTGCGTCCGGCGAGCCACTCGATGTCGAGCCCTGCGCCCTCGACGTCGAGCCCGGCGGTCACCGCGTCACCGTGCGCCGCGATGAGGTGGTGCGGGGTGACGTCGGCGAGCCGGTCGAACCAGAACGCGGACACCCCGGTGAGGATGCGGCCCTTGTCGGGGACGGGTGTGGGGTGGACGACGTCGTAGGTGGAGATGCGGTCGCTCGCGACGAGGAGCAGCTCGTCGTCACCGGCGGTGTAGAGGTCGCGGACCTTGCCGGCGGCGACGTGCGTGACGGGGGTCAGGTTCACCGGCGCTCCATCGGTCGTCGTGCGGCCGGGCGGTCGTGCGGCCGTGCGGTCGCGCGACAGCATCGCGCATCGCGCGACCCGATGCTGCCTACGCTGACCGGAGGCACGGACGGACGGTGGAGGACGTGATGACGGCGGACCCGGGGTCGGACGCGGAGCGGCGCACGGCGGCCGTGGTGACCGCGAGCGACGGGACGGTCGCCGGCACGCGCGAGGACACGTCGGGGCTGGCGGTCGAGGCGATGCTCGTCGCGGAGGGCTTCACGGTCACGCGCGAGCTCGTGCCCGACGACCGTGCGGCGATCGCGGCGCTGATCGTCCGACTCGCCGACGTCGACGGGCGGGCGCTCGTCGCGGTGACGGGCGGGACCGGGCTCGGGCCGCGCGACATCACCCCGGAGGCGACGCGCGACGTGATCGAGCGCGAGGTGCCGGGGCTCGCAGAGGCGATGCGTGCGGCCGGACGGGCGATCACCCCGCGGGCCGACCTCGCGCGCGGCGTGTGCGGGGTGCGCGGCCGCACGCTCGTGCTCAACCTGCCGGGCAGCCCGAAGGGGGCGACGGAGAGCCTCGCTGCAGTGATGGGGCTCGTCCCGCATGCGCTCGACCTGATCGGCGGCGACACCGAGCACCGCTGAGGCAGCACCGCTGAGCGGGCCCGGACATGCGTGGTCCCCGGGCGACGGGCGGTGTGGGTGCCGGACGCGGGGCCTTCGGTGCGACGCACCTCCGGCCCACTCGCAGTCCCGACCACCGCCCGTCGCACCGGGGACCCTGGGACCTCCGGCGGGCTCCCGACCGCCGTGAGCGCGTGCGCTCGTCCCATGCGTCCGCGCTGCCTCAGGCTGCTGCGGCGCCGCCTCTCCCGAAGACGGCGAGTGGACCGTAAAGCGGACAGCGTCCGTTCGGACACGTCACATCTGTGAGCGCGCGAAGGTGTGCGCAGAGCGGACGGGAGGGGTGGTCCGGCCGGGCTCAGCCGCCGATGTAGGACATCTCGACGCGGGGGCCCTCGAGGCCGTCCTGCGCGCGCAGCTCCGACGCACGGTCGGAGCGCCGGCTCCAGATGCCCGCGACGGCGGACCGCAGCGCGTCGTCGTCGGCGTCCCCGCGCACGAGGTCGCGCAGGTCGTGACCCTCCGCGGCGAACAGGCACGTGTAGAGCTCACCGATCGCGGACAGGCGCGCGCGGGAGCAGGTGCCGCAGAACGGACGGGTGACCGACGCGATGATCCCGACCTCGCCGGCGCCGTCGGTGTAGCGGTAGCGCTCGGCGACCTCGCCGGGGTGGTCGGGGTCGACCGGCTCGATCGGCCAGCGGGCGGCGATGCGGTCGGCGACCTCGGCGGCGGGCACCACGCGCTCGCGCTGCCAGCGGTTCGTCGTGCCGACGTCCATGAACTCGATGAAGCGCAGCGTCACGCCGGTGTCGCGCGCCCAGCCGGCGAGCTCCTCGACCTGGTCGTCGTTCACACCGCGCTGCAGGACCGCGTTGACCTTGACCGGGTCGAGCCCAGCGGCACGCGCGGCGGCGATGCCGTCGATGACGGTCGCGACGGGGATGGTCGTGTCGGACACGGCCCGGAAGGTCGCGTCGTCGAGCGCGTCGAGGCTGACGGTCACGCGCCTGAGTCCGGCTGCGACGAGCTCCTCCGCCACGCGGCCGAGCAGCACGCCGTTGCTGGTGAGCGCGAGGTCCTCGATGCCGTCGATGCGGCTGAGGCGTGCGACGAGGTCGGGAAGGTCGCGGCGGAGCAGCGGCTCGCCGCCGGTCAGGCGGACCTTGCGGATGCCGAGGTCGACGAGGACGCGGACGACGCGCTCGATCTCCTCGAAGGTGAGCAGCTCGTCGCGCTCGAGGAACGGGAAGTCCGTGCCGAAGACCTCGCGCGGCATGCAGTACCGGCAGCGGAGGTTGCAGCGGTCGGTGACCGACACGCGCAGGTCACGCAGTGGCCGACCCAGCAGGTCGACCGGCGCGGCGAGCGGAAGGTCAGCCACCCCGTGCCGTCAGGACCGCTTGCCGTACTTGCGGTTGAACTTCTCGATGCGGCCTGCGGCGTCGACCAGGTGGGCCTTGCCCGTGTAGAACGGGTGGCTGGCGGCGGACACCTCGACGTCGACGACGGGGTAGGTGTTGCCGTCCTCCCACTCGATCGTGTCGCGCGGCGTCGCGGTCGAGCGCGTCAGGAACGCGAAGTCGGCGGAGCGGTCGCGGAAGACGACCGGGCGGTACTCAGGGTGGATCTCGGACCTCATGGTGCGCTCCTGGATGCGCAGGTCGCACCGGTCGAGGGGCGCCTGCGGACGGATCGGCCGGCGGAGGTCCGCCGGCGCTCGTCCGCAAGGATACGGGAGGAGGAGGGTGCCCGGCAACGCCGGTCCTGAGGGCCCGCCGAGGGGCCCGTGGGGCACCGCCCGGACCCGGGTGGCGGGGGGTGCCCGCCCGGTGGTACCTTCTCCCCTCATCAGGCGGCCCTCCGCGGGCCGCCGTCCTGTTCCCACGATGGGGTCGATCATGGCTCGACGCTGCATGGTGACCGGTGCGGTCGGACGCTCCGGCAACAACATCTCGCACTCGCACCGCCGCACCAAGCGGCGCTTCGAGGTGAATGTCCAGACGAAGCGCTACTGGGTCCCCAGCGAGAAGCGCCACGTCACGCTGACCGTGTCGGCGAAGGGCATCAAGACCATCGACCAGCGCGGGATCGACGCGGTCGTCAAGGAGCTGCGCGCTCGCGGGGAGAAGGTCTGATGGCGAAGAAGGACGACATCCGCCCGGTGATCACCCTGCGCTCGACCGAGGGCACCGGCGCCGCCTACACGACGCGGAAGAACCGGCGCAACACCACCGGCCGCATCGAGCTGAAGAAGTACGACCCGGTCCTGCGCCGCCACGTCGTCTTCCGCGAGACGCGCTGACGCTCAGGCGCCGAGCCCTGCGATCACCCGCTCGAGCCGCTCGCGCGCGTCCTTCGCGACGTCGCTGAGGTCCTCGCCCGCCATCTGCACGAGCGCACCCGGGTCCGCGACCGACACCTCGGTGCGCCCGTCCATCTCGCGCAGCACCACGTTGCACGGCAGCAGCAGCGCGACGTCCCGCTGCGTCATCAGCGCACGGTGCGCGAGCACCGGGTTGCACGCCCCGAGGATCCTCGTCGGCCCGACCTCGTCGGCCTCGCCGTCACCGAGCTTCGTCCTGAGCGTCGCCTCGACGTCGATCTCGGTGAGGACACCGAAGCCCTCGGCCTTGAGCGCCTCGCGGACGGTCTCCCCGGCGGACTCGATGCCACCGTCGACCATCGCCGTCAGTCCCATGCTCTCCATGTGCTGCCTCCGTTCATCGTCGGGAGCCTACGCTCCGTGACCCTGCGGGCGGTCGGGCGACCGCCGCGTTCGAGGACGTGATGCGGCTCGAGGTGCGGACCTTCGGTGGGCTCGCCGAGCGTGCGGGGCTCGCGACCCTCGTCGTCGAGCTGCCCGACGGTGCGGACGTGGCGCTGCTGCGGCGCGTCGTCGCCGCGCAGCACCCTGAGCTCGCGCCGCTGATGCCGCGCGTCGCTGTGTCGGTCGACCTCGAGCTCGCCGCCGACACGACGGTGCTCACGCCCGGCGCCGAGGTCGCGCTGCTGCCGCCCGTCGCCGGCGGGTCCGACGGCGCGGACGGAGCGGGGTCGGAGGCGGACGCACGCACGGTCACGGGACTCGTGCGCGGACCGATCGACGTCGAGGGCACGGTCGCGCGCATCGGTGCGCCGGACGTCGGTGCGGTCGTCACGTTCCTCGGGACGGTGCGCGACCATGCGGAGGACCTCGACGGTGTCGTCCGCCTCGAGTACTCCGCGTACGAGGCGATGGCGGAGCGCGAGCTCGCGCGCATCGCCGAGGAGGTCCGTGCCGCGCA
>LFIK01005235.1_pt1 | contig 10435 bp, 9 predicted proteins | sample 643401 | NCBI WGS metagenome assembly LFIK01 (sample SAMN03777447, study PRJNA286221) | soda lake metagenome | biome: soda lake; feature: Kulunda steppe; material: water; isolation source: sample T5-Br brine of Lake Tanatar-5 | place: Russia: Kulunda steppe | collected 2010-07
CATTGCCGGCCCGGAGGAGGGGATCATCTTCGGCGCCGATATCTGGCATCACCCGCTGACGGTGCTCGACGGGCCGGGCAGCTTCGCCATCGGCATGTGGCGCGCCGGCGATGACGGAGACGAGGAATTCCGCGATCTGCCGGAGCCCGTCACGATCACGGGCTGAACGTTGCGGATGCGACTTTCGGTGGGTGCGCGCGATTTGTGCAGTGCAGCACGAGACATTTGCGAAGCTTTGCTTTATATTTGCTGATGATGTTGAGCGCACTTGTCCATTCCCGCGCCGGGCCCGAGGCCCTCGCCGCAACGCTTTCCGCCCTGGTCACCGGGGTGGCCGAGGGCGTCGTTGCGGATGCCGTGGTTATCGTCGAGCAGGAAAACGAGGCGATCGATCTCATCATCGAGGCGACCGGCGCGCAGCATGTGGTGATCGCAGCCGGGTCCGACCCGTGGTCCGCCGGCGCCGCTTTGGCGCGCCGGGACTGGTTCATCTGCCTCGAAGCCGGGGACATTCCCCTGGAAGGCTGGATCGGCGCCGTCGATCGCTTCGCCTTCATCGCCGAACGCGAGGGCTATCCGATCGGGCGGCTGGCGCGCCGGGCGCCGGATTGGCGGGAATGGCTGCGCGAGCGCGTCGGCCGCCTGTCGCGCGAGATCCGCGCCGGCGACATCGTCCACCGCTCAAAGCTCGGCGGGGCCGCAGCCAGACGCCCGCGCATCGCCGGTGTCGAGGCGCAGATCCTGCGCCAGCCAGCGCCTCAGCCCGAGCGCGATCTCGCCGCAGCCGGTTGAGGGGCGGGCGCTCAGGCGTCGCGCAATTTGCCGCGTTTGAGATGCTCGTCGAGGCGGGGCATGATCTCGACGAAATTGCACGGTTGATGGCGATAATCCAGCTGTGGCCGCAGGATCCCGTCCCAGGCATCCTTGCAGGCGCCGGGTGAGCCGGGCAGCACGAAGATGTAGGTGGCGTTCGTCACCCCCGCCGTGGCGCGCGATTGCAGGGTCGAAGTGCCGATCTTGTCGTAGCTGATGCGGTGGAAAACGGCGGAAAACCCGTCCATGCGCTTCTCGAAAAGCGGCTCGATCGCCTCCGGCGTCACGTCGCGCCCGGTAAAACCGGTGCCGCCGGTGGTGATCACCACCTCGATCGCCGGATCGGCGATCCAGGCCGAGACCTGCTTGCGGATGGCCTCGACCTCGTCGCGCACGACGGCGCGGTCGGCGAGTTTGTGGCCGGCTTCCGCGATGCGCGCGGCCAGCGTATCGCCGGAGCGGTCCTGCGAGAGATCGCGCGTATCGGAGACGGTCAGCACCGCGATCGCGACGGGAATGAAGGGCTTGGACTCGTCGATTTTCATGCTATGCCCGGCATTGCGGCTTTCTTTCTGACGATTGCGAAAGCAACTTTTAAGCAGAATGTAAACTTTCCCGGCGAGAATTCCAGCATCAATCGCATCCTTTCGGTGGTGCGAAAAGCGGATTTTGCAATGGAGCATAGTTCACAGCAGGATGAAACGATCGAATGCCGGCTCGAACTGCTCGTCAGGCAGGGCGGCGGCTATGAGGGCGCGTTCGACCTGCTCGTGGATGTGCTGATCGAGCGCGGCCCGCAGCTGCCCGCCCCCCGCCGCGATGATTGCATGGACCTGATCATCGAGGTTGCACCCTCATGTTCCGCGCGCACGATCGGCGAGGCGACGCGGCGCATGGCGCTGCACGAACACGCTCCGCGCACCCTGATCCTCGCCCTCGCCCAGCTCGCCATCGCCCGCGAGGCGCGTGAATCCGGGGAGAAGGCGCCGCCCGCCGCCGAGGCTCAACCCGAGGACGAACTCACGCGCCTGATCGCCGAAGCGCCGACGGACGCGTTGCGCGATCTCGCGCGCCGTGACGATCTCCATGCGGGCGCCTGCGCCAAGCTCCTGCAGCGCGGCGACCAGGAAGCCATCGCGACCTGTGCGCGCAACCGCAAGGCGCGCTTCGACCGCTCCGGTTTCGCCGAAGTCGCAGCCATGGCCGCCGAAGACGACGATATCCGCGCCGCGCTGTGCCACCGCTGGGATATTCCGGAAGATGACGTGGCGCGGTTCTGGGGGGCTTGCGTCGATCAGGACAAGGCGCGGCTGCTCGTCTCCGGATTCAGCGCGGATGAAGAGCCGCAGCTGGAACAGCCGCCTCCGCTCGGCCTCTCCGAGGAGGAAGAGGCGGTGCTGGAAACCGAGCGCCAGCTCGCCGAGCTCATTCTGGAACATACCCGCCCCAGCTCGCTGCCCCGCGCGGCCCGCAAGCTCGCCGATGCGGCGGGGATCGATGACGGGCTCGCCTTCGACCTGATCTGCGGCTCCTATGAGCGCGGGGTGGTGCTGCTCGCACGCGCGGCGGGCATGGACGAATGGGCGTTTCTGAAGCTCGTCTGCTCGCGGCTCAAGCAGATCGCCTCGACCACCACCCCCCACCGCGCGCTACGCAATTTCCGCGAATGCTCTCGCGAGGAGGCGCGCCGGATTCTCACCAGCATCACCGATGTCAAATCTCTGATCGCGCAGGAGCGGGCAGCGGCGAAGGCAACCGCGCGGGCGCGGGCGAAAGAGGCACGCATCCGCAGCCTCCAGGGGCTGGAGCCGCAAGCTGAAGATGCCTCACCCTCGGTCGCACCGGCGCAGCCCGTCGCCGCATCCGCCTGACTTCAAGCAGCGTCACCGCCGATCACCGTCGCGGCGATCCAGTATTCCGGATACTGCGCGCGCATCCGTGTGGCGGCAGCGTCACGCGTGGCATCATCGGCAAACAGCGCAAAGACCGTCGCGCCGGAGCCGGACATGCGCGCGAGCAGGCAGCCCGGGCAGGCGGCCAGATTTTCACGCAGGACCGCAATGGCCGGAGCAATGGCTTCGGCGGGGCCGGCGAGATCGTTGCGCCCCGCAGCCAGCCGCGCGATCCAGCCGGGGCGATCATCCGGATCGGGCCATGCTTGCGGATCGGCGGGGAGCGCGCCATCCGCGCCATCGGGCGGCGTGAAGCCCTCACCCGGTGCGAGGGCGAGCGCGCGAAACACCGCCGGCGTTGCGATGGCGATGCCGGGATTGGCAAGCAGTGCCGGGAAGGCGGGCAGGGTGAGCGGCGTGCCGAGATCGGTGCCGGTGCCATACATCACCCGGCTGCGACCGGCGAGGCAGACGGGCACATCCGCGCCGATTGCGGCGGCGGCATGCAACAGCGCCGGATGATCAGCGCGCATGCCGGCGCTGTCGGCGAGGAGGCGCAGCGCCGCCGCCGCATCAGCCGAGCCCCCGCCGATGCCGGAGGCGACGGGCAGATGCTTTTCCAGAACGAACCCGCCCGCCGGCAGATCCGGCAGATGCATCGAGAGAGCCGCCTGTGCGCGGATGACGAGGTTATCCGCCCCGACACCGCCGTCGGTCAGCGCCTGCGCCATCGGCCCGGTCAGCTGCAAGGGTTCGCGGCAGCCGGGGAGGAAAGCGAGATAATCGCCCGTCGCGGCGAAGCTCACCAGGCTTTCGAGGTCATGGTAGCCGTCGGCGCGACGCCCGCGCAGGTGCAGGATCAGATTGATCTTGGCGGGGGCGAAGCCGAAGCCGCGCGCGCCGCCCCGACATCCGGCCTCAGCCACCCTCGCGCGCCTTCCCGGTGACCTCCCCGGCCTCGCTCTTGCGCGAATGGGCCTCGGCCTCGTCGAGCCCCACCTCGAGCTTGCGCTCGATCATCTCGCGGTCGTCATCCTCGGGATCATTGGCGAGAGCGCGCTCCCACTGGAAGCGCGCTTCGAGCTTGCGCCCGACGCGCCAGTAGACATCGCCGAGGTGATCGTTGACGACGGGATCGTTGGGCAGATGCTCAATGGCGCGCTCGAGTTCGCGTACCGCATCCTCGTATTGTCCGAGCTTGAAATAGGCCCAGCCGAGGCTGTCGATGATGTGCCCGTCATTCGGTGCGAGTTCGATCGCCCGCTGGATCTTCGCGTAGCCTTCATCGAGGCGGATATCCATGTCGACCCAGGAATACCCGATATAATTGAGGATCTGCGCCTCACCCAGTGGTGAGGTCTCCGGAACGAGCTCCAGCGCCTGCTTCAGATCGGCCTCTGCGCGCTCCCATTCGCCGGAGCGCTCCAGCGAGGCGCCGCGGAAGAAGAACAGCGTCCAGTCGCCGGATTCCGGCGTCTCGATGAGATCGATGGCGCGCGAATACATCTCGGCGGCTTCAGGGAAGTTGCGGCGCATGCGCTGGATATTGGCCAGCGCCACGATGGCTTCCCGATTCTGCGCATCGCGCGCAATGATCGCCTCGAGATGCGCGACGGCATCCTCCTTGCGGTCGAGCCGCTCGAGCAGCATGCCGATATCGACCTGCGCGCCGGCATGAAGCGGAGAATCCGCCGGAATCGTATTGAAAGTCTCGATCGCCGCAGCGTATTGCGCACGCGATTCGAGGAGTTCGGCAAGTGTCGCCAGCGCCATGTCGTGGGCCGGTGCGAGGTGGAGCGCAAGGCGCAGATAGATCAGCGCGACGAGATCGTCACCATCGCTGATACCCACCGAGCCGAGCCCGTAGAGCACTTCGGATGCGCCCTCGTTCACGCTGGAGACGGCGCGTGGCAGGCTTTCGCCGGCGCGCAAGGCCGCGAGATTGGCACGGGCGATCGGATGGCGGGTGAAGGTTTCGAGAAAGCCCTCATAGGCTGCGATCGCGTCCTCCGCGCGCCCGTCCCGGGCGGCGAAACGGGCATAGGCATCGACGATGCTCAGCGCGCGCGGCTGTGCTTCAAGCGCCGCAGCGAAACGCGTGCGCGCGATCTCGGTCTCCCCGAGCAGGCTCGCGATCAGCGCCCCGTGATAGAGCCGGAAGATCTCGTAGCTGGCCTCGCCCTCCAGCCGGTCGATGGTGAGGAGCGCATCTTCCTCCAACCCGCTGCCGGCATAAGCCCAGGCCCGCAGCAGCGTCGCCGTGAGATCGGCCGTATTGCCACGCCCACCCGGTTCGAGGCGTGACCGGGCCGCAGCGTGGCGGTTCTGCCGGATGTCGCCGACGGCCTGGGCGAGCTGCGCGAGGCTGTTGCCGGGATCGATATCGAGAATCTGCTCGGCGGCACGCAGGGCATAGGTCATGTCGCCATCCGCGAGGAAGGCGATGAAGGCGTTTTCCAGAAGCGCCGGATTGTCCGTCACCATATCGAACAGGCGGCGATAGAAGGTGGCGGAAGCGGTGGTGTCTCCGGCGAAACCGGCGACATGGGCGGCGAGAAAGTTCCCCGCGACGCTGCGCGCGGGGGAGGGGATCTCGCGCAGGTCATCAAGGCGCGGACCCTCCTGCGCGAGACCCGCTCCGGGTCTCGGGGCGAGGCTGATCAGGAGCGCAAGCGCGAGAGTGGCCGCTCCCCGAATCAGGATGCGTGCGCAGGAAGAGATGGCGTCAGGCGGTTGGCGAGCGAACACGAGGGCGATAACTCCTGAGTTCAGGCGGGGTTTATACGGCCCTGAGCGCCGACCTGCCGCGCGCGGCAGATCGGATTCGCCATAACCGCGATCCGTGGCGACAGCATGGCCCCATCGCCCCGCCGCTTCAAGGTGTAAGGTTGCCACGCCCGGACAATCCGGGCGCGAGCCGCCTCACATGTTCGGATAGACCGGCCCGCCGCCGCCTTCCGGCGTGACCCAGTTGATGTTCTGGGCCGGGTCCTTGATGTCGCAGGTCTTGCAGTGGACGCAGTTCTGGGCGTTGATCACGAAACGCGGATTGGTCTTCTTCGCCTCGTCCTCGTAGACCACCTCATACACCCCCGCCGGACAATAAAGCCGTGCCGGCTCGCCGTATTTCGGCAGGTTCTGCGCGATCGGGATGCTGGCATCCTTCAGCGTCAGGTGACAGGGCTGCTCTTCCTCGTGATTCGTATTGGAGAGGAAGACCGAGGAGAGCTTGTCGAAGGTCAGGACGCCGTCCGGCTTGGGATAGCTCAGATGCTTGACCTGGTCGATCGGCTTGAGCGTGGCATGGTCGGGCTTGCCATGGCTCATCGTGCCGAAGAGCGAGCTCTTGAAGAGCTGGTTCATCCACATGTCGAGCCCGCCCAGCCCGATGCCGAGCATCGTGCCGAATTTCGACCAGAGCGGCTTGACGTTGCGCACGGGCTTGAGGTCCTGCCCCACTGCGGAAGCCTGCCAGGCTTCGTCATAGCTCGCGATCTCGTCATTGGCGCGTCCCGCGCGCAGGGCGGTGACGAGATGCTCGGCGCAGAGCATGCCGGAATGGATGGCGTTGTGGCTGCCCTTGATGCGCGGCACGTTGACGAAGCCCGCCGCATCGCCGACGAGACAGCCGCCGGGGAAGGCGAGCTTCGGCACCGATTGCCAGCCGCCCTCGACGATGGCGCGCGCGCCGTAGCCGATGCGCTTGCCGCCCTCGAAGATCGGCGCGATCATCGGATGCGTCTTGAAACGCTGCATCTCGTCGAAGGGCGAGAGCGTCGGATTCTCGTAATTCAGATGGATGACGAAACCGACCGAGACGAGATTCTCGCCGTAATGGTACAGCCACGAGCCGCCGCCGGTGCGGTTGTCGAGCGGCCAGCCGAAGGAGTGCTGCACGAGGCCCGGGCGATGCTGCTCGGGCGAGACCTCCCAGACTTCCTTGATGCCGATGCCGTATTTCTGCGGCTCGCGTCCGGCATCGAGATCGAACTTGCGGATCAGCTGCTTGGTGAGATGGCCGCGCGCGCCCTCGGCGAAGAGCGTGTACTTGCCGCGCAATTCCATGCCGCGGGTGAAATTCGGCCCGGGCTTGCCTTCGCGATCGACGCCCATATCGCCGGTGGCGATGCCGAGCACGCGGCCCTCGGCGTCATGCAGCACCTCCGCCGCCGCGAAGCCGGGATAGATCTCGACGCCCAGCGCCTCGGCCTGCGGAGCCAGCCAGCGGGCAACCTCGCCGAGGGAGCCGATGTAATTGCCGTGATTGTTCATCAGCTTCGGCATGGCGAAATTGGGCAGGCGAATGCCGCCGCCGGGGCCGAGGAAAAGGAACTGGTCGTCGGTGACCTGCGTCTTCAGCGGGCGTTCGGGATCCTCGCGCCATGCGGGCAGAAGCGCATCAAGGCCGCTGGGATCGATCACGGCGCCGGAGAGAATATGCGCGCCGATATCGGCCCCCTTCTCGACCACGACGACGGAATAATCCTCGCCCGCCTCGGCCGCGATCTGCCTGATGCGGATGGCGGCGGCCAGCCCGGCAGGGCCCGCGCCCACGATCACGACGTCGAAATCCATCGATTCGCGTTCGGGCAGCTCGGCCCCGTTCTGCGTAGTCATGCCATTGCCTCCTTAGGGCGCTGTTCTGGTTCGCTCTCGAGCGCGTATCCGGCGGATCAACCCGCCGTTTCGGTGCGATGGGGCGGACGCCGCGAAAGCGCCGCCTTATCGCAACGGAATGCGTCAGACCATAATGCTTCCAGATAAACCGTCCAGCCGCATCTGTCGAACGGGCAAAGCATCGCGCCGGCGCCGAACCATGGCCGATAGCCTGCGGTCGTGATCCGCAACGGGTATGCAGGCGGCTCGTCGGAACCTGTCGGGTGGATGACAGTTGGAATTATTGCTGTTTACGCAGAAGATGCTTTGTCTGTTGCCTAACACAGCTACGCACGCTATGAGAGTCACCGGAATTCACAGGCACGGGTTGAGTTGACCCATGCATTGTCTTTCAGATTGCCGGGTCGGCAGATTGTCAGGAGTCGGGTGTGTCGGATTACTTCCCTAACGGGAGTCTGATATTGCCATTGTTGCGCCCCGATGCGCGGGATTTCATCGCCGGCAAGGCCCTGACGCGCAATATGCAGGCGGGAGAGGTGATCTTCGAGCCGACCGGCACGTTGTCCCATGCCGTGTTCCCGCATTCCGGCCAGATTTCGCTGCTCGCAATCCGCGATGACGGGCGAGTCGCCGAGCAGACGGCCATCGGCCCGGAGGGCATGATCGGCCTGTCCATGATCCTCGGCGGCGGTGCCACGCTCAGCCGTTCGGTCACCCGCGTACCCGGCGTCGCCACCTGGATTCCGCTCGCGACGATGACCGAGGCGCTGGAGCGCTTTCCCTGTCTCTATACCGCCCTGATCCTCTACGGGCGATCGCTGATCGTGCAGTTGATGGAAAGCGTCGCCTGCAATTCGCTCGGTCATGCGCCGGAGCGGGTGGCGAGACGGTTGCTGCATGCCCATGATTCCGTGCACGGCGATACCATTCAGATCACGCAGGAGAGCCTCGCCGAGGCGCTCGGGCTGCGCCGCGCGACCGTGAATGCCGTCTGCACAGATCTCGGGCGCGAAGGCATCATCACCTATTCGCGCGGCAAGGTGACCGTGAATGATCGGGGCGGGCTGGAAGCGCGCGCTTCGGATGCCTATCGCCGTATCGTGGCATCCTATGCCTGGCAGTCTCGGGATGCGTTCGACCGGCATGTGGAAAAGGCGCGCCACGGTTTCAAATAGTAAAACCACTGCATTGATGATTTTCAACTTGCGAAATTCAGATGCAAATCTCTGGAAAGCAAGAATTTTCTGATTTCCCGGCTCAGTATGCGCCCGTCAGGCAAACGGGTTGACGGAGCTCGCGTCTGCCATCGTGCGTGCGCCCCCGTTCTTCTTATGTTATCGTAGCGTCAGCGTTGCAAATATTGCAACGCGATAAAGGATGCTGCGATGTAGCAAGTAAACGGGGAGATTCTTTTCATGGTACATAAACGTGTCCTTGGAGGGGCCGTCATCGGCGCCCTCATGTTCGCACCGGGGGCCGGTTTTGCCCAGGAATCCTTCAATCTGACCTTTCAATCGGCCTATCCCGCCGGCGACCCGCAATTCCTGCATTTTCAGGAATGGGCCGAGGAAGTCGCGCGCTATACCGGTGGTCGCCTGAATATCGAAACGTTGCCCGCCGGCGCGATCGTGCCGGCCTTCGAAGTGCTCGACGCCACCCATGACGAGGTGATCGACGGTGCGCATGCCTGGTCCGGCTTCTGGGTCGGCAAGGATCGCGCCGCCGTGATGGTCTCGTCCGGCCCCGCAGGCCCCTTCGGGATGGACTGGTCCGACATGTGGGGCTGGTACTATCAGGGGGGTGGTCTCGACGAGGTGAACTGGTTCTTCCAGGAGCATCTCGGGCTCGACGTGATGTGGCGACCGCTGCTTTCATCCGGCGCGCAGCCGCTCGGCTGGTTCAACCGTGCGGTGGAATCGGTCGAAGACATGCAGGGCCTGCGCCTGCGCATTCCCGGTATTCCCGGTGAGATGTATGAGGGGATGGGTGTCTCCGTGATCACGCTGCCGGGTGGGGAGATCGTGCCCGCCGGCGAGCGGGGCGTGATCGATGCCGCCGAATTCGTCGGCCCCTGGATCGATTTCGCGCTTGGTTTTCAGGATATCTGGCAGATCTATCATGCCCCGGCCTACCACGAGGTGGTGACGGTCGGTGAAGTGCTGATCAACAAGAATACCTGGGAGAGCCTGCCGGAAGATCTGCAAAATATCTATGAACTCGTCACCGAAGTCTCGATGCTGCGCTGGGAGCAAAAGCAGCAGCGCCAGGATGCGATCCATATGAACCGCATGGCCGAGGCCGGCGTCGAGTTCCGTCGCACGCCGGATGACGTGCTGGAGCAGAGCCTCGAAGTCTGGCACCGGATTCTCGAAGAGGATTACACCAGCAACCCGGCCTTCAAGCGGCTCGTCGATTCCCAGCTGGAATGGGCGTCGCACGTAGTGCTGGCCAAACGCATCCTCGAGCCGGATTTTCATGCGCTCGCGGATATCTACTGGGGCCCCGACGGGTTCATCGCACAGGCCGGGTTCCTCGACTTCGAGTGGACCGTGCCGGATTTCTACGCCACCTACGCGGACTGATCTGGTGAGGGCTTGATCACCCGGAAACCGGAGATGTGAAGGGGCGACGTTGCAAGGCGTCGCCCCTTTTGCTCGGGAAGAAGGCGAGATCAGCGTTATTTCTGCTCAGGCTTGATCGTAGATGTACCACCGCCGATCTGATCGACCCCGATTTCCTCGGCACCCTTCGACGCCGGGACCGTCTGTTTTTCCTCGCCGGGCCGGCCCCGAAAGCGGATGCCGGCGCGATCGCGCATATTGCCAAAGGCCCTGGCCTGCAGATACGGCGCGAGGAACCACGCGATCGGTATCGCGAGGATGAATGTCGAGGCTGTCGCGATCGGGATCAGCGTAGCCGAATGGGGAGTCAAAGCCGGTATCGTCAGGATCGGCACGAGCTTCAGCCCGAAGAGGACTGCGTTGACCGGAAGATAGACCAGCGCGGCGACGATGAGGCGCTTGCGCATGACGTCCCTCCTTTCTCTGTGCGGGTCAACGCATGGAAGCGCGCAGAGTTTCCGAAAATCGGCCACGCTTCCGGCTGCGCCCGGC
>LFIK01005240.1_pt1 | contig 10432 bp, 7 predicted proteins | sample 643401 | NCBI WGS metagenome assembly LFIK01 (sample SAMN03777447, study PRJNA286221) | soda lake metagenome | biome: soda lake; feature: Kulunda steppe; material: water; isolation source: sample T5-Br brine of Lake Tanatar-5 | place: Russia: Kulunda steppe | collected 2010-07
ACAGCCTGATGACCGGGCAGGTGAGCGTGCGGGTGATGCCCGGCACCGCCTGCAGGGCGGACACCACCAGGCGGCCGAGCTCATCGACGTTGGCGGCCTCCGCGCGCACGATCACGTCGTAGGGGCCGGTGACGTCGTCAGCGGCGATCACGCCGGGGAGCGCCGCCGCGCGCTCAGCGACCGAAGCGGCCGCACCGAGCTCGGTCTGGATGAGGATGTAGGCCGACACCATGACGTGTCCTCGCGCCGGGGCAGCGAGGACACGGTAGAGCAGCCGGGCGCGGGCCGGTAGAGCCCTGCGACTCCGGGTGGGTCAGGCCTTCATCGGCGGGCGCGTCACCTTGCCGGCCTTGATGCACGAGGTGCACACATCGAGCTTGACGGTGCGACCCTCGACGTAGGCCTTCACCCGCTGGATGTTGGGGTCCCAGCGCTTGGAGGAACGGCGGTGGGAGTGGGAGACCTGCTTGCCGTACCACGGCTTCTTGTCGCAGAGCTGGCAGGTAGAGGCCATCGGGCTGCCTTCCAGGTGGTGCGTGGCGCGCGCTCGGAGGTCCTGCACGAGGTGGCGCAGCGCGTGCACGAGGGGCGGGAACGGTCGCGAAGCAGGGCAGGGTGGCCCCGCGGGCTGGAGGCACGGTACCAGCCGGCTCGCGGGACGACCACCACGGCCTCCTCGGCACCGAGGTGGTCGTCGCTACGCTGCGCCACACGTCGGGCCGTGTCCTCGCTGCGAGCGGACGGGGACGGGCCGGCGGGCCCGGTGACAGCCCGGCGGGCCCGGCGAACGTCCGGCGAACGCACGGTGAAGGCCTGGTGGAGGGGAGCCCCCAGCGGTGTCACAGCGAGGTGGCGCGCCACTGTCCGCGCGGGAGCTACCCGCGCTGTTCGATCACGTCCACGACGCGCTGCAGGCCCGCCGCGACGCGATCGACGACCTCAACGTCTTCCCCGTCCCGGACGGCGACACCGGTACCAACATGACGCTGACGGTACGGGCCGGCCGGGACGCGCTGAGCGCGGGGCGGGCGGACCGGCCCGCGGGTGGTCGCAGCGCGCTGGCCCGGGACGTGATCCGCGGGGCGGTGCGCGGTGCACGCGGCAACTCCGGGGTCATCATCAGCCAGGTGGTGCGCGCGGTGGTCGAGGTGACCACCGGGGAACGGACGGTCGACGCCGAGGTCTACGCCCAGGCGCTGGAGCACGCCCGCGATCTGGCCTACGAGGCCGTCGCGGAACCCGTCGAGGGCACGATCCTCACCGCCATCGCAACGGCCGCGACGGCCGCCCGCGCGGCGGTCGAGGACGGTGCGGACCTGGTCGACACCTCGGCGGCGGCGTGCGCCGCGACCGCCGTGGCGGTGGAGCGCACCCGCGAGCAGCTCGACGTGCTGCGTGAGGCCGGGGTGGTGGACGCCGGTGCCCGGGGGTTCGAGGTGCTGCTCGCCGCGGTCCACGGCCACCTCACCGGTGAGGACCCGCCCGTCGCCGTGGATCCGCCCCGGGGCGTCACCGTGCGCACCGCCGGGCACGTCTGCCACGGGTCCCTGGCCCACCCCTACGAGGTGCAGTACCTGCTCGACGCCACCGACGCCTCCGCTGCGCCCCTGCGGGTGGCACTGGAGCAGCTCGGCGAGTCCGTGGTGGTCGTGGCCGCCGGTGGACTGCTCAACGTCCACGTCCACACCGACCGGATCGGTCCCGCCATCGAGGCCGGCCTCGCCCACGGGCGCCCCTCCGCGATCGAGGTCGTCCACCTCGGCGAACAGGTGGCCGAGCGGGACGCCGCGCGGGTCACCACGGAGGCGGCGCTGGCGGTGGACACCCCTGCCGGAAGCGGGCACCGGCCGGGTTCGGCCGCCGCACGCACCACCCAGCCCACCGACCCCGGCGCGGTCGCCGGCGGTCCCCGGCCCCCACGCCGGGAGCTGGCGGTGGTGGCCGTGCTGCACGGCCACGGCGCGGTGGCCCTGGCCCGCTCGCTCGGCGCCGAGGTGGTGGACGGCACGGCCGGCAACCTGCCCAGCGTCGCCGACCTGGTGGAGGCCGCGGTGGCCAGCCGGGCCCAGCACGTGGTGCTGCTGCCGGGCCACCGCAACGCCGTGGCCGCTGCCCGTACCGCCGCAGAGGTCGTGGCCCGCGAGTACGACCGGCACGTCGAGGTGGTGGACGCCGCCACCTCGCCGCCCGCGGTCCTGGCCGCGCTGGCGCTGTGGGAGCCGGACGCCGCCCCGGCACAGGTCACCTCGGAGCTCGAGGCCGCCGCCGCGGCGGTGCGGGCCGGGGAGGTCGTGGACGCGATCCGTGACGCCGCAACCCCGGCGGGCCCGGTGCGGGCCGGCCAACCCCTGGGCCTGGCGGATGGGGATCTGGTGGTCGTCGATGACGACCCGCTGCGGGCCCTGCAAGCGGTGTGCACGGCGCTGGAGCTGGCGAGCGCGGAGGTCGTCACCCTGCTGCACGGGGCCGGCGCCAGCGTCGCACAGCGCGAGGCCGCCGCCGCCCTGGTCACCGAGCTCGCCTCGGGTGCCGAGGTGGAGGTGGTCGACGCCGGCCTCGCCCCGGCGCGTTTCTGGGTCGGCGTGGAGTGAGCCACCACCTCGACGACCCCGTCACGGTCCTGCCGGGTGTCGGCCCCAAGCTGGCCGGCCGCCTGCAGGACGCCTTCGGCATCCGCACGCTGCGTGACCTGCTCGAGCACTACCCCCGGCGCTACCACGACGCGGGTGCGGTCCTCGACCTCGGCGAGGTGGAGGAGGGCGCACCCGCCACCCTGCTCGGTGAGGTGCTGGAGTGGTCGAGTCGGCGGATCCCACCCAAGGGCAAGCGGTCCCGCCCCCTGGACCTGGCCGAGGGCCGGGTCCGCCAGGCCAGCGGCGCGGTGTTCACCGTCACCTTCTTCAACCAGCGGTGGCGTCCGGCGACCCTGCCACCGGGCACCGTCGCGGCCTTCAGCGGCACGGTCAAGCGCTTCCGGCGGGACCTGCAGCTCGCCAGCCCCGACGTGCAGACGCTGGGCACCGTCGCCGCTGGCGCCGACACCACCTCGGCGGCTGCACGCCTCGATCACCAGCGGCTGCTGGCGGTGTACCCGGCGGTGGACGGGCTGCCGAGCTTCAAGCTGAACGAGCTCGTGGCCGCGGCCCTGGAGGTGCTGCCGCCGGTCCCCGACTGGCTACCCGAGCCGCTGCGCCGTGCGCAGGGTCTGCGCGACCTGGACGCAGCGGTGCGGGCGATCCACGTTCCCGACGACCACGCCGACCAGCGCTCGGCACGGCGCCGGTTGGCCTTCGACGAGCTGTTCAGCCTCCAGCTCGGCCTCCAGTGGCGCCGCGCCCGGCTGGAGGCCGGCACCGTCGGTCTGGACAACAGCCCGGTGGCGGGCGGGTGGGCCGAGCGGTTCCTCGGCCAGCTGCCCTTCGGTCTGACCGGGGCCCAGGGCCGTGCGGTGGCGGAGCTCGGCCGTGACCTCGGCGGGAGCCGCCCGATGCACCGTCTCCTGCAGGGCGACGTCGGCTCCGGCAAGACCGTGGTGGCCGCCTGGACGATGCTGGCCGCCGTCGACCGTGGCCGGCAGGCGGCCCTGATGGTGCCCACCGAGGTGCTGGCCGAGCAGCACCACCGCACCCTGACCGAGCTGCTCGCGCCGCTGGGGGTCAACGTCCTCGACGGGCTCCGTGTGGCGGCGCTGACCTCCTCCACCCCGGTCAAGGAGCGGCGCCGCATCCTCTCCGAGCTGCTGACCGGCGAGCTCGACCTGATCGTGGGCACCCACGCCCTGCTGGAGGAGGGGGTGCGGTTCGCCGACCTCGGCGTGGTGGTCATCGACGAGCAGCACCGCTTCGGGGTCTCCCAGCGGGTCCAACTCAAGGAGAAGGCCGGGACCGACCCGCGCGCCCCCGACCGTCGGACCGCACCCGACGTGCTGGTGATGACCGCGACCCCGATCCCGCGCTCCCTCGCCCTGACGCTGTACGGCGACCTCGACGTCACGGTCCTGGACGAGCTACCGCCGGGCCGCGAGCCGATCACCACCCAGCTGATCACCCCGCGCGAGGCGCACCGACGCGGGCGCCTCGAAGCCTTCCTCCGCACCGAGGTGGCCGCGGGCCGCCGGGCCTACGTGGTGTGCCCCTTCGTGGAGGAGAGCGAGGTGCTGCCCGGCAAGGGCGCGGTGGAGGAGCACCGCCGGCTGTCGGAGGAGGTGTTCCCCGAGCTGGACGTCGCCCTGGTGCACGGGCGGCTCTCCGCAGCGGAGAAGGACGCCGCGATGACCGCCTTCCGCACCGGTGAGGCGCAGGTGCTGGTGTCCACCACCGTCATCGAGGTGGGCGTGGACGTGCCCGAGGCGACCCTGATGGTGATCGAGGATGCGGAGCGCTTCGGGCTCAGCCAGCTGCATCAGCTGCGGGGCCGGGTCGGCCGGGGTGGGGGACGCAGCTTCTGCGTGCTGTTCGCGGGCTGGTCCGCGGAGCTGTCGCCGGAGGCGGCCGAGCGCCTCCAGGCGGTGGCCGGCACCACCGACGGCTTCCAGCTCGCCGAGGCCGACCTGCGCCTCAGGGGCGCCGGGCAGCTGTTCGGCTCCGCCCAGTCAGGGCTCCCGGACCTCACGCTGGCGCGCATCCAGGAGGACGTCGACCTGGTGGCCGACACCCGTCGGCTGGCCACCGAGGTGGTGGCGGCGGACCCCGACCTGTCCGCCGACGCCCACCGCGACCTGCGCGAGGAGGTGCTGCGTCGCTACGAGGGCGGTCTGGAGGCCTTCGACGCCCTCGAGACCGGCTAAGCCGCTGCGCGGGGCCTGCCAGCGGGCCACCTCGAACCGGCGCGTCAGCGCGCCAGCCCCAGCCCGTGACGCTGCAGGGGTGGGCGTCGGGGCGCCGCCTGCATCTCGCCCACCAGGCCAACCGGGGCCTGCCGCCCACCCACGGTGCCGTCGACCAGCCCGCGCTCGAGCCGCAGCGTGCCGTGGACACCGTGCACCACCAGGGGGTCGACGGCCGCGATCTGGGTGGCCCGGTCAACGGTGAAGCGGCCGTCCGCGCCGACCACGTGCAGCCGTGTGCCGTCACGCACCAGGCTGACGCCGTCGCGGTGGACGACCTCGCGGGTGCGCGCGGTCGGCAGCTCGAGCCGCGCAGCCGTGGCGGACACCGGATCGGCCAGCCACGCGTCGCGCGGGTCGGGGCCGGCCAGCACGAGGCCGTCGGGTCGGCGCATGACGCTCACGGTGGCGGGGGAGCGCTCCGGTGGCAGCGGCGCCGTCGATGACGGCAGCACCGTGGGCAGCGCGGTGGACCCGCCCGCCCGACGCCCGGTGCGAAGGGCCGGCACGACGTCATCGGCGCTGCCCTCCTCGGGCAGCTCCGCGACGACGATGCGCCGCCCCGTGGCCGCCACGATGGTGCGGGCCGGCTCGGCGACCTGCACCGCGCCGAGCGCCGTGCCGTCACGGTCGTACAGCTCCACCCGGTCCTCGAGCGTCACGGTCAGCACCCCGTCGCGCACGCCGGCGGCGATCGCCCCCGGGCGCGTCCGGGTCAGTGTGGTGCCGCCGTCACGGGTGCTGAGCACCGACACCTCGCCGGTGGCCCGGTCCAGCAGCGTGGTCCCGTCGACCTGCCGACCGTCCAGCGGTTGCGCCCACCGCACGTGGCCGTCGGTGGCGTCGAGGCGGAGCAGGGCACCGTCGACGACCCCCAGCAGCGGTGCGGTGGTGGAGGTCGCCGGCCGGTCCTCCCGTAGGAGCTGCTCCACCTCGGCGTCGAAGCGCACGTCGCCGTCGTCGCTGAGACCGATCACGCGGAACCCCGTCTGGCCGCGACCGCGTTGGCGTCCCGAGGCGATGAGCTGCCCGTCGTGGCGGCGCAGGTCGTTGACCCGGGTGGGGTGGACGTCCACCTCGCCGAGCACCCGGCCGGTGGTCGCGGCGTGGATCCGCAGACGTGTGCCGTAGGCCAGGGCGAAGGTGCGGTCGTCGAGGTGGAACGCGGTCACGACCTCGGCGGGATCCCACACCCGCAGGTCGTCGTGGCTGTGCTGCCACAGCCAGCGGCCGGTGGCCTCCTCGACGGCGAGGATGTCCTCGAAGCGGATCTGCACCAGGCGCCCGTCGCTGATCGCCATCGGCTGGTGGTCGAGCACGGTGGAGCGCCAGGCGGCACAACCCTCGGTGTCGCAGGTCGGCCAGCGGTCCTCCCCGTCCACCGGTGGGTCCGCGAGCGCGCCGGGGTGGGTCCCGGGGCTGGACCGGGCACCGGGCGGGCCCTCGGCGCGCTGACCGGGCATCTGCTCCGTGACGTCATCGCCGGGCGTCGTCGTGCTGCGGCCGTCGGACAGGTCGACCTGCGCCCGTGCCGGGTCCGCCGGGGGTGGTGCGCCATCCTCCGTCAGCTGCGTGCCCACGACGACCGCGGTGACGGCGGCTGCGGCGACCGCCAGGGTCCGCAGCAGCGTGCGCACCCGCAGGCGTCGCGGGATCGCCACCCGCTGGTCCGGGCCGAGCCGGTCCCCGCAACCGGGACACCAGCGTGCCCTGCGGGGCAGGTCCTCCACCCCGCAGCTGTGGCACCCGGTGCGTCGTCCCACGAACTCCCTCGGTCCCGTCCGCCCCTTCGCACGTCCTGGCGTCGTCGCGTCCTCGCGCTGTCGCATCCTCCCGCTGTCGCGCCGTCCGACGGTCGCGCTAGCGTGCCTGGAGGACATCCGGCGCCTCCAAGGGTGCCGGTTCGGTGGGCGAGGGGGAAGCGTGGCACAGCGGTTGGCGATCGTGACCGGTGCCTCCTCCGGGATCGGGGAGGCGACGGCAGCACTGCTGGCTGCCCGCGGGTGGCGGGTCGTGGCCGTGGCCAGGCGCCGTGCCCGCCTGGAGGCCCTGGCGGCCCGCGCGGCGGCGGTCGGTGCCGGCGAGGTGGTGGTGGAGCCCCTCGACGCCGCCGACCCGGACGCGGTCGCCGCGATGGCGCTTCGGGTCCGGCAGCGGTACGGGACGCCCGGCGCGATCATCAACAGCGCCGGTGCCGGCGTGTGGCGCTGGCCGGAGGAGACACCGCCGGAGCTGATGGAACAGCTGCTGGACGCGCCCTTCCGCAGCGCCTACCACGTCACCTACGCCTTCCTCGACGCGATGCTGGCCGAGGGCAGCGGTGTGCTCGTGCACGTCGGCTCGCCCGCCTCCCTGGTGCCGTGGCCCTCGGCGACCGGCTACACGGTGTCGCGCTGGGCCCTGCGCGGCTACCACGAGGCCCTGGTCCAGGATCTGCACGGCACCGGCGTGCACAGCTGCCACGTGCTGTTCGGCGAGGTCGACACCGCCTACTTCGAGGTGAACCCCGACAGCCGTGAGCACATCCCGTGGCTCGGCAAGCTGATCCGCACGATCCCCGCCACCGAGGCCGCCGAGGTCATCGCCCGCACCCTGCACCGGCCCCGCCCGCTGGTGGTCCACACCCCGGTGCAGCAGCTGGAGTACGCACTGTGGCGGGTCTCGCCGGGGCTGGTGTCGAGGTTGGCTCGCGTCACCGGCCGACGCCGCTGACCGGTACCCGCACCAACGCCGGGTCCGCCGCTGTGTGATGGCGTTGGGAAGAAGTCGATGAGCCGCCGACCGATCACGGACGATATGTCCCGCTTCAGGCGTCGCGTCTACCTGCGCTCTGGGACCGCCGGCCTGCTCCGGGCATGTAGTGTTCGGGGGGAGATATCCGCCCCGTTCGGCCACACGATCGTGCCAGCCTCAGGATCGACGCGGACCTGCATGAAGAGCTCGTAGTCGGCCGCGATCGGCTCGAACACCTCACCGGTCAACAGCGGCTCCAGGTCGAGCACTCGGAGGTCACCGCTCTCGAAGGTGAGCTCGACGACGTAACGCGACAGCGCGCGCACCGCGACGACATCGTTGATCGGTTCCATGACGCTCACCTCCTACAGCAGGTTATCGGGACGTTCTCGCCGCTGGGTGGCGAACCAGGCAGTGAACGCCTCCTCGCGATGCTCGGCCAACAACCGGCGCACAGCCCGATGCACGTTCGTCGGCAAGGAGCCAGCGAGGATCGTCCCGTCCTCAAGACGCACCGTCGCGCGATGCTCGCCACGAACGGCGACGTGCGGTAGCTGGTGCTCTTCGTGGTAGGAGAACCACAGGCCATGCCCGGCCACCGTCGCCCACCGAGGCATGCGCCCTCCCTCCACCGCCGAAACGAACGTACGCAACGCGCGCGACACCACGGCGGCCGGGCGCGGGCAGCCTGGGGATAACCGTTGCGCACCGGTCCAACCGCGACCTCTTCCGAACGCGATCACACGGCAGCGGGTCCGTCACCCCGCACCGACGGCTGCCACCCGCCACCTCGATGTCGCCGTCGAGCCGGTGTCCGCCGTGGCCCGCCACTACGGTCCCCTGTCACCCGAGAGGGCGTCCGTGAGGTCATCCGTGGGAGGGACGACCGTGGCCGACATCGCACCCGGCACGCTGCTGTGGGAGCCGCCCGCCGACGCGCGCTCGCGCACGAACATGGGCCGTTTCCTCGACCACGCCGAGCGGTCGACCGGTCGCGCACTGCCCGACCACGACGCCGCCTGGCGGTGGTCGGTGGAGGACCTCGACGGGTTCTGGCAGGCCATCATCGACCACTTCGAGGTAACGCTGCACCGCCCGCCGCAGCAGGTGGTCGGCGGCCGCGAGATGCCGCACGTGCGCTGGTTCCCTGGCGCGACCCTCAACTACGCGGAACAGGCCCTGCGCCGCCGGGATGACGCGCCGGCGATCATCGCCAGGTCCCAGACCCGCGACGAGGTGGTGGTCACCTTCGCGAAGCTCGCCGACCAGGTCGCCCGCGCCGCGGCGGGGCTGCGCCGGCTCGGGGTCGGACGCGGTGACCGGGTCGTCGGATACCTGCCCAACGTGCCGGAGACGATCGTCGCCTTCCTCGCCTGCGCGTCCATCGGCGCGGTGTGGTCCTCCTGCGCGCCGGAGTTCGGGACCCGGGCGGTGGTCGACCGCGTCCAGCAGATCGAGCCGAAGGTGCTGCTGGTGGTGGACGGCTACCGCTACGGCACCAAGGAGGTCGACCGCAGCACCGAGGTGGCGCAGATCCGTGCGGCCCTGCCGAGCCTGGAGGCCACCGTCCTGCTGCCCTACCTCCGGGCGGACGCCGCTGCGGCGGCGACCGCCGTGCCCGACGCGGTGGCGTGGCAGGAACTGCTCGCCGAGCCCGCGGGCCTGGCCATCGACGCGGTGCCCTTCGACCACCCGCTCTACGTGCTGTACAGCTCCGGGACGACGGGGCTGCCGAAGGCCATCGTGCACGGTCACGGCGGGATCCTGCTCGAGCACCTGAAGATGCTCGGGCTCCACCACGACCTCGGTCCCGGGGACCGGTTCTGCTGGTTCACCACCACCGGCTGGATGATGTGGAACTACCTCGTCTCCGGCCTGACCGTCGGCGCGACGGTGGTGCTGGTCGACGGCGATCCGGGCTACCCCGACCTCATGGCGCTGTGGCGCCTGGCCGAGGAGCTGGAGCTCACGATGCTGGGGGTGGGCGCGCCCTTCCTCCTGTCGTGTCGCAAGGCCGGGCTCAGCCCCGGCGCCGAGCTGGACCTCTCCCGGCTCCGGTCGGTGGGTTCCACCGGCGCGCCCCTGCCGGCGGAGGGGTTCGCGTGGGTGTACGAGCAGGTCAGCCGTGACGTGCTGCTGTCCTCGGCGTCGGGGGGTACCGACCTGTGCACCGCCTTCGTGGCCGGCTCGCCGTTGCTGCCGGTGCACGCCGGGGAGATCCCCGGGCGCTGCCTCGGTGCGAAGGTCGAGGCCTTCGACCCCACCGGCCAGCCGGTCGTGGGCCAGCGCGGTGAGCTGGTGTTGACCGCGCCGATGCCCTCGATGCCCGTCGGATTCTGGGGCGACGAGGACGGCTCCCGCTACCGCGCCGCCTACTTCGAGGACTTCCCCGGGGTGTGGCGCCACGGCGACTGGATCGAGATCACCGAGCGCGGCAGCTGCATCATCACCGGCCGCTCCGACGCCACCCTCAACCGCGGTGGTGTGCGGATGGGGACCGCGGAGTTCTACTCGGCGGTCGAGGGGTTGGAGGAGGTCGCCGACGCCCTGGTCGTCCACCTCGACGACCCCGACGACGACGCCGGACGGCTGGTGCTGTTCGTGCGGTTGGCAGCGGGGGTGGAGCTGGACGACGGGCTGCGGGGTGCGCTCGCGCGCACGATCCGTGCGGAGCTGTCACCGCGCCACGTACCCGACGAGCTCCACGTCGTGGCGGCGATCCCGCGCACGATCTCCGGCAAGAAGCTGGAGCTGCCCGTCAAGCGCCTGCTGGAGGGGGCGGCGCTGGAGGACGTCGTGAACCCGGGTGCTCTCGCCGACCCGGCCTCCCTCGAGCCGTTCCTGGCGCTGGCCGCTGGCCGCGCCGGGCGGTGA
>LFIK01005241.1_pt1 | contig 10432 bp, 13 predicted proteins | sample 643401 | NCBI WGS metagenome assembly LFIK01 (sample SAMN03777447, study PRJNA286221) | soda lake metagenome | biome: soda lake; feature: Kulunda steppe; material: water; isolation source: sample T5-Br brine of Lake Tanatar-5 | place: Russia: Kulunda steppe | collected 2010-07
AAGGTTTCACAAAGGCGCTTATGCGTCGAGTGCTTATGATCACCGGCCTCTGGTAAGGGAGGAGCTACCAAAAATCTGGTGCAATATGTGCACTACACATTATTGAGCACCCTACAACTGGAGCTGGTGAAAACTGGAGAGGTGCTCCAGAAAAGGACAGGAGGTGCAATCTAGACCTCAGCAATGCGTGATCACAGCATTCAGCACACCACAATTCAACTGACCATGTGCAGCGGCGTGTACCCATCCTTGTCTTGCAGGTTCCCATCTGCCCCTGCCTCCAGCATCAGTTGCACGCAGTCCTGCAAGCGCCAGGCAGATATGTGGCGTGGCACCTCTGTTTTCAAAAAGAAAGCATTTGGGGATCCTAAACTGAGATATGACCTCTGGCTTTCGAAAGCATGCGGCAGCATACAGCCAAGTTCAAGACCAGGCAGCTGACGCGTCAATTCCTGCAGCGAAGAGCAGAGGCACCATTCAGTTTTGTACAAAGCTTGTGCTCAAGCGTCCGCACCTGCTTGCCTAGGGCTGCAGCAAAATGCAGTGCGCTCTGGCCGCGGTCATTCACTACTTGTGACAGCACCTGTGCGTGCAGACAGGGAAAGGAAACACACGTGCATCCCTCCCAAAAAGATCCTGCGCAACCAGAGCCTGAAACATGCAGAGGTTTCAAGTGCAAGGGATGCGTACCTCTGCAGCGCCCACCGCTTACTGCACGCCACTTATGCATGCGCCCTGACAACAACCAGGGCTGCTCGCAGGTGCGCGCCCACAATGCTTAGCATCCATACAGCTGCCCAGTGTGTGTTGCAGTACCTTTTGCAGGTGCATGTGACCATGTGCACGCACAAATAAATGCAGTTATGCGCACATGCACGCACACATAGACCCATGCGCGCGCACACACACTAAAGGACACACTCGCATGTGTGTGGCCAAGCAGCCGTAAGCCCAAAGCACGCATGCGCACCTGCCGGCCGCCCTCAAGCATGCTGGCCAGGGTCTTGAAGTCGCCCTTGCGGCATGCTGTCCACCAGCGCTCGTCGTACTCGCGTATGAGGTCCTCGGACAGGTTGATCCCTTCTTCCCAGGTGTCAGGGCTGCCATCCTTCCACTTTGTCAGGTACTCTAGGCGCACCATGCCACCCACCACAGACGCACGAACGCCTGCCAGAGATTCCACCTAAGCAAGCACGGGGGCGGGGGCCAGGGTTGGGCCTTGCGCATGCGGGAGCAGAATTGCTCATTAGATTGATCTCTGTAGAGCATCATATGATTCTTTTAAACACACTGATACCTGGCCCAGATCTAGGTGCTCAAGATGGAACATGTGCTGGGCCAAGCCATGCGCACAAAAAAATCTCATGCTGCCAGACATCAAGGCACACCTCATACGTATCCTCAGCCTGCGGTAAACTGAAAAAGGAGGGGACAGGCGCGGATGGTTGCTGGACAGCACCACTGCTGCCGCTGCTGCTGCTGCTGCTGCTGCTTGTCGAAACCTGCTGCTGATCCCCTGCAGCTGCTGTGGTAAGTCTACTGCCAAGGGAGCTGCTGGAAGCAAAGAGGGTGGATGAGGGCGGGCGGGGAGCAGCAGGCTGGAGGACAAAGCGGGGGATGGGAGCGGATGTGCTTGCAGCGTTGGGAGTGGGATGTTGTAGCGCACCACACACATAAGTCTTGGGGAGCCTGAACGACACCAAGTGCATAGCGTCAAGGTGAGTTGCCGAATCGCAGACAGCAACGCTCGCGGAGCTGGGATGTGTGTATGCGCAGGTGCATGACAAAGACGTGACAGCAGGAGGGGCTGTGCGTGGCGCATGAAACAAGAAACAGGTCCACATTCGTCGCAAAAGACGTGTGAGCACATTGGGCGCTGGCGTTGAGGACACATTGAGAGGAAGATGCACACCAGCAAGGTGAACATACTTGTGTGCACAGCTTGCATACAGCACAAAAAAGTGCTCAAGAACACAGCTTGCATTTCTTGCAGGAGGATTGCAGGAGAGTAGTCAGACACATATAAAGTCTCAAACTTGTGCAAATCAAGTGCGTCCATCTTGCACGCAACGCACGCTGCTCAGGAGGTCTGTTCAATCAGGAATGCATCTCCCTCTTTTGCCCTGTATCTATCTCTCACTCGCATCTCGGCCAGCCAGCGAGTGTCCAAAACATGTTTCAGGGCAAGAGACACGCACCTCCCAATCCCCACTTGTCCTGTTGGAGTTCCACCCGGCGCCCTGCCATGTGTGCCACATTGCGCTTTGCTGCCCCCGGCGAAGTGCGCTTGCATTCTTAAAATCCGCTTTGTAAGAAATGCAGTTTTAATTGTTACTAGAGATTGCTTTCCCTATTCCGAATACTCTCTCTCTCTTTTTGTTGGGCCTGTTACGTTTTAGAAATTGATTATCATTATCACATATTCAGTCTTTGTCAAATTTTCACCTGATCTGATCCAACTGGGTTGATCAATGTCCCATGAAGCGCACAGGTTCATCAAAGCTTAGTCTTCATGGCTTTCTTGGAAAGCAGAAAGAGGAGGAGGGTTCTGGGGAGCAAGTCCTTGGCAAGGAGACACGTGCAACGCCAAAAAACGAGGAGGCCGCCAAGTACCCTCCTGACGCGCATGCCTACAAGTTGTTGGATCCGGTTGGACGTGGCGCAGCAAGCACGGTGGGTTGATAGGTGTCATGCTTGCCGTATTGACAGCAGCTGCATAGATGGCACCATCGGCGGTGCCGTCAAGCTTCTTGCAATTTATAATTCGAAGTCTTTGCAGCAAAAAGATCACCTGTACGTCCGTCTTTGAAGCAGCGTAGATAAGCTCAGATCTGATCAGTAGTTTGCCTGGTGAGGGTGTGCGCAAGCTAATCTGTAAAAATTGGAGAGGTGCTGCTTCCCTTGAGGTCCTTGCACGCACCTCAGCGCCCAACCCCGGCACGAAGCACAAGTTGCAGCGAGCCAAGCCAAAGCTTGTTAAAGAGGAAAAACGTAACAGCCTAGGTATTAGCATTGCTCCAGGGAAGACTGAAAAGGGCAGGTAAATAATCAACCGAGTTAAATACCAGCCACCAAACATCAGCAGCTGCAGGCAAGACCCAACATGGCACCCGCACCGTCCCACGAGGCATCAATGCAAAATAATATACTATCTACTCTTACAGAATCCAATACTTTTGCATCATGAGCCTCATGCTGAGCCTCCGTGCGATGCGAGTTCAAAAGTTGCTGGCAGGCGAAACATATTCTAGACCCTTCCATGCTCAGCTGGTACATTGACCCTGTCTGATCTGTTTGCAGGTTTATTCTGCTATAGTTACGATGACAGACGGGCGGCAGGAGTCAGTAGCTGTTAAGCGCTGTGACTTGGACAGGTGACACAGCTAGCTAGCTAGCTGGCTAGCTGTGAGCAGTGTGGTAGCTGTAGACTGCTGCGCAGGATTTTGTGAGTCAGGTTGAGCTGATTCTGGAGCTTATTGAGCGGCTGATATGTGTACCATGATCCTCCAACCATGGTCGTCCACGTCGACTGACATTAGTGCTGGCAATGAGTGATATGCCACGTGGCAAGGCAAATTCCATCATACTTGCAGGCTTGGTGCGGGCCTGGATGATCTCCTGACAGAAGCCAGGGCTATGAAGGCCTACGGAGGCCACCCAAATGTCTTGTCCCTCCACTGCGCCTTTGTGCATGGAAATGAGCTGTGAGTGCGCACAGTGGATACATGCTGCAGAGCGGAGGCGGATGGAGGCCCTGTTGAGGCTGCCCTGTCGAGGCCTGCTCATCGCTTGACTGGCTCTTGATGTGTGGTCAAATTGGGATGATCAGGGCAGGCCTTTCAAGGAGCGCAATTCCCACTCTGAAGTCTTGCACAGCCAAGCACAGCTCGCGCCCAATTTCATTTATGCCTTGCATCTCAGCCTGCTTCTGAATGTTGAGCGGGATGGGTCGCAAGAGCAGCCAGTCGGTCCCCTTTACAGGGTACGCACAAGCAGTCAGCGGCTGATGTGTGCCTACAGGCTGCTCCTGACACCCATGGATTCAAGCCTTGTTTTCCACGTCATCTGCAAATGATTTGCGAGTCTCCTGGTTCCCTCGATTGCCAAGAGGTGGTCCGCCTGGATTGCTAGCAGGTGGTTTGTGAGTCCCCTGATGGCAGGCGGCAGCGTGGCCAGTGTCCTGCGCACCAGATTTCCTCAGGGCCTGGATGAGTCCAGCATTGCAACCATCGGCAGAGAGGTGCTGAGGGCGCTGGAGTACGTACACACACAGGTCTGGGACCGCGTGCTGCAAGGGCATTTGTGCACAGATGAGTGCAGAGCAAAGTGGGAGCCAGTTTGGCTGAGAAGGCCCTGTGTGCATGCAAAGCCTGATCTTTTTCACATGATGGTCTGCTAGCACTATTTAAGCTATGCTGTCATTTTCTGCTATTTTTTACTTTCACACGTGACAATGTGAAAAGTTGTTTGGGGGGATACTTAAATTGTGACCGACTTTAATGGTGCCATGGTGCTGAAAGGTACGTAAATTCCTACCTAATGCTAGGGGGTACAAGCCTACGGCAATCTGAGCTCCTTTATTGACCATGAGCTGCAAGCTGCGCCTTCTCAAGAAGAAATGGTGCTTGTCTGCATTCCAATCTTCCTTGACTGCTCTCTGCGCAGGGTGGCATTCACAGGGATATTAAGGCTTCCAACATATTGATTGGTGAGCTGGATGACTGTGTCACCCGCTAAGACATGCTGACCGCAAGTTCTGCAGTCCCGAGGGCTCGATAAGAGTGAAGGCTAGTCAATCATTGACCTGCCACTCATGTTCGCAGGAATGGATGGCAGCATTGCACTCGCTGATTTTGGCGTTGCAGCAATCATGGAGCGAGTAGGTCGTGTTTTTCTGGAGTCCACACTTGTATGGGTCTAGAAACTAGATGCAAGGCCTGGAGTATGTGATACACACTGCAATCCAAGCCGTCCAAGTAATCAGCTGTCCACACATCTTGCTCCTGCTCATTGCTTGTTCTGGTAGGCTCAATCCTGGGGCCACGCTCTCGTAGGCAGGCTGTCGCTTGTCGGCACCCCATCATGGATGGCTCCAGAAGTGCTAGAACAGGTGGGCACCCCTCCATCCACGCTTGTGAGGCCTCGCTGTGGTCACAATATGGTGCAAAGACCTAAATGCAGATCTTGCGCTTGCAACACCTGAAGAGCAACTTTATGTCAAAGCACTGGGTTGTCACCGGCAGGTCGTGCCTGTTTAGGCCGCTCCAATTTGACACCAGCTCTGTGGCACCAGAAAAGCCTTGAGATCTCTAGCCAATTGTGCAACATTTGCAGGAGCAGAGCTATGGACCCTCAGCGGACATCTGGAGCTTTGGAATAACCTGCCTGGAGATGGCCAGGGGCTGCGCTCCATTTGCCCACATGAGCCCTCTCAAGGTTGTGCGTGGGAGGTCTGCGCTCCATTTTAGATGCCCATAGTCTGTACTCTCTGCATCGGAGATAGCACTGTGGTACCATCAAAGTGTCGACGTGACATCATTGGGGCGATCTCGTACAGAGCAGCGTTGAGATAGCGCCATATGTGGCTGTGTGGGAGGAATTGACACAATACTGCTTTCCTCGACTCTATGATTGTGGTAGCATGTACAAAGTAGTATAAAGAAGCAGAAGCAGTGCACAGTCGCTACCTGCACTGGCGAGCATATTCACATGTCACCTGAGTACAATTGATCTTGCATCTGGGTATATTCTGCTGCAGAGCTGGTGCTTGCAGAATAAATCCAATGGTGTTCATGAAGCTTGTGTGGCGTGTTGCAGGTACTGGTGAGCACTTTACAAGGACCTCCACCCCACTTGGGGGCCAAAGAGGGAGACCGTGCTTTCAGCAGGTAAAATACGTGAGACGGAATGCATGGTGTTTAAAAATGTAATGAATGCCGAGCTGCAGCTAGGTGTGATACAGGGTATGCAGTCAATGAGACTGTAACTGAGTCAAAGCAAAAGGTGTGATAACGCTCATTCTGGTGAGCATCCTGGGGTATGTCTGTTGGACTGCGTAGTACGCGCCCGGGCCACCCCCGCTGGAGCACCCCCCGCCCCCGTGCCCACATCCCCCCCGCCATCCCCTCCCCCACGGCCCCCACCGCTGGGGTGCAATTTTATATCTATCCCCATGCAACGAGTGCAACATTCAAGCTGTGAGAGTCTCCGGAGACTGGATCCAAAGGCATCCTTGCATGAGAGATCATGCAGTCCACGCATGGCTGGTGCTGCTCTCTCGGTGATGGTGTCTCAGATCAAAGACGGCTCTCCTGCGAGCGTACCTCAAATCAGAATGAGATGAGTAGTATGGCATGATTCTTGTTGCTTTTGCAGCGCTTGCTGGCACAGAATAAGTTCCAGGCCCCTAGGGAATTAGCGGAGGCTGTGCTGGGGAATAGGGGAGTTAGGGGAAATAGGTAGGTGACTGAGGCTTCTGGTGGTGCTGATATGCATGTGGACTTTGAGTTGTCTGCGCCACATTTATACGTTTTGTTGTATAGTGACTTGCAAAGCACCAAATCACCGTACAACTTGTTTTTTCATCAAGAGTTGCGCACCCTGGAATCGTTCTGAATGCCTGCCAACATTGTTCTGCAGGCACATGCGCGAAGTTGTGGGGCAGTGCCTGCAGAAGGAGCCTGAAAGAAGGCCTTCAGCCGCACAGCTGCTGCAGCATAAATTCTTCACCAAACACGCCAAGGATAAAGCATTCCTTGTCAAGGCCCTGAAGCTCAGCAGCCCTGGTAAGGACTTTGTTCCTACTGTGCTTACGCCCTTGATTAGAAGCCCATCTGCAAGAATATTTGCCAGTGCCTTGCTTGCAAACCCCCTGAGGTTGAGGTTTTTAAGAGAGGGAGCCTGCCTTAACATGGACACTTCCACTTATGCACTCATAATAGGGCGCGGTCCTGCAGTGGCGGTACCCCAAACACCCCCTCAGAGGGCTGACCGGGGCTTGGCAAGGGAGGCGCTTTCCCCAGAAGTTGCTGCTGCATTTGCTGGGGGGGCAGCACGGCAGCAGGCACAACAGAGCAGAAGGGCCCCTCAACTGGGGAATGGTGCAATGCATGGCGCAGAGAAAAGGTGTGTGCATGAACGAGCAAGCTGCAAGCAGGCGGCGGATGCCCATGGGGACCAGTGAGGGAAGAGATAGGGAGGATGATGTAGGATACATGGCCATTCCAAGTGTTTGTGCGTGTAGAAGGGTGCACATTTGTTCAAAACCTTGTATCAGCGTTTGTGTATTCACTGTGCAATTAGTTAAGTACGTACTTGATACGTGCATACTTGTCACGCATGACACAGTTTGCAGATGGGAAACCTGTGCTTCGTCCACAGCTTTCTAGTTTAGTGTGCGAATTGAGAAATTTTGTTGCTGAGATGCGTGTGCATGTAACTCAGACTTGGTCCATGTTTTGTTTCATGCAAACCTGGGTTCTGGGCATCCATATAGTTTCACTCATAACACTCAACAGCACACTTGCTACAATCTCTGTACGCAGGAGCATGGAGAGCTATTATGGTGACGTTTCAGATATGTCAGGTTGGAACTTTGGTCAAGCGCATGCAGCCAATGGGGACCAGTTAACCTTCCGAGCAATGCTGCCTGCAGCAAAACCAGATGAAGCCAAAGAAGAAGGAATAAGGGAGAAAGGCAAGGACAACGGGGAAGAGGCCACGCTTCACTTTGGGACAGGTGTGATCAGGGCATTGCAGCAGCAGCAGGAGCAGCAGGAGCGGCAGCAGCAGCAGGAGCAGCAGCAGCAGCAGGAGCAGCAGCTACCCTCAATTGAGCTCCAGTCTGATTTTTTTTCACGCAATGACATTGGCGTTAAAAAGGGAAGGTTCCAGGTGAGACATAGAGAAAGAATGGCATTTACACAAAATCATTATATTGGCATGCTTTACGAAAGACTGGGAGGAGGGTTGCTAATTCCTTGTAAATTAAGGTTCAACTATTCTGTTCATGCTACAGATTGTGTTTGTACATGAGCTGCCAAATTGTCTTCCCTGCTCCTTGTTGTCGCCACAAAAATATAAACAAACCTATGTACGTTTGCAGGTGCATGAAACAGGCACACCCCATCCCCCTCCTGCATGGCCCTTTGGGCAAGCCGAGCCCCTTCCTTGTGCCCCTCAACACCAGCCACAAACCCCTTCAACAAAGCCAGGCCTTTCAGGGCTATTCAAATGGCCCACTGGAAGCAGCCAAGCAAGGATCGCCAATCACAAAGTAGGTGGCAAAGTGCCACAAGGCGCTGACCAGTTTCAGCAGCAGCAGCAGCAGCAGCCGCAGTCGCAGCAGCACCATGAGGAGAGAGGAGCAGATCCAGCGAACACTCATGCGCAGGATAGCAAAGCAGGAGAGTCCCAGCCTTCCTCTAAACAGCCTGGACGCAAGGTATGCTTAATCTATACGCGCTCTGTGTGCTCAAGGGTATTCACACTTCTTTTCAATCTTGTCCTTTCTGCTACTTTGCGGCATGCACGCTTATTCAGAAATAAACATTGTGATTCTCGCAAAAAGCATGTACAAGTACTTGACTAAATGTGCACTTGCCTTTTTGTGCAGGGCCGATTCACTTTCTTACCAAGTTCAAAATGAAGAGCTGCCATTCAGTGATTGCCATGACTTTCACTCATACTTCAAGTGACTAACATATGACAGTTACCCCCAAATTGAAGTCTTCGGTGCACAAGGATATCGTGCATTGGTTAGAAATTCTAACTTAGAATGCTTATTTGGTAGCCATAAGGGAGACAGCCTCAAACAGAGAACCTAACAGTGTTCCAAAGTTTGCAGGAGGCCAGCCATCTTTGTTTTGTCTGCTTACTGGCATAAATCCACAATGCTCAAGTAAGACATCCTGTGACGAGTTGTGTGAAATGTGAAATCAGTTCTTGCTAATCAAAATGGAATGTTCGTTTTTGACGGTATTGGTGCTTCTTTGCTTTGTTTCGTACAGTTTTTATGAAGATCCTTGCTTTTGACATCTCTTACACATATGGTTAGGTAGCAAGGCCAGTAAGCATCAGCTGTTCTGCCCTCGCCTAGCAGGTGCAGCACTTCCCCCCTTACCTTGCCTACAGTTCTCACAGACACCCTGCAGCTTTGTAACCAATATATGATACTAAATCTCAGCAAATCAAGCTGATATGATATACCATCTTCACCCATCCCAATGGAAAGTGCTTAATTAAGTGTTAATCATGATGGTGTTGATCAAGAAAAAAAAGAAAAAAAGCCGCATAGGCGGTGCATCAATCCCAGAATCAATTTAGGAAAAGAGTAGCAAGATGAGATGATACGCGCCCAGGACCAAAGTTTTGGAGAGTGCCCTGCTGCAGTTGCTTGAGGAGACCTCAATTTACCCACTCACCCTTCTCACCAAGGATCTGCTGTCCAAAGTGCCACTTTGGATCGACAAGGAAGAAAAACAAACACACTCCATCCCTGAGAGCATACGCTGGAGGCCCATAAAAGTATATATTTACACTTTTCCTTTTAAAGTTGTGCCACCACCGTGGGTGCCATTTACAAAAGGTATATTGGGCTCCCATTAGGTCTGTTGGGTCTGGATTGCAATGAAGGGATAACAGTAACACGACATACACTGTGATTTTAGATGCAAAGACACCAACAAAATCCACAGAGGGACTCCCTTGGAGGGTTGTCGGCTCAAACCCTTTTCTCATGGTGGGGATTGGCCAGTTGCTAGCATCAAGTACTCCCAACTGTAGTACCCCTTTTGGGGCCCTTAATGCATACCAGTGGTATGATACCACCACTGGCAAGGTGATACCTGCAGCAGCTGGTGTAGAAGTCAATTCTTTACTTTCTATACTGTCTCGTGCTTGTTCCAGGTATAAGCCTCTTCCAAAATAGACAATAGAGGTAGCCCTGATCCTGTTTTTTGAGAGGCCGGCCTAGCACAAGGTTGACTCTGCTTGATTTTCGGCACTCTACTTGGGGCTTCCAGTATTGTGATTGTATGCACCATAAATCAAGCTTGAGCCTTGCGCGACTCGTCGTCAATTGTTTCAAACTGTTTTGCCTTCCACTAAAACCACTCTTACTTTTGGCGCCTTCCTCGCACATCAATATTGTGCCACAGTTCCTGCCTCTTTCTCGCATACATTGATGCCTTCATCGAGGTTCAGGTTGCAGGCTCGAGATAGTGAGGCTTCAAGAAAAGAAAAGAAAAGACTACGCTAACAAGGTAACCCCTGTTTGCGTGAATTAAGGAAGAAGTTTACATCTGCTGCAAGCACCAGGCAAACCTCCACCATCAAACGAGGAAGAAGGTCATTAGTGGGGGTCGGGAGGGTTCTGAAAAGAGTCATATGATCTTTCCTTTATGTTTTTCAACCTCCTACTTGTATTTATGAT
>LFIK01005242.1_pt1 | contig 10428 bp, 7 predicted proteins | sample 643401 | NCBI WGS metagenome assembly LFIK01 (sample SAMN03777447, study PRJNA286221) | soda lake metagenome | biome: soda lake; feature: Kulunda steppe; material: water; isolation source: sample T5-Br brine of Lake Tanatar-5 | place: Russia: Kulunda steppe | collected 2010-07
GCGCGACTCCCCCGTAAGGCCCGTTCCTGCCGTGTTCGCGACAGCAACGACCGTCGCCTCCCTGGGGCGTGCCCGGACCTACCAACCAGTCGGTAGTACCGGGGGGTGTCTGCGAGACATGGTGTCCCCGGTGATGCCGCGGGGGTGCCGCGGGGATGCCGCTGCGGGGACGCACTGGCAGCGTGCAGTTGGTTGGTCGGTTGCTGCTGGCCGGTGACGGGAGGACGGCGGACGGTGACCGGGTGGCCGGTGACGGGAGGACGGTGGACGGTGACCGGGTGCACGGTGACCGTGAACAGTGGCCGGTGACGGGTGGACGCTCACCGGTGGACGCGGGTCGTCGGCCGCGCACGCGGTGGACACGCTTGCGGTCGTAGGCTGCCGTGCACCCGAGGAGGTGGGTCATGCTGACGCCGTTGGCACAGGCCGGTGTCCGTGAGGTGTGCGGCCCGGTGGAGGAGGCGGAGTGGCTCTGCGAACTGGTCTTCGAGCTCACCGGAAACGAGCCGCTGGCGCGGATCGCGACCGTGGGGGCGACGGCGGTGTGGTTCGCCGTGATCGTGGTGGGAGCCCTGGTCGCCACCTGGCTCACGCGCCGGTTCGTCGAGCGCTACTCCCGCCGGCTCGAGGAGCGCACGGTCCAACGCCTCGAACGTGATCACGAGCGGGGCGCGATCACCGACACCCAGCGCTTCCGTACCCGCCGTCTGCAGCGGCTGCAGGCGGCATCCGGGGTGGTGCGCGGGGTCATCGGGGTGGTGATCTGGCTGACCGCGCTGTTCCTCGTGCTGGACCTGTTCGGCGTCCCGCTGCAACCGCTCCTGGCCGGCGCCGGCGTGGTGAGCGTGGTCATCGGCTTCGGTGCACAGCAGCTGGTGCGGGACGTGCTCGCGGGGATCGCGATGCTGATCGAGGACCAGTACGGCGTCGGTGACTGGATCGAGGTGGACGGCCGCTTCGGTGAGGTCGAGCGGGTCGGGCTGCGCTCCACCGCCTACCGCGACCTCGACGGTGTGCTGCACCACGTCCTCAACGGCTACATGCAACGCGTGGGCAACCTGTCCCAGCGCTGGGCACGCACCACGCTCGACGTGCCCGTGGCGCTGGACGCCGATCTGCCAGCGGCCAAGGCGCTGGTGTTCGACGTCGCCACGAAGCTGGCGAGCGACCCGGTCTACGGACAGGACGTCATCGGCCCACCCGAGGTCTGGGGGGTACAGGACTTCGGCCCGGAGGGGGTACGGATCCGGGTGGTGATCCCCACCAAACCCTTGCGCAACTGGGACCTCGCGCGGCAGCTGCGGGAGCGCCTCAAGCTGGCGTTCGACGCCGCGGGGATCCGCATGCCCGGGCAGCTGGTCGACCTCGGTGGGCAGGGCGCGGGCTACCCGGTGCTGACCAGCCGGTTCGAGCCGACCGCGGCGCCCCGCGAGCACCGCCGCCGCCTCGACCCGCAGCTGCTCTGGTCGGAGGACGAGCCTGCAGGGTCCGCGCGGCAGCGGCACGAGCGCGGGGCCGCGCCGGATGCGTCCGCACGCGAGCCGGACGATGGCTCGGCCGGGGAGGACGACCCCACCGGTCCGCTGGCTGCGGCTGCGGACCACCAGCGAGACCAGGCCCCGCGGGCCAAGGAGACTCCGGAGCGGACCCCCGATCGCGAAGGCGAGGAGCCGGCTGAGGAGCCGAAGGACGCCACGCGGGAACTGCGACTGCGGCAGGGGCCCCGCGCCCGGCCGGACTGATCGGTCGGTGTAGCCGCCCGGACACGTCCCGGCCGCCGACCGCAGCGACCCCCGGACAGCACCCGCCCGGACACGTCCCGGCCGCCGACCGCAGCGACCCCCGGACAGCACCTGCCCGGCTCACGCCCCGGCCGCGGATCGCAGCGACCCCCGGACAGCACCCGCCCCCCGCCTCAACCGCCGGCCGGTAGCACCTCGCGGAGGAACTTGCCGGTGTAGCTGCCGGCGGCCGCCGCCACCTCCTCGGGGGTCCCGGCCGCCACCACCCGACCGCCGCCGCTGCCACCTTCCGGGCCCAGGTCCAGCACGTGGTCCGCGGTCTTGATCACATCGAGGTTGTGCTCGATCACGATCACGGTGTTGCCCTTGTCCACCAGACGGTGCAGGACGTCCAGTAGGCGGCGGATGTCCTCGAAGTGCAGGCCCGTAGTGGGCTCGTCGAGGATGTAGACCGTCTGGCCCGTGGCCCGCTTCTTCAGCTCCGAGGCCAGCTTCACGCGTTGCGCCTCGCCGCCCGACAGGGTGGTGGCCGGCTGGCCGAGCCGGACGTAGCCCAGCCCGACGTCGTAGAGCGTCTGCAGGTGCCCCGCGATGGCCGGCTGGTTGGAGAAGAACTCCAGCGCCTCCTCCACCGGCATGTCCAGCACCTCGGCGATGGTGCGTCCCTTGTAGTGGACCTCCAGGGTCTCGCGGTCGTAGCGCCGCCCCTTGCACACCTCGCAGGGGACGAACACGTCGGGGAGGAAGTGCATCTCGATCCTGAGCGTCCCGTCACCCCGGCACGCCTCGCACCGGCCACCCTTGACGTTGAAGGAGAAGCGCCCCGGCTGGTACCCGCGCACCTTGGCCTCAGGCGTCGCGGCGAACAGCTTGCGGACGTGGTCGAACAGCCCCGTGTAGGTCGCGGGGTTGGAACGGGGGGTGCGGCCGATCGGTGACTGGTCCACCACCACGGCCTTGTCCACCGCTTCCAGACCGGTGATGCGCTCGTGGGCGCCGGGACGGTCGCGGGAGCCGTACACGTGGCGCATCAACGCCTTGGACAGGATCTCGTTGACCAGCGACGACTTGCCCGATCCGGACACACCGGTCACGCAGGTGAAGGTGCCCAGGGGGAAGGCGGCATCCACCTCGGTGAGGTTGTTGGCCCGGGCACCGACCACCTCCACCGCCGCACCGGTACCCGGCCGACGCAGCGGCGGCAGCGGGATGACCCGTTCACCGGACAGGTAGGCGCCGGTCACCGACCGGCGGGTGAGGCGCTTGAGCTGCTCCACGGAACCGGAGTGCACGATCTCACCGCCGTGCTCCCCCGCGCCCGGCCCGATGTCGACCACGTGGTCAGCCGCGTCGATGGTGGCCTCGTCGTGCTCGACCACGATCAGGGTGTTTCCCAGGTCGCGCAATCGCAGCAGCGTCTCGATCAGCCGCTCGTTGTCACGCTGGTGCAGGCCGATGGACGGCTCGTCGAGCACGTACAGCACGCCGACCAGGCCCGCGCCGATCTGCGTGGCCAGACGGATCCGCTGGGCCTCCCCACCGGACAACGTGCCGGCGGCCCGGTCCAGGGTCAGGTAGTCGAGACCGACGTCGAGGAGGAAGCGCAGCCGGGCGCGGATCTCCTTCAACACCCGCGCCCCGATGAGCTGCTCGCGCTCGGTCAGCTCGAGGTCCTGCACGAAGGCGTCCGCGTCCGCCACCGACAGGGCGGTGAGCTGCGCGATGGAGTGAGCGCCGATGGTCACCGCCAGCACGATGGGCTTGAGGCGGCGTCCGTCGCAGGCGGGGCACGGCTCCTCGCGCATGTACTGCTCGATCTGCGTGCGGACGTGATCGGACTCGGTCTCGTGGTGGCGGCGGCGCAGGGACGCGAGCACCCCCTCGACCCGCGCCCGGTAGGACCGGCGGCGTCCGTACCGGTTGGTGTAGGACACCTGGACACGCTCGCCGGTGCCGTGCAGGACGCCCGCGCGGACGTGCTCGGGGAGCTCGCGCCACGGGGTCGACGGGTCAGCCCCCAGGTGGGTCACCGTGGCACGCAGCAGTTGGCGGTAGTAGTTGGACTGCGCCCCCGTGCCCCAGGGCAGGACCACGCCCTCCTCCACGGAGAGGTCCTTGTCGCCGAGGACCAGCTCCTCGTCCACCATCAGCTGCGTCCCGAGGCCTGAGCAGGTCTCGCACGCGCCGTAGGGGGAGTTGAAGGAGAAGCTGCGCGGTGCGAGCTGGTCGTAGCTGACCCCGCAGGCGGTGCAGGCCAGGTGCTCGGAGAAGGTGAGCTCCTCCGGGCGCGGCTCCGGTTCCCCGGCGTCGCGGGCGGCCTCGATCGCCTCGCGCGTGGGCAGCACCTCGATCATGGCGACGCCGTCGGCGAGCTGCAGCGCGGTCTCGATCGAGTCCGACAGGCGGCGCCGCAGGTCCGCTTTCTGGACCAGCCGGTCGACCACCACCTCGATGGTGTGCTTGACGTTCTTCTCCAGCTTGCCGACCTCGTCGATCGGCAGCACCTCGCCGTCGACGCGGACGCGGGCGTAGCCGTCGGTGGACAGCTGCTGGAACAGCGCCGCGTGCTCGCCCTTGCGGCCGCGGACCACAGGAGCCAGCACCTGGAAGCGCGTGCCGGCGGGCAGCTCGTGGACCTGGTCGACGATCTGCTCGGCCGTCTGGCGGGCGATCGGCCGGCCGCAGTTGGGGCAGTGCGGCTGCCCGATGCGGGCGTACAGCAGACGGAGGTAGTCGTAGATCTCCGTGATCGTGCCGACGGTGGAGCGGGGGTTGCGAGAGGTCGACTTCTGATCGATCGAGATCGCCGGGGACAGACCGTCGATGAAGTCGACGTCCGGCTTGTCCATCTGCCCGAGGAACTGGCGGGCGTAGGCGGACAGCGACTCGACGTAGCGGCGCTGCCCCTCGGCGTAGATCGTGTCGAAGGCGAGGCTGGACTTCCCCGATCCCGACAGGCCCGTGAACACGATGAGGGCGTCGCGGGGCAGCTCGAGGTCGACGTCCTTGAGGTTGTGTTCCCGCGCGCCGCGCACGGTGATGCGATCGCGGTGCGCGGCACGGGCGGGGGCGGTACGGGAGGAGGCCACGGCTACGTCCGTCGGGGTGGGAGAGCGGGCCGGACGGGCACCGGCTCGGGGTCGAACCTGCGGTACGAGGCTACCCAGGGGACGTGACGACCCCGCTGAACGGATGGGTCTACGCCCGTCCAAGACCGGTTCCACTCCCTAAGCTGCCGGCAACGACGGACCCCGGACGCGACCCCGGACGCGACCCCGGACACGACCCAACCCGCCCCCCAGACCCGACGAGGAAACGAGCCGAACGTGCGCATCGCCGTGTACAGCACCAAGCCCTACGACCGGAAGGCCCTGGAGGCCGCGAACGAGCGATTCGGCCACGAGCTGACCTTCCTGGAAGCCCGCCTGCAGGAGAACACCGCCGCGCTGGCCGAGGGGCACGACGCGGTGTGCGCCTTCGTCAACGACCAGATCGGCACCGAGGTGGTGCACAAGCTGGCCGACCAGGGTGTGGAACTGCTCACCCTGCGCTCCGCGGGCTTCAACCACGTCGACATCGACACCGCCGCCGAGCGGGGGATCACCGTGGTCCGGGTCCCCGCCTACTCGCCCTACGCCGTCGCCGAGCACACCGTCGGTCTGATGATCGGGGTGAACCGTCGCCTGCACCGCGCCTACAACCGGGTCCGTGACGGCAACTTCGCTCTGGAGGGCCTGCTCGGCTTCGACCTGCGCAGCAAGCGGGTGGGCATCATCGGCACCGGCAAGATCGGCCAGATCACGGCGCGCATCCTGCGCGGCTTCGGGTGCTCGCTGCGCGCGTACGACCCCTACCCCAACGACGAGGTCCGTGACTACGGGGTGCGCTACGTCGACCTCGACACGCTGTTCGCCGAGTGCGACGTCATCACCCTGCACTGCCCGCTGACCCCCGACACCCACCACATCATCGACGAGGAGGCGCTGTCGAAGATGCGCGATGGGGTGATGATCGTCAACACCTCGCGCGGTCCCCTGGTCGACACCGTGGCGGTGATCGAGGGGCTGAAGAGCGGCAAGATCGGCAACCTCGCCCTCGACGTGTACGAGGAGGAGGGCGACCTGTTCTTCGAGGACCTCTCCGACAAGGTCATCACCGACGACGTGTTCTCCCGGCTGCTGACCTTCCCCAACGTGCTCATCACCGCCCACCAGGCCTTCTTCACCCAGGAGGCGCTGTCGAACATCGGCGAGACCACGCTCGGCAACGCCAGCGCCTACGAGCGCGGTGACCGTTCCGGCAACGAGCTCACCCCGGAGAACATCCGGCCGAACCGGCCCGTGGCGGTCGGTGGCGGCGACGACCACGGCGAGCCGGGGGAGCCTGGTGAGCCCGCGGAGCACGGTGAGCACGGTGAGCACGACCATGGGCACCACGAGGGCTGAGGGCGCCATGGGCACCGCGGACGACCAGGCCGCCGCCACCCCGGGCACCGGGGGTGGCGGAGCGTCAGGCGACTACTCCGGGCACGTCGAGCCCGGCGGGCCGTGGCAGGACCGCACCGACGGTCCCGTCACGGTCCGCAAGTTGTCGGTCAGCGAGATGGACAACAACGTCTACCTCGTCGGGTGCGCACGGACCGGTCAGGCGCTCATGATCGACGTGGCGGACGATGCACCCCGCCTGCTCTCGGCGGCCGCCGACCGTGCCGTGGTGGCCGCGGCGCAGACCCACGGGCACTGGGATCACGTCCGGGCCTGGGACGGCGTCCGCGACGCTGGGATCGAGGTGTGGGGACACCCGGACGACGCGCCGCTGTTCCCGCACCCGGTCGACCGGGCCCTGGCGGACGGCGACCGGCTGGCGGTCGGCGACATCGAGGTGGAGGTCCTCCACGTACCGGGGCACACCCCCGGGTCCGTGCTCTACCTCGTCCGTGGGACCGAACGGTGGCACCTGTTCTCCGGTGACACGCTGTTCCCCGGCGGCCACGGTCGCACGGAGACGCCCGCGGACCACGAGCTGATCATGGACGGGCTCGAAGCGCGGGTGTTCGACCGCCTGCCCGACGACACCTGGGTCTACCCCGGACACGGGGACGACACGACCCTTGGCGTGGAACGTCCCCACCTCGGCGCGTGGCGCGAACGGGGCTGGTGACGCTTCCGCGACGCGCGCGCGCGCCGGTCCCGGTGAAGGAAGACGGCGTCGTGGGCGCTCAGAAGGGCAGGAAGGGCGGCGCGCTGGCGACACCGATCGCGGCCAGGACGCCGAGCAGCGCCAGCAACAGCCCGCGACGCGCGGCGCCGTGCGCCTCCACCGCCAGCTGCGTGCGCTTGGCCCGCCCGACGAACACGTGGCCCACCGCCAGGCCTGCGATCGCCAGCGCCGGGTGGAGGTAGGCGATCTCGGGCCGGAAGTTCCACGCCTCCCGCAGCACGTAGAGGACGATGCCGAGCGTCACCACGATGTCGATGAGGACCATGGCCCCGACGTAGAGACCCGGGCGGAACTCCGAGGCGTCCTTGGCGTTGCGGGAGGCGATGAGCGCGGCGGCCAGGACCACGATGGAGGTGGCGTAGGACAGCCACTCATGGGTGGTCGACAGCACGTCGGTCACGGCACGATCCGTTCAGCGGGCGTCAGGATGCACGGGTCGGCCACAGCGCGGGGCCGGGGAGCGACGGGGTGTCCGCCGCGACGCCGCCAGCCTAGCGACGTCGGCGCGCCGACCCGACGGCCCTGACGCTGTCAGCGCACCAACGCTCGGCGCAGCGTCCAGGAGCCCACCGCCAGCAGCCCGACCGCGAACAGCGCGAGCCCGGTCAGCTGCGGCACGATGTCCAGCACGGTCCCGTCACGACGGACCAGTTCCGCCATGGCCTCGTTCGCCCAGGCGTGCGGGGTGATGCGCGCGACCTGCGCCACGCCGGCCGGGTACAGCTCGATGGGCACCATGGAGCCGCCGAGCGCCGCAGCGCCCAGCCCGATACCGACCCCGGCACCGGACGCCTGGCTGTCGTTACTGAACACCGAGCCGACGATCATCGCCGCCGCCGCGGCGGCGATGCAGAACAGCAGCACCACCAGCCCGGTCGCCAGGGGGTCACCCCAGTTCACGTCGAACACCAGCCGCGACACCACGATGATGTAGACCGCCTGGAACAGCGCCACCGCCAGGCGCCCACCGGCGGTGCCGAGCAGCACCGTCGACACGGACGTGGGCGTGGACAGCATCCGCGTCGCCACCCCGAACTGCCGGGTCTGGATCAGGGCGGCGCTGCCGGCCAGCGAGGTCAGGAAGGTGAACAGGAACAGCTGGCTGGACGCCCCGATGTCGAACTGCCCGAGGCCGGCGAACTCCTCCGCGAGCTCGTCCACCCCCAGCACGGTGCCCACCACCTCGACGTCGCCGGCCTCCTCCTGGACCGCCAGCGCCGCCTCACGCAGCTGCGTCACCGGCACGGGGTCACCACCGGCGGCGGCCCGTCCCGACGCCAGCAGCTGGGCCGCGGCACCAGGTTGCTCCTGCTCCGCGAGGACGGCGGTCACCAGCGACCGCAGCGACACCGAGGTGGCGTCCGCACGGCCGAGGAAGCGCACCTCGACGGGCTCCACCTCGGCGAGGGCGTCGGCGTAGCCCTCCGGGAGCACCACCCCGGCCGCCAGCAGACCGCGGTCCACCTCGTCGACCAGGGTGTCGGTGTCGGCCACCTCGACGACCGTGACGCCCTCGAGCGCGTCGAGCCGCTCGGCGACGGTGTCCGCGGCGTCGTCGCCTGCCGGTGCGACCACCCCGATGCGGTTGGAGAAGTCGCCGCCGAACTGCGCACCGATGAAGATGATCAGCAGCAGCGGGAAGAGGAAGACGAAGAACAGGTTGGAGCGGTCACGCAGCAGGCGCGTCAGCTCGATCCGGACGATGGTCAGGGACTTCACCACGATGACCTCCTGCGCTCGATCACGACCGCGGGGATGGCGGCGACCACCGCGAAGGCGAGGATCGCCGCGGCGGCGGGCAGGACGGCGCTCCACCGGCCGGTGGTGGACAACGTGTCCATCCCGCGGATGAACCAGCCGTGGGGCGACAGCCGCGTGGCGACCTGCATGATCGGGTTGTCGCCGGGGATGGGGAAGAACACCCCGCCCGACAGACCCAGCACGATGGCGACGATCGACTGGTAGTTGCCCGCCTGCTCGGCGGTGCGTGCGAACACCCCGACCAGCGCCATCACCCCCATGGCAGCCAGCACCAACGCGACCACCAGGATCACGACCCCGGGTGCGGGCCCCCAGGAGGCGCCGAGCACCGTGGTCGCGGCGACCGACAGGGCCGTCATGCTCGCCAGCCCCAGCAGGAACGCGCCGAGCAGCTTGCCGAGCTGGATCGCACCGGGGCTGATCGGTGCCGCCTTGAGGCGTTGCAGGGTGCCGAGCTGGCGCTCCTCCAGGGCCCCGGTGATGCCGAACTGGACCACGAAGAACACGAAGAAGGAGGCCATCCCGGCGGCGAGGTAGCTGACGGCGTCCAGGGGTTCACCGTTGCCGGCCGTCTGCTCCTCGAGGGTGATCAGTGCCTGGGCGTCGGTCGCGGCCGCGCCGATCGCTTGGGCCAGGGCCGGGTCGGGCGGGCCCGAGGTCAGCACCGCCTCGGTCGTCAGCGCCAGGCCCACCTGCTCGACGCGGCTGGCGTAGGCCTCGGCGACCCCGCGGGCCACCGCACCGGTGATGCCACCGCCCGAGGAGACCAGCACCTCGATGCGGGCGTCCTCGCCGGCGGCGACGGCCTCGGAGAACCCGGCGGGCAGGACCCAGGCGGCATCGACGGTGCCGTCGGTGACCTGCGCACGGGCGTCTGCCTCGTCGGCGAAGCTGACGAGGGTGAGGATGTCCTCCTGAGCGATGGTGGGCAGCACGCCGTCCACGAAGCCGGCGGCGACCTCCCCGCCGTCGAGGTCGACGACGCCGGCGGTCAACTCCACCTCGCCGGTGTCGGGGAAGATGGACGAGAACAGGAAGGTCAGGCCGATCGGCACCACGAGGGCGAACAGCCAGACGCTGCGGTCACGGAGGCGCAGACGCGCGTCCTTGGCGAGGATCAGGGTTGCGGCTCTCAGCATCTCGGTCCCTCAGTCCCTGAGCGCCCGGCCGGTGAGGTGCAGGAACACGTCCTCGAGGTCGGGCTCGCGCACCTCCACCCCATCCACGCTCGCGTCGGTGGCCGCGATCGCGCCGAGCAGCGCCGGCAGCTTCGCGGCGGCACCGTCGAGCAGGCAGACGATCTCCTCCCCCTCCACCTCGGCGGAGGTGACACCGTCGAGGTCGTCGCAGGCCCGGGCAGCGGCCGCGGCGTCACCCGCGACGTGGAGGCGGACCACGTCCTGCTCGCCGATCGTGGCGATCAGGTCGCGGCGGCTGCCCTCTGCGACCAGACGGCCCTGGTCGACGATGCCGATGCGGTGGCAGAGCCGCTCGGCCTCCTCCATGTAGTGGGTGGTGTAGAGCACGGCGAGCCCCTCGGTCGCCAACTCCTCGACCGAGTCGAGGATGGCATTGCGCGACTGCGGGTCGACGCCCACGGTGGGCTCGTCGAGGATCAGCAGCTGCGGGTGGTGCAGCAGCCCGATGCCGATGTTGAGCCGGCGCTTCATCCCGCCGGAGAACTCCCCCGAACGGTCGTCGGCCC
>LFIK01005244.1_pt1 | contig 10426 bp, 11 predicted proteins | sample 643401 | NCBI WGS metagenome assembly LFIK01 (sample SAMN03777447, study PRJNA286221) | soda lake metagenome | biome: soda lake; feature: Kulunda steppe; material: water; isolation source: sample T5-Br brine of Lake Tanatar-5 | place: Russia: Kulunda steppe | collected 2010-07
CAAACACAAGCCCGATTCACCTGCGTGAACTGTGGCTTCGAGGAAAACGCCGATGTGGTCGGTGCGATGAATATTTCAAGGGCGGGGCACGCCCGGTTCGCCTGTGAAGTGAGCGGTGCAGTCATGCCGCCAGCAGCAGGAACCCACCGAAGTGATTCAGAGGCGGTTCAATGCCGCAACTGAGCGCCGTAGGAATCTCCGGCCTTCAGGCCGGGGAGGATGTCAAGATTCGAGTGGTTCTGGTCGAGCCGCAGCTGGCGGCCAATATCGGCGCCGCTGCGCGAGCGATGAAGACGATGGGGCTGAGCGCGCTGCACCTGGTCGCGCCGCGTCAATGGCCACACCCGGACGCCGGCATGATGGCAGCTGGCGCCGATGATGTGCTGGCGCAGGCGGTCGTGCATGACAACCTCGACGGTGCGCTGGAGGGCGTCGGTCTGGTGGCGGGGCTCAGTGCACGGCTGCGCCAGTTGTCCTGTCCGGTCTTGTCGCCGCGTGATGCCGCGACGCAGCTGGTTTCGGAGAGCAAGCGCCATCCGGTTGCGGTGCTCTTTGGGCGCGAGCGCACCGGCCTCAGCAACGATGAGGTTGACCGCTGCCAGCTGCTGATCAACATTCCCGCCAATCCCGACTATCCGTCGTTGAATCTGGCGGCTTCGGTGCAGGTCATGGCGTACGAGTTGCGTCTGGCTGAACTGGACGCCAGTGGTTTCCCGTCGCGATTGCCTGCCGATGGCGCCGGACGGCGGCCACCTGCCACTGCCGATCAGATGCAGCATTTCTACGAACACCTTGAAAAAACCCTGATCGACCTCGATTTCCTGCGAGAAGAGAATCCACGCGCGCTGATGCGGCGTTTGCGGTTGTTGTTTGGTCGGGCGCGACCGGACGACAATGAAATCCGGATTCTTCGCGGGATCCTCGCGCACGCTGATCTGGCTGTGGCCGGCGCGTTGCGTCGCTCCCGTCCACCCGCCGATCCGTAACCGCCGAGGTGGCCGCCGATGTTTGAGAAGATCCGCGAGGATGTGCGTTGTGTGCTGGACCGAGATCCGGCAGCGCGCAATGCTCTCGAGATACTGACCTGCTACCCGGGCGTTCATGCCCTGTTGATGCACCGGTTGTCTCATTGGTTATGGCGTCGCCGGCTGCGCTGGCTGGCCCGATTTCTCTCGACGCTGTCGCGGGCGGTCACCGGCATCGAGATTCACCCCGGGGCGCGCATCGGTCGGCGGCTGTTCATCGATCACGGCATGGGTGTGGTGATTGGCGAGACAGCGGTCATCGGCGATGACGTGACGCTCTACCATGGAGTTACGCTGGGCGGAATCAGCACTGCCAGGGGCAAACGTCACCCGACGGTGGGCAATGATGTCGTGGTCGGTGCTGGCGCCAAGGTGCTCGGGCCGATCGAGGTTGGCGATGGTGCGCGAATCGGCTCGAACGCGGTGGTGCTGAAGCCGGTGCCGGTGGCCGCCACCATGGTCGGAATCCCGGCCCGTCAGGCCCGCGCAGGACAGGAGTCGCAGACGCCGCAGCGGCAGGCAACGGCGCGCAAGATCGGTTTCGATGCCTATGGTCAGACCGATCTGCCCGATCCCGTGAGCAGCGCGATCAACGCGATTCTCGATCATGTGCATGTCACCGATCGGCGGTTGATCGAACTGTGCGAAGCGCTCAAGGCGCTGGGTGCGGATCTGGGCGATTCACGCGTCCCGCCGCTGCATGGCTGTCAGCTGGAAAACGGTGATGACGGCCACTCGCCGGACGCAGCGCGTACCGTGGACGAGCCGTCCGCAGACAAGACGACCCCGCGCGAGCCATGACCTCGGCTACTGATCAGGTGTATCTCGACCATGCCGCCACGACGCCGGTAGCCCCATCGGTCAGAGCATGCATGCTGGCGTGTCTCGACGAGGCCGGTGACTGGGCCAACCCGGCATCGCGGCATGCGGCCGGGCAGGCTGCCAGCGCGCAAATCGAGACAGCCCGTCGCCAGGTGGCCGATCTTGTCGGGGCCACTGCCGATGCGGTGATCTGGACATCGGGGGCCACCGAGTCAATCAATCTCGCCTTACTTGGCGTGATGCGATTTGCCATGCAGCGTGGCCGTGGTCACCACCTCATCACCACCGCCATCGAGCACAGCGCAACACTGGCTGCATGCCGGCAACTTGTCCGTGAGGGCGCTGAGCTGACCGTGCTCGCGGTCGACAACGGTGGTCGTCTCGATGCCGACGCGGTGATCGATGCGCTGCGTCCGGAAACGGTCATGGTGTCGCTGATGCTGGTCAACAACGAAACCGGCGTCTGCCTGCCGGTTGCCGACATTGCCGAGCGTCTGCGATCGACAGCGGTGGTGCTGCATGTCGATGCTGCGCAGGCGGCGGCATTCGAGGCCATCGATGTGCGTTGCGGGATCGACCTCCTGTCGCTGTCGGCACACAAGTTCTATGGGCCGAAAGGCGTCGGCGCGCTGGTGATCCGGCGGCAGCCGCGGCTGCGTTTGCAACCGCTGTGTTTTGGCGGCGGGCAGGAGCAGGGTGAGCGCCCGGGAACACTGCCGGTGCATCAGCTGGTCGGGATGGGCGAAGCGGCACGGTTGGCGCGCCGGCGCCGTATCCGTGATCGGGCGCGGCTGTCAGCGCTGCGGACCCGTCTTGTTGACGCGCTGCTGCGCATCGGTGGTGTTCACGTCAATGGCGTCGAACCAGTGGCGCCGCATCTTGTCAATCTGTCAGTGATTGGTGTGCATGGCGAAGCGCTGGCCGATCGACTCGCGTGGCTGGCGTATTCGGCCGGTTCAGCCTGCCATGCGGCAGACGCTAGCCCGTCGCCGGTGCTCCGCGCCATGGGCCTCCCCGATGGCCTGGCGCTCGCCAGTCTGCGGCTCAGCCTTGGTCGTGGCAGTCGCTGGCGGGTGCTGCAGACGGTAGTCGAGCGGCTCGCCACTGCGATCGACGCCGAGCGCCGTCGCTGCGTGCTGTGGGCAGCGTATTGCGACGGGGTTGCCTCGGATGCGCTGTATCAGTGGCGCGCCGCCGATCTGCAACGCTGGTGGTCGTCGTCGGGTGGCCGGGCCCCCGGCGAGCAGCCACGGTCGATCGTCGGCTGGTTGCAGGGTGCTGCCGGATCGGTCGAGCAGGGAACGCTGATCGGTTGTCGGGTCGGGCTGGACGAACAGGGCGCTATCGCCGCTCTTGACTGGCAGTGTTATTGTAGGACTGAGACGCATGAAACATGCAGCTGGCTCGCAACCCGGCTGATCGGGCAGCGTCCCGGCGATGTCGAACTCGGTGCTGCGAGAGACTGGTGCACATTGCGCGGAATGCGTGCCGAGCGTCTTGATGCGCTGCTGGTGCTCGAAGACGCCGTGCTGGCAGCGCTGGCGCAGGCCGTCGAGCCGATTCGCTGACGGCCCGCTGACGACGCCAACCTGCAGCCGATCATGCGCGACAACACTGTCGCGTCGGTCGTTGATTCTCGCGCAGCGTCGAGGCGGCATGGCGATGAACCAACCTGGAGGATCACGAAATGGCAGTGACACTGACTGAAAGTGCAGCGCGGCATGTCAAGGCCTATGCCGCCAAGAGCGGTCGGGCGCAGAGCGACCTGCGGCTTGGTGTTCGTACCAGCGGATGCTCGGGGCTTGCCTACACGATTGATTACAGTAGCGAACAGCATGACGAAGACCAGGTGTTCGAGCAGCATGGCATCCGTGTGCTGGTCGACCGCAAGAGCCTGCCGTTCCTGGAGGGGATGGAGGTCGATTTCATTCGCGAAGGGATCAACGAACGGCTCGAGTTCCGCAACCCCAACGTCAAGGATAGCTGTGGTTGCGGCGAGAGCTTCAGCGTCTAGCGCTTCGCTGTTGGTGGTATCCCGCGGGAGCGACGGCAGGGTTCGCGATTGCGGGTGTCGGGTCTCGCGGCTACACTTGCGCCGACCTTGTCATGCGTGGCGATTGGTTGTCGCCACGTTCTTTTCTTTTTGACTCTGGAGCACACCCATGGCCGTCGAGCGTACCCTGTCCATCATCAAACCTGACGCCGTTGCCAAGAATGTCATTGGCGAAATCTACACCCGCTTCGAGCGCGCCGGCCTGAAGATCGTGGCCGCCCGCATGATGCAACTCGACCAGGCGCGTGCCGAGGGGTTCTATGCGGTTCACCGCGAGCGCCCCTTCTTTGCCGATCTGGTTGGGTTCATGACGTCGGGGCCGGTGATGGTTCAGGTGCTCGAGGGCGAGGATGCCATCCGCAAGAACCGTGAAATCATGGGTGCAACGAATCCGCGCGAGGCAGCTGCCGGTACGCTGCGTCACGATTTTGCCGAGAGCATCGACGCCAACGCATGCCATGGCTCTGACGGTGCCGAGACAGCAGCGCAGGAAATCAGCTACTTTTTTGGCGATGATGAGCTCTGCAGTCGCTGAGTCAGCGTCGACCGACGGGCGGCGGCGCGTCGACGTCGATGCGCCGCTCAACCTGCTCGGACTCGACCGCGTTGCGCTGCTCGCCCTGCTCGATGAAATGGGCGAAAAGCCGTTTCGCGCCTCGCAGCTCCTCAAGTGGGTTCACGCGCGACGCGTGACGCGTTTCGAGGACATGACAGACCTGTCGCGGGCGCTCCGCTCACGGCTTGCCGAGCGGCTTGAAATTCGTGTCCCACGCGTTGTGTTCGAACAGACCGCGCGCGACGGAACGCGCAAATGGCTGCTCGAGCTCGACGGCGCGAACGCGGTCGAAACCGTGTTGATACCCGAAGCGCGGCGTGACACCCTCTGTGTGTCGTCGCAGGTCGGTTGTGCGCTCGCCTGCAGTTTCTGCTCGACCGGTGTGCAGGGGTTCAACCGCAATCTGAGCGTCGCTGAAATCATCGGTCAGCTCTGGTTCGTCAACGGCATCCTCCGTGAAACCGATCCGCATCGGGCCATCAGTAACGTGGTGTTCATGGGCATGGGCGAGCCGTTACTGAACATGCGCAGCGTCATTCCGGCAGCGCGGCTGATGCAGGACGACCACGCGTATGGGCTGTCGAAGCGCCGCGTCACCATCAGCACCTCCGGCATCGTGCCCAATCTGTACCGGCTGGCCGATCTGACCGACGTCAGCCTGGCTGTTTCGCTGCATGCCCCGACCGATGCGCTGCGCGATCAGTTGGTGCCGATCAATCGCCAGCACCCGATTGCCGAACTGCTGGCGGCCTGTCGCCATTACATCGCTGACAAGCCGCACCGCATGATCACCTGGGAATACGTGATGCTTGACGGTGTCAACGACGGCGATCTGCAAGCACGGCAACTGCTGCGTTTGTTGCGTGGCATTCCATCCAAGGTGAATCTGATCCCGTTCAACCCGTTCCCGGAGACGCGCTACCGTCGCTCGCCGGAGTCCCGCGTGCTGGCGTTTGCGCGCATTCTGCAGGCCGGGGGGCTGACCTGCACTGTGCGCCGGACGCGGGGCGATGATATCGATGGCGCCTGTGGGCAGCTGGTTGGCCGCGTCGACGACAAGATCCGTCGTAGTGAACGGCGCCGTGGCGCCGAGGCAGGCTCGGCATGAGTGCACGCGTCGGGCGGTGCTGGGTGCTCGCGTCGGTGTTGCTGCTCGCCGGTTGCGCGACTGGCCTGTCCGACAACGAGCGCGCGGCGCGTGTCAACGTCGAACTCGGCATGGCGTACCTGGAAGAGGCGAATGTCCCGGCAGCGATCGACACGCTCTCCAAGGCCGTCGAACAGGCACCGCGCGACGCCGCAGCGCATGCAGCGCTCGCGATTGCCTACCAGCGTGGTGGCCAGCGCGAACTTGCTGCGCGTCACTTTGTTCACGCCATCGCGCTTGACCCCGGTGATGCCAGTGTGCGGAACAACTATGCTGTGGCGCTGTGCCAGGAAGGCCGCTTTGATGAGGCCGAGCGGCAGTTCGCGTTGGCTGTTGCGAGTCCGCGTTATGCCAACCCGCAACTTGCCTTGACCAATGCTGGCGCCTGCGCGCGCCTTGCTGGTGACTGGCAGCGTGCTGGTCACCATCTGGAACAGGCCCTTCTTCATTCCCCGGAGTACGCCCCGGCGTTATATCAGCTCGCCAGGCTGGCATGGCTGCAGTCCGACCCCTCCGGCGCGCGCGACGTGCTCCAGCGGCTGGACCGCCGCGCCGGGCTCGATGCCGCTGCACTGGCGCTTGCGATCGACGTGCATGATGCGCTCGGAGAGCATGCCGTTGCAGCCGAGTACCGAGCCCGTCTCGAGGGCAGTCACCCGGCGGGCTGGCAGCCGACCGACATCGGCTTGTCGAGGCAGCGTCCGGCAGGTCACGAATGAGTGAAAGGCGCGCCAAGCTGGATTCTCCGCCGGTGTCTGCCGTGCAGCACACGACTGAGCATGCTGCCGGTCCTGACGCTGCCGGGCCGACGATGACATTGGGCGCGGTTCTCGCTGCCACCCGACAGCGGCGCGGTCTGAGCCAGCAACAGGTTGCCGAATCCCTCAAGCTGGACGCGTCAATCGTGCGCGCGCTCGAATGTGATGCACTGGATCGTTTGCCACACCCGGCCTACGCCAGAGGGTATTCTCGGACGTATGCACGGATGCTTGGCGTCGAGGCGTCCCAATGGCTTGGCCCGCTGTCCGGTTCTGCCCCGGTTGCTGCAAGTCCGCTCCGCGGCTGCGCCCGTCGGGGCAATGGCCACGAGCATCGCGGGATTCTTGCTGTCAGTCTGGGCGCCGCCCTGCTGGTCGGGGCGATCGGCGTCTGGTTACACTCGCCGCAACAGGTGGCGAGCGACGAGGGTCACTTGCGGGTCGATGTGGCACAGCCCGAGCAGTCAGTGCCGCAACCGACAGCTGATCGTGACGTTGGCCTGACGGTCGTGGAGACGATCCCGTTCGAGACGTTTGACGAGATGACCGAGCTGGTTCCCGCGCGTTTGCAGGCAAGCGCGGATGGCGGCTGGGGACTGCTGCAGGTTGATTCGATGGATGTTTCGGCGGTGGCAGCGGTGCATGTTCAGCCGTTGGACGAGACGGATGCTGTCCAGCGTGATGGCGAGCTATTGGTGCAGCTGAGTGGCGCCTCCTGGCTCGATATTCGCGATGCGGATGACGCGCGACTGCTTTACGGGCTGTTTGACGGACCGGGTGACTACCTGCTGCAGGGGACCCCGCCTTATCGCGTCGTGGTCGGTGATGCAAGTCAGGTGACGCTGCACCATGCCGGTGCGCCGCTTGAACTCGGCTCCGCCGAGCCCGGTCGCGTGGTGCGTTTGCAGGTGCCCTGAAAGACGGATTGCAGGAAGAACAGATGATGAATCAGTGTTTGGCGGGAGTGTGTGCCCGTGTCTGAACGACTCCAGTCGGTTCGTGGATTCAGCGATGGCCTGCCGCCGGCTACCGCGCTGTGGCAACACGTCGAAGCTGTCATGCGCGACGTGCTTGGCCGCTACGGCTATCAGGAAATCCGCTTACCGATCGTTGAAAGGACCGAACTGTTCTCTCGCAGTATCGGCGAGGCGACCGACATCGTCGAAAAGGAGATGTACACGTTCAACGATCGCAACGGCGACAGTCTGACGTTGCGTCCCGAGGGAACGGCGGGGTGCGTGCGTGCCTGTCTGGAGCACGGGCTGTTGCACAACCAGCAGCAGCGGCTGTGGTACCAGGGGCCGATGTTCCGGCATGAGCGACCACAGAAGGGCCGGCTGCGCCAGTTTCACCAGATCGGCGTCGAAGCCTACGGCCTGCCTGGCCCCGATATCGACGCCGAACTGATTGCACTGACTGCTCGGCTCTGGCGAACGCTGGGGCTTGAGGGCTTGCAGCTCGAGGTCAACAGTCTTGGTAGCAGTGCTGATCGTGCCCGTTATCGCGATGATCTGGTTGCCTTTCTTCGCGATCATCAGGAAGCGCTCGACGATGATGGGCGGCGTCGCCTGGAGCGCAATCCGCTGCGTATTCTGGACAGCAAGAATCCGGCCGTGCAGGCGTTGCTGGCAGGAGCGCCCAGCCTTGATCGCTATCTCTGCGCGGAGGCGCATGCGCACTTTCAAGGCCTGCTGCGCCGGCTTGACGCACTGGGAATCGACTATGTGGTCAACCCCCGGCTGGTCAGGGGGCTCGACTATTACGGGCTGACCGTGTTCGAGTGGGTCACCGACCGGCTCGGTGCGCAGGGCACGGTCTGTGCGGGGGGGCGCTACGATGCCTTGATCCCGCAAATTGGTGGTCGCGAGACGCCGGCGGTCGGCTTCGCGCTCGGCATGGAGCGGTTGGTGGCGCTGCTCGAGCTTGCCGAACTGGCGGCTGATGACGTGCCGCAAGCCGATATCTATCTTGTCGTTGAACCATCACAATCATTGCAAGCATTGGTACTGGCCGAGCAGGTCCGAGACCAGTATCCGGATGCTCGGGTGCTTATGCATTGCGGGGGCGGTGGACTCAAGAGCCAGTTTCGCCGAGCTGATCGGAGCGGTGCCCGGGTGGCGCTGGTGCTCGGCGACGCCGAGGCTGCGCATGGCGAGCTCACGATCAAGGACCTGCGTGGCGGATCAGGGCAGCAGAGCCTGCCCCGTGATGCAGCAATTCACGCGTTGAACCAGAGTCTGGGGGGCGAGGGCGGTGAGTTCTGATTCCGATCAAGTCGAGGCTTTAAAGGAGTGGCTTCGTGAAAACGGCTGGGCATTGATCGCCGGTGTGGTCATCGCACTTGGCGGTGTGATTGGCTGGCAGCAATGGGGTGCTTATCAGGAGCGCCAGCTGGCGGCTGCTTCGACGCTCTACCAGCAACTGGTCGAAGCCCGTGACAGTGGCGCTGACAGCAGCGAAGTCGTTGGTATGGCCGATATCCTGATCGAAAGCCATGGCCGCTCGGTCTACGCCGCAATGGCGGCGTTGCAGGCCGCCGCTTCCGCGGTCCAAGCCGGCGAAACGCAGGCCGCGCGTGATGCGCTGAGCTGGGTTCTGGAGCATGGCCGTGATCCGGTCTTCAAGGCGCTGGCACGCGAACGTCTGGCCCTGGTCCTGCTTGATCTTGGCGCCTACCAGGACGTGCTGCGGCTGCTTGACGCTGCCGATGACGCCGGCTTTGCGCCGCGCTTTGCCGAATTGCGCGGCGATGCCCACCGCCGGCTTGGTGATTCCTCGGCGGCAGTGCGCGCGTACGATCTGGCGCTGGCTGACACCGACGGGGTCATCAGCCCCGCTCGGCGGATGTTGATCGAGCTCAAACGAGACGACCTCGAAGGGGGCTGACGTCAGATGCTGCGGGTGATTGTTGTTGCGTGTGCGCTGGCCCTGCTGGTTACCGGTTGTGGCGGTGTGCGTTCTTCGTCATCGGTCAGCGATCCCGGTGACGTGCGATCCGATTCTCATGCGGTGACCACACAGTGGTCGGTCAATGTCGGCGACGGGCTGTATGCGCCTGGTGACGCGATCGAGCCGGTGGTCGATGGAGACATGATCCTGACGGTGGACAAGACGGGGTCGCTGCAGGCGCACCGGCGTGACACCGGTCAGCGCCTCTGGCGGCAAGCGCTGCAGGCGCCGGTGTCGGCAGGGCCGTCGGTGGGTCCCGATCTGATCGTGGTCGGGACGCGCGATGGTCGCGTCCTTGCGCTGGATCGCGAAACGCGTGAATTGCGCTGGGAAGCGGCTGTCAGTTCGGAAGTCCTGGCGCGGCCCGTGGTCAGTGGCGGGACAGTTGTGGCGTTCAGTCATGACAGTCGCTTGTTCGGCTTGCGTGCGTCGACCGGAACGCTGCGCTGGGTTTATGATCGCAGCATGCCGCCGTTGACGCTGCGTGGGCTCGCCGATCCACTGGCCATCGATCAGTTGCTGGTCGTCGGTTTGCCGAATGGACGGTTGATCGGCCTGGATCTGCCGAGCGGTGAGCTGCTGTACGAGACGCGCGTCGGCATTCCGCGTGGGCGCTCCGATATCGAACGGATGCGCGATGTGACTGGTCGCATCGCGCAGGATCAGGGGACACTGTTCGCCGTGGCCTACCAGGGCGATGTGCTTGCGATTGATGTCGCGTCGGGCAGTCAGCGCTGGCGGCGCGAGCTGTCGTCGTCGGCCGGGCTCGCTGTACAAGATCCGTCGCTGGTTGTCAGTGCCGTTGACGGCAGCGTCTGGGCGCTGGAGCGTTCGAGTGGCGCATCACGTTGGCGTAATCAGGATCTCCGTGGTCTGACGTTGACAGCGCCAGTGTTTGTCGAGCAGGGCGTGTTGGTTGCCGATCAACTCGGTGGCGTCAGTCTGTTTGACCGTGACGATGGGACACTGCTGGTTCGTCGCAATATTGATCGCCAGGGTTTCAGCCGCCCGCCCATCGTGGCAGATGATGGCGCCGTCTATGTGCTGGGTGACGGCGGACGTTTGCATCGACTCGCTATTCGTTGACTGCCTGTTGCATGCGGACACCTGCTTGCG
>LFIK01005245.1_pt1 | contig 10425 bp, 11 predicted proteins | sample 643401 | NCBI WGS metagenome assembly LFIK01 (sample SAMN03777447, study PRJNA286221) | soda lake metagenome | biome: soda lake; feature: Kulunda steppe; material: water; isolation source: sample T5-Br brine of Lake Tanatar-5 | place: Russia: Kulunda steppe | collected 2010-07
GTCGATGCAGGCATCCGCCAGGTCGGAGAGTTCGCGCAGTGTCTCGTGCATGCCAGCCCAGCCGGCGATGTCGCGCCAGGCAATACGTACCATTTCACGATGGCGGAAGCGCCGCAGCGCAGTCATCAGGGCATCCGGATCGTCGGCCTTTGCAAGCACCGCCTGCAGGCGCTCTGCATACAAACCATCGGCGTAGGGGGTTTCCAGGTCACCGCTGTCCACCAGATCGGACAGCAGGGCGGGATCGCGCAGGCAGGCACGGGCAACGAACGGGCTGCAGGACCAGACCAGGGGCAGCGACTGCAATACCAGATCACTGTCGGGCAGTTCGCGCAGGTGCAGGTAGTCAGCAATCCAGTCCGACGTCTGGCTGCGCAAGGTATCCGGAAGGCGCGACATGGCGCGATCGATCAGTTCCCGGGACGCGTGGCTCACGGAATCGGGCTCCCTGTGGGGGCGGGTGTTCGCCCCACATTACCCGCTTGCGCCGTCGGAGGAAAACGGCATGGGAAACAAAAAAGCCCCGCCGGGGGCGGGGCTTCTGGTGGCTTCAGGGCCGACGGCTTACATCATGCCGCCCATGCCGCCCATGCCGCCCATGTCGGGCATGCCGCCGTCCTTCTTCTCTTCCGGATGCTCGCCCACCATGCACTCGGTGGTGATCATCAGGGAGGAGACAGATGCGGCGTTCTGCAGCGCGGAGCGGGTGACCTTGGTCGGATCCAGGATACCGAACTCGATCATGTCACCGTACTCGTCGGTCTGGGCGTTGTAACCGTAGTTACCCTCGCCTTCCAGCACCTTGGACAGCACCACGGCGCCGTCCAGGCCGGCATTGCCGACGATCTGGCGCAGCGGCTCCTCGATGGAGCGGCGGATGATGGACACACCCACTTCCTGGTCGCTGTTGTCCACCTTCACGTTCTCCAGCGCCTTGATGGTGCGCACCAGGGCAACACCGCCGCCGGGCACGATGCCCTCTTCCACGGCAGCACGGGTGGCGTGCAGGGCATCTTCCACGCGGGCCTTCTTCTCCTTCATCTCGATTTCGGAGGCAGCACCCACCTTGATCACGGCCACGCCGCCGGCCAGCTTCGCGACGCGCTCCTGCAGTTTTTCCTTGTCGTAGTCCGAGGTGGCTTCCTCGATCTGCGCACGGATCTGCTCAACGCGACCCTTGATGTCCTCGCCACGGCCAGCGCCGTCAACGATGACGGTGTTTTCCTTGGTGACCTGCACCTTCTTGGCGGAGCCCAGATCGTCCAGAGTGGCCTTTTCCAGGGACAGACCCACTTCCTCGGAGATCACGGTGCCGCCGGTGAGGATGGCGATATCCTGCAGCATGGCCTTGCGGCGGTCACCGAAGCCCGGCGCCTTGACGGCGGCAACCTTGACGATGCCACGCATGCTGTTGACCACCAGGGTGGCCAGCGCTTCGCCTTCGATGTCCTCGGCCACGATCAGCAGCGGACGGCTGGACTTGGCCACGTTCTCCAGCACCGGCAGCAGTTCGCGGATGTTGGAGATCTTCTTGTCGCACAGCAGGATGTAGGCGTCTTCCAGCTCGGCGCTCATGCTCTGCTGATTGTTGATGAAGTAGGGCGACAGATAGCCGCGGTCGAACTGCATGCCTTCCACGACATCCAGTTCGTTTTCCAGGCCGGAGCCCTCTTCCACGGTGATCACGCCTTCCTTGCCCACCTTCTGCATGGCTTCGGCGATGATCTCACCGATGCTGCTGTCGGAGTTGGCGGAAATGGTGCCCACCTGGGCGATGCTCTTGTGATCTTCGCAGGGCTTGGACAGGTTACGCAGCTCGGCGGTGGCCACGCTCACGGCCTTGTCGATGCCGCGCTTCAGGTCCATGGGGTTCATGCCGGCGGCCACGGCCTTCATGCCTTCACGCAGGATGGCCTGCGCCAGCACGGTGGCGGTAGTGGTGCCGTCACCGGCCACATCGGAGGTCTGGGACGCCACTTCCTTCACCATCTGGGCGCCCATGTTCTCGAACTTATCCTTCAGCTCGATTTCCTTGGCGACGGACACGCCGTCCTTGGTGACGGTGGGGGCGCCGAAGCTCTTTTCCAGCACAACGTTGCGGCCGCGCGGACCCAGGGTGACCTTGACCGCATTCGCCAAGGTGTTCACACCGGCGATCATCCGATGACGGGCGTCATCACCGAAACGAACGTCTTTTGCTGCCATGGGAGTAATCCTCTCAATCAGAATTCAAAGAAAAGCGTTGCGGTAGCGTCAGCCTTAGGCTTCCAGCACCGCCATGATGTCGTCCTCGCGCATGACGAGCAGCTCCTCGCCATCCATCTTCACTTCGGTGCCGGCATACTTGCCGAACAGCACCTTGTCGCCAACCTTGACGTCCAGCGGCTGCAGTTCACCCTTGTCGTTGGCCTTGCCCTTGCCCACGGCAACCACTTCGCCCTTGATGGGCTTTTCGGTGGCGCTGTCCGGGATCACGATGCCACCCGGGGTGGTGCGCTCTTCTTCCATACGCTTGATGATCACACGATCATGCAACGGACGAATGTTCATCTGGCCTTTCTCCTGAAGCGGTTGATGCCTGTGTATGTGTCCTGGAGGCTACTGTTAGCACTCGCCTCCGGTGAGTGCTAATAATAGTCACCCGCATTACTGAGTCAAGCGTTCCGACTCATGGCAAACGGGCTCCGGAAATCATCCGGTGTCGGGCATTTGAGGGCGCTGCTGGTACAATTCAAGGCGTCGAGCGGCACCTGACGGAGATCACGCATGAATTCTGAACACCTGGTGTGTCTCAGCACCTGCCCGAACATGGCGCTGGCGCAGGAGATTGCCGACGCGGTGGTGGAAGACGGTCACGCCGCCTGCGTGAACATCGTGCCCGGGCTCACCTCGGTCTATCGCTGGAAAGGCGAGATCCATCGCGACCAGGAAGTGCTGCTGGTGATGAAGACCACCCGTGCGGCATGGCGGCGACTGCAGGACACGGTGCTTCGACTGCATTCCGAAGAACTCCCGGAGATAATCGCGGTCCCTGTGAGCAACGGCTTGAGCGATTACCTGGCCTGGGTCACCTACCAGACCACCGATGAGCCGGAACAGAACTGATACCCGAACAAGAGCGAAGACACGGTACCCGTTACGATGCGCGTCGTCTCCCCGAAAGTGTGGGCCCGCCTGCTGCTGGCCCTGCTACTCATCGCCCTGCTCATGCCGGCCGCGAGCGCTCAGGCCGGCCAGGGGCTGCTTGGGCGGATCATGGGCGGGGGCGGCAGCGATGATCTGCTGCCGCCGGAACAGGCCTTTCCGGTAAGCGTTGAACAGGTGGCCGAGGATGTCATCGCCGTGCGCTGGGATACGCCGAGCGGCTACTATCTGTACCGCGAACGCCTCGCCTTCGAGATCGACGGCAACGAGATAGCGGGCTATGAACTGCCGGACGGCGTGAAAACCGACGATCCCACCTTCGGCATGATGGAGGTGTACTACGACGAGCTGCAGGTCTACCTGCAGTTGGCCGAACCGGTGAACCCCGACCAAGTGCTGCACCTGAGCTTCCAGGGTTGTTCCGACACCGGCGTGTGCTACCCGCCAATGAACACCAGCGTCGATCTCGGCGCCGGCACCGCCAGCACCGGGTTCGCGGCGGGCGGCGCAGGCGGTGGCGGGCCACCGGCCACCGCGGGCTTCGCCGGCCTGGGTGACCTGGATGCCCTGCTCGCCGGCAGCAATGTGCCGCTGATGCTGGCAGGCTTTCTGCTGGCCGGCCTCCTGCTGGCGTTCACCGCCTGTATGTACCCTCTGATCCCGATCCTCTCCGGCATCATCGCCGGGGACAAGCGCCGCTCCGCCGGGCGCGCCTTCCTGTTATCCATGGTGTTCGTGCAGGCCACCGCCGTGACGTATGCGCTGGCGGGCGCCATTGCCGGGCTGACCGGCTCGGCCATCCAGGCAGACCTGCAGAACCCCTGGGTGTTGAGCGCCTTCGCGGCGGTGTTTGTTGCCATGGCTCTGGCCATGTTCGGCCTCTACACCATCCAGATGCCGGCGGTGATCCAGAGCCGGTTGGACGCGCTGTCCCGGCAGCAGCGTGGCGGCACGTTCATCGGTGCCGCCATCATGGGCGTGCTGTCGGCGCTGATCGTGGGGGCCTGCTCCGGCCCGGCCCTGATCGCGGCGCTGGTTTTCATCAGTAACACCGGCGACGCCGCGCTGGGCAGTGCCGCGCTGTATGTCATGGCGCTGGGCATGGGGCTGCCGCTGCTGCTGATCGGCACGGCAGCAGGCCGGTGGCTGCCCCGCTCCGGCCCCTGGATGACCCGCACCCGGCAGGGCTTCGGCTTCCTGCTGCTGGCCGTGGCCATCTGGATGGTGGACCGCTTCCTACCCGGCCCCGTCGTGCTGGCCCTGTGGGCGGCGCTGCTGGGCGGCGTCGCCGTCTGGCTCGGGCTGCTGGACCGCCCGGCACAGGCAGCACTGGGCGCCACCCTGCGCCTGCGCCAGTTGGCATCACTGACCGTGGCAGGCTGGGCGCTGGTGCTGCTGGCCGGTGCCGCGGCCGGTGGCACGAGCTTCTGGCAGCCGCTGGCCCCACTGGCCCAGCAGGGCGAACCGGCCCCGACCGTGGAATGGCACCGGGTGGAAACCGTGGATGAACTGCAGCAGGCCTTGGATAACGCCGCGGCGGAGGGCCGTCCCGCCCTGGTGGATGTATATGCCGACTGGTGCGTCTATTGTGTGCAACTGGAAGAACGCACGTTCAGCGATAGCGGCGTGGTTAATGCGCTGAACGGCACCGTGACACTCAAGGTTGACGTCACACGCATGTCTGCGGATGATCGCGCCCTGCTGTCGATGCTGGACGTGTTCCTGCCGCCAGCCGTGCTTTTCTTCGATGAGAACGGCGAGGAGCACCGCGAGCAGCGACTGGCCGGTTTTGTTGGACCCGACGAATTCCTGCAGCGCAAGGAACAGGTCTCCGGATCACGTACTACACTATGAACCCATCCCTGAAAAAGCATTTCATCATCCTGCCACTGCTGATCCTGCTGGGCGCATCAGCGGGAGCCATCGGCTTTCACACCTGGCAGCAGATGCAGGCCAACATGCGGCCGGATTTCACCCTACCGGATCTCCAGGGTGAAACGCGCAGCATTAGCGAATGGGACGGCAAGCTGGTGGCCCTGAATTTCTGGGCCAGCTGGTGTCCGCCCTGCGTGAAGGAGATTCCTCTGTTCTCCGACCTGCAGGATGAATACGGCGATCGCGGCCTGCAGTTCGTGGGCGTGGCGGTGGAGCGACGCGAGAACGCCGTGGCCTTCGCCGAGGAAGTGGGCCTCAACTACCCCTCCCTGCAGGGCGAGTACCAGGCCATGCAGGTCAGCGCCGCCTACGGCAACGAACAGGGGCTGCTGCCCTACACGGTACTCATCAACGCCCAGGGGCGGATTGTCGAGCGCCTGCGTGGCGAAGTGACCCGCGACATGATCGAACCCCTGATCCTGGAACACCTGCCCGACTAGCAAGTGACCGATCAATCATCTTTGTGATTGATCAACTTTGCGGACAAGTTCACCGATCTGGCAACGAACTGTGGACTTCACGCCCGCCATACCCCACAATCGGACCCCTCATTTTTCCGGGATGCCGCTTGGGGAGCTGACGCATGAAGACAGTTCTGGTGCTGCATGGCCCCAATCTCAATCTGCTGGGCCGGCGCGAACCCCAGATCTATGGCGTCGACACCCTGGAGAGCATCAACAGCCGCCTTGAGGCGCTGGGGACCGAACTCGGCCTCCACATCACCTGCTATCAGCACAATCACGAAGGGGCGCTGGTTGACCGCATCCAGGCCGCGGCCGACGAGGGCATTGCCTTCATCCTCATCAACCCGGCGGCTTACACCCACACCAGCGTCGCGCTGCGTGATGCGCTGACCGGAACCGCCATTCCCTTCATCGAAGTGCATCTCTCCAACGTGCATGCGCGGGAAGGCTTCCGGCAACACTCCTATTTGTCTGACAAGGCAGTAGGCGTCATCACCGGGCTCGGCGCGCAGGGATATGAACTGGCGCTGCGGGCGGCAGCGCAGCAGATCAACACAGACTGACGGAACCACACTCATGGATATTCGCAAGATCAAGCGTCTGATCGAGTTGCTGGAGGAATCCGGCGTCAACGAAATCGAGATCAAGGAAGGCGAGGAATCGGTACGCATCAGCCGTAGCGGGCCAAACAATACCGTTTACGCCTCGCCCCAACTGCCCATGCCCGCACACCAGGCGGCGCCGGCACCGCAGCCCAGCCCGGCCCCGGCGGCCGAGCCCGCGGAAGCAGCGGATAGCGGTCAGCCTGATGGCCACCAGATGCGCTCCCCCATGGTGGGCACCTTTTATCGTGCGCCGGCACCCGGCGCCAAGCCCTTTGTGGAGAAAGGCCAGCACGTCAAGGTGGGCGACACGCTGTGCATCATCGAAGCCATGAAGATGCTCAACCAGATCGAGGCGGACAAGGACGGCGTGGTCGCCGCCATCATTGTCGACGATGCACAGCCGGTGGAATATGACCAACCGCTGTTCATCATCCAGTAACGCCAGTGACGACGGGACGCACCCCATGCTGGAAAAAGTTCTGATTGCCAACCGGGGGGAAATCGCCCTCCGGATTCTGCGCGCCTGCCGTGAACTGGGCATTCGCACGGTCGCTGTGCATTCCAGCGCCGACCGCGATCTCAAGCACGTACGGCTGGCGGATGAAACCGTCTGCATCGGCCCGGCCGCATCGGCAGACAGCTACCTGAACATCCCGGCCATCATCAGCGCCGCGGAAGTCACCGCCGCCGACGCCATCCATCCCGGATATGGTTTTCTGTCCGAGAACGCCGATTTCGCGGAGCGCGTGGAGCACTCCGGCTTCATTTTCATCGGGCCGAAAGCCGAAACCATCCGCCTGATGGGCGACAAGGTGTCCGCGATCCGCGCGATGAAAGAGGCCGGCATTCCCTGCGTACCCGGCTCGGACGGACCACTGGACGACGATGAGGCGCGCAACCTCCGTCTTGCCTCGGAGATCGGCTACCCGGTCATCATCAAGGCCGCCGGGGGCGGCGGTGGCCGCGGGATGCGCGTGGTGCACAAGGAGGCCGACCTGCTGGGGGCCATTTCCGTCACCCGCAACGAGGCGCGCAGCGCCTTCGGCAACGCCACGGTGTACATGGAGAAGTTCCTGGTTAACCCGCGCCACGTGGAGATCCAGATCCTGGCCGACAGCCACGGCAATGCCATCCATTTGGGTGAACGGGACTGCTCCATGCAGCGGCGCCACCAGAAGGTGGTGGAGGAATCGCCAGCGCCCGGCATCACCGAGGCCCAGCGCCAGGAGATCGGAGAGCGTTGTGCCGAAGCCTGTCGGCGCATCGGTTATCGCGGCGCGGGCACCTTTGAGTTCCTCTACGAAGACGGGAACTTCTATTTCATCGAGATGAACACCCGCATCCAGGTGGAGCACCCGGTCACCGAGATGGTCACCGGCGTGGACCTCGTTAAGGAACAGCTCAAGGTGGCCGCCGGCGAGCAACTGAGCTACACGCAGGCCGATATCAAGGTGCGCGGGCACGCCATCGAATGCCGCATCAACGCCGAGGATCCGGAGAAATTCATTCCGTCGCCCGGCAAGATTACCCAGTACCATGCCCCGGGCGGCCCGGGCATTCGGGTGGATAGCCACATCTACAGCGGCTATGCCGTACCGCCTTACTACGATTCGATGATCGGCAAGGTGATTGCCTTCGGCGACGACCGGCATGCCGCGCTCGCGCGCATGCAGACGGCCCTGTCGGAAATCGTCGTGGAGGGCATCAAAACCAACGTGCCGCTCCACCAGATCATCATGGCCGACGACAACTTCCGCGCGGGCGGCACCAACATCCACTACCTGGAAAAGAAACTCGGGCTGAAGTAAGCGGGCGTCGCCTGTCCATGCCAGGCGACAGCTTGCAGGCGCGCCCGACTCGGACTGTAATGAGGGCGGTTTTTCTTCCGCCCATATGCCGCAGATCAGGAGAACAACATGCTGCGCCGCTTTGCGCTTGCGACCGCGCTGCTGCTGGCCGCCACCGGCAGTCAGGCAACCGAGATCGAAATCGCCCTCAGCGACACCATGGCCGAACTCAAGGGGTCCAGCCGCACCCAGCAGACCGCGAACCAGGGTACGCAGGTGGGCGGTGGGCTGCTGTATAACGAGAACAAGGACGTGCTCGGCTCCCTGTTCCTGCAAGTGAATAATCGCGGTGACGGTGCCTGGCGCCCGGTCACGTTCGGCGTTGGCGCCAAACTCTGGGCCGGCTCACTGGACCGGCCCGATGAGGACTTCGTGGCACTCGGCGTCGGGGGCGAGATCGGCCTGGGCATACCCGCACAGATCCCCACTGCCCTGGTGTTCACCGGCTACATCTCGCCGAACATCACCACCTCCGGTGACACAGACCGGGTCACCGAGACCATGATCCGACTGGAAGCCGAAGTCACCCGCGGTGCCCATGTATTCCTGGGTTACCGGCACCTGCAGGCGCGCTCCAGCGAATACCGCAACGTGCGCATTGATGACGGCCTGCACGCCGGCATCCGTTTGCGCTTCTAGCCGAAAAAAAGCCGCCATCACCTGGGGGTGACGGCGGCGCTGATCGCTCTATTGGCGCCCCTCTTACCGGAGGACGCCGCCGCGCACGTCGTCCGAGGTGCCGGCAAAGGCGCGGTTCAGCACCGTCAGGATACCCACCTTCAGGCGCTCCGCGGCGCTCTTGGCGGCCTGGGCGACATACTGATCACGGGCCCGGCGCGCTTCCCGCTCGACGGTCATCACGTTGACGAATTCCACGTTCAACTCAAGATTGTTGCCACGATTCCGGTACATGACTGCCTCCAGGCTTCAACAATGAAGCGTCTTTCCAACGCTGCTGGCAGTAGTCTACGGAAAATGCTGCGAAGCAACATCCGGAAAAATGGAAAATAAACTATTCTCGAAAGGAACAAATCATCCCAGCAGCATGCGCAACCCGATCAGGCTGAGCACCACGGCGAAGATGCGCCGCAGCAGCAGGGGCGGGAGACGGTGTGCGAGCCTGGCGCCGTAGGGCGCCACGAAGTAGCTGGCAACCGCAATGCCCGCCACAGCCGGCCAGTACACATAGCCAGTGGCGAAGGCGGGCAGGTCCGGCCTGCTCCAGCCGGTGACGATGAACCCCAGGGCGCCGGCGACGGCGATGGGCATGCCACAAGCCGCTGATGTCCCCACCGCCTTTTGCATCACCACGCCACAGCGACTCAGGAAGGGCACGGTAAGCGTACCGCCGCCGATTCCCACCAGCGCCGAAAAGCCCCCGATGCCGAAGCCAGCCAGGTTCAGCCCGACCGGCCCCGGCAGGCGGCCGTCGGCACGGGGCTTGAGCCCGAAGCCCATTTGCATCGCCACGGCGATCAAGAACACCCCGAACACGGTACGCAGCACCTGGAAACTGAGGAAATTCGCCACCACCGCGCCGACCAGAGCCCCAAGTACAATGCCGACCACCATGCCGCGGAAGATCGGCCATTCCACGCCACCGAGGCGATAATGGGCCCGCACCGAGGCGATGGAGGAGATGACGATCACGGCCAGCGAACTCGCCACCGCCATCTGCATGAGCACATCCACCGACACGCCCTGGGCGCCGAACACGAAGATCAGCACGGGCACGATCACAACCCCGCCACCGAGGCCGAACATCCCGGAAATCAGGCCGGCGACGCACCCGGCGACCAGATAGATGAGCAAATCCAGCAGCATGCAAGCCTCTACGGTCGGGTTGAGAGCGCCATTACCGTACCCGAAACCAACGCCACCTGCAGCCGCAACCTGCCTGCAACCTGCCTGCGGCATGCCCGAACACCAGCGCGAATGCCGTAGAATACCGGCAGAAACCAGCAACGGAGTGACGGCAATGCGCATTGAACGTGTCTGCATCCTTGGCGGCAGCGGCTTCGTCGGCCACCATCTGGCCAACCGCCTGCAGCGCGAGGGTATACGTCTTCGGGTGCCCACGCGGCGGCGCGAACGGGCGCGACATCTGCTCATCATCCCGGGCGTGGAGCTGGTAGAGGCGGAAGTACATGACGCAAACCGCCTTACCGAGCTGTTCCAGGACGTGGATGCGGTGATCAACCTGGTAGGCATTCTGAACGAGAGCGGCCGGGACGGCAGCGGCTTTCGCCGGGCCCACGTGGAATTTACGGAAAAGGCGCTGACCGCCTGCCGCCAGGCCGGGGTGAAGCGCTACCTGCACATGAGCGCCCTCGGTGCCGATGCCGAGCGGGGCCCGAGCTTCTACCAGAAGACCAAGGGCGAGGCCGAGCAGTTGGCCCGCGCCGCCCATGGCGATGACTTGGCGGTAAC
>LFIK01005246.1_pt1 | contig 10425 bp, 6 predicted proteins | sample 643401 | NCBI WGS metagenome assembly LFIK01 (sample SAMN03777447, study PRJNA286221) | soda lake metagenome | biome: soda lake; feature: Kulunda steppe; material: water; isolation source: sample T5-Br brine of Lake Tanatar-5 | place: Russia: Kulunda steppe | collected 2010-07
CCCGGCGAGGATTTTCCCCATCCTCCCTCCCACGTAGGGAGGAGAGCGTGCAGCCCGAAACCCCTCGCTGGGATCGATCTCTCGAGCACCGTCCATCGAAATCAAAGGGTCTTTCATCGATATCTGCTTCGAAAGATATCGATCGAGGCCCGTACCGCCGTCCTTGGGTTCCGAACCGAGACGTCAATTCCACTCCTTTTCGTGTCAGTGAACCCTCGGGTTCGTGCTTCCCTCGATCGAAACCTGGGTCGAACCCGCACCGTCTCGGTTTCGAACCCGGATCGAACCGAAGGACCGAACCGGACCAAAATCCGGACAAATATGCGTTTTCAATCGAGAAACTCTTCGGGCCCTCGACCTCGTTCGGATGGAGATGAACGACACCAAGTCGCCAAAATGCTGTCGAAATTGCATGCTTCTGCGTTTCCGCTTTTGGCATTCTCGGCATTGACGATGTCTTGCTTGGAAATGTGGTGGCAGCATGTCTTTCGCTTGTTGCGGGCAGTCTTGGATTGCCATTTGTTGCCTCCTTTCCACACGTCCAATTCTTCGAGAACGAGTGTGGATGTCTAGGTTCGTTGAAATAGAATCGTGGCGTGGAGGAGATGCCATCGTCTACTTTCACCATGACCCGGCATGCCGTGCACTCTTGCATCACCGCACCGTTTCAATCCCATCCCATCCCATCCCCTGTTCTGAGCACACGACACCGAGATCGACACGAATCCGTCGCGTGCCACGTTTGGTTCCACCACGACGTGGTGCTTCTCTTTTCTCGTCCGCCTCCACGAGCCACGTGCGAACACATGCGTCGTCCACTTCCTCGTGTGAAGGAAGGCTCGGACAGGGTGTACGATAAACCCTACTCGAATTCACGTCGTGTTCACAACGTGCCTTGGAAGCAGTTCGCGCACGTCGTGGATGCGCACTGCGCAGCTTCGAAGGTCTGCGGTGGCGCGCCACGGATCCAGAGACGTCGCACGTCGTGCCACGATCGTGCAGAAAGAAGGAGAGAACCCAAGGATACGAGAATTCGCACGGGTGCGTCCGAGGAACGACGTGCGACGTGCGTGGATGCGGAGAAAGCAGAGCCTGGCCTGACGTGTGCGAGACGAACGCGCGTAGAACATGGGTGGAAAAGATGCCAAAGAGCTCACCCGAGACGAGTTGGAAAAGCTCGTGCTGAGGCTGCACGAAGTGGAGGTGAGCGAGTGAAAGAAACGCGACGTTTCGCGAAACGGTGAAAAGCGTGCCGTCGAGGCGGCCGTCAACCGAATCGGGCTGACGCACGACGTTGGACATCGACAGGCGGTCAAGTTTGGAGAATTCAAGCTCAAGAGCGGAATCATGTCGCCCATCTACCTCGATCTCAGGGTGATCGTTTCTTATCCCGATCTGCTCGCCGACGTAGCGCGCGCCATGAACGGTGCCATGAAAGGAACGGAATACGAGGTCATGTGTGGGGTTCCATACACCGCATTGCCCATCGCCACTGTCATGTCGATGTACACGGATGTTCCCATGTTGATGAGGAGGAAGGAGGTGAAAGACTATGGGACGAAAAAAGCCATCGAAGGTGCATTCCAAGCCGGACAAACCTGTCTCATTGTCGAAGACCTGGTGACAAGCGGTATGTCTGTCATGGAAACGGTGGAACCACTCAAGGCTGAAGGCTTGAAAGTCAATGACGTCGTTGTGCTCATTGACCGAGAACAAGGGGGTGCCCAGCACCTGGCCAGCCAAGGCCTGAAGCTCCATTCAGCGTGCAAAATCACCTTCATCATGGAAGTGCTGGAGAAGCATGGCAAGTTAGACGCATCCACCGTGAAGAAGGTGAAAGATTTCATCACGTCCAACCAGACCCAGCTACCCAAGGTTGCTGCGGAACCTGCAAAAAAGAAACGTCTGACATATGAAGCGAGGGCGGAACTGGCAGAGAACCAAGTAGCAAAGGAGCTTTTTGAACTCATGGCTCGCAAGAAGACGAAACTGAGCGTCGCTGCAGATGTTGACACTGCCGAAGAACTGTTGGAGTTGGCAGACAAGATTGGCCCTTCTATTTGTGTGCTAAAGACCCATGTGGATATCCTGCCTGATTTCACGCCGGAATTCTGCACGAAGATCCAGGAGTTGGCCAAGAAGCACGACTTCATGATTTTTGAGGACCGCAAGTTTGCTGACATTGGCAATACGGTCAGCATGCAGTACGAAAGTGGCATCTACAAGATCGCTGACTGGTCCCACATCACCAACGCTCATCTTGTACCAGGCCCTGGAATCATCGATGGATTGAAACGAGGCGGTGCCTCCAAGGGCCGCGGGCTCTTGTTGCTGGCAGAGATGAGCTCGAAGGGCACCCTTTGCAAGGGAGAGTACACGGAAGCAGTCGCAGCTGCTGCCGAAGCAAACAAAGATTTTGTCATTGGCTTCATTTCAATTTCTCCATCGTCTTGGAAGAACGGTCCTGGTTCTCCTGGTTTGATTCACATGACCCCTGGCGTGCAGTTGCAGAAGGGTGGAGACGATCTTGGCCAGCAGTACAACACTCCCGAGTCGGTGATCCGCGAACGAGGCAGCGACGTGATCATCGTCGGTCGTGGGGTGATCAAGGCCCCAGCTCCAGAGAAAGCTGCTGAGGAGTATCGCAACGCAGGCTGGGAAGCTTACTTGATTGCTTTGAAGGATTGACGAGAACGATTTGGCAGGTTGACCCTCTTCTGGAAGCAGGGTGTTTCGAGGATGACAAGCAATAAACGCACAGAGTAGATTGATTGTTCGACCACACATAGCACCGTCCCCATCAAAACGGGTAATCTTACATAACGTACCACGCAGTCTCCTTGCGTGCGTGCATTCCCGGGACGGGCGACGACGGATCCTTCCCCACACGTTCCACGGCGTTTAGTTGATGCTTCCGACGTTCTGAAGTCCGAGGATGATTCCGGCTCCGACGACGTGTCCGAGCGCTCCGAAGGCCAGCACATCTGCACCGGTGAATCCTGCGTCGTCGTCCATCTCCGGTCAGCATCCACGAGTTCCATCGCACGCGTTCGGTTCACGGCATTCGCACGTTTCGACGGCTGCGTCTCCTTCGCACCTGCTGGATCCTTGGAGACCAACCCAGAGTCTCTGTCGGTGAGTGTGAGTGCACCCTTTCCTTCCACCGGTCCAGACTTGCGGTTGGTGGCTGGTGCGAGTCCGAAACGTCCTGCAACCATGAACGCAGTGACGGAAGCCACCATGATCACATTCTCCGACGATCCGATGAATCCCGCCACGGCGTTGCAGCGGACCGCACGAGAGGCACGCGGTGCGCTGCTGCGTGCGGTGCGCGGCAGGCGGGCCACGTGAGCACGGGAGGAGAGCTGTGCGACGGCCATGGCGAAGAGCTCGACGGCGATGAAGCGCGTGTGTCTTCGCACGTCGACGATGCGATGGCACGTTGCTGTCGATCCCAACCCGATCTCCTCCCTGCCATCGGGTCCAACCGACCCGTCCCCGCAGAGGATCGACCCTCCCGCTCCCTCGAATCCTCGCCGGGTCGAGAGGGGAGGTGCGGTGGCCACCGATACGACGTCTCGGTTCATCGGAGAAAGGATCCCTTTCGTTTCCCCTTTCGAACCGAACGTTGATTGGAAGACCTCCCGGTTCACAAGGGACGAATCCGGCGTATCCGATGCCCGACACCGCACCCGTGGAAACGTCCCGTCACCCGTCGAGGACGCCCGGTCGTACCCCTCTCGATCCTCGACGGGTGCGGCGGTGGTGGTCCCACCGTGGGGCGGATCTGCATCGTGTGCCCTGATAGGCCAGCGGATAAGGAGGCGGATCAACCTGCCCTTCCTCCTCGTTTCGTAAACACGTGCGTAAGCATGCGAGGTGGGGACGAACCGTGTCACTACGGGTCTTACGGCCTGGGAGAGGGGTTTGGCAGCGAGTGCGGCTGCGTGTGTGAGAGGTGGACGTGGGACGATGGACATGGCGGAAGAAGACAGGCGAGAGCAGGTGCTGCAGGCGCTGCCGCAGGCCGAAGAGACGCTGAAGGAGTTGGACGAGGCGGGGAAGAGGCTGGCCGAAGCGCTCGCGGAGAAAATGGTCCAGATGGAAGCCAGGTACAGCCAAGCCAACCAAGGGACCGAAGAATTGCTGCGGATTTCGTCGGATGCTGCAGAAGCAGTGCGAGAGGTGTGCGTTCGAAGCGACGAACAATCCTCCAAGATCTTGATCGAAATGGATTTGCTGGAACACGAACTGGGAAGGTTAGAACACGTGGCCGAGAAAGTTCAGAGCTTGCACAAGTTGACCAAAGCCCTAGAAGCAGTGGCGGACTCCCTGTAAGCTTCAAGGCACGCCACAGCACAACGAAACCTGTAGGCGTGGGTCGAATTGCTCTCCTCTGGAAGTGTCGGGATCACGGTTCGATCGGCATCGGACTTTCAAAAGCCATCGCACAGAGCACAAAACATCGTTATGCACGAGTCAGCGCTGCATCTGCTTCTGGGGTCAGCCTTTGCAGCGTCCACCTTGCACGATCCTCTTCACCAGCACCTGATATGCAGCTTGAATCAAATTGCACACCGATGGTGCACATCATCACCACGGTCTCCTTCGATTTCGCCTACCATGCTGCCATCATTTCGTCGTCCTTGGACCTGCACGTCCGACGGTTCGTAGGCTTCATCGCTATCTTGACCAAGATATCGAGATGATCTTCGAAGTATCGATCGAACTTCGAACCCGGGTCGGAGGCCCCGAACAGATGACCGTTGAGAAGGGAAGTGCAACCCTTCCTTGCAGATACCGCCGAGGATACACTTGCTTATTGCCGATGATTCCTCGTCAGGAATGGGTCAAATATGAGGAGAAACGCGTCGGTCGCGAAAGTGCAGCAATTTTAAATTTCGTCGACCATCGCTGGCAGCTGGACCGCAAGCATTTCCACCGCTGCCGCGTACGTCTACATGCGAACATGACGTCACTCGGCGTGATTTTGAACGAGTGTCAACGTAGCCAAGCAGCTCACAAGAAATGCGTGCGGATGCTGCTGGAGAAGAGGAGGGAGATGGGCGAGGCGTTCTTGGAGGAACTGGTGTTTCATCTGCAACACGTGCTGCTTGTGTTCAAGCACGATGCAGGAGTGGAACGCGCTCTGAGTTTCGTGGTGTCCTTTGTGACGCATCGAGAAGAAGGAAAAGAGGAGGAAAGCGACGATTTTTTGGAGAATATGCTCTCTTTTTTAGTCTGCATCGCAAAAGCCAAGGACAAAGCCGTGAGATATCGCGTTTGCCAACTCATCGCTGGTATATTCAACGGCATGGAAGAAGATGCGGAAGTGAGCGACGACTTGGCCCAGGAAATCATGACTTCCATGCTAGAAAGACTTCAGGACAAGGTACCGCAGGTTCGAGCGCAGGCAGCCAGGGCGTTGGCAAGGCTGCAGGATCCGGGAGAAAATGCCACTTTCGAAGATGATCCAATCGTGGAGGCTTACAAACATATCTTGGCTTGCGATAAAAACAAAGATGTGAGAAAGGCAGTGCTTGCATCGATGGCTATTGCAGATGCTACCATGTCAGACATAGTGGATCGTACTAGTGACATTAATGATGAGGTCCGCAGAGTTGCTTACCATGTGCTCGCTGCGAAGGTGCCCTTGCAGAGCATGAAGATAGCAGATCGAGTACTGGTACTCCGCCGGGGTCTCAGTGACCGTGTCAAGCGTGTGGCTGATGCTGCACATCAGCTGCTAGAACATTGGTTCAGAATTTTTGCCAAGGGAGACGTATTGAAGCTACTGGGAATGCTTGACGTAGAGCTGTACGAGAAGGATGCTGTCATTGTCGTGGAAGCGCTCATCAAACTTGGTATTGTGAACCCCATGGATGCAGCCAAACAAGCTGCAGAGAAAGGGGAAGGGTTGCGAGGAGTAACAATTCACAGATTGCTTCTGTCTGAAGAAGCGCTGCTATGGCGCGTCATCATCGAGAAGCTTAGCCAAGAGTCACAGCAGCATGGGAGCGCAGCTGCCAATGCCCTAGGAGCTACTGCAGCAGTGGAAGCCGCAGTAGCATCTGACTATTTGGAGGCAATTGAAAGCGCCCTTCCTGCCACTGTAGAAGAATATGTTGCTGGGATCGAGCAACATGCACATGCAGGAATGGAGTTTCGCTTCACTACACGTCAACTCCTGGAACTCTCTAGTCGCGTTGATATGACAGAGGCAACCGGACGCATATCGGCCTCCAACTTGATCGCCGAGCTGATGCAGGAAATTCCAACTGGTGAAGATCGCACGCTGGTTGCAGATGGTGGCGATGGTTCTTGGGAGCGCACACTTCTTAAAGTTGCCAATCATGTTCATCTGGAATCCAATGATTTTGCGAATTTCGTATCCGGTATCGTCTTCGAGCTGTTCCAAACGTGGTTAGAAAATGGAAATCTCACTTGTGATGGAGCCCTCTGGACACAGGTGTTGGCCTTGTTGGGTGCTTTCTGGGAGATTGCGTCAAACACCAGGACGGCCAATTCAACTGTATTCTCAACATGTCAGATGCTTGAACGTTTGGTTGTCCCTGCCTTGCAGCATGACAATCATGCAGTCCGCAGGGAGGCCATGAAGTGCCTTGGGCTGTATTGTGTCTTGGACACTTATGGCAGCTCAAGCTACCTCCAAGTCTTTTACAGTGCAGCCTCTTCAACAGTTGAGACTTCTGCTGTGCGCGCTGCAGCAGTGAGTGCCCTTCTTGATCTAGCGCTCCTGAGGGGTTTCCATACCATTGAAGAGTGCTTCCCTGCTCCTCTAGACAATGGGGCCAAAGAACTGTCTCTGTTGTCCCTTATGATGGGAGCCCTCCAGGAAAGACCATTGGAAGAAAGTTCACTAGATTCTCTGATTGACGATGATGAACCCAGGACAGTTGTGGCGGAGGGGATGGCTAAGTTACTCATGCATTTGGACCTAATGCCACCAGGGAAGAGCTTTTCAGAGGAAGAGGCAGCAAGAGTATTTTCCAGACTTGTATTGCTGTACTTTGATGCATCAACAGAAGGTTCTCTCCGGTTGAGACAATGTTTGTCAGTGTTTTTTGATGCATTCGCATCTTCCTCTGCAAGACATCATCGCATCATCTGCGCAGCTTTCTTACCCACAGTCAGAAAGGCAGGATTAAGTGTAGCCTCCAAGAGGGGAAGGGGATTATCAGGCACTGCACAAGTGTCACGGTTTTTGCTCCAGCTGCTTCAGCAACCCATTAATCTCACTTCAGAGAGAGAAACAGTTGAAGACACTGGACACCTGGATTTGATGTTCAAAATTGCGGTGGAGATACGTGCTTGTGCACCTGGCTGTCACGACAAAGAGGGGAAGGCATTTATTGCTGCCTTATGCAAAGCCATAGCTACAGTTCCTTTCGATTCTAGACAAGAAGACCGCGCATTCCACCTTTACACCTTGGTTGTCCAATTGGCCAACATCAACACAATCAGGGCAGATCGCTGTGCAAAAAAAGATCTGGAAGTTTTGCAGGAAGCCCTGTATGCCACAATCCCGGAGAAACCTGAGCCCTTGTCTGAGGAGGCTCTGGATGGGCTCTGGACTAACGCAATGCAAATGCACAACAATGACATGCAGCTGAAAGATGCCCCACTCCCCTTTGAGTTGAAGGAAGAGGTAGTTGAGCGGAGAACCACAAGGCTGGCAAGTACCAATCATAACCCATCGGTATCTTCAAGTAGTGTAGAAGATCCCGTGTCAGACGATTCAGAGAATGAGTTCAAAGACTGCGAGGACTATTCCGATGAAAATCAGATTGAGGTGCAGCGTGTAGACAAGTCCACGAAACATAGTAGGAATGAAAGATCTGCCCTGAAGGAAAATCTTGACTTATAGAGTGAAATTCAAAATTCAGGATGTTTCCCAACCAATTTATTACGTTTCAATTCAATAGATGTTGCACAAGCTTCATCTCTTATTATGAAAAGTGCGTGCTTTTGCTTGCCCCCCCTTCCTTGGTCCTCGTGACAGTGATTCACTTTCCCCGCTGGAAGATCCCAACTTAGGTATCAGTGTCTTTCTCGAAAGCTTCACATTCCCAGTCTTCGGATCAACCCCGACACATTCCACAGTCAAGGATTCGCCATCCCCCAACACATCGCGTACGACCCGCACGTGTTCATGTGCAAGCTCACTAATGTGGACAAGTCCCTGGGATCCACCAGTTCCCTCAAGTTCCACAAACGCTCCATAGTCCATGATTTTGACTACCTTCGCATTATACACCTTTCCAACCTCCACACGGCTTTTGCAATTTCGTAGGATAGATAGCTTGGCTTTCTCAAACGCTCCTTTGCTTGGTCCGAATACAAGGACATCGCCGTTGTCATTGATGGAGAGTTTGGCTCCGGTCTCAGATTCTAGTGCCCGAATGGCACTCCCACCTGGACCGATGAGCTTTCCAATTGAGTCTGGATTTATGGAAACAACTTCACAGTGAGGCGCATTTTCTTTCCTCGGTCTTTCCACCCCTGCAGGAATGACTTGCTCCATTCTGTGCAGCAGCTGCATCCGTGCAACCTTGGCCCTTTCAAGCGCCAATCCCAGTTCATCTAGGCGGATACCTCGGCCATTCATCTCTAACTGAAGGGCGGTGATGCCTTTTGTGGTGCCCGCCACCTGAAGTTCCAGCTCACCTAGGGATGATTCCACCCCAGCAGGATCTGTCAGAAATGCCATTCCTCCATCTGTTTGCTTGCATTCCTCTCTCTTTTCCTCCTCCTTGCCTTCCTCACTCGAACCATGCCAAGTCCTTTCAGGGAACGCGTGCATGCCTATTGTAACGCCGGCGCAATGGTGTGATATGGGCACACCAGCCTCTACTAGGGCCAACGAGGCTCCACACACAGCTGAAGCTGCAGATCCTCCATCGTCTGCCAGCACATCTGCATTTAATTTTACAGTGTACGGGAAATCCCTATCAGAGGGCATGAGAGGCAGCAAGGCACTCTCAACCATGTATTCGTGGGCAGCCTCCACATCCTGGGTTGCGCTCTTTAATCCTGTCTCTCCTACGCTGTACAATGGGTATGTACAATGCACCATAAACCGCTTCTCTGTGGGCCCGTCTTCCCCATCAACTCGTTGTGCATCATCCAAAGCTCCTAAGGTTGTAGTGGTCCACACACTCGTGTCTCCCTGCTGGTACTGGCTGCTGCCATGGACAACTGGCAAAGTGTTCACCTTTGCCATAACCTTCCGGAGATCATCTACTGTCCTACCATCTTGCCTCGTCCCTGTTGATTGCAGTTTTTCCATGGCTACTTCCCTCTCCAGCATGTCCAGCAGCCTTCCATGAACGGCATGGGCCATGTGTGGAACACGTGCCAGGCCCTCGAGTCTGAGCCTCTCCCTGACTTCATCTTTGAGCTCTTCGAGGGCCGCTTTTATTCGATCAGGATCACGTCCAGCAGTTCCACGGATGAGGATGTCTGCCATGCGACGGTGCGCCAGTTGTCTGATACGATCGTGAGATGCCTGGTGTGGTATTGGTCCATTGTCGCCCTGGAACGGAGATGGCCGTTTCCAGCTCTGATCAGTGGGCTCCGTCCTTCCTTTTTCAATCCAATCCACATCCTCCATGTCTCGCTGCACCGTGCTGGTGTTCTCGACGATCTGCTGTTGTTTATCAAGTAGCGGTCGGGTCTTTTGCATGGCAATCTCCACTGCTTTGAGCACTTCTTCTTCTTTGCAGGTATGGTTTCTTCCATTCACCACCAATTCCAGCCAATACACACGCTCGGGATCGGCAGCCACTCGTACGTATGCACCATGGCTTTCTGTTTCGCTTTCATTTGTGTTCGATGGGGAAGGGACCCCTTTCTCCCTGACGTTCACTTCTTGGCATACTCCTGTCACTGGTCTGCATGTGGGTGCATCTCTCACGAGTCTCACGGCAGTGGATGCTGCACGTATGGCCATGGTGACTGCATCCGCTTCTAGGCCATCCTTTCCAACACTCGTTCGAGTTGCAGTCACGTGTGTTTCGGCTCTCCTGCTCTTCCTATCGTCTTCCAAGCAGGCTCTCACCGCCTTGGCTACGCTTCTGGCGACGTGTTTCTCCTTGGCACTGGCCACGTGTGCTTCGTTCCTGCTTGCTGTGGCGGGGATGCGTCCACGTGCTGCTGCACGTTCTCGATATTCCACTTCGAGGAGTTTCCCACCACGTCCTACGAAGTTGGAGGACGTGGCTGGTCGCGGTGGACGCCATCTTTCGCACGTGGCGACGGCGAGGATCGAGGTGTTTCCGACGCGGCAGGTCGCTGCGCCGCCGGCTCTCCTCGCTTCGTCCACTTTGGCCAGTTCCGTGTCGTTCGCGTTCGTCTCTTCCTTTCTATCGACGCCACGCAAGGGAGTGGCGGACGTGGCCATCG
>LFIK01005249.1_pt1 | contig 10422 bp, 9 predicted proteins | sample 643401 | NCBI WGS metagenome assembly LFIK01 (sample SAMN03777447, study PRJNA286221) | soda lake metagenome | biome: soda lake; feature: Kulunda steppe; material: water; isolation source: sample T5-Br brine of Lake Tanatar-5 | place: Russia: Kulunda steppe | collected 2010-07
CCGACGGGGACGGCGACGGCATCGCCGACCCCTGGAACGCCTACGACGCCGTCCACTCAGCCGCCCGCTACCTCGTCGACCTCGGCGGCCGCGACGACCCCCTCACCGCCGCCAAGCACTACAACGCCGGGCCGTACAACTCCAACCCGGTCGCCGGGGAGGGCTACGCCACCGCGGCCATCGACCTCATCGGCCACTACCAGCTCGCCGCCGGCCTGAACGGCCCCGGCAGCACCGCCGACACCTACACCGGCGGCGCCGCTACCGGCTGCACCATCCCCGACCCCACCGGCACCGGCGGCTGCGTCACCCCCCGCACCGCCCACCTCGTCCACCAGCTCCGCCACCACCTCGGCGAGCTCCCTATGTGGTGCTGGGCGCGACGACCCAACAACCCCACCTCCGACCACCCCGCCGGACGGGCCTGCGACATCACCATCGGCGCCATCGGCCGGTTCCCCACCCCCCACGAACGCGCCGACGGGTGGCGCACCACCGACTGGCTCATCGACAACGCCCAACCCCTCGGCATCGCCTACCTCATCTGGGACGGCCGCATCTGGTCCCCCACCAACGGCTGGCGCACCTACACCGGCGCCGGGATCTACAACCCCAACCACCCCACCGGCGGCCACTTCGATCACGTCCACATCAGTCTGCGCCGTGACTAGGGGGAGGTGCCTGCGATGGCTGTCCCCACCGCATCCAGTGGCGAGACCGTGACCAGCCCGGACTGGACCGAGCGGGCCGCATGTCGGGGCTCCGACCCTGCGGCCTTCGTCGAGCCGACCAGCGACACGCACGTGGTCGAAGCGCTGCGCACATGTGCACGCTGCCCCGTCGCGCGCGATTGTCTCGACACCGCCCTCGCACACGATCACAGCGGCGACATCGGCATCTGGGGAGGCACCACCCCGGACGTCCGCGACCAGATCCGTGGCGGAACACTGACCCGCGACGACGCCCGACACCTGCAGACCGGGTCGTTCCGGGCGCCCAACGATGCGGCACCCATGGTCGCCGTCACCCCCGACGGTCACGGCGACTTCGTCGATGCCAGCGGTCGGATCCTCATCACTCGACTGCCCGCCGGCGACTTCGTCGCCTTCATCGATCACCGCCCGGTCGCCCGGGCCCCAACCCTGTCCGAGGCCTGCCAGGCGGCCCACGCCGCCCAAGCCGCCACGCACGCCGCGCCGCCCCCACGACGGCCACCGTCACCAGCCCTGATCGAGACCCAGCTCGACGAACACGGCGACCACGTCGATCCAAGCGGCCGTGTCGTCATCACCCGGGTCCCCACCGCGCCGACATTCCTCGTGTTCATCGACGGCCGGCTGCTGACCCGAGCCGAGACCCTGAACAGTGCACGAGCTGCAGCGCAGGCCCTTATCCGCCGCGAGGCCAAGGCAGGTCATTCGACGACCAGCCGGCACCTGTCCACGCCCGCCGCAGGAGTCAGCCAGCAGACCCCGCAGCGTCCACGCCGAGCACGGATCGAAGCAGTCACCGAGCGGGCTGGCCGGTCGTCCCGCGGGCAACCACCGGTCAGCCACTGGTCGGACGACGGCCGACCTAGCGCCGCTCGCGACACCGATCGCATCCGCCGCTGACTGGAAGGAGTAAGGCGAGAACAACACTCCTGCCACGTCGGTCGTGTCGCCCGCGCTTGTGTGCACGAGGACCCTCCCGAACTGAATCCGAGACACTCGTCAACAATCGGGATGATGCGGTGTCTAGCCTGTGAAGCGAGGCCGTAACGATGCGCGCTGCCGGCGAAGATGGGATGACGGCGCCCGTTGGAACCTTCGTCCAGTTGTAGGCCGTAACGGCTACCACTGACGACGCGACCACGGCCGGGCACCAAGCTCACGCGGCTGGCCGGAGTCCGCGTCCCCACCAAGGCCGATGCGCTGCTCAAAGATGCGCTCACTACGCAGCGGCGGAACCATCCAGGTCACGACCAGCAGGGGCTCTTCCGCGCCCGTCTAATTTAGGTAGAGCACAATCGGGTCGTCGGACGGGTCGACCTTGCCGAGGTGCGGCCACGTCCGGTGGTCCTGGTCATGGTCGTGGTGCTGCTCAGGCGGAATGAGCTCGACACCGACACCTTCGACGCGCACGTGGAGCGCCACCTGGTCGCTAATCAGCTGCAGCGACACCCGATGCTTTCGCTCGTCTCTCGGGTGGCGCGCCAGTTCTCCCGCCCAGTACCAGGTGGGGCGTCGCCGCCAGCGGCGTGCTTGGTCCCACAGAGCGATGAAGAAGGCCCCAGCCGCGAAGAGCGTCGCCGCGATGCCCCAGCCGTCCACCGTCAGGCCAACGCCCGCTGGGGGTGCTCGAACGCCAGGACGAGCATCGGGGGAGCGTTGAAGCCTCTGCGAACCTCGGCTGCCTCCACCGGGATGCGGTCCCACTCGTCGAGTCGGTGGTTGTAGACGCTGACCGTCACGGGCGCCTCGTCAGGCACGTCGTCGATCAGCTCGCGCAGGTCGCCGACGGTCATTTCCACCGTCCTGGCGGCAGTCGTCTGGTCCTCGGTCACGGTCGGTCCTTTGAAGCTCGGGGATCGGACCACCCTACGTGTGAGCAGCGACACGACGACGCACCTGCTCGCCGGCTGTCAACAACCTCAGCCGAACAGCGACACCAGCCCCCCGCCCGCCGGAGATCACACCCGGACGTGTGGGAATTCTGTCGCCATCGGTACGGGAGGCGCCCAGAACGGAGTCCGGAGCGCCGCGAGCCTGGCGGCCGAACTCGCCGACAAGGTTGCGCTGCCACAGCCACCACGTTGCTACCTGCTGTGACCCACGGCACGTCGTCGTGAACAGCACCGGTTCCTTGGACCCAGAGGTGACCGCGTGGAGTCACCGATACTTCTCGCCCCCAACTACTGCCGGCCGTGTGTGTGGTCGACGCCCGAGACGGTGACTGACCTCGGCGCAGCGGCTGCCCAGGGGGCATTCCTCGCACCTGGGTCGTTCCGGCAGGCACATGGCTGCTGCGAGGTCGAGGACAGCCCAGTTGAGCTGTTGCGCGTCTGTCGAGTCTTCGGGGAAGGTGGCGGTGACGAAGCTCCAGAGTTCATCGTCGACGGTCTTGTGGGGGCGGTGGTCGGTGAGGCCGTAGAAGCGGCGGTAGACGCGAGCGCTGGTCCCGTCCACCGTCGGGAGCCCGAGGGTGGCTGCTGCCGCGTATCTGCCGACGCCGGTCAGTTCGGTGAGCTCGTGGACGGAGGTGGGGAAACCGGGCCAGTCGTGGAGCTCACGGGCCATGGCCACGAGCTGGACGCTGCGACTGGTGAGGCCGAGCGGTCGGATGACGACAGCAACATCCTCGGGCTCGGCATCGGCGAGTGCAGCGGCATGCGGCCAGTGCTGCAGGAAACGTTCCATCACCTTCGAGACGGTGGTGCTCCGGGAACGTCGGAGCAGGACCTCGCAGACCAGGACGACGTAGGGGTCGTCGGTGCGACGCCAGGGGAAGTCGCGGCCGTGTTCGCCGTACCAGTCCAGGAGCTGCTGCGCGAACCAGGTGGCGTTGGGGTGGATGGTCTCCATCGCCGTCAAGGTAGGGCGGGTCCGGGGTTGATCGTCCTAGCCTCGGTGGAACCAAGGGGGGAGCCGTGTACGACATCCATGAGCCATCGTCAATCGAGCGTCATGCCCTGCGGTTGGTGAACCGTCGGGTCGGCGAGGTGGTCGATGTGCAGGCGGGCGAGCAGCAGGGCGTCTACACCAAGGGTTCGGTCGGCCGGTACGTCGAGACCTACTTCGGGATCGAGGCGAACTCCGACGCTGGGCCGGACTTCGCGTCAGCAGGTGTGGAGTTGAAGACGGTCCCGTTGCAGCGACGAGGTCGTGGCCTAGCGGCGAAGGAGCGGACCTTCATCACCGCGATCGACTACCGAACCGTGGTCGACCAGCCCTTCGAGGGCTCACCCTTGGACCTGAAGTCTCAGCACACGCTGTACGTGTTCTACGAGTGGGAACGCGGCGTCCCGATCGAGCGGTTCCAGCTGCTGGGTGTGCTGCTGCACGAGCGGGACGAGCTGGATGAGCTGATGCTGCGAGAGGCCCACGGTCACGTTCAGACGATGGTCAGCCAAGGGCTGGCGCACGAGATCAGTGAAGGTGACACCTGGGGTGTTGGGGCAGCGACCAAAGATGCCGGAGGAAAGTGGGTCGAGCAGCCCTACAGCTCGGAGCCGGTCCGTCGGCGTGCGTTCGCGTACAAGCCGCCGTACACGACCCGGTTGTGGCAGCTGACCAAGCTGCGAGAGACCGAACGCGCCGAGATCATCGATGCCCCGGACTCCTGGCACAGCTTCGTCAACGAGACCGCAGCAAGGGTCAGACCTTGGGTCGGTGCGACCGCCGCCGACCTACTGGCCCGTTTCGCGCCAGACATCGACCCGGCGGCCAAGAACGTCACCTCGGTTGTCTCCCGGCGGCTGCTGGGATCTGAGGGTCGGCGGACGGTCGAGGCGTTCGATCGGCTCGGCATCACCGTGCGCACGATCCGTGTCGACCCGGCGACCTGCCTCCCGCACGAGGACGTGTCGTTCCCCGCGTTCGACCCGCTCGACCTCGTCGAGCAGGAGTGGGAGTCATCGGACCTGTTGGATGCGGTCTCGTCGATCTATTTCATGGTCTTCGCTGCCGAACCCGGCCAGCGGGTTGTTGACGCGAGGCTGCTCGGCGGGTTCTTCTGGCGCCCGGACACGATGCACCTCACGGTGATGGGCCGTGAGTGGGACGCGCTCAAGGGTGCGTTCGCGGTCTCCGAACCTGAGGAGCGGCCGCAGGCCAGCGAGACCGAGGTTTTGCATGTGCGTCCGCACGCCCGTAACCGCCGGGACACCCTGCCCCTGCCGTCAGGACGGCCGTACGTGCGCTCGTCGTTCTGGCTCAACCGCGACTTCGTCGGGCGCCTTGTCGAAGCACACCTCGACCGCTAGGCCGATCGGGGTAGCTGACGGCCCGCCCGGCGTACCCGTGCGAGTTCACGCCCGATGCGGTCCACGATGCCGACCACCAGGGCGTTGCCGACCATGAAGGCCCGGCGGCCGTCCGACATGCCCTCGGTCCAGCCGTCAGGGAACATGTCGAGCCGTTCCAACTCAACCGGGGTGAGCCTCCGATACACACCGTCCTGCTGCACGACCAGCTTGAACCTGGACGGTGACCGGCCACCCTCCCCTGTCAGGACGGTGCGAGCCGCACGATCAAGCGGCTCCGGGAACGCGATGCCCCCTTCTGAGTAGTGGTACGGGCCGCGTGGCACCTTCTTCGCGCCCTTCAGGTACCGCCAGGTCCCAGTGATGCCGAGCTCCACATCCAGGTCATGGTCGAGCGTGCTGACATCACCGAGTTCGCGATCCGGGATCAGGAACTGCGGGAACCGCTCCTGCACCTCGCCGAGCGGCAGGAGCATGTCCCCAAGGGTCCAGCGCGGGCCGTCGAAGGTGGACTCGACGTCCTCGGTCCAAGCGATCCCACCGACCATGATGCCGGCGTTGCGCCATGGGCTGACCTTCGGCGCGGGCCAGCGTTCACTTATCGCGTACGGGTCCACCTCGTCAGCATCCGCTCCCAGACGAACGATGGCGCCACCGTGGGCCATGGAGGAGGTCGGCTCACACTCCAACGCGTTCGCCAGCAGCCCCGAGTTGGCGAGCCGGTCCGTACCGAACTCTGTGACCGGGTCCTCCCAACGGTCGGGGTCGAGGGGCACAGCATCACCGTCTACCCCGAGCGCGTTGAGCTGACTTGGCTGCCGGGTCGCGTACACGAACACGCGGCGTCGGCGCTGCGGAAAGCCGTAGTCCTCGGCGTTGATGACACGCCACTCGACCGCGTAGCCCAACTGGGCGAAACACGCCAGCATCACCGCGAAGTCACGTCCGCGCTGTGTCGACGGGGACTTCAACAGCCGATCGACGTTCTCCAGCAGCACATGCTCCGGGCGGTACTGCTGCAAGATCCGGGCGATCTCCCACCACAGGATGCCCTTCCCGCCCCCCAAACCCTGCGCCTGACTCAACGGCTTCGCGACCGAGTAGTCCTGGCACGGGAACCCACCGACCAGCAGGTCGAATCCCTGCGGCAACTCGTCCTCGCGTCCACCGACCGTCGACCAGTCCGCGACCGTCCGCCCGTCGTACCGCGGCACACCCAGGTCGTTCAGGACCCGCGCGATGTCCTCGTTCACATGGACGCCCTGCCCAGCGAAGGTCTCGGCGTACCGCTCGAAAGCCGGCTGACCCTTGGACGAGGGCTCCCACTGGTTCCCCCAGACGACCCGCCAGTCAGGATCTCGGGCCGGCTTCCAGTGCCAACCGGACGCGGGGTCGAAACCGACCAGATCACGCTCGAGACCCAGCCGGAACCCGCCGACACCGGCGAAGAGTTCGACGACCTCGCCGGGTCTGGACTCACCTGCACTCATCTGGCTCCCTCGTCTGTCGCTGCAGAGCCCAGTATCCATGTAGGTGCGACAGGTGCCTCGCTAGATCATCCGGGCTGTGGATTGTACGGCTGCTGGGTCCATGGATCAAACGCCGACGACACGTTCGTTCGTGCAAACCCTAGGGTGCTGTCTACCGGAGCAAGGAGCGTCGTGGCGGGCTATCTGTTCAACTTGGGTGACGCCTTCAGCATCGAGGATGTCATCGCCCCGGGGGTGTACTCGACCCTGATCAAGGCCCCAACCGGCTACTGGCGGAAGGAAGCAGAGGCAACTTTCGCCGACTTCGTCACGATGAAGCCAGGGGACCACGTCTACTTCTTCAAGCAGCGGGTTGTCTATGGCGTCGGCGAGCTCGTTGCTGTCGGTCCTGACTGCAAGTACTGCAACTTCCCAGGAGCCAGCGTCCCGGAGCCTGTCCAGTACGGCGAGACCCGGGCGAGGCTGCTTGTCGACCACGGTTCCGCGAGCGTAGATCAGCGGTGGATGTGCACCTTCCGTCCTGCCCCACACTTCTTCCGACGCGGTGTGGACATGGACGACCTGCTCGCGTCGAACCCGAAGGCCTTCCGGATCCTTCGAGCCAACTGGAAGGTCTCCTTCATCAAGTTCGACCCTGAGGAGGATCAAGCGTTCCTGGATGCGCTCCTGCGGGCCAACCAGCACCTCATCGAACATGGAGTCGGACCCAACGAGTCGGTCCAGGTGTTCCCGTGGTCTGCTCAGCAGCATCGGAGGATGGAGCGGGTTGACCTGGCCGACTATGCACTGTCCGTTGGCCCGATTCTAGAGCGCGCAGCCGACGGGGCCGCCATCAAGCATGAGATGGCCATCGAAGCAGGGCTCCTGGCGCAGATCTCCGAAGGGGACTCCTCAACCATCGAGATCTTCGGCGAGTGGCCCTACCTGTCCCACCAGGTCATCGCCTCACCCTTCAAGGCGATCGATTGGATGGACAAGATGGACATCTTCGGTCAAGCCGCGATTCGCGGGCACCCAGCAACTATCGCGAGGTACCTCGTGGGAGAGGTGAAGAAGGGTCAGGCAGACCTTGAGAGCGTCGCCCAGGTCATGAAGTACGTCGACTGGGTCAAGGACGAGTACGCGTTCGGTGATTACTCGATGATCCGAGCCTTCCTGGTCGCCGAGGACTTCCCAGAGTCTGTTCGGCAGGAGGTTAAGGAATTGGCGCCCAGACGCTTCACGGTTGGGCGACGTCCGCCGCGGACTGAGCTGTGGCAGGAACTCCGTCTTGTCAGCTACCGGTACGCCAACCGACGCCTCGAGTTCGAGGTCGTCGATCTCTCGGAATCTGGGGTGCCCGAACACCCGTAGACGGCCCGGGTGCTTGTAGACCGCGCGCCGCGGGCTACCGCGGGAGTCGAAGCTGTGCCGAACAGACAGGCTCATCTTCGCCCGTTCCTCGTCCCTTCACGAGGACCGCCCACCGTGGGATGATGTTGCAGCCTCGACGTGTCCCCTGACGCGCTAGCAGCCCTGGTCCATTGGCTGGCCGGCGAGGAATCCCCACTCTCAGCGTCCAGCCACGGCGAAGTGACAGAAGCTCGGCCTGCCCAGCTTCGCCGCTGGATTGCTCTGCCGCTTCGTGCCCTTTCGACCGACCGGCGAGCCGACGGGTTGCCAACTCCTACGCTCAAGGGCAGGCCCGATGCCAGCCGGGTCATCTGGCCGGAGGTGTTGGCGGTGGACGAACTCCGTCGGATCGAGTACGCCATGGCGCGTCGACCGTGGGCGGATCCTGACCTGGACCAGCTGGACGTCTGGGACGTCCGCCTCGACACCGGCAGCTACGCAGAGGACCGGGAAGACGAGGACGGCGCCGTCTGGACAACCGTCGCCAAAGCGGCCCTGTTCGGGATGGATCCCGAACGGCAGGCACTTCTCGGACAGTTGCCGTTCGATGTTGCGGACGCGCACTCCAGCGATGCTGCGTACTACTACGAACACGTCTTCGATGACAACGGCCGGTTGCTGCCCGACGCAGCCGAGCAGTTCGAGTGGCCACACGGTCGTGCCCTGTTCCTCCACGACGTCCACGTGGCGGAGGAACATCGCCGGCAGGGGTTCGCGAGCCTGCTGGCTGCAGATGCCATCCTTACGCTCGCCCCTCACGGAACGGCTGTGTTCGCGCATCCTGGTCCGACCGACCTCTATCCCGACGGCGACGACGACGTCCGGCATCTGCGGCACCAAACCCGCAACACCCGCTTCCTCGGCAGGCTGGGGTTCGTCCCGTTCCGGAACCACCTTTGGACGCTGGATCTCTCTGCCGGCACGGCCGCCGAGACGCTTGCGCAGCTGCGACGACGGGTTCAATCCTGACCCCTTGAAACGTCGCAGCTCACGGATCGCCTGGGAGCTGTCGGCGCCGACCACGCCCCGGCGGGGGTTGTCCACAGCCCACTGCCACTTCGGGTGGCCCCAGCGCGAATAACGCGACATGGTCACTTGCGAGACAAGTGGGGCGTCCATGCGCGGATCGACGTACAAGGTGTGCCGGGCATGCCCGGACCGGCGACAGTGGAGTAAGGGCGACCGCCGGTGTCCGGCCTGCGGATCAAGGGAGTTCTCCTGGTACTACACCGCCGAGCTCGGCAAGGACCCGATCACCGGGCAACGCCGGCAGCAGCGGCGTGGAGGCTTCGCTTCCCAGGAGGAAGCCGCCCGAGCACTCGAGGCTGCCCGGCGATCGACACGGAAGATGGGGCCGGCTGCGACAGTCCGGCGAACTCTGAGCGACTACCTCGACGAGTGGATGGCCGCTCGAAAGACCAGCATCGGTCCATCTCGCTGGCACAACGACGCCAGCTACATCGACCGGCTCATCCGACCCCGGATCGGCAACACACAGCTGCATGACATCCGCGCGCCCCACCTCAACGCGCTGTATGCCGACATCCGGGACAACGGGCGTACTCGCGGCACCGGTCCGCTCGCACCAGCGACCGTGCTGCGTGCCCACGTGATCCTGCACAAAGCCTTCACCGACGCCGTGCGATGGGGCTACCTCGATCACAACCCCGCCGATGTCGCCGACCCACCGAGCCAGCGCATCACCGAAGCCGCACGGCGAAGCACGATCAGGATCTGGACCCCGGAGCAGATCCGCAGGTTCGAGACCCTCATCGCCGCCGAGAACAGCCAGCTCTACACCCTGTGGCTGCTCGTCGCCATGACCGGCGTGCGCCGCAGCGAGGCCCTGGGCCTGCGCTGGATGGACATCGACCTTCCCCGTCACCGCGTGTCGATCCGCCAGGTCGTCATCAAGGTGGGGAGCGAAGCCACCGTCAAGGACGCCCCGAAGTCCGAGCACGGCTATCGGGCGATCGATATCGGCCCCAAGCTTGCGACGGTCCTCAAGGCGCGCGAGATGGAACAACTGGATGAACGCGTGGCCGCAGGGCGGGACTGGGAGGACAACGACCTCGTGTTCGCCCATCCGACCTGGGGGCCGCGCGGCGTCCCGCCTGGACGCTGGTGGTACCCGGACCACGTCAGCCGACGGTTCACTGATCTCGTACGGAACTCCGGGCTCCCGCGCATCCGGCCCCTGCAGGATCTCCGCCACACGCACGCCAGCATCCTGCTCGCATCCGGTGAGCCGCCGAAGGTCGTCCAAGAGCGGCTCGGACACCACTCACCGGCGTTCACACAGGGGACGTATCAGCACCTGCTACCCGGGATGGGTGAGGCGGCTGCACGCAGATTCGAGGAGCTACTGCTCGCCGACGAAGAGCACGGATCGTGACGTCACCGTGGAATCCGTTACTCAGATGTTACTCATGGAATGAGAAATCCCCGCTAAAGCGGGGAATTCTGGAGCGGATGACGGGATTCGAACCCGCGACCTCCACCTTGGCAAGGTGGCGCTCTAGCCAACTGAGCTACATCCGCGTGCGGCGGCTGAAGGTAGTGCGTGGCGCCCCACCG
>LFIK01005251.1_pt1 | contig 10421 bp, 8 predicted proteins | sample 643401 | NCBI WGS metagenome assembly LFIK01 (sample SAMN03777447, study PRJNA286221) | soda lake metagenome | biome: soda lake; feature: Kulunda steppe; material: water; isolation source: sample T5-Br brine of Lake Tanatar-5 | place: Russia: Kulunda steppe | collected 2010-07
AGGATGCAGATGAGGAGGAGCCAGCAGCCGAGCCGATGGATGTGGATCAGCAGGATGCTGAGCAGCAGGATGGGCAGCAGGATGCTGAGCAGCAGGATGAGCAGCAGGGGGATGAGCAAGGGGGGGGGAGAGGGAATTGAGGAGGGGGGGGGAGAAGGAATTGAGGAGGATGAGGGAAGTGTTTCAAGTGTGGGTGCTTTTGAGTGTGGGAGATGAGCAGCTCACGGTTTGTACAGGAGACAGACAGACTCTGAACAGGACCTTAGAATTTCTGACGGTGTAGCACAGTAATTAACGAAGAATCCCAACCGTCAGACGTCAGCATGAAAATTACCGTAAATTACCATGGTAAATTACGCCTTAAAATTCCTAAATAACGGTGAAAACCGTAAATTACGGTGACGTAACGTAATTTACGCCTGACACCGTTAGGCGTAATCGCCCATCCCTGATGCACACACAGTGCTGGTACGCGCCCTGCGATGAGGGGTTCAAGCATCATCAACAAGCTGTGCTTTCAGCAAATTGTTGCCCAACAGCCTTCCAATGGGTGTCACTGCACTGCTCTGCACGGTGTTGGGCATAAATCCTTTGTGCACAAGCAGACTGTGGCTGCGGTATCACTGTCTGCACCTGTGCAGGTCGAGGTGCATGGAGGTGCCCTCTTGGGGAGGCTCGTACACAAATTCAGCCTGCAGGTGTTTGCACGCACAAGCGATCCCGTGTCAAATTAAAAGGGGAACGAACGTGTAGATTGTTCAACAATTCATTGTCAATGGCTCGAAGAGTGTGCTACTGCCCAAAAGACTGAACTCAACTATCTCCAATCTTGCAAGCTACCTCTTGTTTTGGAGTCATTATTGAGCAAGAGAACCCCTCTCAGGGACCACAGGAGCTCAGTAGCCTTCATAATCTCACAAAAGATTACCCCTAATTCAACTGCAGATACCACACAAAAACTGACAAGACTGCCCACCTTCACATTCCTTGCCTCATCCACAGTTCCGTAGATTATTCCACCACGTTTTATGGAGAAGGCAAGGGCACCTGCTCCTCACGTCACATTAAGATGTTGGATCCATGAGTGCACATGAGGGGGCAATTAATACCCGCAAATATTTTTTATGGATAACAAGATGGCAAATTGTCCATTCTCATACATGACTTTTAGAGCTGGCATAGTGCCAGTACGGCCTCTGCTCCATGCTGATCTGCATGGGTCACCTAACGCATTGAAACAGCCTGTCCAGACAATGAAATTAGACCTTTGAAGCACGCTTCCAAAAAAATCCACACCCCAGCCAAACTGTCTTCTGGGCACATGGTGGCCAATTGGTGACTAAGCAGCCTTGGTGGGTCAGATCCTCAGCCTGTGGGTGCTGCAGGTGTGTCACCTTGGCGTAGCCCCCTCCACCAGCCCCCGCTTGCTTGCTTCCCTAGCAAATACCTCAACTTAACCAAGCACTCATTCCATTGCTATCCCCTGGGACCCAGTTAAATCAAGACAACAGAGGCACAGCTTTCCATTTGCAGTCTGCTCCCATACAATGACAATGCCACTAGTGCTCCACTTCGATATCCTTGCTAGCCCTGTACTCTCTTCCTACCCAGTTGGAAATAATATAAGCATGGCTCAACCATCAATTTGGGTGACGCTACCTGTTAACAATGTAATGCCAACAAATTTTGTTGCTTACCGGCCCTTACCACTTTTGCTTACTTTGCACATAAGACTGGAAATGGTTGGCAGCATCGCGGTCAAAAGACAAGGATGCCACCATGGCCTCCTCTTGGCGTGAGATACGTGGCTGCTTAGCTGCAATCTCTGCTGCTGTGGTAGCATGGCCAAGGGGGCGGACTGCAGCAAGTGATAGACGAAGGACAGAATTCGAGACGAAGAAAAGCTAGAGATGTGCTATGCACGAGTGTCTTGGACTGACAAGAGCATTTACTCCTATTAATTTGTGGGTACAAATGGCAGGTACACTGTGCCATACTTTTAAAGGTATTGCTTTTCAAACTTTCAACTTACGTGCGACATAACACCCAACTCTCATACCCCACTGATTGATGCCCATCTCCATTTTAAAGATGCTATTTGTATGCATAAAAGGACCAGACACATTTGGAGAGGCAGGAAAATGCTGCAAGATATCCCTCACCATCTAACCAAGAGCGCTTAAAAGCTGGCTCCACTTGCCGCTCACCACTACAAGGCATGATACACAGCAGTCATTCCATGAGATTGGAGAGCTAATGCTCCGCAATTTACAATTGCTCGCGAAGTATTTTGAGCTACAATGTAAGATCAAGATGAGCAACATTGAGAGCAAGTGTTGTGAGGTACTGCTTGTGTGTGAACTTACAAAGACAGATTCATGACAAAAAGACTCAAGCTTCTGCATCAAGGCTAACTTTCCAGCTCAGAAGCAACATACCTGTAGAGCATGAACAGCATATCCCCGTGCTTGATCCCAATTGCTTTAAGACTTTTGGAGCCATTATCAAGGTCAGCAATTTCCTATACAGATGCAATATATGGGAGAAGAACAAGGAGCAGTCTTGAGAGGCTAAAATCATCAGGTTATGTCCATGAGCGTGAGATATGTAATACATACAGGTGCACAAAATTTGCAGTTTGAGTCTTATGAAAACTGTATAATGATCAGGGGTCAGCGTAAAGAATTATATTGACAAACATAGAGCACTATAGAGAAACATGTACCAATTAAACGCTGGAATACGCAATATCTTAGGTGCCATATATGCCGGATCCCCCCCCCCGGCAGCCTGAATTTGATCATCAGGCTTCAGTGTAGGATGGGATATGTTGTAACCCCTTTGCAAAGAGTGACATAAAAGTTTTCAACTGTCGCGTCTCAAGGCACCATAAGGTCCAATTCAGTGCTTTACTTGATGCACCTGTGCTACCGGTTTTGGTCAGGTGCCCCTTGCACACCAGCCTCTGCTCCTCTGCACCCCAATACCTGGATAGGTAACCCAACATTTGCTGGCAAGGACGTATTTGTCACAGCTTGTTTGGGCAAGAGTTTGTCTGTGCCTGTAGCACAGCTGCACGAGTATGTGCAAGCATGCGTACGTCCGTGCATGTACACGTGTGTGCCCAAGCGTGCCAGTGTAGCATATTTTGTTTGCTTCTGGGATACGTGCATATTGATGCACATTGATGGTTTGGAAGGCAAAGACTTGCTTGTCAGGGGGGGGAGAGAGAGAGAGAATATGAGAGAGAGAGAGAGAGAATGAGAGAGAGAGAATGAGAGAGAGAGAGACAGAGACAGATGCGCCAACAAAGTAGCGCCACTTGCGCTGCCATGCTCGAGCTGCACTTTGCTACACCTCCTGCTGCTTGCACCAATTCCTTGGCCTTGAGTTCTAGCTGCTACAGCCTGGCCAAGGAGTTGTGCCCTGCTCGCCCAGCCTGTCGACCACAGCTGCACACATCGGAATTACCTTGGGCTCTTTCCCACGCCGGACGCCCTATAGTACACATCTACAGAATTTCATCACAGTTGCATGAAAATGATAGTGAATATAAGTGTGCATGATTACCAATTTGGCCCAATTGAACGCCTAAGGGAACCTGATAAATGGGAACTCGCAGGATCCCATTTTTGCACATGTAAAATCCAAATGAAATTCAGTGCTATATGCCAGTGCCGATCCCTACTAATAATTTGCAGTGTGTTGTGATAATAAATTTCTCCCAGCGGTTTATAAGATCAATAATCTGGGGTCCATAGCCTCCTTTAAAAAATGGTGGGGGCTTATATGCTTATCGGCAAGCCAGAATCAAGGACTTAGACCCACAAATATGTATTTCTACTTCAAACAATTAGCCCAGGGCCCTGACAGCATCATGCTTCTCATCTTGACAATTATTAATGACCACCAAAATTGCCATACATTACTGCCTTCTTTGATCAAGAAGCTGCATTGAGGAGCAGGGGGGCGGAATTCATAGATATGACCAGAGGCCAAGGGGCTAAGTAGACATAAACTGGCTAAGTGGATGAGAGCAAATACGCAAGCCAGCAGGAGGGGCAGCAGCAGAGAGCTTCAGGGGAGGAATGGCTTTTTGCAACTGCTTGACCTCTTTTCATCTTCTGGAACTAGAGTGGGAAGATTAAATCTGGGCATGTCCTTGAAACGTGTCTTCAAACCAAACCACTCTCAATTTATGAGAACAAAACAGACATAAGGACATGCTTTTTGATTCAGCTGGCTGGCTTCCTCTTCGCAGCACAAGTAGAGCTACCGCAAATATCCTTGACTAGCAGTGGAATACAATGGAATTCAAGGTTAAGGTGGCAAGCATGCATGCAGTGTTCAAGGGACTGAGAAGTAGCTGAGAAGTGGCAGGCAATCATGGGCTATCAACAGGATGCGCGCTCTTGGCTTGCTGATTAGTGAGCAAGCACCCCTTGCATTTGTCTGTACGTCAGCAGTAAGGTTCGGCAGTGGTCTTGCCGAGACTCGCCAATGCCAAGACTCGCCAAGACTCGGCGAGTCCATCTAGTCTCTTTGGGGGATGGGGGGGACCCTCGTCAGTGACGAGTGCCACCTTTTTGACATGGACTGGAAACCGGCAATAATAAGCCAACAACCCCCTAAACTTCCCCTAAATGATAAATAAATACGTGACTTCAAAGAGAGGGATGATGAGGTAGTGCAGAAGGTGATGATGAGCTTGGAAACGACTGACAGGGTGATGGAAAGGATTTACCATCCTTCTAGGAAACTAGCGCCCTGTTGATGTCACTCCCAAAAGTGAGAATAATGGGAGGAGAAGGGAGAAACATTCTCCAACCCCCGCGCTTCAGCCTGGCCTTTGGGCTTCGCAATTCCATGCAGTGGCCCTTGCCACAGTGCGGCTGATGCGCACCCCATGGCTTACCTATACCAGACAGCTTGTGCCAGTGAGGAGACTGGTCAGTTTGGCAGCTGCACACTGAGCACCACAGCTGTTCTCTCAGCACTTTTAAGGCTTCTGAGCGTACATAGGAGCACGTCCGCTGAAGCATCCAGGACTTAACAAGGATGACCTGGAGCCTGCAGACACTTGAAAAAAATCTAGATTCCCTGGGAACGAGCTGCGGGACGAGCAGCTGGAAGGGGGAAGGGACTGAAGAGAAGAGGACGGTACAGTATGTGACTCATCCCGGCCTCTGGAAGGCCCGATTATGTCAAATTGATTTGTCATTAATTGTATAGAAGTAACCTAGAAATTCTCAGGTCGTATGGAGGCGCTTTCAAATAGCAGTTTTTTAACGATAATCTCCCCTACCCATCCACAACGAGTCTCGCCGAATCTTGGCGAGTGTCTTTGGTGGATTGGACCACCTTATTTAACCCATCTTTAGTCATCAGACTGCATGCTTGATATGGCAGAGATTTCTCAATCAAGTCGCGTCAAGGCAGTTGGCAAATTCGACAATTGAGAAATACCAATAGATTGGATGACCCCACGAGCACGTACTTACATGGGCAACGGCGCAGCAAACGCGCTCAATCAAAGCATTCATACATTGCATAAAGATAAATGACTGTGCGGCCTACACATTGTACTCACTCACACCTATGTTCACAACTGGACGCTCATGCAAATTGACGCACTTGCTTGCAGCATGCGCGCATGTGCCTGTGTGCAAAGCAATGCGCCAATAATGATAGGCAAGGTAGAACCAAATGAAGAAACAAAATTGAGGAATGCTCCTAAGGCATGAGGGGCCTTGGTGACTGATAGACCTCAGATTTGAACATTTGTCGAGGTGGATCCCTCACACACAACTGACAACCCTACCTGAGGATTTTTGGAAGTAAGTAGGGCAGGATTCATGGAGAGGTGCATGTCATGTAAGGGGATGTTTAGTTTCTGGTTTATAACCTGAACGGCAACACCAGCAGTAAACTTGAGGTTAGCTCCGGCAGGCCGTTCTCATTGGGATCATTCTGAATATAAGCACAAGTCTGTGATAAAATTGTTTTGACAAAATGGGTACCTGCTACCTGAAACTCTACAGCTATCGTACACTTTTTCAATCCCCTGTCAGCCCTTGCCAATTCCTGTGCTCGATGACATTAGACATTCTGCACCGGTACAGGTCAGATTCCTAACCCAGGTAGCACCACTGAGAAGCAGCCCCTTTGGACATACCTGTTTTAACATAGCCACTGTGGCACTGTCCTCTACCTCAACCCTCTCCAAGCCATCGCGAGAACGAAGGCGCAACAGCATGCTCTGCACTCGGTCGGAGGCCCCTCAGCGGGAGCTGCTTGTGCTGCTTGTCCTGACAGTATGCTGATCAAGAAGGCCTCCTGCTTTGCATACTGCAATTGAGAGTGTTCGTGCATGGGGGCAGAGTTGATTTTGTTCAATGCGGTCACTGTAATCCGCGAGTGCATCTCAGTGCCAGAACTAGAACTTTCTACCATACATGACGAGGCACACTCATTGTGCATGAGGGGCATCAGACTGGGAATGGACCTCAGCAGGCTACAGGCCACCCCCCAGGCAGCACAGCATCTGCTGAGTCCCTGGGCAGGCCCGCTCAGCAGTACCTGTCCAATGTCATCACTTGCCATGCACACTCGTCTATTTCCACGCAATGCAGATCAAAGCGGCAGCATCCAAGGGAAGACAGTTGAGTGGATCAAACTCACACTCACCTCTCTCGGTCATAAAATAGAATAGTGCACAACAAGAGAGCGTAAAGCAAGAAAAGAGCGAATACTAACAAAAAACCCCACCTTTGGAGGCACAGCAATCTAAATTGTAAAACTTTAAGGGAAATATGCTCTATTGCAAGAGCATAAGATGCGCTACAATCAGCAGGCCGTCCAGCATCATCAGGCATGGAAAAGCATCACAAGTTTGCAGAGCTGAGGGTAATGGCAATGCACCACCTCCACCTCAAAGCCCCAAAGGACCAGCAGATCAATTCAAGTCCCAGTTCAGCTGGTGAGCGAGTTTGCGGTGCTGAGGCTGTTCAGGACCACACCAGGGTGGCGATGCAATAGCACATGGTTGTGCCATGGATGGACGTGCTAATGTTTGTTGAAATATCTTAGTGCGGCATGCTATGTTGATGCCTCAAACACACACTGGGCAAGCGCTGGACAAGCACGCACGCGCACGCATGCACACGCACGCACACACACGCACACACATGCACACATATGCACACGCATACGCACACCCACATATAAACACACAAGCACACACGCGCACATGCATGCACGTGCTCCCCCTAGCATGCATATGCTCACACACGTGTATACACAAGCGCACACACACGTACACACGTACACACACATGCGCACGCACACATAACGCGCACACACAGGCACACACGTACACACACATACATGCATGCGCACACAATCATGCGCATGCGCATACACCACACTTTCTTGATGTAGTTTTCATCATGCATCATGCAGCTGTAACTGTTCAAATGCCTGCTTTTGACTAGTTTGCACATGGCACATGATTGCTTTGCACATACACGTGTGCTCACATTCGCACGCCAGACAGTTCTTGGGGAGGGCACTGCATGATGCACCACAATTTGTGTAAGAGCTCTGAACCATGCTTGCTTTGCGTGAAGGTTTACAAAGCAAATGAGGAGCCAAGTAGATAACAATCCCAGAGACGCGAAGTATTTAGGGACAATGCAGCCGCTCACCCAGCAACAAAATCAAATCAGAAAAGAGGCAAGTATTGCTGTGTAGAATATCCTGTGAGCGCAAGGCACCTGAGCAGCATGTAGCCCTTGGCAGCTTTTCTGCAATACAAACTTTGCCTTAACATGCTCATCTGATGTTAATTTTGGAGGCTGCATGGGGTGGGGTGATATGCCCATGTGGAGGTTCACACTTAAGCTAGTAGTGTCCTCCTTCCATGCAAAATTTGCCTTCAGCTGACTCAGAGAACTTAAGCACCTGCACATCCAAACCAAGTCACACAGACTCCTTCCCATCCATGATGCCTTGATCTGCCTGACAGTTACAATGTGTGCCACACTCCACCCGAGGCAAATTTGAGGAAATTTCCTTCACTGGTTGCCGCATGCATCCACGTTTCTATGAACAGTTATCTAGTCTCTATTGCGCATATCTGTCCGCATGCCATTATTGCTTAAACCTTTGCCAAGCTGCAGGTTTAGGAGACCTATCTGCCCTTGAATCAGGAATTCCCATGCCAAGGCCTTCTCCAAAACCATGAATCTTTTGGTCTTTTGGATTCACGCAAGAGTCCCAATTTCTGGAAATTCACATCAGAACTCTCTTCTGAGACCCTTGTCCATTGCTGTCTCAACTTGTGCTGCTGCTATGAGTGCTGCTGTCATCGCATTGCCTCTACCTCTGCTCTGCTTTTGCATCCATTGCATCTGACTTGGGAGGGCATTAAGATAGAAGTGATAAGATACCTCATGCTGGGGTTCAGCATTCCTCACTGAGTTTGATTGGATACTATCATGCACAGTGCATGGCAGGAAAGAAGGAATTTGGCCTCTGAATATTGACTTACAGTTGCGCATTTTACTGCTCTTGAGGCATTATATGAACTTATCTTGGCTGAAACCGGTGCTAAGTGTACGACCCAGCTCCTTGTGTTACGGGCTTTTTTGCAGGAATCTTTTCTGGTTGACTTATGGAGCAGCGAGAACTTCCCTAAGTTTGGCGGACTGCTCACGGTTATAATCCTCTTCCTTGTGATCCTGAGTGGCCCTCCTTAGAGTGGACTCATTGTCTGCAGGAGCATTGAGCGGCCTGATTGAGAGATGTTTGATCCGCTTCAAATGTCGCAGTTGAGTGTGGTGCTTCTGTGCTAATTCATTGTGGCATGTTATTCATTTGTTGAGTCAACAATGTTGTCTATGACATGAGATTAACTCAGACTTCCAGTTTCTTTTATCAACTTGTAGATCTGTTTGACATGCTAATACTTGTTATGGACGATGTTAAGGACGTGGAGAAGTATTGTACACTCTAGGATCCCTAGCCACAGGACTTGCATGCCTGACCTGCATTAGTCTTGGAAGCATGATTAAGGATCCATCCAGTGCACTGGTGATCATTTAAGGGACATGTAGGTCTGTGGTTTTGGACCTCTTAATTATTTTCATTCAGTTTATTGTAGGTTCAGTCCTGTAATTGGTAAGTTGACTCATTGAGCAAAACATATTTGAAGCGTAACCAAAGCAGGCCATTAATTAATTGGCGTTCCGACAGGCAAGTCCTCAAGTCGCTGGCTGGAGTCTGAATGTGTGAAGCAATGCCACGGTTTAGACTTACTGGCAGCCAGCCATCCCCCAAATTTTATTTCACCATTGAAATGCCTCATGCAGGGCTACTGAAACTTTCTATGTGTACTCCAATTTTGGTCGACGAGCAAACAAGTTTACAAGTTTAAATTTGACCTTCAGCCAGGAAGTTTGACTGTTCAGGTTGCTGGTGAACACCAGCCATGTAGAAAATATCCATGAGCTCTGAGATAAAACGATAGGAATCATTCGTTTGTTTCTGGAAAAAATTGAAGACATTCTCAGAACAACAGCATGGGAATAATAAAAAGCTCCAGTCCAAGTCTGCAAAGTGAAGCCTTTTCTTTTCTTTTCTTTCTTCTTTCTTTCTTTCTTTCTTTCTTTTTTCTTTCTTTCTTTCTTTCTTTCTTTCTTTCTTTCTTTCTTTCTTTCTTTCATTCTTTCTGCAAAGTGAAGCCTCAACGAACACATTTGCATGCAAGGACACAGGAAAAGAGCGTGTTTATCATCTTGAATTGCCCGCAAGCCACACTTATCACATGTACCATCATGATGTTCCCAGCCTGGGGATGGGGCTGAGCTTCTTGTCTTGACATGCAGCGTATGGGAATGTAACCTGAAATATGCCATGTTGTGCTGTGTTTGCTTGCCCATATCCAGATACAGATACCTTGGTACAGAAAAAGGCGGTCCATCAACAGTCACTGACCTAAGAGGCAAAGCAACCCAATTATGATATTTTGCAGCCTTGTCCGGCTGATCTTCATTGCCTAGCTGGTTTGCCTGGCTCCAGATACTCCTCAACCTCTTTCTCACATCAACAACAAATTCTGACTGTGGGATCGTTCGAGACGTTCTCACGCGATGTTGGAAATCACCGCTCCTTTCCAAACCATGTAAAGCATTCAAGAACTCAGCACTCCAGCACTTCTTGTTGATAGTGCTCATCGCAATATCAGCCTTGAGTACTTTGGCAAGAGTGCTACTATTACTGCATAGCACAGCATTATAAAATCCCACAGCCGCTCGGAACCAATAGAATTGCAAGGGCTCTTGGCCACACTCACGTAACACAGACCAGTTGGGGGTGGTGCGCTTGACGCCTAAGATACCTTTAAGCAAGCACATGTGAAC
>LFIK01005252.1_pt1 | contig 10420 bp, 9 predicted proteins | sample 643401 | NCBI WGS metagenome assembly LFIK01 (sample SAMN03777447, study PRJNA286221) | soda lake metagenome | biome: soda lake; feature: Kulunda steppe; material: water; isolation source: sample T5-Br brine of Lake Tanatar-5 | place: Russia: Kulunda steppe | collected 2010-07
TACAAGGTCGCTAGGAGCAAACAAGGTATTACTGCGAGTTCGTCTTTGACGTGCTCAAATACAGCTATCGCTGAACTGAGCAAGGGATCAAATACTCCTCCAACTAACTCAACCAACCTCAGGCTCACAATGCAGCATAAATCTGGCACTGCATAAATCTGACGTGACAGAAATGTCATGTGCTCTGATTGACCTACAAAGTTTAAGTTTTGTAGATTCCTGTCAACCCCTCATTAGAGGGCTTTTGTCAAGATGCAAAGTAGCAGTATTTGTGACTTTTCAACGGTATGCCTGGGTCCCAATTTTTAACCTGCCCATATGTGTGCCTTAAATTCCAGACACGAGTGACACCTAATTGGGTTGCAAACTTACTTACTACAAAAAATGAACCGCTGGCTGAGCGTGCTTATTTTCATTTCCTGGATTTGAAGACAGTGATTGTTTTGTGTAGTCTTCCTAAGTAAATACTGAGCCCCCACCTTTTGAAGAAAGACTACGCCTCTCTTCTTGTCTTCAGCGCAAAGAGACAAGGAAATCAATTCATTCCAAAAATAATTTTCACACCATGATGGTATCACGTGTTCTCAAGAGATGGACTCGAGGCAAGAATACAGTCCAAAAAGCATGGCTTAAATATGGCTGAAGAATCAGTGGAGGCTAGCCAATACGTTAAATGCATGCCATGGGATCACACGCACACTTTTTCATCATTATTTAATTCATTTCCATCCCCTACTTATGGAAACCACTTCTTCTCACCCTTTCCTCTCGTCAGCGCTCTTGCCAGATTTATCCTGCAGAGTGCACCATAACAATCAAACGCACACTTGGAGTTCTATTGCCTGCCTGCCTCTACTATCAGGATAGTACTTCTATTGCATCACCAGTTACGTGCCACCAGTGGGGGGCTACTGCGTTTGCAGCTAGCAGGGCACAATCTTGACTGCATATCAAGGAGTTACCTGCCTCCTGCTGATGCTCTTACCTGCACGATCTGTTGACATTTCATCACTTCTCTCTGGAGCACGCTACTGAGCGCATGACACTCATCTACAGATGTCACCTGAAAGCACGAGCAATTAGAATGGGCAGCACCAGTGCCCAGTGCAACTTGAATGAGAAACCCAAAACATACTGTGTTCTGGGTTCGGGATAAAAAGAGGCTGTGCATATAAAGACGCCTTTGACAATAGATGTAAAAAATGGCTGCTACATGTCGCTTAACAGGCCCCCTTTGCCACCCCCAGCGGTGCAGTAAATTCACACACCAGCTTTGCACCAGCACGCTCAAAATCGTGGTCCTTATGCGGTGGCCCTAGTTCCAGTTGGGCTGCATCCAGGAAAGAGGCTACTGCTGGCATTTTAAGCTGCTTTGGTGGTTCAGGGTTATTCTTCAGATCTTCCATCTCTGCTGCAAGCTCCGCATAGTTTGTGGAGTGCGGACTCCTGCATTTAGTGTCCAATAGATGGGCTGGCGACAAAAAGCTTTTTCCAGACTGGTGTGGCATCTATCATGACAAGGCAATGTTTGCCGTCAGCTTTTGGACAAGACCATGAGTCTTCACAAGAAAAGCAAGTAAGCCTTAGAGTTAGCCATAGCTTGTTGCACGTGTAGAACTAAATAACATTTCTTTGGCCACCAGCAAGCACCAGGAACCCACCTTTCACCATCTAGGATCTTCAATGCTGGCAGTGCCTGGAGGATTGCTGCTTTGTAGCCTGGCTGTCTACAGCATGCATTTTGGCGAGTCCGATCAATATCCTGCATGCATTGGTACAGATGTCCGTGTGAGCGCAACTGCACAATGCACATATCTTGCTCAACATGCAATCCAGCCAAGCATGGGCGGGGCGCATGCCCAGAGAAAGAGTGATGAAAGCAGTCATCCACAGTTCACCGTTCGCTTTCGCTTCAGGCAGGCTCTGTGCACAATTCTTGCATGCTCCAGACCTGTAAATATAAGGCTCTCAGTGTTGGAAGGTTCCTCAATTCCTTGAGGTGGACTGATCGCATGTCTGCCAAAGTGTTGTCTTGAAGCTGCAGCACTTCCAGCTGTGAGCAGTGCCATATACCTGCGACCTGTATTTACGAGCATGGCAAAGCGGTCACGATGGATAAGTGGAAGCAGCACATGCCTGCCACCCCTCTATTAAGCTGCTTGGAGGGGTTAGAAACTTTGACAAATTCAAGCTCACCTCTGTGATTTGGTTGCTGGACAAGTCAAGACGTTGCAGTCGCTCAAGGGCTTCTAAGCCCTCTATCCTGCTTGTGTACAGCAGTGTGAAGAAGTTGCATGAGAATAATGAAGCCCTCTTAGAATAGTGTTGCAGAACCCCTGAAACTTCTCACTTGGAAATACTATTACCGCTGAGGTTGAGGTCTGTTAAGTTGCAGCAGCCTTGGAGCCCAGCGATGATACTCAAACCTTTGCTGACCAGGCGTAATGTGTAAATGGCACCTGCGGAAACCAAATAGACATGTCGTTTATCAGAGCAGACACATCTTGAGTAAGCGCTTTTAAACAAAAGAATGCTCTCATCTACAAGCCAGGCTGCAGAGACAGAGGGAATTCTTTCTCCAGAAGAAAGGAAGCTGGCATGTCACTGTTGACTGACCACAATCAAACTTGTGGCTTTCCGCCTTGATCAACAGCTCTGGTGGATGGCGTGAGGAAGAATCTAGGCGTGCCAAGGCAGCCATTTTGAAACGGAAGGTAACTAAAGTTAGCAAACTCTGAAGAATCCGATTCACGTGATATATTTTGTAAATTTTGTGTTTTGATCAAATTCACCGAGCATGAGCAATCCACGTAGATTCAACGGCAAGGTAAGTGCGTCTGCCCTCCTAAAAATTCTGACATCCACTTCAAAGTTGATCCAACACAGGCCCCTGCATTGGAGAGCAGGTGGCCTTGGTGACAGCTGCAACAGCTGGGATTGGAAAAGCAATAGCCGAGCGCTTAGCGCAGGAAGGCGCCAGCGTGTACATATGCTCAAGGTAGAGATCTGATAAATGTATTCATGCCAGCCTCTGCCACTCGTGCCGTCCAGAATATCTTTACTGATGGGCTGTGTGCACCACACTGAACACATGGCAACTCTCCCCCTTTAATGTGCATGGACAGGAAGCAGGGCAGTGTAGATGAAACGTTGGCTGAGTTCAGGGCCAAAGGACTGCAGAGCGTGGCAGGCTGCGCTTGCCACGTGGGAAACGTAGAGCAGCGCAGGCGTTTTATAGAAAATGCGGTCCAGGTGAGTTGCCCTAGCCTGGGTGCCACATGCTGTGTGTGTATGTGTGCGTGCGTGTGTCCGTGCATGTGCGTGTGCGTGCGTGCGTTAGATGCCCAGCCAAGGTACTGAATGTCTCCATGTAAGCACAGGACCAATTCATTCACGGCTTGAGCCTGTATTGACTTAACCCTGTGTTGCCTCAACTTCAAGTCTCAGGCACCAAAGCTTACTGTAAGAATTAGAGCCCATATTTCCTGTTCGCAAGTATGATGTCTGTATTTCAGCGTAAGTCCATGTTCCTCTTGACCACAAGTGAGCTTCTCGGCAAGTCGCTCGTCCCCACATTTCCATGATTTTAGACACCTAGCTTGGCGCTCATCAGTGCCAGTGTGCTCACCAGCATGCGCAATAGTCTGCTACATACTGCACAACACGTGGGTAGAAACCATCGCTCAGCATGTGGTGCCAGGATGCCCACTGTTGCCGTATGCTGCGCCTGCAGGCTTTTGGCAAGATAGACTGCCTTGTCTCCAATGCAGCTGTATCTCCTGCTGCAGCGCCCATCTCAGAGACGCCAGAGCATGCCATTGACAAAATTCTAGACATCAACATCAAGTCAGCGGTGCTTCTTGTTAATGTGGGTGGAAGCAGCCGTTACCAGTGGTGGTGGCGATGGGGACAAAAATGAAGATGGGCCATCAAATGTTCATAAATATGTGCTCTGTATCTCAGACCTGCCACTGTGCAGGGGTCCGATTTGTGGACATGCACATTCCGTCAGGGTCTTATAAAGCCCATGCTGGACTTCCTTTTTGCTTCTGCGTTGTAGTGTGCTTTGATCTTGCAGCTGACTTTGATCAAGTGACAAATACAAGCAGATCCCCAAGAATGTGTGCAGCGAGTGGTGACTGGCAATGTGGTACCCATCAACAGCAGTCACGGAGCCCTGCCCAATTGCGCACGCTGGCGTGCACACGACCCATATGCACGGCAAACAAATTGCACAGCAGGTACATTCTCCCTTCAAGCCACGCCCCTCACATTCCAGCCTTGCACTGCACAAGCTGCGCGGACTTGTGGATTTGGGCGCAGGAGGCGCTGCCCCACATGTCACAAGGGGGCTCCATCACCATGATCAGCTCGGTCACCGCTTACAAGTAGGTGGGCATGGTTTGCTGCATACCTATGCAGCGTGTCCGGTGCTTCATCACCATGTCCAGCCCCAGCATACGACAACCAACAGAATGCTCTATTGCTGCACCTTGATGATCAGCTCGGCCTGGTCAGTGCCTGCTGCTGTAGGTAGAGATGCTGTGCTTGATTCCCCATGAGGAGGCACAGCCACCGGGCCTCAACCGAAATGCATCCTTACCGGGAGTCCACAACTGCATAATCGGCTGGCAGATGAACGATTGCTGTGTGTGCAGCCAGGGCGTGCAGGGGCTGACAGCCATCATGCGCCCAGGGGCTGACAGCCAACATGCTGCTGCATCAACGCGTGAACAACCCTTGCCCTACTGCTCTTGCATCAACCCAGCCATGGGCCACAACCCACCGCTGACCGCTCCTCAGCCACAGGCTGCACTCCTCCTGCCCTGTTATAGAATGAATGCAGCTCATGACTGCTCATTTCTCGTTCATGCTCCCTGCTCGCTGGTTGTGCGCAGCCCGCCCCTGCCCATCGGCATGTATGCTGTGTCTAAGACAGCGTTGCTTGGCCTTGTCAAAGGCTTGGCCGCAGAGCTTGGACCCAGCCATGGCATCAGAGGTGCGCCTGCTTCAAGTGCGCGCATCTTGTCATGCATGCCGGTGCCCTCACATTTGTGCACGAGGACACGTGCACTCTTGTGCATGACATGCTGGTGCCCTCATGTAGGTGCACAAGGAAACTTGCACTTTTGTGCATGACATGCTGGTGCCCTCACATGAGTGCACAAGGACACATGTCCTGCACAAAGAGTGCATGTATCCATGGGGATGCGCGTCTGCGGTGTACTTTCCTGCAGCTGGAGCACCTCAGAAAAACATTGTGGTACAGTTCATAAGCAGCATGGTCTCTTGCATCAGACCATGGCTAGGTGTGTCTAGTTTTACTTTATAGACAATCAAGAAATGAAAGTTGGATTCTAGGACTCAGAGAGTGTAAGTGTGTCGTCGAGCTGCCTATTCAAGTGTTGCTGGATTTGTTGTCTTTGCTCTCACCCATAGCATCTGCTCCTCAAATTGTCAATCCTTTTTGTTTGTAACTCATTCTGCTGTTGCTGCGGGCATTGCAGTGAACGGGGTAGCCCCCGGCATTGTGCCCACAAAGCTGTCTGCCTACCTTACGCAAAGCCCAGAACTGGTATGTAAATGGTAATCCCTCTTTGGCTGCTTGTGCATGCATGCCAGCGAGCAACTGGTGTGCGTGTATGTGTGAGATTATGGATAATATGAAAGATAAACCTGATTATTCAGCCTAAATGTTTTCTGCAAGGCTGCTCTTGTATCCCTAAGTATGCATAAGGTTAGTGTCAAGATGGCCTGTACTCAGGCGACTTTGGTTGCCTTAAGAATTTGGTCAGAGGCATGAGTATATGAAGTGAAAAGTGTTGGCATGTGTTTGTGCAGACATATATAACAGGTAGTTAGCTAGTTCAGGCTTCATGAGGCATATCATTCCTTACCAGTTCAGGCCTGACACTTACTCCTGACACGTACTATCTATGTAACTCAGGCAGCTTTGACCATAGAATATTTCGATAAATGAAAGGCTTTAAAACCTTTCAAAATCAAGGAAAAGGCCTCAATTGTTTGGTACCATGAAAATCCTCCTCATCATGCAGTTAGAGCACACACATACTTCTGAATCGAGTTAGAATTTCTTCAGGGAGTGCTCCAATGCTGTTCCCATTAAATTTCGCCTTCTTTGCTACAAGGATAGAAGGTTCTGGTTTTTGATGGATGGGGGAAAGGCTATCATGAAAGAGATTGTGCAAAAGGCCAATGTTATCAAATTGCTTGTTTGGTGTGCATGTGGAGACAAAACTTGGAGAAGTCTGCTGAAGATAGCTGTGTATCTTATATCACAGACTCTGCAAAAGCATGGTCAACCAAGCGGTTCTCAACTAGTATCTAGCCCAAGTCGAGTTCATTATATTTCCCAATGCGCACAAAGCACGTCGCATCTTTATGACGTAGTCCTGTTTTTTTGACAAGATGGAGTAATTGCAGACTTGAAACCACCTTTCCAGATGTAAGTCTCTTCATACATTGACTTTTTTCGGACAAAAAATGATTACAGGCAAAGGAGCAAGCTGAGGCAACGCACCTCAAACGCCTGGGCACCCCAGGAGACATGGCCGCAGCAGTGGCATTTTTGGCTTCATCCGACGCGTCTTACGTGACTGGAGAGACTCTGGTAGTTGCAGGCGGGATGCCCAGTAAATTGTAGGACCTGAGCTTTAAGGAGTCTTTATATGTCATCATGTGCTGACTCATTAGAGGCCGAATAGGTCGTGCAGCATTTTTGCAGATGCCGAAGTGTGCATGCCAGGGACCATGGCAGAGATGTCTTAGTCTGCATGATAGGAATCGTGGAGCTGGTTGGTTGAACCAATTTGCTTCCGAAGCTGCACCCATGTCATGTCCTTCTTACCAGTGCCTTGATACCAATTTTTGATTTTCTGGCTTGTATTGATCAGCCACGACTCTGTTAGCCCTACTGTCAAACCCTGATATAGTCCTCCCTTATTACCATTTTAGGCCTTTTACCTGTGGAGCTAATCTCACTTTACATTGTTAAGTGTACAATTAAGATCTATTAGAATGTAAGACTTTGTTTCAACAAGCATGACAAGCACTTTCATTTTTTTGTTTATCAGCGTGTAAACACACGGCAAAGTTGAACTTTGCACTGACCCTTGCAAATTTTAAAAGAGCTTTTTACACTCCTTCTGACGAGAAGCAACAAGACGTGATGAAGTGCTTTTTTGCTGCCATTTAAACCCAAGATTCTGAGCTTAGTGGGCTGAATCTGCCAGAGCAAATGCAAATATTGGGTGATCATTCATGTTGCTAGCTCGCCAGCTTGATGTGCCGAGGTTTAGCAGTGCTGCAGCAGCAAGTCGATGGAAATAGTTCATGCCTACAATTCTCTTCCTTAGATATGCTGGAAGCAACAAAGGGGTTACAAGGGGTTACAAGAAAAAGGCCTTCAGTCAAGGAGTGCGACTGCTAGCCTGCTCATAAAAATCTATCAGTGCATGAAGGAAGAAATATAGCTTATTTTCTTCCTGGCCCAGAAAAGCAGACACATTGTTTGAGCCTGCGGAAGAAAATAGGGAAGCATAAGTCCTTCAGAGAGAGACCATGTGTGGATGGGTGCAATGGAAAAGGACGTATTGCTCATCCTGTACATCATGAGCATTACACAAGTCACAAGTAGGGAAGGTATTGTGAGTCCAGGTCACTGTTTCAATTTGTAGAGTGTTGGCACAAAGTCTGAAGCAAGCTACGCTGCGAGTAACGTTGCGAGGAAGATCAAGAAGCACGTATTAAGGAAGGGTGTATGGCGAATGTGTGACCAGGGCCCTCCTGGTAGGGAGGGCGCACCATTGATGGTAAGTGGAGCGTTTGCTGTTGAAGCAACGAAGAAAGAAAGAATAAAAGCTACAAAGGCAGTGAAACACTCCCTACATCATGTTAATTGATGATCAATTAAGGAAAAGGGACCACCTAGGGCTGCCGTATGGCCCCTCCACCAGCAAAACATAAACCAAAGTAGTCAATGGGGATCATAAGGGTGACTGGCAGCACCCCATTCCTGACCCTGGCAATGAGAGGTCACTTGTGTGACGGTCACAAGAATTTTCTCAAAAGGACATTTAGTACACAAGTTTATAAGCGGACTGAACTGAATGGGCATGAAGCTTTATAGCAAGCTTGGTAGTTGTCTGAGGATCAAGACCAAGGTTCTTAAGAGGCTCCATGTGACTCGACATTCAAGTTTGATGGCGAAATTTGGGCTGGCAGGGGTATATCTGGTACATATAGCGCCGGAAATATAGCCCATCATAGCGTTGCATCGCTATACAGCGCTGGTAGGCTGGTGCTATTGCTGAAAGCCCCCAATCCCCTTTACACCCTGTCCTACTTTTAATACCGAGGGTGGGCATCTGTTGCATTTCTCCTTTTGGTAGGTATTTCTGTTACTAGGAATGCGTCTGGACGACCGATTGGCAGTGTGTTTTTGCTCGGTATGAAAGTGTCTTGGCACTATTTGGAAAAAAAAAGCCCCCTAGGGAGCCTGCTTCAATAGCTTTCATGATAAGTCTAAAGCATGTTATGGCGTACAGTAATTAAACGGGAGATAGTCTGGTGTTGATACCTGAAAGAATGTGTATGGTACTGTCTGAGTGATGACAGAGGAGGCACTGAAGACTGGTTGAGGTCTTACTAAGACAAATCTAGTAGGGCGAACAATGTGCTTCTGATTTAAAAAGTGGACCTGTACAATAGTGGAAATGTTGTCCTTCATCTTTTGCATTATCCAAAATGCATCACCAATATATTTGTGGGCTTTGGGAAGTAACCCCTGGTGCTACGAGTAGTAGCTAGTTGTAGGGTTTGCATGGCTAAGCTTGTGTATAGAGTGCATATGTGCCTTAAAAGCATGAAGATTTGAAAAGTTCTGAAGCTTGAGGTAAGTCGGTCCGATGGTCTTGGGATTTTCGCGTTAAGGGGGCTATTTCTTTTGTAGTCAAGTCAGGTTATGTCATGAAAAGGGTTACCACCAATGCCGGCACATGGCATACCTGTGTCTGCATGGCTCATATCAACTTGTATTGCCTGATACTTGGCCACAGAGTCTGCGCGCTCAATACCAGCGATGCCAGAGTGGGATTTGACCTTAAAAACGTGAACAGGGTTTGGTGAGTTGCAAATAGCTTGTACGGGAATCTTCAAAGTATCCCCTTGTACGTGGTGGCGGTGAAGCTCAGGGTCCAGCAATAGCTGGACTCTGCATCTGGACATTGCAAAGGGCTTTGTTTAAATCTTAGCTTACTCAAGCCCTATCCTTTGCCTCATGGGGCTCCTCTGGTCTCTCGCTCCTCTCATGAGAGGAGGCCAATGTACCGGTAAGACCTCAGCTGACTGGCGACTCAATGACAAGAGGATATCCCTCTGCTGCTCCTCATGTTTATACTGGACATGTGCTCAATGGCACTTAGACAGCTCCTTGCGGCTATGAACAGAGGCTTAGACTTGAGATAGCACCATCCCTGATGAGGGCATAGACTTTTAGAATAGTGTGGGGTGTGGGCATGCACCTAGGGAGAGATGTACAACTGCGTCGAGGTAAGTATTTAAATTCACATAGCTTCTCGCACTGATCCAGGCCAAGCTTGCTGAGGGGTGACTCAGTTAATTTTTCTAAATGGTGCTGTCACGCTCTATTGTGTGTGTCCATGCTGAATCATTTTTGAGACTGTGTTTCAGATCTAATAGTTGCTGGTTGCAGATATGTTTCTTAGCCTGGTGTGTTGGAGGGCTAGATTTTGGCAAAGCGTGGATCCACTCTAGAGTCTTGCCTTTACCCATGCATGCATAAGTCACTGTTGACTTAGAAGAATGCTTTGGCATGACAGTGCCCATGACTCCAATTAGGATGCTAGCTTTGTTGGAAGGTAGCCAACAATTTGCAATAGCATTTAGTGTATGCTTCCTCTTCCTTTCTCTGATACAGCCTCACAGACAGGCTTGCTCAGCGGGACAGGACAGGGTGGATGGACTGGAAGCGCTGCCAAGCTTCTTGCCCCTCATGGGCTGTATCCTCTATGAAAAACAAATTTTTTAGGCTGGTCTGCACTGCAACTGAGGGATGGAACTTGCCTTGATGGAAGGGGGTTAAGGGAAGTTTGCTTAACGGCCAACCCTGGTGCTGCAATCATTACAGTGCAAGCACGATGGACCTATTCCATTCTCACCAATACACCACCTTGTGGAAATATTTTGCGGAATTGTTTCAGTAGCGCCTGAAATGGCAAGAAACTGAAAGAAGCTGATATTTAAGGCTTTTTGAGCATGAGGGGGTTGCATGAAGTAGCTGCGGAGATTAGGCAGTCTGAACAAAGCGGGCACTGCATACTTGCCAACTGTGAAATCACATTACCTGTGGCTCACCTTGACACCCTCTCCCCCCCACCCA
>LFIK01005253.1_pt1 | contig 10417 bp, 5 predicted proteins | sample 643401 | NCBI WGS metagenome assembly LFIK01 (sample SAMN03777447, study PRJNA286221) | soda lake metagenome | biome: soda lake; feature: Kulunda steppe; material: water; isolation source: sample T5-Br brine of Lake Tanatar-5 | place: Russia: Kulunda steppe | collected 2010-07
CAGAAGAAAGTACTCTTTCCTTTTCTTCCCTTTCTGCCAATCCTTTTCCATGGAGGCCCCTTATATTCCACATGCCTTGCCTAGTCAGACTGTCCTTGATTTTCTTTCTCAACGGCACAATAGACTCAGCCATTTCATTTCGGACATTATGGACTATTTTTGGCTGGCGAAGACCAGCAACAAACCAATCAGCCTAACGACCTGGCTGGCGGTTGACCCTTTAAACTTTAAACTAGGAAGAAGGTCATTAGTGGGGGTCGGGAGGGTTCTGAGAAGAGCCATATGTTCTTTCCTTGATGTTCTTTAATCTCCTACTTTGTTGCGTATTGAATAGAATGAGTGTTTAGATCAAACCTCGAAAACCTAACCTTAAGCTTAAATTTTGCATGCCTTGCCTAGCCAGCAGACATCATAATTTTTAGGCTGGCATTGACCAGCCACAAACTGATTAGCCTAACAGTTAGGCTGGCGGTTAATCCAAACTTGTAAGCACATTACCTTACCTGAACTTAAAAACTTGGTGCACTTATGCAGACTGCCTCAATCCCATGAAGCTTTTACCTTTTCCTCATTCTCATGCCGTTGGTGACAAGCACAACCAGATGGGTCCTGCTTCACATGAAATTTGCCTTTCTTTAATAGGCAGAGGTGGGGTGCTTCAAAAGAACGAGAAACATAGAAAAATGTACCTCACAGCTTCACACTCGAAACACACTAGCCCCTAAATTTAGAAGATGGCTAATACCCCAAGGCTAAAAACCCTGCAACATCCCTCAGGCCTGCATGGATATCTAACAGCTGGCATGTGTCTGCAATGGCTTCAGGATATGATGAGAGCAAGTGCTGCATGACCTACTGTGAAAGCATGGATAATATGTTGTTTGAATGACAGCAATGCGGAGACGAACTATGTGTGAGGGCTTGTAAAGAATCCACTTCGCTCCAGCTATTCCTAAACACACATGTCTATGCTACTGTTGGGACGGGCTGTGTGGACGCTCACGCGCATGTGTTTGCAATGCACCAAGAGCTAAACAAGGCCCTGAGAGCAGGAATGCCACCCCACATATGGAATGGCATCAACCAGGGCCTCTATCCAGACATTCCTATGCCATGCCTGTACGGCTAACCTAATGCTCCCATCATGAGCAGTCTTGCGCAAGCGCGTGCGTAGAGCAGCAAGCTCTCCTGGAGAGCCCCTCATCAGGCAAAACGATCAATTCGCACGCTGATGGTGCGGCCATCGATCTGCATAGCAGTCAGGCAAAAACAAAAAGTTTTACAATGTTACCCTGGTCAATTCCAGTGGTTGCGCTGGAGCAAGCCACAAGGTTTCAAGGCATGCTTTTCATCGTGCAGCTTCTTAAGAAAGAGCAGCGCCCCCAAAGAACCTGCCAACATCCCTCCATCTAGCTTAGCATGCGATGCTTGCCAATGTGCATACCCAAGGTGAAAAGCAGGGAGGGGGCTACATTTATCCAACAAACCAGGTTAAAGCTAGGAAGATGAGACCAATCATGATTTAGTGGGCTAAGAGTGCGTGCCTGAGCAATTTCCACATGGCCTGCCACAGCTTGTGCACAGCTTTCCAGGAGCCGAATAGGGCCCTTCAGTCAAGCTGCTTACCTGCGAGTTTGACAGTGCTTCACAGGCCATCTGCGCATCTTCAGGCGTGGCAAAGCGCACAGTCCCAAATCCCCTGCAAGCAGCGGTAAAAAAGAAAATGGACCATGATTCCTCAAGTCCAAATTCACACTTTCTACAAGCTTGGTTCCTGTCCTATGCAATTAGAAACCCTGACTTAAATAGAGCCCGTGTTCTTTATCAATCGTCGCTTTCGCCTTTTTCAATATCCACGCATGCACTGCATCCACTTTTCCCACCCAAATACCTGGAGCGGCCCCACTGGTCTTCTACTATGTCGGCACGCTCTACCTTCCATTGCCTGAAGCAATCCTTAAGCTGCTGCCACGTGCAGGTCCAAGGCAGGTTGTGCACCACCACCTGGAGGAAGTTATGGAAACTGAGCTCAAGCAAGCAACAAGGACAGCCAGGTACAGAAAGAGGGAGAGGCTTGATCGACCTGCATTTCCTGGGGTCTATCATCAGTGCTTGGAGGCCAATCAAGCAAAATCCACCAATCTGATGGCAAAATTAAGCAGATCTGCTACAATCAGCACTGCTGGCTATGTCAGTCCTGGTGCAAGGGCATGGGCGAGCAGGCGGCACGGCATGGTTTGGTGTCCTAAGGGCACTGATGCGCACCTGCAGGCCGCTCGGCTGCTCTAGACCCATCGATGTCATGCCTGGGACGGGGGAGTACATCATGGAGTTCATGCCCCTGCCTGCACCCATGCGGCCAGCTCCTTTGCCTCTTCCTGCCATGGGATGCATGAGGTGCATGCATGCGTGCGCCTGTGTGCATGCCTACCAGCTCAGGGTGCAAGGCGCAAAAGCTGCCCATGACGTCCTAAAAATCATAATGCGGCAGCAACATGTCCATGCACGCGCACTGTGCAACAACACTAAGCAGGGCTCCCGAGCTGGTCCCAGCACATTCACAGGACCCCACGCAGGCCAGTCGCAGCATGAGCGCCTACCTGAGTAATCGCCTTGTGGCTGGTAATAGTACCCGTAGTAAAATGGCGGCATGGCTGCTGCTGGAACTGCTGGGTATCCGTAAGGGTACGCTGCTGTGGGAGCTACACCCCTCCCTGCTGCACCCATCATGCCCATCATGCCCAACCCACCACGCCCTCCCCTTCTGCCCCCCATGCCTCCTCTTCCAGCAGCATAGCTGCCTCCAGGAACCCTGTTGCGGGGGGGGGCGCCCTGCTCAATCAATCAATCAATCAACGGACGTGCGCACGTGACAGATCATGTTTAGGGTGACGCAGCGAGCACAGCGTGCTGTAAGTTCAGCCAGGGTATGCAAGCACAAGTAGCAGAGCACCACCAGGAGCAAGAGAGTAGTGCTGTGGTCTGGCTGGGTACCCATCCATCCGGTGCTGGATGGTGCAGGGCAACGGACCTGGGGGGGACTACCTCCCGGGCCGGACACGTTGATGGCCTTGGTGCGGCCATCCGGGCTGGTCTCCGTGTCGTACTCTACGGTCTCCCCTTCGCGCAAAGACCTAAAGCCCTCGGATGAGATGTTGCTCTGCACGGGAGGGCGGTGGGTAGGGGGGGCACACACACTCACCCTCAGGAGTGAGATGGGAGATGAAGCATACCCCTTACATGCGCGTGCCCATCCCACCCCCTAGCGTGCTACCTGCTTTACAGCCCCCGTGCTGCGTAGCTGCGCATCACATCCGGGTCTCGCCTACTGGCGGGCTGCGGCTGGGGGCCGGAACGGCTGGTCCGTCCCGCTGCTGCGCTCGCCCCTTCTCATTCCCCCCCCCTTGCACCGACAGACAGATTTTCCACCGATGGACACACCCGCGCCAGCTGGACAACTCGGCAACAAGGAATGCCCTTAAACAAATTAGCTTTTACGCAACGTGCCACGCGCGCACGGACCCCGATGCGTGCAGACCAACCGCATCTCCCACCCCCCCGGAGGGTACCTGATGAACGAACAAGTCCTCGCCGTTGCCACCCTCTTGCGATGACAGCGGCGTTGAAGGCGTGATGAATCCAAAGCCTTTAGTCGCGTTGAACCATTTTACGACTCCGGTGTGCCTCCCCTCCCCTGCGGGCGCCTGTGCTTGCTCGGGTGCTGCCGCTGCTGCTGCCGCTCCTTCTCCGCTCGTCTGTGGGTGCCCATTCGTGGCCGCATCTGGGTTGGGCTCCATTTTCTGGATTGACCGCTGGCCGGGCCTGGCAGGCTAAGTGGGGACTCTCACTCAAAACACAAATCTTTCGTCTTCTCCTCGAAGACCAGATGCAACAGCATGCACCCGTTTCCTTAAAAATTTAAATTCATTTATTCAGGTTAGATGAGAGGGTTTGATCTTGACAAGGCAACCGCCTTTGTTTAATGTTCAAAGCCAAATCATGCTGCTGCTGCTGATGCTGCTGCTGCAATTTCTGTTGCTGCTGCTTGTAGTGGTGGTGGTGGTGGTGCTGGCGTTGGTGCTCTTATCGGCCCATTCAGTGCCATAAGGGAGTTGGACACGTGTGCGCCCCCTTCTTCCTGCTCCTCCAATCCTGCTTACCGCAAGAATAGTGCCCAAAAATATGAGAATTGAGAAAGTAGGTTTCCTTGTTATGTAAAAGTCTCCAGCCGCAACCATTGCACCATACCAGTTTACAGATCTGATGCTTGCTTAGAACTGCAGGCAGGTTATATCATTGCCCCCACGGTGGTGAATATCTATACAACCAACACATAAGACAAATGTGGAAGTGATTGTTGTTGGTGTTTGATTTTTGAGCTGCTTTGTGCAGAATGCGCAAGCCTATCAGGTCTGCTGAGATCTAGACCTTCAGACGCCTCTCGCCATCTTGCTTTCTTTTGACCATGGCCTTCTAGCCCTTAGGTTCAGCGCAATTTCTTGTGGCTAGCGTTTCCTGCCTCTCTTGCTTTAGTCTGGGCCTGCTTCCTTTCCGGTTTCTTTCCATTGAGCCTCCTTTCTTTGCTATGGCTTCAAGGGCCCATTGTAAAAAATGACCCAGTTCTCAATGGTCGTCCCCACCACTGGGTCACCCCTCCCTTAGGCAAATGTGGCCAAATAGGGTCCTCAAGGCATGACTTTTCAGCGACTGCACCGTCTTCCGACCTGAGCTTGGTTTGTTCTGATGGTGCCCTTGGAACAAAATTTGGAGCTGTGGGAAGGGAATTCCAGAAAACAGAATGCAATGCTCTGATGGTTCACACCATTTCCCGCACACAGCCCCAAACTCCGAGCTTGACGCGCCTGCACATGTATGAAATGGGGCCGCATTTCGTGTGTGAATCTGGGCGCAGGGAGCTCTGCTGATGAGCTGTGCACCCAGGAGAGGCAGGTGTAACTCAACGTTTTGGCCCACTGCTTCCCACCCACGTCCTTGATTGGCTCCATTTCAAATTATCCATATTACTTATGCTTGGCCGCAACCCCAGGCCTGGTTTGGATTGAAAGCATGCAGGGGTTGCGGGGATATAGCATTTTCTGTGTTTGCACCCACACTTGGTCGCGACAGGACCACTCAAGGAACATACCTTCCTGCCCCTTCCCCCTAAATCCGACTTTGCTGCATCAAATCATCATGCAAGTGCGGCTTGAATCCTGGAAAGCGGTAGGATTGGAACAAGTTCGGGAAAGTGCCATTTTCCTGCCAAAATGGTGCAAAATGGTGCCAGGATGGCTTATGCCAGCATCCACGCCGCGCCTTCACCTCACATTTTCCACACAGCATGACTATTTATGACATATATACTTGTTATGCATGGAGCTGGCAATGGGAGGAATGTGTGGGCGGCAAGCAAATTGGCCACCTTTGGGGGGGGCCAGTGGTGGGGATGACCCAAAGATGCCTACCACCCAAAAATTGAAACTGTCAAGAAGTTTGAAAAACTTCTTGTCGATAACTGACACTCAACCACAATCAATACTCACTTTTCCCTACACGGCCCGGAGCGGCCGGAGGGGAGCTAATCTTGGTGCTTCCTGTGCTTATTTGGAAGAGCTTGCAGGTAAATTGTGTGCTTGTATAGACTTGTAAGGTCATCTTTAGACAAACAGTGTTTTGGAAGGTGATTCAAGTTATGCAGACGAGACCTCTGCAGAGGTTTCATTCTTGCCCTGTACTTGCCCTTGCGTGCCTATAGACTTGCCATGCTTGAGGAGCCAGTTTTTTCCCTGAACTTTCTTTTGAGAGCCTACTGGTTTGACTCTTTGAGTTCCTCTGCGCGAGGGTAGAGGGGGATGTCACGGATACCCGAGAGACAGAGAGAGAGAGAGAGAGAGAGAGAGACTGTACACGTGCGTGTGGTATAGTTGTGGGAGTGGGAGTGAGTGTAAATGTGTATGTGTTGGTGCCTGCGTGTCTTCTTGACAGACCGATCGACGGATATGCAGTAGCTGTCAGTGCCATCTTGACAACCATGCTGTACTTACTTTCATACCATTTCCTGAACTTCTTTCCACCCCATGTTATTTGCTCTTGGGTCCTGGCTGGGGCTCTGAATGGGCTCAGCAACTACCACTGGAGCACCCTGCTGTGAGGTAGAAGCTGTACTGACCTGTGCAGGCTTAAAAAGCCATATCACAGCTAAAAGTATGCCCACTGGTATGCCAATGCTAGGCACGGAGTTCTTCTGCAGGGAACTCATATGACCTCTTCACCTTCGATGTTCATCTCGATATTAGCAAATACTGATTCAGGCAAAAAAAATCTTAAAGTGAATGATGCAGAAACCAAAAGGCGCCCCCCATGTATTATTGGTCATCGCCCTTTTAGGAATGGCATACACCCTCTCCTCCTCTTTCACATCCTCCTCAAGGCGGATAAAGCGCCGACATCCTCCTCAAGAGCAGGCTTGGCAGACTCTTGCTAGGATTGCTGTTCTCACAATAGCAGTCTCCGGCTGGCGTTTCCTCTAGGAGGAGGGCTGGACAGCTTGCTGACCGGCCAGGGCTGAAGCATCCATGGCAGAACCTGACATAAAGAATGCTTCCATAATTAAACGTCTGGCTATAGTGATGTTCTCACGCTTTTAGCACATTGACTGGCCCTTTTCGCAAGTCAACTTGCCCTTTTTCACCCTTTTAATGTGAATGCTGTTTTCTTCTCCGATTTTTCTACTTTGCCCTCTTTTCCGTAATTCCCCTTTTTGGAATCTTTTTCCCCTCTAGGTAGGCTGCAGAGGGCACTACGGCATGTAATTAGCCAAAAACGCACTCTCCAGGTGCAAAAGTGAACAATGCTTAGTCCCTGGTCACATGGGACTTACGGTGTGTTTATGGTTTATGATGAATTCTGAATCAATTCAAATCAAACTCGAATTGATTGCGTTAACGTTTGGACGCTCCCTTGCTTAATCACCCTGTGTTTACGATGAGGGTGATTAATCCCAGCTGAATCAGCGTGCGCACTTGAACCAAGTGCAGCTCAGAAAGAAGAAATGCAAGTCTTGATTGCTTGCATTGCACTGCATGCACCATACTGCGGCGGCAACATGTTGTGTGTACGCTTCCATACCAGTTGACTGCCGAAGCCCTGACTGGCCAGCTCCAAAGATGTCTTCAGCATTCCCTTCTCCAACGAAGCCTTCCCAGCCTTTTCATGACCACAATGGGAACGTTTGACTGCCGCCGTGGAATTAATCACGAATGAATCGCTTTCTAATAAAATGGGCTGGATACCCACTTAGTGATAAAACTGACGAGCCTGCACAAAACATTGCAGAAGGTGTGCCTGAAGAAGTGGCATTATCTTGGGAAAGGCCGAACCCGAAACCTCACGCTTCCCTGCCTCTGCCTGATGACCGGCTTCAGCCCAGTCTCCGGTTTCAGTTTCATCTCTACCCCCAGTTCAAGCACCTCAAGCTCCAATTCAGTTTCAAACTTGCATTGCCAACAAATCCAGTAACGCTTTCATCTCCTTCACCTGTCTCAGAAAAAACACTAGACAGGCTAAGGAGCCTAGGCTGCTAGATTAAGTGTTAACTAAGGTTGCCTGACATTTCCTGTATCTGCCTGAGTTTTTGTTCACATGCACAGGCAGTGGTGCAAGATAATTTCCTCCTTTTCTTAGTACCTTTTCTATGTATGCCTATCTTTCTGTTGAGGCTAAAGTTGCTTGGCTTAAAACCATGTAAGCCTTGAGTTTTTCTTGCATGGCAAAATGCCATTGCTTCTTTGATATTCCTATCATTGTTTCTTTCTAAAACTTTGGTGATGATGCTTGGCTGGTATCTACCATTTGAGCCTTCCTTGGAGTCTTGACATTGTCTGGGATTTTCCAATTATTGTACTTTAAGTGAACTTGTACTGTACATTGGAGGCTGGGCCCGTGGACCTTGCGTGGTATGTGAAAGCGCGCTTATGCTACAGGCCTGCACTAGCTTGGCTCAAGCAGTATGCAGAAGAGCGCTCGGGCCTGGACTGGGCTGCAGCAATACTTTTATTGGCTGCAGCTGCTGAGAGCGTGTTCCAGCTCTGTACCTTGCTCCCCATTGATACCTGCGCTGACCAATCGAGAGGACACCTGCAAGACACTATGCCCTTTTCCAGGGCCCTTTGGAGGGCTGCTTGGGGGATCAGCCTTCCTTCTCCTGCCCGCTTCACATGAAGAAGATTTAAGGGGAGATACTTGAGTTAAAAGCACGGACTTGTCCAAATTTTTGAAGGGGCACCCGTTCTGGGCATTTTGTATGGATACTTACCTTCCCTGATGGTCCTGAGGCAATTCCAGGATATTGGGATCCTAATGATTTTTGGTAATGGGGCACCCCCCCTCCTAATCACGATTTCCTAATTATAATCAGCACGTCGCAAATAAGTCCATAAGTACGTAGTGTGACCGCCAAATTATTCATCTTTTTCCTAAATATAACAATTATATTTTGTTATAATTACAAAAAAGATAAAAAAGATAATTTTATCATTTTCCTAATGATGATTACAAGTGTTACCAGGGTCTTAATTCACAAAGCTTTATATAACGTTCTAGGACGGTCCAGCGACGCCTTTAACCATTAAAAACCAGCATTTGCAGGAGCTGGATGGGGCTAGTCCATGTCAGGTTTGCATGCAACTGCTACGTTACGGTCTTGTGGACAGTAGCCTTGGCCAAGTTACCAATTCTACTCAATTTCCATTCTGCGACCCTTGTATGCAGTATAAAAGCAAAGTATAAGTTCAGTGATGTTCTTGTTTGAAAATTTGGTAAACTGCACGTCATGAAGACGCCTGATTGCGCTGCATGTATATGTTACGTAACATTTGCAGGCTTGTTCTGGTAATGTTCAGTTTTCAGGTGCAAGGTGGTTGCAAGTTGCGATCTTAAGCTACAAAATTCTTCTAGGGACAACCCCTTTGCGTACCGGATGACTTGGAGCAAGCTGAGAGCCCTAGCTTACAATTGATCCCGGACATCAAGCAGGAAGCAGTAAAGCGACACAGATGAAATTAGTAAATCAGCGTTTAGGTTGTGCAGGCGCTTTACCTGCAGTGAGAAGCGGTGTAAAGCAACGCCGCTTTTAGTAAGCATCCAACGAATGTAAATTATACCGGTGGAGTCATGTGTGATACAATGCGCCACCTGCAACTAATCAAAATTCTAGTAAAAGCACACATCCGTTCAGCCAACAACACAACCAGCCAAAAATTATTCAACACACTCGTGTCAGTGCTATAGAACTTCCTTTTTGTGTCCCTATGCCGATCTTCATACGTATGGAGCAAGTTCGGCAGGATTGGACGTTGGAAGTTTTAGCCAATCCGTGCATGCTACTTGTTAAGCACTGCAATGAGTGTGGTGTTCACAGGCATTTGTTTTTGGTTATTTTTAATCCAAAGATCCTCCAAAAATTGCGGTGGATGTGCCTGCGCAAATACCATTGCTCACAGGTGCACAGGCATCAGCAATCGTGATTAGTGTGCAGCAACAGCTGTCTGCACGGACAGATGCAGGAAGCGCTCGAAGGGAGCTGCTGTCATACAGCATACCTATCATGCTCAGTCATCACATCATCTTTGTGCTCAACATAAATCCTCTGGTAGGGTTCCCCCGCTTCACAACAAAATGAACTGGCTTTCTCCCGCAACCACACTTTTTATTTAAATTATTTTAGTCATTTGTTAATGTTCTGCATGCCCTCACGCGTCCGGCGCCATTGAGCTGTGGAGAAGTATGGGCGCAATAGAGCTGGCCCAAAAACCAGTTAGTCAACTGGAGCAAGCCGAAACAAGCTCGGGTGCAGAAGAGGAAGGCTCATGCAGCGTTTGCGTCGCGGTCAAGATTCGGCCATTGGTACCTGCGGAGTATGAGCAAGGCTGTAAAACAACGCTGGCTGTGGCGGGTGGTCAGCAGGTGGGTTACTGGGCATCCGGGAGGTGATGGCACCAGGTGAACTTCAAGTGCAGTGCTGTGCTTCATGTGCCTGAGAATCACAAACCAGGGATAGAGACTCCCTGGGATGGGACAGAATATGGTGTCTGTGTTCTGGAAATGCATGGCTAAGCGGGAAGGTTTCTGCAGACCTCCTCTGCCAGCCAGGTCAAACTGGGTCCTTGCAAGTGCGCACATATAGCTGACCCATGTGCACGCATTGGTGTCCATCCACTGCGCGCTAATTGGTGGGAGCAATCAAATCTCTATCAAAAGTGCACACAACATGAATGAAATTGAGGAATGCAATCACAAGGGAGCCTGGGGACAGGAGCTTGCTTCACACCAAAAGATGCATGTCAAAGGCATGTGCGCACGCACACACACACACACACACACACACACACACACACACACACACACACACACACACACA
>LFIK01005254.1_pt1 | contig 10416 bp, 5 predicted proteins | sample 643401 | NCBI WGS metagenome assembly LFIK01 (sample SAMN03777447, study PRJNA286221) | soda lake metagenome | biome: soda lake; feature: Kulunda steppe; material: water; isolation source: sample T5-Br brine of Lake Tanatar-5 | place: Russia: Kulunda steppe | collected 2010-07
AATCCGGACTTCGTATTCTTCGAAGAGCAGGTTGCGCCGTTCGGCTGGTGAGGCGTTCGGGAACAGTATTTTCAGTGCCTCGTCCATCGGCATGGCATCTTCACCTGCATTCGAGCTTTCTGCGCCGCGGATCTCGAGCACCGGGCTCAGATTGTTCATGAAGTCACGCGCTTCATCCGGCGCTTTGGCTTGAAAGGCGTGGCCGATTTCGTGAAGGAGTGTGAGCATGAATTTCGTTGCGCCATCGAAATCGCGCTCTGCAAAGCGCTGGAAGAAGTCCAGCATCGTGGTAAGGAAGATAGTGCCTGATTCGGTATCTCCCATGCCCAGTAACGGCCCCAGGTCTCCCGGGTAGGCGGGACGATGGTTCGGGGCATGAACAGAAATAGAGAGACCTTCCAGCGCGCCGGGAAGTCTTTCCACGAGGAGACGGAGATAGGGGATTGCCGCATTGATGATGGCGCACATTTCCGCTTCGGAATGCTGTGCGAGGTTGTACTGCTCCGCGAGCTCGCTCGTATCAGCAAGATACATCCCGAATTCCGCCAAGACGGTTCTGATATCCTCCCACGAATGCACCACATTTGCCGGTGGCAGGATATCTGCTGAGCGATCGATTTCAGGGATGGGATCACTCTCGGAAAGGCGCAAATCCTCTACGTCTTCCCCGCGGTTCATCTTCATTATCCGATAGATCAGGATGATCGGGTGGAGATCCGGGTTCAATGCGCTGAGCTGATAAAATTGCTCGAGCGTGAGTTTGCCGGCGGCGACCTGTTCCGTGAGAAACGTCTCTGCGTCAGGCCACAGAGGATTCAGTTCCGGCGAGAGTTCGGTCCCCGAAGCGACGGCTTCGAGCATTTCGATTGCTCGCGCGATCAGGGGGTCGTCCTTTTCACCTTCGGCAAGCGAAGCGGCGAGAGCGATCCGATAGATTTGCGGCAGATTCGCCAGCCGGTCGCCAAGGACGGCTACGAGAGCCGCAGCCATCTTGGGATGCAGGTTGCGCATTTCGTTGGCGATCGCTGTCGAGGGTGCGGAAAGGAGCCAAGCCGGAAGGCTGGCAATCTCCTCTGGAGCCATCAGGGCAGCGAGAGCATGCAGCATGATCTGCGCTGAAATTCCGTGCTTTTCAATGACTTCCTGGATCGGATCAGTCCCATCGGTGAAGCTCGAATGACCGAGGCTGCGCCTGATTGCTTCTCTCAACTCTTCCTCGATTCGATGGAAGTACCTTTCGAATCCAGCCTGCGACCCGCCATGCAGTGGGGGAGAGCCCGGGACTTCTGTTGCATGAGCTTCGTAGCGGTCGAGGAAGGCTTCGATGAGTGCGAGTGCCTTTTCATACTCGCCCTCGGCCTCGAACTCGGCGGCTTTCGCGAACACGGCTTCTGCGAGGGCCTCGATATGCTGCGGGTCTGAGAGGGGCCCGCCGATCAGGGAGTTGAGACTGCCGCCACTGATCTCGCGCTCCAGACCGGTGATGATATTCCGGCTTTCCTGGCGCAGGCGCCCCTGTTCGGCGATCCTGCGCTGCGCGGCTTCCATTTGTGCGACTTCGTCACCGAGGCGATCGATCTCACCCTGGATCTTCGCGATCCGCTCCTTCAGCGCATGGCGCTGTGCATTGAGGTCATCGATTTTTTCTTGCGCCTCGGGCGACAGCACGTTCGGGTCGGTGACCGGAACCTCGCTCTGCGGGAATTCCGGCTCGGTCCCATCGTCCGGCATTTGCGGTATATACACGTTTCTCGGGTCGCCGGATTCGTCGCCCGGAGGCGGCGGCGGATTGTTCGGCGGGGTGTCGCCCGGGCCAAACGTCAGAAGCCGATTGAAATCATCCGGGATCAGCGGGGTGGCAGGGCGCCCCGCTGACGCCTGCGTTATGATCTCGCCATCCGGTTTGATGATGGCGAGGAGTTCGGGGAATGGATCATCGGGATCGCGTGGATCGCGTCTATAGACGCCGAGGTCGCCATTGGGCAGTAAGCCGAAGGCGACGTTGCGCGGGTCGATCCCTTCCGCCTCCAGCCTGCGAACCAGGGCCTGCATCTGTGTCGTGTCTGCGGTATCGCGTGTATTGAGGACGAACAGAACCGGGGAGATTTTCGACAGGATACCGGAAGCCAATTGGCCGGCTGCGCCGGCGGCGGCGGGGAAGGCTCGGAACAGGATTTCCAGAACAGTTCTCTCGGGGCCCGGTACCGGCGGAGGAACGAACGCGAGGACATCGCTGCTCCCGGGCACGATGTCGCTGCGTCCGATCCCTTTCGTTAGCCCGAAGGGCTCGCCGTCGGGCGGGACGTTCGCCTGAGGTGGGGATAGAGGCTGGGAAAAAGGCTGGCCGATACTCACCATCGTCGCAACTCCGGGCAATGCTTGAATCAACGGGATGCATGAATTCGGGATGCATGAATTCAGAATTAAAAATGAGATTTCTATAATCGCATGCTTAAAAAATATCAAGTATAATACTTTATTATATAAATAGATATAATATATACTTCTTGTATTGCTGGTTCGTCGGTCGGTTGACGCCTTTGCGCTGGCATAGAGATAGCACCGGCTGCCGTGACGCAGAGCCATCAATCGCCGCTGTCCCGGCGTCGGGCCTGATCGATCAATACCGCTGCAATTGTCTTCTCGTATGGATCCCCTCCACGCCAAACCGCCAAACCGCCAAACCGCCAAACCGCCAAACCGCCAAGCACCTGCAAAACCGCCAAGCCGCTCTGGCGGCTCCGACGCTTGCCTGGTCGCGTGAAAAAGCGCACAGAGCGCCAGACAACATTCTGCGGATGGTCTTTCCATGATGAACGGTTTGCCGATTGCCGATCTCGCCATGCTCGCCGTGGCGCTTCTTGCCGCGGGGGCGCTGACGGGGGTGCTGGCCGGGCTCTTCGGTGTCGGTGGCGGGGCGGTGATCGTGCCGATCCTGTTCGAGGTGTTCGGCATTCTGGGCATCGATGACGAGGTGCGCATGCCGCTCGCGGTCGGCACCTCGCTCGCCATCATCATCCCGACCTCGATCCGCTCGTTTCGCGGGCATTATCTCAAGGGCGCGGTAGATATGAGCGTGCTGCGCGCCTGGGCGGTGCCGGTTGTGCTGGGCGTGGTCGCCGGCAGCGTGATCGCGCGTTATGCCGATCCCTGGGTGTTCATGCTGGTCTTCATCCTGGTGGCCGGGGTGAATGCGATCAAGCTGCTCTTCGGCAATGAAAAATGGCGCGTCGCCATGGATCTGCCCAAGGGGCTCGCTTTGCGCGCCTATGGCGGGCTGATCGGCCTGCTCTCGGCGCTGATGGGGATCGGCGGCGGGCAGATCTCGAATATCATCATGACGCTGCACAATCGCGGCATCCACCAGGCGGTGGCGACCTCCGCCGGGCTCGGCGTGCTGATCTCGGTGCCCGGGGCGCTCGGCTATATCTATGCCGGCTGGGGCCGCGAGGGCCTGCCGCCCGATGCGCTGGGCTTCGTCTCGCTGCTCGGGCTGGCCCTGGTCGTGCCGACGACGCTGCTCACCGCGCAGATCGGCGTGAACCTCGCCCATGCCTGGCCCAAGCGCAAGCTCGAGGTCGCCTTCGGCATCTTCCTTGCGATCGTCTGCGCCCGTTTCGTCTACGCCATTCTGAGCTGATGCGCGAATGAGGCACCGGCGCAGGGAGCCGCGCCGGTGCCTGGTGCGTCAGAAATTCACCGCATCGCCGCCCTTGAAGGCGAGCATTTCACGCGCTTCGTCGGGCGTGGCGATCTCGAGGCCGAGATTCTCGATGATGCCGCGCACCTGCCTGACCTGCTGGGCATTGCTCTCGGCGAGCTGACGCGGGCGGATCCAGAGGCTGTCTTCGAGCCCGACGCGCACATTCGCCCCCATCGCCGCCGCCATGGCCGCGATCGGCATCTGGTTGCGCCCGGCGCCCAGCACGGACCATTTGTAATCCTTGCCGAACAGCCGGTCGGCGGTGCGCTTCATATGGGCGACATCCTCGGGATGCGGGCCGATCCCGCCCAGGATCCCGAACACGCTCTGCACGAAGAGCGGCGGCTTGACGAGGCCGCGATCGAGGAAATGGGCCAGGGTGTAGAGATGGCCGATATCGTAGCATTCGAATTCGAACCGCGTGCCGTTGCCGTCACAGGTGGCGAGGATCGTCTCGATATCGGCGAAGGTGTTGCGGAAGATGCGGTCGCGCGAGCCTTCCAGATAGGGGCGCTCCCAGTCGTGCTTGAAATCCTTGAAGCGCTCGAGCATCGGGAAGAGCCCGAAATTCATCGTGCCCATATTCAGCGAGGCGACTTCCGGCGCGAGCGTCGCGGCGGGGCGCAGGCGCTCTTCCGCGAGCATGGTCGGCGAGCCGCCGGTGGTGAGGTTGATCACGCAATCGGAACGCTGCTTGATCACCTGCAGGAAGGGCAGGAACGCCTCCGGCGACTGGTCCGGCTGGCCGGTCTGCGGATTGCGCGCATGCAGATGCACGATCGCCGCCCCCGCTTCCGCCGCGCCGATCGCCGCTTCCGCGATCTCCTGCGGTGTCACCGGCAGATGCGGCGACATGGACGGGGTGTGAATCGCGCCGGTCACGGCGCAGGTGATGATGACTTTATCGGTTTTGGCCATGGTTTCCTCCGGTCTGGCCACGCATTATGCGACAGGGGAGGGCGCGCGCCTATTCGTCATCGCGCCGGGCGGATGCGCAGCGACGCGCACGTGCCCGTCCCATGCGCACCGGATGCGCCTCGGGTTAACCATCATCGGCAAAATCGTTGCGGGTGACGCTACGTAGGGTATGCAAAGCGGCGATTTTGATTACAATCTTAAGTTAATCAATCCGCCGGCTCACGCTTTGGCGGAAGGCCTGACGCATCGCTCGCTTCGCCCGCAAGTCCGGGCGCGAGAACGCAAGGAGTGCACCCGTGGCTGTCGTGCCGATCACGACCCGTCTCAATACCCCTGTCGACGATATCGGCGACAAGGCGTTGGAACGTGCGCGCCGCGATTTTCAGGAAACCGTGCGCACCACCAACATGAATGGCCTGCAGACCCGCACCCAGACGGATACGGGCGGGCAGAACGATCAGCGCCGTCGCGGTGCGCCGCTGCCGGGCGACGGCACCGGGGCGGCGATCGCCCCGGCCGATCCCCGCGATCGCGCGCGATCCGATGCGGCCCGGCGCGGGCGCGCCACCACGGCGCCTGCCACGCCGGCCCCGAGCAACGATGCTCCCGCCGGCGCGCCGCGTCCGCTCCCCGACCCGATCGGCCCGCCGATACCGCGGGAATTGCTACCGCAACTGCCGACCCCGCCCGCCGGCAGCTCCCTCGTCGCCGAAGGCCTGTCCGGGCGCAGCGATCTGGTTCACAAGCCGGTACGCACCAGCGATTCCGGTCAGCCGGTCGAGGCTCAAGGGGACGAGATGTCGGGCACCGGGGAGACGGCGCGCGCGCCGCAATACCGGCTCAACAGCGCAGCACCCCCGGAAATCGCGTCCCGGATCGCGGCCTTCATGCGCACCGGCCAGCTCGACCGCCGGCCCTTCGCCGTGACGCCCGTACCGGGACTGGTTCAGGACGATCCGAAGCCGGCTTCGCAGGCAAAGTCCGTATCCCATATGGAGCAGACATCCGCGCCCGCCCCGGCACCGCAGACAGCGCAGAGCGGGCCTGTCGATCTGCTGGCCGATTTCGACAGGAGCGCGCGCCCGCAAGTCATGCCGAGCTTGCCGATCCCGATGCAGGCGCAGACCATCGCCATGATGCCCGCCGGCCAGTTCGCGCCCGTGCGGACCGCCGATCACCGCATGCCGGTCGCGGGCGTCTCGCGGCGGGTGAGCGAGGAGGACGAGGCGCAGATCCGCGAACGGGATGCGGGGCGGGCGCAGAGAAGCCGTCTGGAGAGCACGAATCCCTTCTTCGCCGACACGCCGCCTGGAATCGCCCATCCCTTCGGTGGTGATGCCCCGGCGAATGCCGGGCCGGTGAACCCGTTATTCGGGCGCTGAGCCCTGTGCCGCTGCGGGGCAATTGTTCCCCGGCTATCCGTAAGCGCCCTGTTTTCAAATGTGTCGCCAGAGGCTATGCGTAGCCCGCGCGGGCTTGAGCATCCGCGCGATCAGGCAACAGGGGTCCGTGATGACGAAATGGGTTTATTCCTTCGGCGACGGCAAGGCCGAAGGTGCATCCGACATGCGCAACCTGCTCGGCGGCAAGGGGGCCAATCTGGCCGAAATGGCCAATCTCGGCCTGCCCGTCCCGCCCGGTTTCACGATCACGACGGAAGTCTGCACGCATTATTATAAAAACGGCGAAAGCTATCCCGACGGCCTCACCGAGGCGGTGAAGGCGGCGCTTGCCGAGATCGGACGCATCACCGGGCGCGGCTTCGGCGACGGCAAGGCGCCGCTGCTCGTCTCCGTGCGCTCCGGTGCGCGTGCCTCGATGCCGGGCATGATGGATACCGTGCTCAATCTCGGCCTCAATGACGAGACCGTGCTTGCGCTCGCCGCCGACGCGCAGGACGAGCGCTTCGCCTGGGATTCCTATCGCCGCTTCATCACCATGTATTCCTCCGTCGTGCTCGGCGTCGAGCATCACCTGTTCGAGGAGGCGCTGGAGGATTACAAGGAGCGCAAGGATTACCATCTCGATACCGAGCTCACCGCGCAGGACTGGCAGGCGCTGATCGAGACCTTCAAGCGCATCGTCACCAAGGAGCGCGGTGCGCCCTTCCCGCAGGATCCGCAGGAACAGCTCTGGGGCGCCATCGGCGCCGTGTTCGGCTCGTGGATGACGCCGCGCGCGATCAAGTATCGCGAATTGAACGCGATTCCCGCCGAATGGGGTACGGCAGTCAATGTCCAGGCCATGGTGTTTGGCAATATGGGCGAGACCTCGGCCACCGGCGTCGCCTTCACCCGCAACCCCTCCACCGGCGAGAAGGCGCTCTATGGCGAGTTCCTGATCAATGCCCAGGGCGAGGATGTGGTGGCGGGCATCCGCACGCCGCAGGACATCACCGAGGCCGCGCGCGCAGCCTCGGGCTCCGACAAGCCCTCCATGGAAAAGGCGATGCCCGAGGCCTTCGCCGAGCTCGTGCGCATCTACGGCGCTCTGGAGAGCCATTACCGCGACATGCAGGATCTCGAATTCACCGTCGAGAAGGGCAAGCTGTGGATGCTCCAGACCCGCAACGGCAAGCGCACCGCCCGCGCCGCCCTCAAGATCGCCTGCGACCTCGTCGATGAGGGCGTGATCGGCGAGGAGGAAGCCATCACCCGGGTCGAGCCGCAGGCGCTCGACCAGCTTTTGCATCCGATGATCGACCCCAAGGCCGAACGCGACATCATCGCCACCGGCCTGCCGGCCTCGCCTGGTGCCGCGAGCGGGGCGATCGTGTTCTCCTCGGATGCCGCCGAGGCCGCGAAGAAGGCCGGGCGCAAGGTCATCCTCGTGCGCGTGGAAACCTCGCCGGAGGATATTCACGGCATGCATGCGGCGGAAGGCATCCTCACCACGCGCGGCGGCATGACCTCGCATGCGGCCGTGGTCGCGCGCGGCATGGGCAAGCCCTGCGTCTCGGGCGCCGGCTCGATCCGCGTCGATTACAAGGCCGCGACCATGACGGTGATGGGACGCGTGTTCAACGAGGGCGAGATCATCACCCTCGATGGCGGCAACGGCCAGGTGCTCGCAGGCGAGATCGCCATGTTGCAGCCGGAGCTATCGGGCGATTTCGGCAAGCTGATGGGCTGGGCCGACAAGCTGCGCCGGCTCAAGGTCCGCGCCAATGCCGAGACCGCGCGCGATGCACAGATGGCCCGCAATTTCGGGGCGGAGGGGATCGGCCTGTGCCGCACCGAGCACATGTTCTTCGATGCCGAGCGCATCATCGCCATGCGCGAGATGATTCTCTCCGACGATGCCCATGGCCGGCGTGCGGCTCTCGACAAGCTCCTGCCCATGCAGCGCGACGATTTCACCCGGCTGTTTGCCATCATGAGCGGCCTGCCGGTGACGATCCGCCTGCTTGACCCGCCGCTGCATGAATTCCTGCCGCATGGCGATGCCGAGATCAACGATGTCGCCCGCTCCCTCGATGTGTCGCCGGAGAAGATCCGGCGCCGCGCGGCGGAGCTGCATGAAGTCAATCCGATGCTCGGTTTCCGGGGCGTGCGTCTGGCCGTGGCCTATCCCGAGATCGCCGAGATGCAGGCCCGCGCCATTTTCGAGGCGGCCATCGCTGCCGGCAAGGAAACGGGTGCGAAGGTCTCACCGGAGGTGATGGTCCCGCTGGTGATGTCCCAGCCCGAGCTCGATACGGTCAAGGCGCGTATAGAGGCCGTCGCCGAAGCCGTCATGCGCGAGAGCGGTGAGAGCATCGATTACCAGATCGGCACCATGATCGAATTGCCCCGCGCGGCCTTGCGCGCCGGCGAGATTGCCGCCTCGGCGGAGTTCTTCTCCTTCGGCACCAATGATCTCACCCAGACGACGCTCGGGATCTCGCGCGACGATGCCGCCTCCTTCCTCGGCGCCTATGTGCAGCAGGGGCTTCTGGAGCACGATCCGTTCGTCACCATCGACCAGGAGGGTGTGGGCGAGCTCGTGGCGCTCGCCGCCGAGCGCGGACGCGAGACGCGGCCCGACATCAAGCTCGGCATCTGCGGCGAGCATGGCGGCGACCCGGCCTCGATCGCCTTTTGCGAGAAGCAGCGGCTCGACTACGTCTCGTGCTCGCCCTACCGGGTGCCGATCGCGCGCCTCGCCGCAGCCCAGGCGGCTCTGGCGAAAGAGGCGCGCTCGCTGGCGTGAGGGTCCCGCCCGGGGCCCTCAGAGCATGCTCGGCAGGACGCGGTCGGGCGGGCGGTGGCCGTCATGGAAGGTGCGGATGTTGACGATCACCTTCTCGCCCATGTCGATGCGCCCCTCGACCGTGGCCGAGCCCATATGCGGCAGCAGCACCACCTTGCCCGCACGCGCGAGCTTGACGAGGCGCGGATTGACGGCGGGTTCGTGCTCGAACACGTCGAGGCCCGCCCCGGCCAGCGCGCCCTGCTCGATCTGACGCACCATGGCGTTCTCGTCGATGATCTCGCCGCGTGCGGTGTTCACGATGATCGCCTCCGGCTTCATCAGCTTGAGATGGCGGGCCGAGAGCAGGTGATAGGTGGCCGGCGTGTGCGGGCAGTTGACCGAGACGATATCCATGCGCGCGAGCATCTGGTCGAGCGAATCCCAATAGGTGGTATCGAGCTCTTCCTCCAGCGCCGGGGCAACACGGCGGCGGTTGTGATAATGAATCGACAGGCCGAAAGCCTTTGCCCGGCGCGCCACGGCCGTCCCGATCCGCCCCATGCCGACAATCCCCAGGCGCTTTCCCGTGATCCGGTGGCCGAGCATCCATGTCGGCGACCAGCCGGCCCATTCGACATCATCGGGAATGATGCGCGCGCCCTCGGCGATGCGCCGGGCCACGGCGAGAATCAGCGCCATGGTCATGTCGGCGGTATCCTCGGTGAGGACGCCGGGCGTATTGGTGACGGTGATACCGCGCGCCAGGGCCGCCTCGACATCGATGTGATCGACGCCCGTGCCGAAATTCGCGATCAGCTTCAGATCGGGTCCGGCCTTCTCGATCAGGGCGGCGTCGATCGTATCGGTCAGGGTCGGCACCAGCACGTTCGCCTGACCCACGGCTTCGGTGAGCGCCTCGCGGCTCATCGGCGTGTCGTCGATATTGAGGCGGGTGTCGAAGAGTTCGCGCATGCGCGTTTCGATCACGCCCGGCAGGCGGCGCGTGACGACGACATGCGGTTTCTTTCTGTGGGGCATGTTTCCCTCGTCCTCACCGTGGCGCCGCGATCGCGCGGCGGATATTCATCAGCTGTTAACCAGGATTCACGACTATCTGATCAACAGGCCACGCGAGCATGCCGTTCATGCCTGTTGCTCATGCCTGTTGCTCTTTCGCTTCTCTAGCAGAGCTATGGCCAAACACAAATCCGCGACAGCCGCCGCAGGATCAACGGGTTCGGACACAAAGCGTCATGAAGAGCATCGTTCTCGGTCTCGCTTTTCTCACATCCGCAGGATCACGATCCAGACCCGATTCGCAATGTCGCATAGCCAAGCTGCTGATCGCGGGCGTGACCGCCGTCGGGCTCGTTGCCGCGAGCCTGTTCACGGCACCCGCCGCACTCGCCCAGACCAGCATCGGGCCGGAAACGCGATTGCCTCTGCCGCGTTACGTCAGCCTCAAGACCGACCGGGTCAACATGCGCGAAGGCCCCTCGACGGATCACGGCACGCGCTGGGTCTATCAGCGCGCCGGCCTGCCGGTGGAGATCATCGCGGAATTCGACAACTGGCGTCGCATTCGCGATCCGGAAGGCGAAGACGGCTGGGTCTGGCATTCG
>LFIK01005256.1_pt1 | contig 10415 bp, 8 predicted proteins | sample 643401 | NCBI WGS metagenome assembly LFIK01 (sample SAMN03777447, study PRJNA286221) | soda lake metagenome | biome: soda lake; feature: Kulunda steppe; material: water; isolation source: sample T5-Br brine of Lake Tanatar-5 | place: Russia: Kulunda steppe | collected 2010-07
CAATTGCTCGCTGCCCTGGCGGGTGCCTCTTGCCCTCCCCACGGTAATCCCCCCTGCCTTCCCAAGCCTAGCCAGAATTCATGTGGGCCCTATTAAGCGTGCGGCTTGTTAGTTACCGCTGCACGCCTGCCCCTGGTCTCAAGCACCCAGTGCTTTTGGTTAAAGCGGCCGTGGAAGGGCTGCCACAGGCTGCCACAGGCTGCCACATGCACAGGCTGCCACATGCACAGGCTGCCACATGCACATGCACAGCACGAGGCTGCCACATGCACAGCAGCCCTCGTGCCTCAAGCATTCAGCACCCAAGTGCTGCTTGAGGTCATTGCACCCTTGCTGCATGCACACACACACACGCACCATTGCGCGCCACACCCATGTCTTTTCGTATGCATGCCGGCACCCGCAAAACACAATGGAGCTGTGCAAAGCCGCAACTGAGAGCATGTGTGAGCCACTGCACAGAGCACGTGTGAGCCGCCGCACAGAGCATGCGCATGTGTGTCCCATGGGCCCCCAGGCACATGCGCACGTGCGCGCACGCACATGCTTGTGACACGTGCATACACGTGCTTGTGATACGTGAGTACCCATGCTTGTAACACGTGCATCACATGCTTGTGACACGTGCATACACATGCGCTCAGCAACGTGCGCACAGTGCTTGGGCTCACACACAAACAGTTCGTAGACGCGCACAAAAAACACAGACGCGGCGAGCTCATGTGTGTGCGAGTGAATGTGGAGCGCGTATGCACATCCTGTAGGCCCCCAAGCGCGCCGGGCCCAAGTCTCGGGCAAATTGGCAGCCCAAGTTGACTCAAGCTGACCTTCTGGCGGAGGCTGCGCGCACGGAGGTGGAGAACATGCAGAGCCTGAAGCTGCTCATGGCGATGGAGGTGGGGTGGGGGTGAGGGATAGATGTGTGTATGTGTGTGAGTGTGGCTGGAGTTCTGTAGCAGTGGAGACCATGCAGAGCCTGAGGCTGCTCATGGCGATGGAGGTGGGGCGGGAGTGAGTCATTTGGGCGTGGGGTAGGTGGATTTGGTGGAGGTGCATGGCCATGGTAGAGGCGCGGAAGAGGGATGTGGCGGCAGGGGCGTGTGATGAAGCGTGTGGAGCCATGGAGGCGAAGCAGGGGCGTGCAGGAGAGGCAAGGGAAGGAGCAATGGGGCGGTGGAGGCGTGGCCATTTGAAGTGGAGGCAGAGGCATGAAGTGCTAGATAAAGTGAATTTTGTCTTCAAGCACCTTCGAAGCATACGTATCCTATTGAGATGGACGCAATTGTACCTACTAAGTACTATTTTGCATAGCAGCGGTGTGTGCGTGCGCACGTGTGCTCCAGTGTGTATGCGCCTGTGCATGTGGGGTGTGCTGTGTGTCTCCTTGATCGTGTTTGCACACGCGCGCGCGCGTCCTTGCAGGAGGCCACCAAGCGCAAGGCCGCAGTTGTGAAGAGCCACTACCTGGGGGCCACCGTGCGGCTGGCGTCCAAGCGGCGGCTCCTCCAGCCGCCGGAGCAGGCGGCAGTCGCCGCGGCGCCGCCACCCCTGGGGCCGGCACACACCCCGGCGCCGCAGCAAGGCCAAGCCACCCCGCCGCAGCCAGGCCAGGCGCCCACTAGCTCGCTAGAAGGGGTGCAGGGGGCGCCGGCGGCAGCCACTCCTGCCGGGGCGCCTGAGCACGCGGAAGGTCCCCCGGGGGGAGGGGCAGAGGGAGGGCCTGGGCAGCCGACGAGCAGGGCAGGTGCAGAGGGTGCGGCGGCAAGAAAAAGCGGGGAGGGCACAGAGGGTGCAGCAGCAGCTGGAGGGGATGTGACAGCAGGCAGGGAGGTCAGGGCAGCAGGGGAAGCTGCAGGGGAGGGGGGCGGGGCGGCCGCGAGCGCAGGCGCTGCTGGCGAGCAGGACGCCTCTGCGGGGCCATCAGGGGGGGCTGGCGCGGCAGCGGGTGTGGGCGCAGTGGTGGAAGTCAACCCGGACGGTGCTGGTGATGGTGGTGGCAGTGGCGGTGGAGGAGGCGGCGGAAGTGATGTGGCAGGAGCTGAGCAGGCAGCACCGGCCGGGGGTGCGGCCGAGATGGATATTGATGGCAGGGCAGGCACGAGCGGGAGGGCAAGGGACAAGGGCGCTGAAGGTGAGGCGAGGGCGTTGTGGGCTCAGGGCCCAGGATGCGGGGGTGTGGTGGGGTGTGGGGTCTTGTGCTGCCATGCGTGTGCCAAGGGGCGTGCAGCGGGCTAGCAGGGGGTGCAAAGGGGCAGACCTGGTCACTACTGATAACTCATCCACTGATTTGTATCAAATCTATGGTACAAGTATATCACATATGTATATGTATATGTCCAGGTATATGGTATATGTCTGTACAGATCAATCTATCAAAATATATATGTATATACAGACCTATTAAACGAAATATGTATACGTATATGTATGGATATAGTACCAATACCTTGTTGGTCAGTTGGAGAAGTGGTGCTTGATGCGCACGTGCAGAATGGCCAGGTGCAAGTTCTCAGGGCTTTTGCTCTGCGAGCAGCTATGGATGTGCGCTGCCTGTTGCGCAGCGTGCGCAGGCTGCCTCATATAGGGCTGTGCAGGCCAGCCTGCTGTGTCATGGGCTGTGCATGCCAGCCTGCTGTCATGGGCGTCCCCGCCTTTGCTTGGCAGTGATGCAAGCAAAGGGGTAGGTGGAGAGGTTTGCGCATCTTGGCAGGTGACTATCCACACGGCCTCTTAGTTTATAAGTTTACAAGCTGGGTCTAAGCTCAGCCTGGTCATTAAGCTGATTGGTTTGTGTCTGGTCATCGCCAGCCAGAAATAAGTCTAGGATGCCTTCAATGAGCAAGCAGTCTTTTTTGCACTGAGGAATCAAAGGCAGACAGAGCCTCTAAAGAACCCCGTCCATCCCGCCTTAGGGCCTGCTTACTGTGCGCTCAACCCCCACTACCCGACCCTGTGCATGCACCCAAGAAGCAGTCAACGCACTGAGTGCATGCTCTCATGTTCCACTCAAAACACTCAAAGAGCTGTCAGTGAAGGCAGAGAGCCACGCCAACTTAAGCTGTGTGACGTGCCATCCACGTGTGGCGTCAGTGTTCCAGGGCACCCCTGCTTTTCAAATAAGATGGACAGCTCTGTGCCGTCCACGTGTGGCGTCAGTGTTCCATGGCGCCCCCGCTATTCAAATAAGATGGACAGCTCCGTGCCGTCCATGTGTGGCGTCAGTGTTCCATGCCCTCACAGTGCGTCGGGGCAGCTTTGTGCCATCCACCTGCTGTGTTCCACTTCACTATCGAAAACAATGGACAATCCTGTGCATGCCCATGTTCTGCGGGCAGCTGGTGGGACGGATGAGGGACTTTGTGCCATCCATCTGCTGTGTCAGTGTTCCATAACTTCTTCAAATGGAAAAAACAGCTGCGTGCCATCCATGTTTTGTGGGGCAGCAGGTGGGACAGACGAGGGTGCTGCAGCTGCGACTGCGGCAAAGGCTGCCAGAGATCCAGAGAGTGACGGCAAGCGCTACGAGAGCACGGTGTGTGTATGTGTGTTTGATTGAGCGTGATGGGGGAGTTTGTTGGGAGTCCCAACTAACCTTTCTCGTGAGAAACTTGGGGCTGGATGTTTCTTGATCACGTGTGTGTGTGTGTGTGTGCACATGCGTGTGCATGCGTGTGTGTTTGTGTGTGGGGTTTGCTGGCGGGCTCTTGCTACCAGAAGATTTGTCTTACTTGTATTCAATAGGGGCTGGCCGCCATTTTTGACAATGGCCTCTAGACTAAATTAGGTGAGGTTGCATAGCTTTCTGCTGAACGAGGGCAGCTGAGCTGAAACCAATCAGATCTGTTCAATTTTGACAAGGGCCCCTATTGGCCCGGCTCCGTCCATACTGAGGTGGAATGCCTGCGCTCAAAATGCTGCCTGTGGGGTGGCCAGTCGGCCCGGATACATCCAGTTCGCGCGATGCTCTGAGTATGTTCTATGAGTGTTGATTCTATGTTCTATGAGTATAAATGATCAGCCCGTGCCGTGAAGGTCCTTTGAGTTGGCTTTGTGGTGGTGGCCTAACTCAGTAGCCTGTGGGTTGGCCTGTGGGGTGGCCTAACTCAGGAGCCTGTGGGGTGGCCTGATTCAATAGCCTTTGGGGTGGCCTAACTCAGTAGCCTGTGGGTTGGCCTGTGGGGTGGTCTAACTCAGGAGCCTGTGGGGTGGCCTAATTCAATAGCCTGTGGAATGGCCTAACTCAGTAGCCTGTGGGGTGGCCTGTTGACCAGGCTCCATCCAGCGCACAGTAGCCTGTGAGGTGGCCTAACTCAGTTGCCTGTGGGGTGGCTTATTGACCAGGCTCCACCCAGCAGCTTAGTAGCCTGTGGGGTGGCCTAACTCAGTAGCCTGTGGGGTGGTCTATTGACCAAACTCCACCTAGCGCACAGGGTGTTTGAGGAGCAGGCAATGAGGATCTTTGATGCCTACTGCTTGGCGGTGTTGCTCGCATCTTCACGCTCTTCCTCAGCTCTTGAGAGCCCTTCTATGACAGACGGCAAAATCCTGCCTGGACCATTCGGTGCTGTGTAGCTGCTCCAGTGCTGTGTAGTGGGCCTTGGCGTGCAAGTCTTACGACACAGGCACTGTGCGGCATAAGCCAGAGGCATGCCACGCAGGCGCTGTGTGGGCGGATTCAGAGGCTTGCTGCTCCCTGGCAGCGCTGCTGCCGTGCATTGTCTCTGCAGAGCAGTACACACCCTGACACCCTGACCCTGAACCTGCACACCCTGCCTCACCCTGACACCCTGCCCCCACCTTTGCAGAGCAGCATACACCCCGACGCTCTGCACACCGGTGCCAGGCTGCCGCCAGCCGCCCCCCGCCCTGCAGGTGTACTACGAATGCGTCAATGTGGCCTATCCCCCAATGTGCCCTGCAGGTGTACTACGAATTTATTAACATGACCTATCCCCCGATGTGGCTGCGCCGCTTCCGCGCCCAGCCTCCACCCCCCCGGCAGAAGTGTGTGATCACAGGCCTGCCTGCGCGGTACAGAGACCCTGACACTGGTACGTGGGGTCACACTGCCCAAATAAGTGCTCCCTGCCTCCGGTGCGCGGTCTTATTGCCATGAACCTGCCCTGGAGACGTTGTCTTAACGACTGTTCGTGCTCTTTAGGCTGGGCTGCTGCGACTGGCAGCCATGGGGTGCCTTCCATAGCTGCTTTGGGTGCCTTCGATTTCGATGGCAGCTCCAGGGTGACGTTCACGCAGCGCTGTGCCGCCACGCATCGTGCCATCGCGTGTTGCAACATTGCGCGCATGGGTCTGCGCATGCGCTGGAGCGGCTGGGGGCTGCCCTGTCTCCCTGATGGTTGAGAGGTTGGAGGGGGAGGAGGAGGGGTGGAGGGGGAGCTGCCCTGTCTCCCTGGAGGGGAGGTGGTGCTGCCCTGGTGGTGGAGCTTCTCTGTCTCCTTGAAGGCCAGAAGGGTGGAGGTGGAGGAGTAGCGGGGGGCAGGAGGCTCTTTGTAGCATGCAGCCGGTGTACATCCTTGTAGCATGTAGCCGGTGTACATCCTTGTAGCATGTAGCCGGTGTACATCCTTGTAGCATGTAGCCGGTGTACATCCTTGTAGCATGTAGCCGGTGAAGTCATAGGGCTGGGGCCTATGTGGCTTTGGTACCGAGCACGCCGCATACAAGATCGGAGCAGCCTCTGTGCCTGGTATTAAGCACGCGGAATGCGGCTAGGGAGCCACCTACGCCTGGTATGAAGCATGCCACACATGGCTCTGGAGCCGCCTTTGCGCCTGGTATCAAGCACGTTGCGTGCGGCTAAGGCACCGCCTTTTCGCCTGGTATCAAGCACGTTGCGTGTGGTTCAGGCGCCGCCTTTTCGCCTGGTTAGGAGAGATACTTTTGCACCACTTGTGCATTCCTTGACACGTACGAGCGCCATGCATACGTGCTTGCAAGTTGCAGGCAGCAAACTGGGGTGTGCAGCGTGCACCCAGTCTCTGACATGGATATGCACTTGGGCATGAGCATGAGTGTAATCCTGGACCCAGATGTGCCTTAGCATAGGTGTACAAAAGCGTAGAAATGCATAAGCTTGAGTCCAGATGTGCATGTAGCAGCTAGGCCCAACGCTGCATGCAAGCGCATGATTTATCACGCACACAGCCCCTTGCCCACGCCCAAGTGGTGCAGACAAGGTACCTCCAACATGGCATTAGCACAAAACACAAGCTGGATGCAAAGCTGTGCATGCAACAGAGCGTATTTTGCGTCTGCAGCGCATGTCTGCTGCAATGTGCAGGCTTTCCGTCTACCTATTGCTCATTTTGTAAGGTCCACAGGCCCTTGTGGGCTTGCAGCTGTGTGTGGGTTAGTTACTGTGTAACCGCGCGTGTGTGCAATGCAGGCCGAGCATTTGCAAATGCGGCTGCTTTCCGGCGGCTGCACCCAGAATGGAAGGTGGAACCCTCGCAAGCGCTACCTTTGGATCAAGTCAAGTAGGTGGAGCTCTGCAGGGCGTGCACAGGTTTAATTTGTGGACCTACATGATGTGGTCTTGATTCATTCCTAACATTGCATAAATAATTGGTGTCTGGGAATGATGTGTCTGTATGGTGCGACTGTCGATGAGGCTTTGCCAAGCCTTGCCCCTCTGTAGCTCTCTGTGCTCGCAAGTACACTTTTTAACCAGTATCATGCCGAAGAAGTTGGAGGACAGAAAAACAAGACTGAACCCAACATGCGAGAGAGAGAGAGAGAGAGAGAGAGAGAAGAGAATGAAAATGTTTTGGAAGCGCTCTAGCCTGGGGAATGCAGAGCACACCTCCGCTTTGCCGATTTCAAGTCGTCCTTATTCTAAATGTTCTTTCTTATCACATCTAAGGCTGAAATGTGCTCAATGAGGTGCCTGGGTGTGCGCCAACATGCTGACACAGGGAGAACAGCCCCCATCTATTTATCAGGCAACCACACTTGCTTCAGCGCGCATCACGCAGACTCGTGTCTCAGTGCAAAGGCTCTTTCAAGGTATCTGCAGCTGTAGTGCGTCCCGGCACGTGCTGGGCAGTGTGCACAAAGAGGTGCACGCAAGTGTTGACCCATAATAGCGTGTGCATGGACAGACCAAGCCTCAGCCAAAGCTTGTAACACGTGTACCAGCCTGTCAGGCTTGCCCTGCGCTTCTTGTCAGGAACAGCTGTTCGTTTTGTGCACTGGCTCTGTTTGTCGTGAACTTCCATCTGCGTGCAGGCCAACCAGCAGCAGCTCTGTGCAGGGTGAGCCACATGCCCCCCCGGAGCTGTCCTTCAGTGCGGGCGGCGGCCCTGACTTGGTGGGAAGCACCATGGTCGGCGGCGGCCCTGACTTGGTGGGAAGCACCATGGTTGGCGGCGGCAGCAGGGCGGTGAGTGGGCAGCGCAGCTGCCTTACCAGGCGCACACTGCCTGCCTGCTTTTTCCCGTGTCTTGCCCTAATGGTTTTGTTCTGTCAGTTGGTCTATTCGTGATGCCTGTTCTGTCCCTGTTCTTTCAGTTGGTACATTGGTCATGCTTGTTGGTGTCTGCCTGTTCTGTCAGTTGGTCCATTTCTGATGCCTGTCGGCGTCTGCCTGTTCTGTCTGTTGGTCCATTTCTGATGCCTGTTCTGTCCCTGTTCTGTCAGTTGGTCCATTCGTGATGCCTGTTGGTGTCTGCCTGTTCTGTCAGTTGGTCCATTCGTGATGCCTGTCGGTGTCTGCCAGCACAGTTTTCGTTTTAACTGGAAGCCCCGGTGTCTGCCTTGAGGTACCCTTGCTACCAGGGTAGATCACAGGTATGAGTGAGTGCTGTGTGTGTTTCTGACACTTCATCCTCCATGCACGTTTGTGTGGCCACATGGCCATGTGGCGCCTGGAGCACAGAGGTGCCCACAAGCACACAAGAGCACAGGTCTTGTAGGAGGGTGTGTTTAGGTGAGGCCTCATCATGGCAATGAGTGCAAGTCACAGCCACACACAGCCGCACACAAATACACATGCAAGGAACAGGCGTTGAGGCCGTATGCCGGGGCCGAACCTAGCTGAGTTTTCAAGCAGGTGCAGGCAAGTGGGTGAAAGACGCGTCGCTGACCACTGCTTGTCAGATTGACTTGGTGACTCACGGCACTGCGGCACAGGGAGGCGCATGCGTGCTGCAGGGCTGCCGGGCGTTCTTGGACGCGGCCGCCCACACGGCCACGCGACTGCTGCCGCCAGAGCCGGACATGCTGCCGGAGCCGTCCACGCACTTTCCCCTGGTGCCACCCATGACGGTGCCAACAGACATGGTTGCGCTGGTCACGGAGCTCCATGGGCCAGCCTGAGTCGTGCAGTGAGCATGGGGGGCAGCAGTGGCAGTAGCAGCTGCACGGGCCGGCTGCAGATTTGTGCAGGCCGGCCGTGCAGTGGTTGGCAGCTGCGCTAATGCTGACCAGCTGTTGCTGTGGGACCATGCACACTCAGAACGATCTGCTTGCATGTGGAGCCCCCTCTTCGGTGCCGGCTGTTTTGTGTGAGACAAGACGCACTGTGGAGTGTCATGTGACCTTTGTAAACTGTTCCCGCCGCCACCATTGTAATGCTCATCCTGCCTAATCTCTGTACCCAACAATGTCAGACAAATTTCATTACAAAGTTGACCAAGGTCATCATGGTAGATGAAGTCAAGTTTGGTCAGACTCGCTCTTGAGAAAACTCATGCCACCTTCCATCATCAAGGCCTGGAGTGGGGCACTGATAGTGACCCTCCTGATCCTCATTTACTTTTTTCTTTCTGTTTCACTGGTTCTCCGGACCTAGACGGCCCCTCAATCTTGATTGATGTAGGGAGTGTTCTCAGTACCTTGCCAAACCAGATTAGAGCAGTGCCAGATTTATGCTGAATTGAAAAATGAAAGAGAAACTAAGCAAGCAGCAAGAAAGCTCCTCACATCAATTAAGGAAAAGGGGCCACTTGGGAGGAAAAGCCCCTGGTCTTTCAGAAAAAGGGCGGTCAGTAAGGATGAGGAGGGTTGTGAGCAGACAAGCTAGTAGACCTCTCCTGATTAGTTTGACCCTAACCCTAACCCTAACCGTAAACCCTGCCCTTGAGGGCTCCTTGGCACAGGGAGGACCAAGCCAGCACTAGTGCTGATCTTCCCATGAGGGATCCTTGGCAATGCATGCCCTTCAACCCTGTGCCAGGGTGAGAGGCTCCAGGTACTTGGTGCACAGGGACGGGTACTTGTTGGTGTTGTTGGGCTACAGTAGGTGCAAAAAATCTAAGCCTGTCTTTGAGTGTGTGCATACTATGTAGGATATTGGCTTGGGCTAGGTATGGGCCTCCTGATGGTGTGGGCAGCCCAGAGGGGTGGCAGAAGACTTCCATCCACCCACACCCTGTGGTCATGCACTCCTGTCACAACACAGTCTGCTTATGTGTGGCCCACTTGTCTTGGCCAAGACCCATGGGGCACTGATCAGGAGAACAATTGCCATGTCTATAAGAAGAGCCCAATAGCAAAGAGGCTCAACTTCTCTTGAGTGTGTGTTTGTCTCTCTTGTGTGCCTACAGCCTGTGTGCACTTGCACCAGACACAGGTTCTATTGTCTCACAAACTGAGTATGTTATTTCTGTTGCACAACTTTATCTTATTTCTTGTCTTTGTGTTTCCCTTAATCATCAGCAGCCAAGTATGTAAAACCATGCCATCTTCACCTGTGGGTCCCCCTGTAACGATTCAGGCGTTGCAACTTGCAGGCAATTGCCTATCCAACCACTTAGGTGGTTGGGCTGAGAGAGGGAATTCCCTTGGGCAGCGTGCGGGCGAGGGAGTTCTTTATTGTATTATAAAAGAGGCAGACCCTAGCGGAGACGCTGACAGGCTTTGGCGCGAGAGGAGCCAGGTCCCTCAGCACATTCTTGTCCCACGGGTCGCACCACACCTGAGTCGCTAGAGGTATGTCACGCTATGCCATCCTTTACGCGACTTAGGGTGTTACATCGGTATCGTGGAGCTAGGCCGTGAACGGCTTGGTTTCCATACACACGCTTCCACACGAGTGCGGGTCCGTCCCGTACAGCTTGAGGCAGCAGAGCGGGTCCCGCCCCTCTTGCTTCTTGTGCTGGGCTCGCCCACACAAGCCTCTTAGCTTTGTCCCACGCGAATAGTCCCACGCGAAAAAGCCTACTCGACTCTGTCGGTAGTGCTGGCAACAATCGTGGCCACACGCCACTCACGACCTGACACGCACATGTGCTTGCTGCTACTTGCTCTGCCGCAACCTCTGCATATGTGCACACCTGTACATGCAGGAGGCAGTGCTCACAGGACCACAGACAAGCGGGACTCGCACACGCACACGCAAGGTGGGTTCATGTTAAAGACACACACACACACACACACACACACACACACACACA
>LFIK01005214.1_pt1 | contig 10414 bp, 8 predicted proteins | sample 643401 | NCBI WGS metagenome assembly LFIK01 (sample SAMN03777447, study PRJNA286221) | soda lake metagenome | biome: soda lake; feature: Kulunda steppe; material: water; isolation source: sample T5-Br brine of Lake Tanatar-5 | place: Russia: Kulunda steppe | collected 2010-07
ACCGTTCCACGTGGATCGGATTCGGATTGCATGGGAACGAAGGAGGTGGTCTAGCTGCTCCCACGCGTAGGATACGTCGAATAGAGACACGAAGAGGCCAGGACAGGCAAACCGACGGGCGAGCTGGATGTGCTCCGAGACGATGTCACACGCTCCGCCACCTTTCTCGACGCAAAGGCGTGCGCCGTCGCTGCTTCCGATATCCAGGGATGTTGCGGGACGCGAAGGAGAAGAAGTAGAGAGAAGGACGGCCGCTTCCTTGGCATGGCTCCCTTTGCGTGTGGTGAGCTTGCTATGGACCCTCTTCTACCGAGCACACACGACGTGCGTGGAGTTCTTACTGGACGCGACGCTGGGAACGCTCGAAGAGAGTGCCAAGACCGTCAACTACGAGCTCTTTGCTTCCGTGGCCAGGTTTGCGAATGCATGGAGCGCCCTCATCATCACCCTTCTCTTCTCTCCAGGATACTACAAAGAGTTGAGGGAACGCTTTCGAACGTATGCTGGAAACGACACGCCACCGAAACCGTCCTCTCTGAACGCTCTCGTGGCTCTTGGAGAAGCACTCGACGACAATCTTGGCATTGAAAATGAAGGAGATAGCGACACGGATGACGAGGAGGCGAGCAGTGCTTCAAGACTAGATTCCAACGCGTCGTCTGTCACGAAAGAGAGACCGACGAAGCCCTCTAGTCGCAGCAAACAAGGACAAGCAGAAGCTAGAAGCTACGCGGCATTCGAACGACTGCCAGGTTCTGGTGTCGATGAAGGTACAAGCAACCGAAGAGGACTTTTGGAAGACTTTCGAGCATGGATGGAAGTAGGCATTGTCAAGTTCTTCAGTGCATGGAGGAACGGGGTGCGAAAAATGCTGTTCTTGCCTTCACCAAAGCAAGAACCAAAGAATGTTGCTAGGGACATGATTGAGGAGACCATTGAAGGCCTCAAATGGGACAGGGTGGTCAATTACGACCAGAGAACGACCGAAGATTTGATTCGACAGGCGGGGTACCCGTACGAAAAAATCATGGTGCTCACAGAAGATGGATATGTTATCCAGTTGGACAGAATTCCTAGGAAGAAAGCAACACGAGTGGTGTACATGCAGCATGGGCTGCTTGATTCTGCAATGGGGTGGATTGCCAATGGGGTGGTTGGTTCGCAAGCTTTTGCAGCGTATGATGCAGGTGCGGACGTTTTCTTGGGTAACATGCGTGGATGTCCTCCCCGGCGACATAGGGATAAGTCAAAGGAAGGACATTCGTACTGGAAGTTCAGCATGAATGAGTTGGGTCTGCAAGATGTACCAGCCTTTGTGGATAAAATTCTTCAGGTGAAAGGAATCGAGGGAGTCGAAAAGCCTCAGATCGACCTTGTCGCTCACAGCTTGGGAGGCGCAGCCTCCTTGATCTACCTGATATCACGCCTGATCATGAATCAGCCTCATCACATATCAAGGCTTGTGCTGCTATCGCCGGCTGGATTTCATCACAAGAAGATCCCCCCGTTGGCATGGTTCTTCGTGCTACTGTATCCTCTGCAGCCGCTGTTCATCAAATTCTCTCCAGGACTTTTCGTACCAACGCATTCTTTGAGGGTTCTTTTCCAGAAGCTAATGGAAGACATTCACAGTCTTCCTGCCCTTAGCGATTTTGTTGACTACATTATTAGCAAAGGGTTTTTGGGCGGCGACAAGAGTTCTTGGCATAGAAGTATGCGTCTTCCCCACTACAACTTGAGCGAGGGAATGCCAGGAACCTCTTATCAAATTCTGTTGCACATATGCCAGTGCTGGAAGTGGCAGTCATTTGTGTTGTACGATCATGGACCTCAGGGGAACTATGAAACCTACGGGACTGTCAAGCCGTTAGATGTAAGTGCCTATTACCACTTACTTGACATTCCAGTCCACCTGGTTGGTGGGTCCAAAGATGGCATTGTTCCTGCTGCCAATACTAGGCTCCATTACAAAGTCCTCCGAGAGTGTGGACGTGATGTTACCTATAAGGAATTCAATTATGGTCATTTGGACTTCACTGTCTCCGTGAAGGACGAGTTGAAGGTGTACATTTTGAAGTTGCTACAGTTGGGAGGGGACCAGGTGCAGGAAAATGGGAGTAAGACTGCTGCACCAACACAGGGGTCACCAGGTTAGTTTGCAAGCACAAGCTCAAACTGTGAGTCAATAAACCAGTTGATCTTCCTTCATCCACCTGATGGTAAACTCTGGTAGGGGGAGCCTTGCATTGGCTATCGTTGAAAAGTGGCAAAGCGTGCTTGAGATCCTGAGCGTAGAAAGTTGTCTCTGTAGCCATTTTGCCGAGCCAAGGTCAAAAGGCGGCTTCCAAGAAGTAAAGATACATCCTTGGAGCTTTGACAGGCCTACTTGCATCCAATTATCGCAAATGGGGGTGCTGTCTATCTTGTGTCATTCAGATGCACTGGGGCAAAGCAATGGCAGCAAAGATTTTTTAAAAATGGCGTTCACTTGATGCCTACGTTGTGTCGCCGATTTTATTCCTCCCATCCATGCTATGCTATCATGCGACATGCCCCAATATGTTTGGCAAAACTCACTCAAGGCCGAGTCCCAAAGCATTCATTCGTCTTTTATTTTGGTGCTTGAATGATAAGGCTCAGTACGTACTGCGCATGAGCCGTTCAATTTCATCATTGGCTTGAGCCTGTACTTGCATGTCCTCCTGCAGTTCTTCTACTTCTTGAAGCTTCAACAGTTCTTCTTCGATTCCCCTTGCCGTGCTGACAATGCTTGCCGTGGATGCATCCCCCAGTTCTACTTCAATCTCAATCATGTTGATGAGCCGCGCGTAGCTGTCCAAGAGCTGCAGTAATTTGGAAAGCCTTTCTTCTACTCCAGACCTTGCACTCGCAAGTATGCTCGTTCTAGTATTGTAAGCCCCAGGATCCCCAACCGCTTTTATTTTGTTTTGCAATTGCCAGTACCTTGCAAGCTTTCTAACATCCTCCGAGGCAACCTCTGTGATTTCTGTTAGCCTTCCCATCAGCTGATCGTGTTGAGACAAAAGCTGTTGCCTCGCTGCCGACACAGAAACCGCCCCGGCTGGCAATTTCTTTAATTCGGGCAGGAGATACGCATTCCCAAGCACTGCGCTCCCGACGATTGCAGCTGTTGCCCCAGCGGTGATGAGTGGTAAAGATGGATCGATCAACGAGGATGCGGCATCTCCTCCTGCAGCCAGCAGTGCCACTGGCACCAGCCAGGACGGGACGCCCGGCGTTTTCCCGGAAGGTGGAGGGCGTAGCAATTCCACTTCTTTGCCAAGATCATGATTGATCAAGAGCATGGGTTCCCCGGCACGCTTTCCAGGCGCACGTGCAGCGTAGAGCTTTCCTTTCCTAGCGTTGATGGGTGCACCGATGCATGTCACACGTTGTCCTTCCTGTGCAGGTACATCTGCAGTCGCGGTGGCCACGCGGAAGCTCCTCGCTGAAGCATCCGGCGCCTTGACCACGATTTCATGGATGGCTTCGATGTGCGGATCTTTCCAAGCACCCACCATCCTTGCTCCTTTGAGCAGCAGGTTCTCTTGCCAGCCCAGCACCTCCGATTGCACTTGGACAACATCTCCGGAGAAGAGTTCGTATTCGTGCCTGCATCCGCTGCAGCTCACTTTGGTGCATCCTTCCTGCGGCTTGACGACTGCAAGTGGCAGCTTCGGACAGATTGGGCATCGCACAATGTTTCCAAACGGCACTTCGTCTCCTTTCGGAACGCCTCTTCTTCGCACGTCGTTCAGGACGCCGATGGCGTCGTTCACGCGGAGAGCTCGACACATTCCTTTCATCACTTGTTCCACCGTGGATAGCGTGCATCCTGGCCATTGCAGGACTCCGTTTTTGCATCGCGCGTGTGGACGGATGCTCGAGACCGTGCGCATGCACGCGTACATGGAGAGCACCAGCTCGTGGTTCTCGCGCTGCAGGGCCGTTTCGATGATTTCAGCGCACAGCAGCTCGTCCAGCACGGGTTTCTCGCCTTCTGGATCTTCTTCCATGGCGTCCCAGTGCCCTTGGAGCTTCGCCAAGGCTTCGTCCGCGTCCTTGCAGGCCACCACGCTTCGCACCAAGGCTGCGTCCGACACGCCAGGACGTGCGGATGCGCTTTTCGCACGCCACCTGCGCTTCGCCTGCCACCTCGCGCCTCGTTCCATCCAACACCAACCTCCAAGGTTCGCCTTCGGACCCGTCCAGACGCGTTTCCACGTGGTTGGATGCGCCATGAAAGCTCGAAATGCGCACGTCGTGGCGCAATTGCTGCCGTGCGACGATGGTGTCACGACCACGACCTCGGTTCATTTTCCCAATCGAAAGGAAATCGTTTCCCTTTCGAAAGGGAGACGTCCGCCCTTTCGAAAGGGAACATCCGCGAATCCAAAGGAGATCCGACACCGTCGGGACAGCTACCGCAGAGGATCCATTGTTGATCGCTTACACGTCCTCTGCGCATGCGCTGTCCGGAGGCCCGAACGTCTGCGTTATCTTCTATAAGCGCAGAGGACCATCTCAGATTCTCGGTCGAATCCTCGTCGGGATCGGTGGACGTCTGCTTCAGGTGTGGTCGACCACGTGACGGTCGCTTCGACGTCTCCATTTTCGTTGCAGTGCAGAACGCTTCGAACGTGTTGCGAAGCACGTCGCACAGCTTGCATCGCGTCGATCGACGTGCCGACGAGCGAAGCGTGTGCATCCAACGTGCGAAGAGATGGTCCAAGAAGGAGCCGTGCTCGTGACGGTGCGCGGACGAGCGACGGTTCGAAACGAACGGAGAAGAAGGACCATGGCAGAACAGTCGGTGCTGACTCCACGTGCTCCACGTGAACAAGGGCGGTGCTGGATACATTGGGAGCCACACGGTGGTGTCCCTGGTGGAAAGTGGATATGATGTGGTGATCGTGGATGCGCTGATGAATGCCGTGGAAGAAGCTGTGGAACGTACCAAAGAGCTGCTGGGGGACAAGGCCAACAAAGTGATCTTCTACAAGGTCAACATCTGCAACGAGGATGAACTCGAAGATGTGTTCAAGAAGCATAAGTTCTCCTCGTGTATCCATTTTGCAGGATTGAAAGCCGTTGGGGAAAGTGTAGCGAAACCGCTCTGGTACTACAACAACAACCTCACTGGAACACTCATCCTCCTTGGACTTATGAGCAAGTACAATTGCAAGAATATTGTGTTCTCAAGCTCTGCAACCGTCTATGGAGAGCCAGAAAAAGTCCCCATCACGGAAGAGTTCCCCTTGCAAGCTACCAATCCGTACGGCAGAACGAAACTCTTCATTGAAGAAATGATGCGCGATCTGTATGTGTCGGACTCGGAATGGAACATCATACTGCTCCGCTACTTCAATCCAGTAGGAGCGCACGAATCTGGACGGATCGGAGAGGATCCAGTGGGGATCCCTAACAACCTCATGCCATTTGTGCAGCAGGTTGCGGTCGGAAGACGGCCAGAACTGTCGGTGTTTGGATCTGACTACAACACTGTAGATGGAACTGGGGTCAGAGATTACATTCATGTCGTCGACCTTGGCGAGGGCCATGTTGCAGCCTTGAAAAAACTTGAGGCTACTCCGAAACTTGGTTGCATTGCATACAACCTGGGAACTGGAAAAGGAACTTCCGTATTGGAGATGGTCAAAGCTTTCGAGAAGGCTTGTGGCAAGAAGATCCCATACAAAATCTGTCCCCGCAGACCCGGAGATTGTGCTGTAGTCTATGCAGACCCCACCTTTGCAGAAAAGGAGCTCGGGTGGAAGGCAAAGCGCGGCATTGAGGAAATGTGTGTTGATCAGTGGCGATGGGCCTCGGGCAATCCGTTTGGATACAAAGAGCAAAATGAATGAGGAAAAAGTTTTTGAAGAGATTGAAATTCGTGTAACATTTTTGTCTGCTTATTTTACGAGTGTACCTTTTGAACCCAGACCAATATGTTTGTTGCATAGGATGCAACTTCAGGAGTGTCGTGCTGGGCCAGCAATGCAAGAACTTGCTCGCACTGCAAAACACTAGCTTGGAAAGACTTCCTGCTTCCGAATGAGCCTCTCTTGGCCAAGGCCAGTAGCATTCCGAGCACCGGCTCCAGAAATGGCTCCACCTGATTCTGGAACGCATATTGAAGGACCAAGCAAGCCTTTGGTGCGGCCTCAAGTGCTTCAAGTTCAGCATCACTGACTGCCTGACATGCACATGCCATGCGACACATACGGACATTGTATATATTGTTATGAGGGTGATCTACAGTCAAAAAGCCAAAGAGCACAGTGAGCAGGCCTAACGCAGACACCTGTGCCATCAACGCGCTGTTCTCTTCTAAAAGAATGTACAGTAGCTTCAAACCATAAAGTGGCATTGGGTCCACATCCCTCAAAATTGTCCGCAAATTTTCTATCGCAAGCATGGCAAGGGGCTCTGGAATGATGGCTTGAATAGGCTCACTGGCACTTCTGGATTGGGCATTATTTTCTGCCATGAGCGAAACAAGTATGTCAGTTGTAAGCTTCAACGAGGAAAATCGCACATCTGACACCTGTTCCTTGATTGCAAGCGAAAGCAAGCATGGAAGAAGATGTTCGGAGACCTGCTCTTTCCCGGTGTAAAGCACCCTTGGATGAGATAGTGCAACTTCGAGCGCCTCCAAGACCACTGAGTGCAGAGCATACATGCGCTCCACATCAAAACGTTGCAACATCTTTGATAGCACAAGAATGTTGTTTTCCTTTAGTATAACCTCACAGAATCCTTGCTCGGGTACAAACTTGCGCAACGAAGTCAGTGCTTTGACGCAATTTTCAAGAGAGTCCCCGCTTGCGGAATGCCTCATCGTTGCATCAAGGATTACTCCAACCAGAGACGGTGTAAGTTCTGTCAGAGTCATATTCCAGTAGTCAAGAACAGTTGCGACGTACTTGTCTTCTTCATCCTTTAGCCTTTCGACACATCTGTGCAGACCGTTTCCTAGAGCCTGGATGGTCTGCTTAGGTTCGGCAGAGAAGAATGATGCATGCACAAGCAAAGTTTTGGCTCTGACCAAGGGAGACTGATGTTCAAGGAGCTTTTTCAGGTTGTGCAGGAGTTGGCAATCCTCGAGCATATCACACCTAGCGCGCACAGGGCAATTCACTGACAATATGCATGCGATGTTGAGCCAACTCTGCACTTTTTTTGGACTTTTCGCCATGAGGCTGCGTGTGACAAGCTGGCTTCCGTATCGTTCCAATATGCTTCCGCAGAGCCCACGATCAAATGCAAGCAACCTGGAAGCCGAGTTCACAGCTGACAACTTCAAAAATTCATTGGGAGAGGATTGGCTGAGGTTGATCAGACTCAGCACCACATCTGTCCCTGAGAATAACCGGCCCCACATCTCCCCCTGCATTGAAACGTTCTCGATTGCTTTCACAGCATAGTGCTGGCAAATTTCATCTTGACCCAGCCTGAGAAGTCTTGCAAAGTCTGCACTGAGGTCACTTGGTATCTTCCAGTAACCTTGTCCTTGGCCACACTGAGATTGATGGCTCGCCTCCGGAGCTGGTTGCTGAGTGGCAATGTAATACAACAATTCGCCAAGAGCAGCCACAGATCTTCTGCAAAGCTTCATGTCTCTACTTTTTGTGCACTCGGAAAGGAGGTTCAGCAAGTTGCTTTGAGGCAAGTCCCCACCTAGGTACGTTGCATGACGCAAAAGTAAGCCAATGACAGAAACGAGACGAAACAACAGCTCTGGTGATGCTGCTTCCTGAAGCATGGTGAGAATGATTGTCATGATTGAACTGTTGGCCAACACATTTGCTGCTCCAGGGTCAAGGCAAAGACTCTCTAGGTAGGCAAGCACATTTACTCTCTCGCCCATATTGCCATCCTTAGACAACGCACGGTAAATCCTTGACAAAAAGCCTTCAAGCTCAACTTGCGATACATTCACAAGGACAGACAGTGGCAAAGCTCTGAAGCCAAGAATTTGGGGATTGAAACTGGCAGGCATCCATTCCTCGATCTTCTGGTTCATGATCAACGGTTTTGCAATATTCTCGTTGGGATGCCAGAGAAGAGAGAGGAGCTCTCCGGGCACCGGTTTTTGTCCTACCTCGCTTGTGGAGGGCTGGCCGGTGTCAGCATGGTTAGGAGTGTCCTTGCTGACTCCAGCACTGCTGATTCCCGGCACGCCCCCTTGCCTTCCTGTGCCAGTCTGTAGCACCTCCAATGCCTGCTCTCTCTTCTCCTCAGACCTGAAATGCGTCTTTGGTACCTGCGGGCTCTCTGACACATCGGGCCTTTCTTCTCGTGAGTGTTCCACCTGCACTTCGTTGGGCGAGGCTGCCTCTCGCACCATAAAATTGAGCTCTGCATCTCTATCAATGACACTCACATCTTCATTCACAGCTGGTGCATAGCTTTCACCTGATAATTCCTGGCGTAAATTTTCCTTCACAATGTGGGATATACGCAGTATGTCCACTTTTCCACCACTGCGGTTAGGAGCACTTGTGCGGTTCTCTTTATCTGCAAGGTAAGTTTGAGTGCTATCAAAGCCAGCTTCTTTTTCATTGGTTGAAGGAGCTGCAACAGAATTTTGCAGTGATCTAGGTACTTGATGTGCCCAAAAGGGATGCAGCAGAAGTCCTTGCCAATCCAGTCTGGTTTGAGGGTCCTTGTCAAGGAGTTTTGAAAGCATATCTGTAAAGTTTTCAGATGCTCCCTGTATTGGGGGAGGATCTTTGTTTAGGATGCCATCCACCATTTGAGTGAATGAAGTGGAAAAGAACGGCGGACTTCCTGCGACACACTCATAAAGCATGCAGCCTAGAGCCCACAAGTCCGAAGAAAACGAGTGCATATCTTGATCTTCGAACAGCTCCGGTGCCATGTAGCTGGGTGTCCCGCGCTTCCCACCTACGTGTTCTTCCCTCTGAATTTCCTCGTTACTTTGACTTGTCTCAACACGCCGACACAGCCCAAAACCACAAAGTTTGACTCTTCCGTTTTCGTCCAGAAGGACATTGGATGGTTTCAGGTCGCAGCTGACAATGTTGTGTTCGTGTAGCCAGTGCAGTCCTTGCACAATTTTCAGGCCCAACTTCCTCACGTATTCTTCGGGCAGCTTACCATCCTGTCGAATTACAGTAAACAGGTCTCCTCCCACACAATATTCCAGTACGAGCCAGAGATGATTCCTAGTCTCGTACCATTCGTAGAATTGCAGTACATTCTCGTGTCCTCTCAGCAGGTGCAGGGTGCGCACTTCCTGCAGCACCCTTTCTCTCTGGGATTTATCCACGCTCTTCAAGGCGAAGTATTCGATGGTATTTTTCTTCCTGCCTTTGTACACCACCTGCACCACGATATCCGCTCGGCCAGGTCAGTCAACAGCTCCAGGCACGTCGCGTTCCTTGTTCCTTCCGCCACGCACCGAGTGCTTCCCGCTTCCAATCTTCTGGTACACGTGGTAGTCCTGCATGGCCACGAGGACCGCTGTCGACGCTTGCAGCAGGCGACGTCCACGTTGGCGCGCAAATGGATTCGTCGACCAACTCGCAGCTGTGGTCGAAGCTGCCATCGCTTCCCGCCATCGAGATCTGCTCCAACGTATCGATAAGTCGAGGCCGTGATCTCGAACAGGTGGGAAAAGATCTCGATGGATTCGAATCGGGTGGAGGCGGGGAGGAAGGTTGCAGATGAGTCCCCGTCTGATGGGAAGGTGGATCTCCAATCGAACCCGAAATCGACTCCCAATCGATTGGAAGAGCGTCCGGGTTCACGCCTCGGGTCTGTGGTTGGATGCGACGAGGTGAGACGAACATTCAAGTCGCAAGGCCGTCGAACGCGGCTACGTCACGTGCAGAATGCACACACGTGACGCCGCTCTCGCCAACTTCGACGTGCGGCTTGGTTGGTGACGACGGCACAACTCGCTGGAGCTCCACGTCGGGTTCTTCGCGGTTCTGCTGCCGCATCCGAGGGTTGGGACGTCGCACCAGCGTCGTGGCCAAGGCACGCTTCCCTGTCCACGGCGTCGTGCATGGCACCGCATCTTTTCGTCTTCCTTTCCCGTCGTCTCGTACGACTGCTCTGTTTTCGATACGTCGACCACGTCGTCCTTCACCAGAGACCGTGGCTGCCATGACGTCATCCCCCCTCACCGCCTCACGATCCACCTGGATGGGGTGCCACGTGGCACCCCTGGATGGGGGAGGACGCTTTTGGGCCACAAATCCGAAGCAGGCGGTGGACGTCGACGTGGTGGCGCAGCTTCGTGGACGTGGTGGCGGTGCGCACGAGCATGGAGAAGAACGGGAGCCGCCATGGCTCGAACGCAGAGCTGGCGAAGGAGATCGCCGGGAGCCAGGTCAAGTGGGTGAACGTCAGCTACACCGTG
>LFIK01005257.1_pt1 | contig 10414 bp, 17 predicted proteins | sample 643401 | NCBI WGS metagenome assembly LFIK01 (sample SAMN03777447, study PRJNA286221) | soda lake metagenome | biome: soda lake; feature: Kulunda steppe; material: water; isolation source: sample T5-Br brine of Lake Tanatar-5 | place: Russia: Kulunda steppe | collected 2010-07
CTTTGGCAGTTTGCAAGGCTGTCATGGCCCCATGATCTGACGTGTTCAGGAACTTGCCCAAGTCATTTGTGAAAAGAGCGTAGAGAAGAGGGCTCAGTGGGCACCCCTGCTTCAATCCCTGAGTTGCTATAATTTCCTCTGACACCTTGTCTCCGTCAACAAGAATAAATAACCAAGTAAGCCCCATGTCATGGAAAGAGCACCAGACTCTCTAGAAACTGTTACTTAAGAAATATCGCTACAAAACCAAAATCTGCTCATGATACACAAGCCTTTATGCCTTAAAAATTGGAGATTGTCTAATCGCTCACAGCAGCTTCAGGAGGTGCATTCCTTTTGTGAGTCATTGGCTGAACTCGCATGCGCCTCCCAAGGGGGCTCATGACATATAATGGAGAGCCATCCTGCAGTCCTTGTTGAGGGGAATTGGCCTGAGAAGGGCTGCAAGGAGGGGGAACTGGCAGGCCAGACGCACACGGCTACCAAGCCTTGGTGTAAGGAATTTCCTTACACCACACCGTTTAAACTGTGAGCCGTTTGCTCTCCAGTGCAATCTGTAAGTCCCCAAAGTCAGCGTCTTTACATCTTGCCAACTCTGATTGCAATTATTTCGCAGGCCAGGGGAAAGCATAGTCTGCACAAGCACGTCCATTTGTCCTCCGGTTTCCGCTTCAATTGGGGCATTTCTGGGGCAATTTGGTGAGCACCACCTGCAGGCTTTACAAAGCCTGGTGCACACGCTGGCAGCTGCAGCTGCAGCGCTGCAGACCAGCTGGCCAGGCCTGGTGCATCCCGCCATCAATACACCCACGGCGCCATGGAATCCCCTTGAATGGGCGCCTTGAAAACCAAAGCCATTAGGCCAGGTGCCTTGCCAGCAAGCCTGGTGCAACCCGCCTTCGGTGTTCATACAGCAATGTAGAATTATCTGGAATGGGCCTGCGGCGCCGTGGGAACCAAAGCTGTTCTGCCTGGCAGGCAAACCTGGTGCAATCTGCCGTCAGTGCACATACGACCGTAAAATCCCCTGGTAAAATCCTCTGATATGGGTCTCACGGCGCCGTATTACCCCAATCAACCACACCATTATCCAATTTGGATGGCCAGGCAATGATACGGCGGGCAATGCTGCGGGTTCAGCCCACTGGACGACGGGCTAGAGGGGCTGCAACCTGCCAAACGTAGTAGGCCTACTAGAGCACCCCCCGGCCTAGGGCAGGCAACCTGAGGCAAACTTGGGCAGGCTCCTGGTATCTTCCATGTCATGAGCTACGGTGATACAAGGATGCAGATGCAGATAATTACTCCAGATACATGTCAATGGCGAATAGACTGATGAAACTATCTAAACTCTGGATGATTGAGTAATGCCCGATCACCTGGTGAATTCTGGGAACCACCAGGTAATATGGTTAATAAATAAGTTTTACGTTGCGCTTGCGGTCGCCGGCAGTGTCCATAATGGCGATGACTTGCGCCTGATCCTCTCGGCTCATGATATAATCAAATACTTGTCAAACCCGTTTATGGTGGTCTTCGGCCGCATGCCTTCCGCTTGAGAAGGTGAGCGAGGAGGTGAGAGCACGCACCCCGCCCGTATCATCGAAATGTGGCCACATTGGCGCTTCTTGCTGTGGTTTTACGGGAATTGCGCAGTTGTGTCCCATGTCATCGCAATCAACATCCACCGGTGTTCATGGCCTGGCTGCGCTTCATGCCTGGCCCCCGCGACCATACCCTAGATGTAGCCTCCAGTTTTGTGTCAATTTGAATTGATGGATCAGCGTTTGCGTGCCTGTAATCGGTGAGCTACCCATCTGCTCGTCTGTGTATTCTAGGTCCATCAGAGAGGGCACAGCGAAGCTCCAGCACAAGGCGCTCCCTGAGCAGGTTGGTTATACTCATGAGGTCTCAGAGGAGTTCAAGGGACGATTGCAGTGGCATGCTGATGCCCCAGCCACCATAATTCCACAAGCCACAGGCAAATCTGATGCTTGATGTGTACTCCTCACCTCTTATCTCTGTCCCTACATGCGCAGGGCAACACAGCATGGTGCTCACCACCGACATTGCTGGCCTTGGAGCCCTCGGCTATGCTGTGTACCAGGTGGCAGGGGAATTCATCAAGTTCAGGGCGAAGGCAGCCAAGCGCAAGGACCAGCTAGGGCCTTTTGAAAAGCTTCAGCAGGTGTGTTGTGAGGGGTGTAAGTCGTTGCGAGCGTGAGCGCATGTGCGTGTGTGTACGCATGTGTGCATGCGCGCATGAGTGTATGCGCTTCCATGCGCTTGTGTCTAGTCGTGCCGTTGAGTGTGACTACTGCATGACCTTAACGCAGCAGCATCCTGCTTTAGACCACCAACTTACTGTGTCTCTTGGTTGCTACAGGACCTACGCTTTGCCTTTGCGTGCGCTTGTGTGCCATCAGCGACCTGTTTTGAACGAAACCGTGGTCTCTGCAAGGGAACGATTGAGTGCTTGGTAGGGGAGGTGCTGGTTAAGCCCCGGAATTCCTGGTTTAGACTCCTCCAGCACAGGGAGGGCATGTGTAAGACACGGCACACACAAAGTCTGAATATTCAGATGTAACAGGCAAATGAAGGTGTTTATGAAGGTGTGCCTGCGGGCCCGGCTCCATGAACTAGACTAATTCTGAAGAAACACGACTGCTGCTGCTAAACCTGGTGCTTGGAGCCAGGAAGGTACATTGCCGCTGTTGATAAGCAAGAGTCCATCTCTCCTTGGGGGCCTGAATGAACCGCGAAAGGATAATGTTTGCATTTGTTTCGGTGTACAGTGGAGACAGTTTCTGCAGTTGGTCTTGGTGCAGATTGCTCTATGTCGGTGGTGAAGCATCCCTTGTTTCCATGCTCCCAAGAGAATTTTTCCTCAGTTTAGAACCTTGAATTGTTTGTAAGGTCCTTGAGTGGGTGGAAGCCTGAGGAAAATGCACTTGAGCCTGCACCCAGATGCCAATCTTGAACCATGTGTGTGCGTGGTGCGCATTTGATCACTTCACAAAGAGAGCAGGAATGGTGGAATCATGCACGATACAATCGCTTCACACAGAGAGCAGGAATGGTGGTAACATGCATATGAGCATAAGAGCATGGTGGTAACATGCATATAATCGCTTCAGACAGAGCATACAGTCGCTTCACACAGAGAGCAGGAACGGTTCACACAGAGAGCATACAATTGCTTCACACAGAGAGCAGGAAAGGTGTTAGGGGCATTTTTCGCCATCCATCCTAAAGGTCAGCATCCAGCATGGAGCTGCAAGTGCCTGTATCTTTTTGCCAGGAGTCTGCAATGCAGATGGGATCCTTTTGCTTGTTGTGAGCATAGCGAGAGAGAACAGAATGGGTCAGAATTAACGCGTACAGCTGGGCTGTCGTTTTGTACAAGCGGTACAGTGCACACACACACACGAACACACGCACGCACGAGGACACACACAAGGACACACACGCACACGTAAGCACACAGACGCGTGCACGTGCGCACGCACAGACATGCGCACACACTTGTTTTTAGCACGCACTGGTCAACACACCGCCTGCAGGAGCTGCGCAAGCAGCGGCGCCCCCTGGACATGTTTGGGGCGGGTGCGCAGGCGAGCGGGCAGGCGCACGTAACGGCAGGCTGGGAGAAGATGAGCCCCGATGCGCGTGTGGGGCTGGTGGAGGACCTGCTGCGCGTGGCTGTGCTTACGGGTCAGCTGCAGCATGTCAAGGTGCGCTGCCCCATGTGTTTGTATGTTTTTTGGGGTGTGAAGGAGTTTGTGAGTTCGTGTTCACAGAGCACCCCACCATGCCCGTAAGTGAGATGCATGGTTTGCACAGTTTGCAGAAGGTCCTTTATTCAGCATTTTACAGCCTCATTCTTGGCGGTCAAGTGATGGTTTGCTGCACAAACATATCAAATATCTGTAGCAGAGGCATGGTGCCTATGAGCTCACGGCGTGCCAAGTGTTGTCCAAGGACTTACTTGGTATCACTGTGCGTTTGCAATCAGGTCTTTAATCATCCAAAGTTACCAAAGAAGTATTTGGATAATTTGCATCCCGTTTCACCGGTGAACCTTAACAAATTTGGAAATTCTGTCCTGGGGCTGTAGGGCCCCTCTTCCCTAGGGATGTCCCCCCTAGTCTATTAGATTAAATGCAACTAGGTATAAGAAGCATACTCCTCATACGCACAGGCTGCAGGACGAGCATACAGACATGCACAGGGAAATGCATTAGTTTCAAAGAACCCTAAACAAATTCCAAAATTGATTGTCTGACCAGAAAAGAATCCAAAATGGGATAAGTAAATGGATCGACTTAGATTCCTCGACTGTTTGTCCGCAATAATACTTAAGAATGAAACTTGTCTTTTTGTGCTTTGCATGAAGATGATCTCTGATGAAGCGGATGACCGCTCTCAGCCTTACATGCCTGGCCGCAGAGACTGTGGTCCCGGCCCGCACCTTTCAACCACCAACAAGTCGCTTGTGTGTCCATGTGTGGGTTGCGGTGCTGCAGGCGGTGAGGGAGGGGCGCACGCAGTGGGTGCAGCTGAGTGACCGCGAGAAGGGAGAGGTGCTGCAAGCAGTGGACGCAGTGCGGCTGGACAGCCTGGGCGCGCAGGTGTGTGTGTGTGTGTGTGTGTGTGTACGTGTGCGCGTGTGTGTGCGTGCATGTGTGTGGGTGGTGTGTGTAGATGCATGCGCGCACATGCTAGTGAACGTGCAGCCATGGGCACCGAGGCGCGGGGCTGTTCCTTCAAATGTGTGCTGAAGGCGCTGTCCTCACACTCTTCTGAGTGATCTGTCTGGCTGCTCCTCCACATTTCCACTGATGAAGAGCAACCATGCATCCTTGCATCCTAACGTATCCAAGTGATGCAAGGGCAGTTGTTGGATGTCATCTGTCAAAAATGAAGCATGCCCGGGGTCATGCAGGATCTGGGTCTGACTTGCCGCCCCTCCTGCCTGTTCACATTCAATGATACAATGAGCCCCAAGTCTTGAGCAACTTTTTTATGCATGCAGGTAAAGGCGCAAGGGAGCAAGCTGGCCAAGAGCTGGCTATGGCAGGTGGGTGCCCTGGTACGGTGTGGGCATGTGCATATGTCTGCATTTGTTTTTGCACGCGTGTTTGTGCATGCATGTGTGTGTGCATGCATTAGCATGCACAGGTGTGTGTGTGTGTGTGTGTGTGTGTGTGTGTGTGTGTGTGTGTGTGCGCGCGCGCATGCGCGCGTATGTGTGCGTGTGTATCGTTGCAACACTCTGCATGTATCTTACTGGCCTAGTCTTGCCTGCTCTTTTGTGCCTCGTGCACACTTCTGCTTTCAACACTGGGTACGCATCGCCTGGCCCATCACATTCCAGCCCAAGCCATTGGCACACTCGGGCACAAGGAGGCAATGAGGACGCAAAAAGATAACTTCCATGACTCTGATGTCTAGCTACATGACAGAGAAGTCACCACACACGCTCTGAGCCTCCTGATGTTGCTGCCCAGCCACACCCTTCTCCCTGGCCCAGCCCTCTGGCCCAGCCATTTCGCTTGATAGGCCAATGTGCATGGCTCAGCCAATCCTCCACTTGAACTGGCAGCCATCTAGTGTGGCCTGGCAGGACGCGGCCCCTCTGTCATACCTGTGCATGGCTATCAAGCGCAAACCTGCGCATGCCCACCAAGCGCATGCCAGCGCATGCCTTCTAAGTGCAAACCTGCGGATGCCCACCAAGAGCACACCTGCGCATGCCCACATGCCTGCGGCGGCGTGCCAACTCCCACACTGAGGCGCTGATGTCAGAAAATTCTTCCATGACTCTGATGTCTAGCTGTATGACAGAGAATACACCACACACACTCTGAGCCTTCTGACGCTGCCGCCCAGCCATTTCTCCCTCCCCCCTTGGCGCAGCCCCCTGGCCTTGTCACTCTGCTTTTACAAACCAACATGCATCGGCTCAGCCAATCCTCCACTCGAACTGGCAGCCATCTAGTGTGGCCTGGCAGGACGCGGCCCCTCTGTCATACCTGCGCATGCCCACATGCCTGCAACGGCTTGCTGACTCCCACACCGAGGCGCTGATGTCAGAAAATACTTCCATGACTCTGATCCATGGCACGTGACAGACAACTTCCGACACACACGCTGAGCCTCTCCGCGCTGCCCCTTGAGCTGATGAGTGCAACTGCGCCCAAAGAACCCAAAGGGTGGGCCTGCGCAGCGCTCCCTGTTTCAATGATCGCATCTGCGCAGTACCCCCTGTTGGATGCATCTGCGCAGCGTTCCCCTCAAGCCAATGCATCCATCCACACTGTTCCCGCTTGTGACCCCAAAAGGTGCGCCTGCCGTGCACGCTCTGGGGCGTGCGCGGCCCACATGTGCCACAGTGCTGCTGCCACCTGGGGCCAAGTGCTCCCTTGCGATGGGATGGGCACATCATTGACCGAGGAGCCCCTGCCTGCTGCTTCTCGGCAGCCCCTGCTGCTGCTGGCCAGACGCCCGTCCCTCCGCCTCCGCATCTGTGGCCGATCCACACGTCTGTCTTGCATTCGCCTATGTGTACCTGCATGTGGATATCCCTGCACGCGTGTGTGTACCTGGCTGTGTACAGCAGTCTATGCTGCTGCTGGTCAGACGCCCGTCCCTCCGCTTACGCATCTATGCCCATCCCTCCGCCTCCGCATCTATGCCCATCCCTCCGCCTCCGCATCTGTGCACAATCCTCCGCCTCTGCACCAGTGCCCCATCCCTCCGCCTCTGCCAGCAGTGCTCGTCTTTGCGCCTCCTGCCTTCTGCCCTTTTGCAGCCCTTTCTAACAGCAAGTGTCTGTGCTCTCAAGGCATGTCCCCCTCTGTTAGCTGTAGGCCACGTCACCCAGTGCGTGCGTGTGCACGACACATGGCGCTTGCAGCCTCCGCATGATGGCTGAGAGAGGAGCCCCTGCCCTTTGAGGTGCATGTCCCTGTGCACATGTGTGTGTCTGTGCATGTGTGTGTGCGCACTTCTAAGAATAAACCTCTCAGTCAGAATTACGAAGGAAAAGCATTGGGGTGAAAGGAATCTTCAATTCACATGACGCAGGTCACAGAGCCCGTGCCGCTGCTGGCAGAGGAGCCCCTGCGCGTGGAGCCTGCCACGGCAGAGCTGGCGCTGCTGGCCAAGGCCGTGGACAAGGCCGGCACCGCCGTCAAGGTGGGGGCAAGGGGTGGGGGTGCTGGTGTGGGTGTGCGTGCGTGTGCATGAGTGAGTGTGCGCAAGGGGGCGCGGGTGGGGGTGTGCGTGCGTGTGCATGAGTGAGTGTGCGCAAGTGGGTGCGGGTGTGGGTGTGCGTGCTTGTGCGTGAGTGCCCGTGTGTGTGTGTGTGCGCGCGCGTGGGTATGCCTTCTGGCTAAGGCCATGTGGACAGGGCAGGTGCCACCCTCAAATGGCGGGGGGCTACTGCGCGCATGTGCGTGGTGTTGGGTGGGCACAAGCACGTCTTTCCCAATATTTGGGAAGTGCATCGTTGGCTGCGCTCAACTTCAGAAATTTGTGCAGAGGTTGACCTCCTGCTTTCCCCCTCTCTTTCTTGTTCGTACTCTTCCCCCCTCTCTTTTGTTCACACTCTTCCCCCCTCTCTTTCGTTTGTACTCTTCTCCCCTCTCTTTTGTACGTACTTTTTGTTATTCCGCTCTCTCTTTGGCACCCCCAGCCTCACATTAAACCGCATAGCAGCACAGTAAGCCTACAAGCATAATAGAATGACTCCCCAAGTTGAATGCCCAGTGCTGTACAGCGCATGTGTGCGCTTGTGCAGGATGCTGGATGTGCGTGCTGCGTGCAGGCAGTGCTGGATGCAAATGTTCACACATGTGTGCAAACGCATGTATGCACAGACATGCGCGCATATATGGGTGCGTGCGTGCTGCATGCAGGCAGTGCTGGATGCGAACCGCGCCTCGCAGCTCTCCAGCCTCAGGAGCACCATCAGCCAGCGCCTGGACCTGACGCCGGCCGTGAAGCGGCTGCAGGTGAGTACAGGGGGGGGAAGGAGAAGCCCTGCGCTCCGTGCATGCTGATGCATGCCTTACAGCCTCTGCCATTGCTTTCGCCATGTTGCGCACATGCGCACACACGCTCCTGCCGCAACGCGCACTCACGCGCACTCAGCGCACGCGCGTCTATTTTGTTCTTGTAGGACCTCAAGATCGCGTGCACTGGCGTGCAAGGCCCGGCAGCCTTAGGCCTCACGCGCGCTGATGCCGGCAGCGCCGCCTCCGCGCTGCTGGGCGCGCTGGAGGCGCTGGTGCTGCCGGAGCAGGGCGCGCTGCTGCAGCCGACGCAGCCAGACATGCAGGCGAGTGCGGGTGCGGCTCGGGCGGGCGTGTTCGGTGTGTGTCCGCTTGTGTTTGGATTTGTGTGTGCATGCGTGTGTGCGTGCGGTCACGCAAGCTTGTGCCTCTAATTGTTGCTTCGGCGGGCGTGTGGTGCGGGCGCAAATGGCAGCAGCAGGAGCCTCTTGCGTGCAAGCATGGCAGGACATGAGTGCCCAGCTTGCTTCTGCACAAGTGCGGTGTGCCCGTCTCCACGCAGCCGGGCGTATACACGTGCACACAGGCGCACATACACACGCACGCACGCGCACGCATGCGCACACACGTGCACACACATACACACGGTATGATCATGGGTGTGCATGCGCGCACACGGATGCACACACGTGTGCACACGATCATGTGTGTGCACGCATGCACACGCATGCAAACACACAAGCACACGCGCACACGTGATCATGTGCGCGCACGCAGGCGCAGGCAGCCGAGGCGGCGCGCGGTTTTGCAGCGGAGGTGGATACCGTAGTGGGCGAGGCACGTGCCTCCAAGACGCAGGAGGTCGAGCGCGCAGCGCGCACGATGGAGGCATCTCATATCGTGCGGGTGCGTGCTCTGTATTTGTGCATGTGCGTGTGCGTGCGTGTGTGCTTGTGCGTGTGCGTGTGTGTGTGTCTTACTGACGTGGGCATTGTCTGGGGGCGCGCGCACCACGGGCGCTCCTTCCCCTGTACGGCTTGTGGCAGCCGACCTGCTGTTTGGCGAGCCCCCAAGTGTGGAGCATGCAGGGGATATGCTTTAAGGCACAGCCCATGTGTATGTGCATGCGCACTGGCGTGCTTGGATGCATTGTTTCACGTTTGGAGCGGGGGTGCCCCCCGTCAGCCAGATGTGCTGGCTGCTGGGCTTGCTGGCCTTTTGACCAGCCAGCCCTTAGCAAGCCTGTGGTTGCTGAAACAAAGTTGGGAAACCTGCTGGGCTGCTTCAACCCTGCATGTGACAGCAAGAGACTCTAGGTGCACTGGCTGTGCCCAACAAATGGGGTTGGGGGGGGGTGGGGGGAGGTTGGCGCGGGCTGCTGGTGGTTATGACGAGCGCGTCGTGGCGTGTGGGCGCATGCGTGCACATGTGCCATTCCCGAGCTGATTCCTGCACTGCGGGGCGCTAGGCAGGGCCACACACCTGCATCGCCCCCTCTCCCGCGCCCCGCATCCCTGCCGCTGCTGCACCCGCAGCACACAGCCTTGCGTGCGTGTGTGCACAGCAGCCACAACATCAGGTATGCGTGCGGGCGTGTGGGGGTGTGGGGGTGTGTGCGTTTGCGTGCAAGCACGCATGGGCTAGCCAACACCTTACACGCTTTTGACATGGCATCCTGGCTCTTCATCACGCATGTCTTTAGTGACCATTGTCGTTCATGGAGCTTTTATGGACGCAGCCAAGTGCGTGCACGACCGCCTGCAGTCTGCCATGGCGCCCTCCCACTGGGCGGCGTCTGCCCCTCTGGGCATCAAGCTGGCGCTGATGGAGCTGCTGCTGGCGGAGCTCGAGGAGGGCACAAGCAGGCGAGTGCGGTTATGTTTGTGCGCGCCATGCCCGCCCTGCTTGGCTGGCGTGTTGCATGCACGTGCTGGCGCTGACGGAGCTGCTCCTGCTGCTGCTTGAGCTGCAAGGAGGACGCGAGCCCTCCATCCTTTGCACAGGCAGAGGATGTGCTGGTTCGGTGGCAGGCAGCCCCTGCACTGGCAGCAGCCTTGCGCCCACCGCGGTGCGCCCACCGTCCTGCATGCGACGAAAACTGCAATGTTGCAGGCTTGTAAGGTGTGCACGCTTTGTGTAATAGCAGGTCAGAGTCCGTCACTGACCTGGCGGCTGCTGCCCGGAAGCTGGCGCCCATGGTGAAGATCACCGGTGCGTGCGCAGCTGCTTGTCGGGCGCGTCAGGTTTGCCAGCACATCGCCCGCACGCTGCCGGCACCTGTGCTGCCAGGTGCATGCACATGCCAAGCAGACACACACACGCGCGCGCACACACACACACGCGCGCACACACACGCGCGCACACACACACACACATACACACACACACAAGTGCAC
>LFIK01005258.1_pt1 | contig 10413 bp, 9 predicted proteins | sample 643401 | NCBI WGS metagenome assembly LFIK01 (sample SAMN03777447, study PRJNA286221) | soda lake metagenome | biome: soda lake; feature: Kulunda steppe; material: water; isolation source: sample T5-Br brine of Lake Tanatar-5 | place: Russia: Kulunda steppe | collected 2010-07
GCCGAAATTCCGGGCGAAGCCCGCAAGGAAAGGCGACTTCCGTCTCCGCCCTACGGGCTACGCCGCGACAGGTCAGTCGCCTATTGCAGGGCTCTCAAGAACGCCGGAAAATAGGCGACAACTTCGGGAGGCACCGAATCTTCTGGGAAATCGGGGCGATGGTTCCTCTCCCCTCTTGCGGAACCAAGCTGGAAGCGGTTTACTTTCAACCGCATGAAGTCATCGAACCCTCAGCCCGCGGAAATCCTCATCCTGGCCGTCGACATCGGCACCTCTTCGACCCGGACGGTGTTGTTCACGGAGAGAGCCGATCGCGTCCCGGGGACGATGGCGCAACGGAAATACTCTCTTCGAACCACCGCTAAAGGGTGCGCCGAACTCGATCCCGAGGAATTGTGGCGGGTGTTCGGACAGTGCTTGGACGACACGATGCAGGCTTTCCGGTCCCTTGGCGAAATTCGAAACACGCCGGTGGTGGCGGTGGGGGTTTCCTGTTTTTGGCATAGCTTGATGGGGATCGACCGTCGGGGGCAAGCTGTGACGCCGGTGTTCACCTGGGCGGACACGCGTTGCGCGCCGGATGTCGTGGCGTTGCGCGAGGAGTTCGATGAGCAGGAAATGCACGCGCGGACCGGCTGTATGTTGCGCACACCCTTCTGGCCGGGCAAACTGCGTTGGCTCCGGCGAACACAGCCGAACCTGTTTTCCTCCGTCGACCGTTGGGTGTCCCCGGCGGAATGGTTTCAACTGCGGGTGTGCGGGAAGGCACAATGCGCTCACGGCATGGCCACCGGCACCGGCCTTTACAATCCGACGGCGCTCAACCGGGAGCCGGAGCTCCTGGAATCCTGCCGGGTCGATGGCGGGCAGCTTCTTCCGCTGGGGGATGGTCCGAGCGAAAGTCTCCCTTCGTTTGCCAGGCGCTATCCGGAATTGGGCGGGGCGAAATGGTATCCGGCGATTGGTGATGGGACGGCCGGGAACCTCGGCTCGGGGGCGACCCGGGCCGGATTCGCGGCGGTAAACGTCGGCACCAGCGCGGCCCTGCGCGTGGTGCGCGAAGGGGCCGAGGCAAGGGCGCCCTTCGGCCTCTTCTGTTATCGCATCGACACTCGGCGCTACCTGGTGGGCGGGGCGGTCAGCAACGCCGGAAATCTCTTTGACTGGTGCCTGAAGCAGCTGCGCGTTCCGGCTGACCCGGCCGAATTGGAGCCGTTGTTGGCGGATCGGTGCGGGCCGGGCCACGGCTTGACGGTGCTCCCGTTTTGGAGTGGCGAGCGTTCGTTGAAATGGAGAGAAGAGGTGAAGGGAACGATCGCCGGAATCACCGCTCATACGAGCGCCTTGGATCTTTTGCAAGCGGTTACGGACGCCGGATACTATCCGTTGGCGGCAATCGCGGACCAGGTGGCGGAACGTGAGCCGGAACGATTGAGGATCGTGTTGTCGGGGGGGATCGCGAAATCGGCATCGTCCGTGCAGCGGTTGGCCGACGTGTTGGATCGCCGTCTTTTTCCAAACGACGAACCGGAGGCCTCCGCTCGGGGTGCCGCCATTTTCGTGCTGGAAAAGCTCGGTTACGAAATACCGCCATTCGATCGATGTGACCCGATCGATCCTCGGCCGCAGGCGGCGCGGGATCATCGCGAACACCGCAGGAGACAGGAGGAGTTGGACCGGCTTTTGTTTGGCGGAGACGGGTGAGTCGGGGGACGCTCTCTCCTGCGGCGCGAGGGCACCGCGGGAGAGAAGTGCCGCCCGGACCTAACGAAACAGCATAACCGGGACGAGGCAGCGGCGGATCATATCGGCCGTGGTGCTGCCGATGAAAAGATGCCGAATGCGGCTGTGCCCGTAGGCCCCCATAATGAGGAGATTGATCTCTTCGGCGGCCACGTATTCGGCAATGGCGTCTTCCGCGGTTCCGTGCAACATGTGGCAGACCGTGGAGTAGCCGGCGTTTTTCAAGCGGGACTCGGCGGCGCGGAGATGTTTGAGGGCGTTTTCCTCTTTGCCGGAATCCTCCGCCACGATGACGATATGAAGTTCCAGGTCTTTGAAGTCGCCGGAGGTGGCCAGGAATTCAGTGGCTTTCTCGCAGCTTTTTCCCCCGTCGTAGGCGAGCAGCATTTTCTTGATCGGGCGGAAGCTGCGGGAGGTGACGAGGCACGGTTTCTTGCTGGCGCGAACCACCCGCTCGACCGTCGAGCCGAGATGCTCGGTCGCAAAACCCGATCGTTCCCCGCGCTTTCCGAGCAGGACGAAACTGGCGTCTTTTTCCAGGTCGCCGAGCGAGTCGACCAAAAGCCCGGTCTTGTGGGTGGTTTTGATCTGCGCCTCGGGGAATTGTTCCTGCACGTTTTTCTCGGATGCGGAGAGGATCACTTCCGCTTTTTTCCCTTCCAGTTCCTGAAGTTGTCCAAGGATGGCCTGGTAAGGCTGAATCCCGAGACTGCCGCTGAGGTCGGCGATCAGCGGAACCTCGAATTGTCGAAGGTCGGTCACGTAGAGGACTTCGGCCGAGGTTTTCAGGCGTGCGGCGAGCCAGCCGCCGTATTCACAGCAAACATTGCCGTAATGTGAGCCGTCGGTGCAGATGAGGATTTTATTCATGACAAATCAGACTACGGTGTTGTCGGGCAGGACCGCGTTTTTCAGGACAACCAGGACTCCGTCGCGGACGACGATTCCATCGGTCTCGAACAAGTCGGGTTTCCCTTCCGGACTGAGAACCACATTGTTTCCGATGCGGGCATTTTTGTCGATGATGGCGTTTTTGATGCGGCAATTTTTTCCGATTCCGATGTTGGGAATATTATTTCGCTTATTCGCCTCCAGGTCGGCCGCGCTTTCGAAGTAGTCGGCGCCCATCATGACGACGTTTTGGAGGTAAGAACCGTCGTTTACCGTGGAACGGTGTCCGATGACGCAACGCTGGAGTTTCGCGTCGGAGACGATGCAGCCGTCGCAGAGGACCACGCGGTCGGCGTCGCACCGGTTGACCTTGGAGCCGGGCAGGTAGCGGGCGTGGGTGTAGATCGGAAGGTCGGGGAGGAAGAAGTTGAATGGCGGGAGGGGGTCCGTCAGCTGAAGATTGGCTTCGAAGAAAGAGTGGACGGTGCCGATATCCTCCCAGTAGTCGTCGAACACGAACGCCTTGAGGTTGGCTTTTCCGAGGAGGCCGGGGATGATTTCCTTGCCGAAGTCGGTCATTTCGTTGTCGAGCGACTCGACCAGCATTTTCTTGTTGAAGACGTAGATCCCCATCGAGGCCAGGCAATGCTTTTCAGTGACCGGATTCTTGAGCTGTGCCCGTTGGAGGTGGTCGCTCATGGCCAGGCTCTCGATGACCTTGGGGTCGGTCGGTTTTTCGACGAACTCCAGGATGTCGAGGTTGTCCGCGACCCGCATCAGTCCGAGGCCTTGAACGACGGAGGCGGGAAAAGCTTTGGCCGCGAGAGTGATATCGGCTTTGGACTCGATGTGTTGTTTGATTATGGCGCTGACATCGAGGCGGTAGAGTTGATCGCCGGAGAGGATGACGAGGATATCGTATCCGTGGTCGTCGAAATGGAGGAGATTTTGGCGGACGGCGTCGGCGGTTCCCTGGTACCAGGACTCGGTGTGTTCCTTCTGTTCGGCCGAAAGGATGTCGACAAATCCGCCGCCGAAGGGGTCGAATTTGTAAGTGTTTTGAATGTGCCGGTGGAGGGAGGCGGTGTGGAATTGGGTGAGGACGAAGATCCGGTTGAGGCCTGAGTTGAGGCAGTTGCTGATCGGGATATCGACCAACCGGTATTTGCCGGCCAAGGGCACGGCGGGTTTGGCGCGTTCTTTGGTGAGGGGGCTGAGGCGGGTTCCGCGGCCGCCTCCCATGATGATCGACAATACGTTGGAGGGTGTCATAAGGATCTTTGATTGGTTATACGTGGAATCGTTCCTTGGAAGGTGTTCCTTGGTCCTGAACTCATCGGGAACACGGCGTTGCGATCCCTTAAGTGAATCATTTGCGGGGCAGTTGCGGCAATCTAAAAATGAAAATAGGACAGGACGCGCCACTCCGTAGCCGCGCCCGTGAGGGCGTGGATGAGCGGTCCAACGTCGACCGCTTACGGCGGTTGCCACAAACGTCCTCTCCGGGAGGAACAAAATAACATTGCCCTCCGGGAGGATTTCCGGGAAAGAACAGGTTTTTCTTAGCGACGAGACGACCCGGGGAGGTAAAGGTAAAAGGTATGAGCGGAGCAATCGTGATTAAACCGACGAGGGAAGAGTTCGGAGAATTGGCCGGACAGGGAAACGTGGTGCCTGTTTACGCCGATTTGATGGCGGATTTTGAGACGCCGGTTTCCGCTTATGCGAAGTTGCGCGATGCCGGACCGGCTTTTTTGTTCGAGTCGGTGGAGGGGGGCGAGAACCTGTTTCGCTACACGTTCATCGGTTGCCGCCCCCGAAAGATCTTTTCGTGCGGCCCTGAGACAACGGTTGTGGAGGAGCCGGGGAAGAGCCGGCGGGAGATTCCGACTCCGCCGGATCCGCTGAAAGTGATCGAGGAGGAGATGGCCGGTTACCGGCCGGTCAAGTTGCCCGACATGCCTCGTTTCACGGGAGGAGCGGTCGGTTTCCTCGGGTATGAGTATATCCACCGGGTCGAGCCGGTTGTGCCGCCCGCGCCGCGGCAGGACGTTCCCGGCGTGCCGGTCATTTATTTCATGTTGGTCGATTCCGTGCTCATTTTTGATCGGGCCAACCAGACCTTGCGGATCTGTGTCAATGCTCACATTGGAGAGCGTCCGGAGGAGGCTTACGACCGGGCGGTGGGGGAGATTGAGGAGATTTACTCTTTGCTGGCGCGGAAGCGGGAGTTGGGGCCGGTTCCTTTGGTGGAGCCGAAAGATGTGCCGGTGCCCACGGGAAACTTCGAGCCGGAGGAGTTTAAGGTGCTGGTGGAGCGAGCCCAGGAATATATCCGGGCCGGTGACGTGATTCAGGTGGTTTTGAGCCAGCGTTTCAGCAAGCCGTTTGCCAAATCTCCGCTCGATCTCTACCGCGCATTGCGCACCGTGAACCCGTCACCCTACATGTTTTTGCTGGAAATCGATGGGTTCTCGGTGGTGGGCGCCTCGCCGGAAGTCCACGTCCGGTTGACCGATGAACGGGTCGAAATCCGGCCGATTGCCGGGACGCGGCCGCGAGGGAAAAATTCGACCGAGGATTCGCATTATGAAAAGGACCTTCTCGGGGATGAGAAAGAGCGGGCGGAGCATTTGATGTTGGTGGATTTGGCCCGAAACGATATCGGGCGGGTCTGTGAACATGGGTCGGTGCACGTGCCGGAGTATATGGTGGTGGAGCGATACTCGCACGTCATGCACATCGTTTCGCAAGTGGAGGGGACATTGCGGAAGGGGGCGAACGCCTACGACCTGATGCGGGCCACCTTCCCCGCGGGAACGGTGAGCGGGGCGCCGAAAATCCGCGCGATGCAGATCATTTCGGAGCAGGAGGAGTCCCAGCGCGGCGTTTACGCCGGGGCGCTTGGCTACTTCAGTTATGACGGCAATCTCGATTCCTGCATCACCATTCGCACCGCGCTGATTAAGGACGGGTGCATTTACGTGCAGTCCGGGGCGGGGATTGTGGCCGATTCTGTGCCGGAGAGCGAGTACTGGGAGACCGTCAACAAGGCCAAGGGCATGATGAAGGCGGTGGCCATGGCCGAGGAAATCCCCTACTGATTGCGGTCTCGGAACATAACGGTTATCTTCTTTTCTAAGAGGTACAGGAGATTAACCTGGCCAGCCAGGGGGCAGGAATAAGCGAAATCGCGCGCGCTTCGGAAACGAAGGACTGGCTGCGGGGTTTGGTGACTTTTGAAGGTGTAGCCTTCGAGGAAAGGGCCGGGCGGTTGGGTCGAGGGGGAAATCAGATATTGGACAGAGGGGGGACACATCATGGCAGAAAAGCGAACATCCGCGTCTGGGACTAAAGACGAGCGGGATTACCGGGGACCGGACGAACACAACGCCATTCGGCTTTACTTGCAGGATATTGGGCAAATTCCGTTGATCACGCCGGAGAAGGAGATCGAACTTGCCGCGAAGATCAAGAAAGGCGACAAGGAGGCGCGGGACCTGATGATCAAGTCGAACTTGCGACTGGTGGTGAAAATCGCGCACGACTACAGCAATTTCGGCCTGCCGTTGATCGATTTGATCAGTGAAGGTAATATCGGTTTGATTAAAGCCGTGGAGCGGTTTGATCCCCAAAAGGGCGGCAAGCTAAGCACTTACGCGGCCTGGTGGATCAAACAGTCGATCAAGCGGGCCTTGGCCAACCAAAGCAAAACCATCCGCCTTCCGGTTCATTTGGTGGACAAGATCTCGAAGATGCGGCGGATGGCGATGCAGTTGCAGGAAGAATTGGGACGGGAGCCGAGCGATGAGGAGATTGCGGAGGCGATCCAGATCCCGGTGAATAAAGTGGCGCACTTGAAGTCGGTGAGCGTGCGTCCCACCTCGCTGGACGCGCCGGTGGGGGAGGACGACTCGACCCAGTTCGGAGACCTGGTCGGGGACGAAAACGCGGCGACCCCGTTCGAAAATCTGCGGGATAAAACCCTGCAGGCGGACGTGAACGACCTGCTCAATCGGTTGGACGAGCGGGAGGCGAAAATCATTAAACTTCGTTTCGGGCTCGATGGGAATCCTCCCAAAACGCTGGAAGACGTCGGTGAGATTTTCGGCATCACCCGCGAGCGGGTGCGGCAACTGCAGAACATGGCGCTTTCTCAAATGCGTAAGAGCATGTACAAGATGGAGAAGCAGAGGACCGTGGAGGAGATTGAGGAAGACCGGCGGGAGAAAGAGAAAATGGAAGTGATTCGGGAGTTTTTTGAGAAAAAGATGAGTAAAGGGCCGGAGAAGAAATAGCCGGACGGGCGGGGGGCGAAAAATTGCAGGAAGGATGAGAAAGGCTTGCTTTTCCTTTTCATCGTTTCATCGTGTTTCTTTTCATCGTTCCAACTACGCACCTATAGTTCAATGGATAGAACACTGGCCTCCGAAGCCGGCGATCTGGGTTCGACTCCCGGTGGGTGCACCATTTTGGAGCCGTTCGTGATGACCTTTTCACGGACGGTTTTTTTATGCCCTTAATCGAGCCGTCCAGTTATCGAAATCCCTGGTTTCTCCTCTCGGGGCACGTGCAGACGATCGGACCGGCTTTGTTCCGCCGGGCGCTGGGGCAATTGTCCCCGGAGCGGGAGCGATTATCGACGCCGGACGACGATTTTCTGGAGTTGGATTGGTATCGGCGGGGAAACCCGCGCCTGGCGATTCTCTCCCACGGGTTGGAAGGATCGAGCCGGGCCGGTTATATCCGCGGGATGGCGGCGGCGCTGCTGGCGCGGAAATGGGATGTGCTCGCCTGGAATTTTCGCGGGTGCGGCGGCGAGATAAACCGGCAGCCTCGTTTTTACCACAGCGGAGACACGGGCGACCTGGATACGGTGGTCATGTATGGGCAAACGAATTACGAATCCGTGGGACTGGTTGGCTTCAGTTTGGGAGGAAACGTCACCCTCAAATACCTCGGCGAAGAACCCGACCGGGTGAACGCGAAGGTGAAAGCTTCGGTGGCCTTTTCGGTCCCGTGTGACCTGTTGGCCAGCGCCCGGCGCCTGGATGAACCCGGGAACCGGATTTACACGCGGCGTTTCTTGAGGAGCCTGAGGCGGAAAGTCGTGGCCAAATCCCGGCAAATGCCCGGGGCGATGGACTCGGCCGGTGTGGAGCACATTCACACGTTTCGGGAGTTTGATGATCGTTACACCGCTCCGCTGCACGGCTTTGCGGATGCGAAGGATTACTGGAGAAAGAGTAGCAGTCGCCAGTTTCTCCGACGAATCCGGGTTCCGAGCTTGTTGGTCAATGCCCGGAACGATCCGTTCCTGCCGCCCGAATGTTTTCCTGTCGAAGAGGCGAAGGCGAGCGAGACCTTTTATTTGGAAATGCCTCCGGCGGGAGGCCACGTCGGTTTTTTCACCCTGGGCGGGCTCTATTGGTCGGAGGCGAGGGCGGCCGAGTTCCTGGAGCGACATTCGCGTATCGATTGATCCGCGGTCCCGGGAGTTTTCCGAGCATCAGCGGACTCTGCAATTTGCATGCATAACGAATGGCGATGCATGCAAACCGCCCGCTTCACAGCCGGGTGATCGGGGCGAAAGTGAGACCCTTTGCCCCTATGTCTCGGGTGGCGAGGCGGTTTCGGGGAGGACGCCGGAACGGCCATTATTGGCATTGGCTCTGCTTGTTGGAAACGGTCTGCAGGAAGGTCCGGTCAACGATGGCCGGATAAAGAAAGACCAAAAGAGAAGGAATAGAAGCGTATGAAGAAACTTAGATCAATATTTACGGTTGGAACGATTGGCGTCCTCGGTTTTGGGCTTGTCATGACCGCCCAGGAGCGGCCGGGCGAGACGGCCGAGGAACTCGATGCACAACCAGAAGAACAGGAAGAACAGCCCGAACTGGACCAACAGGAACAGGAGCGCGAGCAAGAGGATGAGTTTGGGGTTCGCCTGCCAGGGCAGGAAGAACACCACAAGGCGACTGAGCTGAAAGGCAAGGAAGTGAACAGTCAAGACGGGGAGCGCCTCGGCCAGGTGGAAGACGTCGCTGTCGATCTGGAAACGGGTGAACTTTCCTATGTTCTCATCACGGATGAAGAAAACGGCTCGGAGTGGACGGCAGTCCCGCCGCAGGCGATTCAAGTCCAGCAGGAGAACGGGGAAACTCAACTGACGGTTAACATCGATCAGCAACAGTGGGACGAAGCGCCCACCGTGACGGAAGAGGAAATTGCTGAACTCGGCGAAGAGCAAAAAGCTCGCGAAGTGTATGAGCATTTCGGCGAAGACTATGAAGCCCGGCAGCAGGAGATTCAGGAATTCGCGGCTCCAGAGCGGGAGCGGGAAGAACAAACTGAGGAGAATGGCCTCGACCGCGAGCGGGACGAGCAGTTGGGACGCGAACAACCAGGCCCTCCGGGTCAACAGCAAGGTGTGAGAGAAAGGGAGCAACAACAGCAACAGCCCGGTCAGCAACAGGAGCAGCCTGGAACTCAGCCTGGTCAAGAGCAAGGACAGCCGGGTCAACAGCAGGAACAACCCGGTCAACAGCAGGAAGATCAGGCAGGTATGGAGGAGCAGACCGAGGCCAATGAAGAAGGCGAGGAGGAATTCGCGGGTCCTGAGCGGACGAGTGAACCGAAGCTGGCCAGCAAGTTGATGGAGGCTCGTATCGACGCCCCGGATCAGGAGGAAGCGGCAAAGATCAATGATCTGCTTCTGAATCTCGAAGAAGGGTATGTTGATATGGTCTTGATCGAATCGGAGTTCGTGGACGGCACTTTTGCGGTGGCCCCACAGGCTTTCGAGGAGATCGAAGAAGATCAGTGGCAGTTGAATGTAAGCCAGGAGGATTTGGAGCAAGCGCAGGAATTGCAGGAAGGCCAGATCCGTCAGCACGCCGAGCAAGCTCGCATGGTTGGACCCGAGCAAACCCGTGAACAGCCGGAAGTCTTCCGCTATGAGGAGGAAGAAGAGGAAGATCCGATCTTTGGCGCACCGGAAGACCGGGACCACGACGAAGAGGATGATCACGAAGAGGACGATCAAGAGGAGATGGACGACCTTGAGCGTGATTACTAAAGCAGGTTGAGCGAAATGAGCCGCCATCCGAGCGGTTCTTAAGAGAGTCCACGCCGGGTTTCCCGGCGTGGATTTTCGTTTCTCCGAAAGGGAGGCTCCTTTACTTCAATCAAGCGTTCGTGCGGATCTGGCAGCTGCCCCCAGACGTGCTTGCATCGCGTTCAGACGAGGCTGCCTTGGCGTGGGCCGCCGAGCAGGCGGAAGATCCGGAGCGCTTTCTCGCCCGTGTCGCCGAGGTGTACGCAGATCAATTTCGGCCGGCGATGCGGGAAGAGCTTCGAATGAAGGATGGGCGGGTCTTTGAATATTTCGGCGCGGCTGTGTGCAAAGATGGCGTCCATTACGGGTGGATTTGGACTTTCAGTGAGATTACCCCTCGCAAATAAGGAACCGAGCGAGGGGTAAAGGCGATTCTACCAAGGCAACGTGATACTCAACGCGCCGAGCAGGAGAAAGGCGGTCACATAAACCAAGGTGAGCCATCGCAGGGCGCGGGGGATATCGTTCGGGGTGGGAAGGGGCGCCGAGGCGTTGAAAACCGGTGAGTCGTGGGAGACTCCGTCGTAGGAATTGGTTCCTCCCAAGCGGATGTGGAGGGCCTGGGCAATGGCGGCTTCCGGCCAGCCGGCGTTGGGGCTGGCGTGCTGGCGGGCCTCGTGGCGGATCGTCGGCAGGCGGGAAAACCCGTAAAATATTGCCGA
>LFIK01005259.1_pt1 | contig 10413 bp, 4 predicted proteins | sample 643401 | NCBI WGS metagenome assembly LFIK01 (sample SAMN03777447, study PRJNA286221) | soda lake metagenome | biome: soda lake; feature: Kulunda steppe; material: water; isolation source: sample T5-Br brine of Lake Tanatar-5 | place: Russia: Kulunda steppe | collected 2010-07
CAATAAGTGCAAAGTCTATGTGGTCGGTATCCGCGGTCAATAGTCGTTGGGTGGCGACGGTTGCGGCCCTGCTGATGACGGGTTGCATGGCGGCCCAGCCGGAGCCGGCCCGAATCAGTGTCGTGGAGCAGGGGGCGCACTGTGGTGCGTCATCGGCGGGCATCGCGTGGGAGCGGGCAGACGAAGGCTGGCGCGTTCGCGTCTCCATGGGGCAGCACGCCACGGGCGGCTACGCGCTGGAGCTGGCCGACCCGGAGGTACGCAAGCGGGATGGTGCCTGGGAACTGCAACTGTACTGGCGCGAGCCCGGCCCGGATGAACTGGTCACCCAGGCGCTGACCGCGCCCTGCCTGGTTCTTGCCGTGCCCTGGGACATCCCGGTTCCCCTGCGTGTGCTGGATCAGCAGGGTCGGGAACGCATGGCCGTTGAACCGGAGGACGGCGCATCGGCTCAGTAAGCCCGGTCTCGGTTCGCGCTGGCCACGGATGAGCCGGAAGCGGCGGTGAACGTGCGGCCGCCCTGCGTTTTCGCCTGATACATCGCGGCGTCAGCGGCCATGATCAGCGTGTCGGGGTCATGGCCGTCCGCGGGAAAGCGGCTGATTCCGATGCTGGCACCAACGCTGCAGGTGCGGCCGTTGACCATCACCGGTTGAGGCAGCTGCTTCAGAATATCCGCGGCGACGGCGTCCGCCGCCTGCTGATCGACCGGTGGCGTGAGCACCACCACGAATTCGTCGCCACCCAGCCGGGCCACCGTGTCCGTCTCCCGGACCTTGGCCTGCAGCCGCTGGGCCAGTTCCTGCAGGACAACATCACCCACCCGGTGACCGAGTTCGTCATTCACCGGCTTGAATCCGTCCAGGTCGATGAACAGCACCGCCAGTTCCTGTTCATTCCGGCGTGCCTGGGCAATGGCTATTGCCAGGCGGTCCATAAGCAGCGTCCGGTTGGGCAGGCCGGTGAGCGGGTCATGGGTGGCGTCGTGGCGGAGTTGCTCTTCCCGGCGCTTGCGGTTGGAGATATCCGCCAGGGTGACCAGGTAATGGCTGATGGTGCCGCCCTCATCGCGGATGGTGGTCACGGTGATCCATGCGGGGAACGGGTCACCGTCGCGGCGCCGCGCCAGCATTTCGCCCTGCCAGCGGCCCCGTTCCTGCAGCTCCTTCCAGGCCTCCTCGTCCAGTTGCCCCTCCATCTGTGTGCTGGTGAGCAATGGTGAGGGCCGACCGATCAGGTCGGAGGGCTCATATCCCGTCAGTTCCGAATAGGCAGGGTTGCAGCGCACCACCCGCCGGTGAGCGTCGCTGACCAGCATTGCTTCGGAAGTATGCTGGAACACGCTGGCGGCGAGCCGCAGTTGTTGTTCCGAGCGCTTGCGCCGGGTGATCTCGCGTTCCAGCACCAGAATGCTGTTGATATTGCCGTCGGCACCCGGTTCGGGAATGGCGCGGCACTCGAAGAACAACAGCTGTCCATCCGGGGCGCGCACGCGGAAGTCGAACATGTGCATGCGGCCGTCCTCGAACACCTGTTGCAGCCGCTGTTCCAGCTCCGAGCCCAGTTCCGCGTCCTGGGCGATTTCCGGGCGTCGCCGCCCGGTGAGGGCCTGCGCCGGGATGCCCGTGTAGCGCTCGGCCACGGAGTTCATGTAAACCACGCGCAGATCCCGGTCCAGCCGAGCGATCACGTCCGGTGAGTTCTCCACCAGCGCCTGGAATGCCGCTTCACGCTGGCGCAGCGAGGCTTCCATCTGCTTGCGCACTGTAATGTTGAAGGCAAGCCAGAGTACTGCGGGGTGTTCACTTCCGAAGGCGTGGAGCGGTACCACCCGTGCCTCGAACCACTGGCTGCCGAAAGGCGGGGTGTCCGGCGTGGATTTCACGTCTTCCACGTTCAGGCTGTATTCCAGGGTCTGCATGGTGTTGCTGTCCAGGGTGGCACGAATCAAGCGCATGAAGCGCTCGGCCTCCTCCGCTGGCAGCGCGTCGACCAGGCGGGTACCGATCAGCCCCTCGCTGCTGCTGTAATGCGCGCTGTTGCCGCCAATCACGTCCAGGTAATAGCCGTGCTCATCGATGATGAAGCCGATATCGGGCATGGCGCGGATCAGCGCCTGGAGCCGGTCCCGGCTGTCGCGCAGTGCCTGATGCAGGGCTTTCTGTTCGCTGATGTCGGTGACTGTCACCAGCGCCGCGGGGCGACCATGCCAGTCCACCTGGTTACTGTTGATGCGTGCGTCCAGCAAGCCGCCGTCAGGGCGTATGATCTGCAGCTCGTAAGTGGCGCCAAAGCGCTCGCCGCGCATGCGGGCCTGGTGACGTCGTACCAGTTCCTCCCGGTACTCCTCGGCGATCAGTGTGTCGAACGCGCGGCCGATCAACTCGGTCTTGTTGCGTTCCGCGAGTTCACACAGGCGCGGATTCACGTACCGCAGGACGCCATCCTGGGCGATGCAGACGCCGTCATTGAGCTGTTCCACCAGGGTGCGGTACTTCTCCTCGGAGCGGCGTAACGCCAGCCCCTGTCCGGAGAGCCGCCAGGCACCCAGCCCGCCGGCCAGCGACAGCGCCAGGCCGAGCCCCAGCCAGTAGGGTTGCATGCCGGGCGTGGATGCCGGCAGGCTGCGCGCGGCAAGCTCCCAGGTAGCGCCCTTGAGTTGTACCTGTTGCCGGAGTTCGGCTTTGTCGAACAGCGCGGCATTGCCCATCAACAGCGCATCGTCATCCAGGCTGCGCAGCGCCAGCTCCAGCCCCAGGTCCTCGTCGAGCAGTCCGGCGGCGGCGAACAGGCTTTCCATCTGGATCACTGCCGTGACCAGGCCCCAGTAACTGGTTTCCCCGTTACGTTGCAGGAACACCGGTTCGCGGGTGGCCAGAGCGGTGCCGCCCTGCACCAGTTCCACCGGGCCGGTGATGATCAGTTGCCGGCGTTCAACCGCCCGCTCCACGGCGGCGCGCTGGTCCGGTTGCGCGGCGAAATCCAGGCCCAGCGCTGCCTCGTTGCCCTCCAGCGGATGAACAAAGCGCACCACGTTGTCCGGAGCGATGGCGAAATGGCTGGTGTGCGGGGTCTGGTTCAGCAGCGCCTGGGCCATGCGCTGCAGCCGCTCGTCCGGCACGTCGGGATCACTGGCAATCAGCGCCGACAGGCCATGGGTGGCATACATGGTGGTGTTCAGCTCGCCTTCCAGCTGCGCGCGGATCGTGGCCAGCACCTGGATCGCCCCGGCCTGCTGCTGCGCCTTCTCGCGCTGGTTGACGAAATCGGCCAGCCACCATGTCGCCGCGCTGGCGGCCAACAGCGTGACAACACCCACGATGACGGGCAGGTAGCGCGAGAACATCCGGGGCATGTGCCGTTGAACCTCCTGTTCCAGCCAATCCTCTGGCGAATCCGGAAACGGCTGTTCCGGCAACCCGTTTGTGGCAGGGAAAGTGAGCTAAGTCCGTGGCTTAGTTTACTCATGCGGCCGTGGTCTTGGCCATCCTTGCAGGGATGGGACAGTTCCGGCATGCGGGTGTACTACCCTTGTCGAAGCGTTTGCCCCGGCGGCAGGTGACGACCGCGATCGGGCGTCCGCGCCGCAGGGTGACGTGGCAATGCGGCCTGAAAGCTTAGTAACCTGTGTGATCCATCCAGCCGAAAGGGTTTGTCCTCACCATGCACGCACGCTCGACGCCGCCGCTGGCGGGCTTCCGCTTTGCCGAACTGCTGACCCCAGAAGGGCTGGACCGCCTGGATAGCCGGTTTCTGGCCTGGTTGCAGGAGCGGGACCAGGAACTGGCCCAGCGGTTGCTGGAATTCCGACGCGCGGAAGTCGCGCCTCCGGCGGGCGAGGTCAGTGCGCTGCTGCTGGCCCTGGCCCCGCAGCTGGAAGGCTGGATTGCGGAACTGTTCAGCGTCGAAACTGAACTCCGCGCGGTGCATGAAGCCACGCTGGGCGATCAGGTCATCTGGCAGTTCAAGCGGGACTGGGTGCAGAAGGCGGCCAAGAAGCGTCGTGATCCGGTGGAGCAGACCTGGTCCGAGCTTGATGCGTGGTTGAACCGCGCCCTGGCTGCGGCCGGACTGGACGGCGATGACCGGGAACGGTCGGTGGCCCTCTACGCGCGCCGCCTGTCCGAGGCTGCGGATCCCGATGCGGAGGCAGCGCGCCTGTTCGACTGGTGCAGGCTCGCACTGACTGACGAGGCCGGCCGGGCTGCGGTGGCCGGCTGGAGCAGCTTTCGCCTGCCCAACCGGGTGGACCACGCCAACCTGGTGCCCATGGAGAGCGAATCCGACCCCGCCGGTCGCCTGCATGCGGCCCTGGTGCGCTGGCGACGTCGCGATGGCTTTGCGCTCACCGACCGGCGCATGAGCCGGCGTGACGTCCAGGCCGAGGTGGATTACTGCGTCTACTGCCACGATCACGACGGGGATTTCTGCTCCCGGGGCTTTCCGGAGAAGAAGAAGCAGCCGGAACTGGGCTTCAAGGTGGACCCGCTGGGCGTGACCCTGACCGGCTGTCCGCTGGAGGAAAAGATCTCCGAGATGCACCTTCTCAAGCGGGACGGGCGGGTCATCGCGGCGCTGGCCATGGCCATGGTGGACAACCCCATGGTGCCGGCCACCGGTCACCGTATCTGCAATGACTGCATGAAGGGCTGCATTTACCAAAAGCAGGATCCGGTGAATATCCCCGAGGTGGAGACCGCGGTGCTCTCCGAGGTGCTGGACCTGCCCTGGGGCGTGGAGATCTACGATCTGCTCACCCGCTGGAACCCGCTGCGCCGCCAGCGCTACGTGATGCAGCCGTATAACGGCCGCAAGGTGATGATCGCGGGCATGGGGCCAGCCGGCTTCACCATGGCCCATTACCTCACGCTGGCCGGCTGCGCGGTGCTGGGTATCGAGGGTCTGAAGGTGGAACCGCTGCCCGAGGCGCTGCTGCGCGAGCCCATTCGTGACTGGAGCAGCCTGGAGGAGCCGCTGGATGAGCGCATCCTGCTGGGTTTCGGCGGTGTCGCCGAGTACGGCATCACCGTGCGCTGGGACAAGAACTTCCTGAAGCTCATCTACCTGAGCCTGCTGCGCCGGCCCACCTTCCAGGTGAAAGGGGGCGTGCGGCTCGGCGGCACGGTGACGCTGGAGGATGCCTGGGAACTCGGTTTCGACCATGTCTGCATGGCCACCGGTGCGGGCTATCCACGGGTCATCCCCATGGGCAACAGCCTGGCGCGGGGTATGCGCCAGGCCAACGACTTCCTGATGGCCCTGCAGCTCACCGGTGCGGGCAAGACATCCTCCATCGCCAACCTGCAGGTGCGACTGCCCGCGGTGGTGATTGGCGGAGGCCTCACCGGCGTGGATACCGCCACCGAAGTGCAGGCCTACTACATCAAGCAGGTGGAAAAGACCCTGTGGCGTTACGAGGCGCTGGCCGAGGAGCAGGGCGATGCTGCAGTGCGCGCCGGACTGCCGCCGGATGACCTGGCGGTGCTGGATGAATTCCTGGAACACGGCCGCGCGGTGCGGGCCGAGCGGGAACGGGCCGCAGCCGCGGGTGAGGAGCCCGATTTTATCCCGCTGCTGCATCGCTGGGGCGGCGTCACCATTGCCTACCGCAAGGGCATGAATGCCTCGCCCGCATATACGCGCAACCACGAGGAACTGATCAAGGCCAGCGAGGAGGGGCTGTTCTACGCCGAGGGGCTGGACCCCATTCATGCGGTGCTGGATGCCGGGGGACATGTGCAGGAACTGATCTTCCGGCGAATGGAATGCCGTGAGGGGCGCTGGTTCGCCACCAGCCGCGAGTTGCGGCTGCCGGCGCGGGCCGTGTTCGTGGCAGCGGGAACGGTGCCGAACACGATTTACCAGCACGAGTATCCGGATGGCTTCGTCATGGACGGCAACCACTACCATCCGCACGTGGAGCACGATTATTTTCTGCAGCCCGTGCGGGTCGCGGAGCACGTGAAGTCCCCGGAGTTCGGGCCGTTCACGTCCTACGACCGGGACGGACGCCGGGTCACCTTCCTCGGCGATACCCACCCCGTGTTCAACGGCAGCGTGGTCAAGGCCATTGCTTCCAGTCGCCGCAGCTACATGGAGATTCTCAAGGCGCTGCGTCATCTGCCGGAGGCGGATACCGACCCGGTCGCATACCAGGCGTTCCGCGAACAGATGGACTACCTGTTCGACGCGGTCGTGGAGGAGGTGAACCGCGACAACCCGGCGGTCGTGGAACTCTGGGTGCGCGCACCCATGGCGGCGCGCAAGTTTCGGCCTGGGCAGTTTTTCCGCTTCCAGACCTACGAGACCCATGCGCCGCTGGTGGACGGCACACGACTGCAGGTTCCGCTGATGACGGTGAGCGGCACCGGCCTGCGCGGTGACAGCATCCGCCTGATGGTGCTGCAGTGGGGGGCGGCGCCGCGGATCGCGGGACGCCTGCAGCCCGGGGATCCGCTGGTGCTCATGGGGCCCACGGGTGAGCCCACGCGCATCCCGGAGGGCGAGACCGTGCTCGTGGTGGCTGGCCGCTGGGGCGCGGCGGTTATGCACGACATCGGCACGGAACTGCGCGAACAGGGAAATCGGGTGCTGTATCTCGCGGCCTTCGGCCGTGCCGCCGACGTGGACCATCAGGATGAACTGGAATCGGGCGCCGACCAGATCATCTGGGCCACGGCGGACGACAAGCTGATTCCGGCTCGGCGGCCGCAGGACCTGAGCGTGCAGGCCACGGACATGGTGGACCTGCTCGCCCGCTACCATCGCGGCGAAATCGGCCCCGAGCGGGGCGGTATTCCGCTGGGCGAGGTGAACCGCATCATGGTCATGGGGGGGACCGGACTGCTGCGCGGGTTCCAGCAGGCGCTGGCCGGCGAACTGGGTGCCTGTTTCCCGCCGGATGTGCTCGCCCTGGGCACCGTCGGCAGTCCCATGCAGTGCATGCTGAAGGGCGTGTGCTCCCAGTGCCTGCAATGGCAAATGGATCCGGAGACCGGGGAGCGCACGCGGGCGGTCTTCGCCTGTGCGGAGCAGGATCAGCCCCTCGCGTGGATCGACCTGGACAATCTGGCCGCCCGACAGCAACAGAACCGGCTTGCCGACGCGCTTACCGGGCGCTGGGTGGATCACGTACTGAAACATGCGGAATCTGCCGGGGTCTGAACCCCCGGATTCCCCTGGAGGGCAGCGCATGCGCGGATCCTGGAAACTGTTGCTGCCGGTGGCGCTGATCGCGCTGTGGCATGGCTTGGCTGTTGGTGCCAGCCCCGCACCCGTGGAACAGCGTTCGGAGGTGCAGCCGGTGAATGCAGGTGCCGGCGGCGACACCGCCCGCTCCGACGCCGGTGATCGGGAGGCCCTTGTGCTCACGATTTACCAGCACGGCCAGGCGCTGGTGCGCGATCAGCGGCTAGTGGGCCTGGATCAGGGCAGGAACCAGCTGGTGTTGCTGGATGTCAGCCCGGAGTTGCGGCCGGAAACCCTGCAACTGCGCGGCGAGGCGGCCCTGCAGGTGCATGCCCAGCGCCTTGAGCGCGGCATGCTTTCCCGGCAGGCCCTGCTGGATGCGCATATTGGTCGCGTCGTTGAACTGCGCCGTGGCGACGGTGACGGCGAGGACGTGGTGCGGGAGGGCGTGCTGCGTAGTGCCGTGGATGGCGAGGCTGTGGTGGAACTGGAGCAGGGCGTGGAACTCGTGGACCGGACATCCCCGTGGCGCATTCGCTTCCCCGAACTGCCCAGCGGCCTGCGCGCAGAACGCGCGCTTCTGGTGGATCTGGAAACCGATCAGCCAGGCCGCCAGGGCCTGGAACTGCTGTATTTGACCGGTGGCCTGGGTTGGCAGGCCGACTACGTGCTGGAGCTCGACGATGAGCACCTCGACCTGATGGCCTGGGCCAGCCTCGATAACACGGCCGGGCTGGCATTCGAACAGGCCACCGTGCGCCTGGTCGCCGGTGAACCGACAACCCGGGGTGATGTGCCGGTGGCGCGCAGCCTCAGTGCCGAGCATGACGGCGTCCCGGAGCGGCCCGAGGGCAATTACCGCCTGTACACCCTGCCGGATCCGGTGGACATCGGTGCCGCGCAGCGCAGCCAGTTACCCCTGTTCCATCTGCAGCAGGTGCCGATGGACCGGGAGTACCGCCTGCGTGGCATCGCCTGGGGCGCGATGCCCGGTGTGCAGACGCCACCGGTCACCGTCCACGTGCGCTTTTCCACGGACGAGAACGGCGCCAGTCGGGCCTTTCCGGCGGGAACCGCCCGCGTCTACCAGCGGGATGCGGACAGCGAACCTCTGTTTCTCGGCGAGGACCGGGTTCCGTCCACGGTGCCGGGCGGCGTTGTGGAGTTGTCCGTGGGCACCGCCTTCGATGTCACGGCCCGTCGCCAGCAGACCGATTATCGGAGGTTGGGCGAGCGGGCGGAGGAGCAGGCCTGGGCCATCAGCCTGCGCAACACCCTGGATCATCCGGTCACCGTCCGCGTGAATGAACAGGTGCCCGGTGACTGGAGCCTGCTGGACAGCAGCCACGAGCCGGAACGGAAACCCGCCGCGCAGGGTCTGCAGTGGCGTCTGCAGGTGCCGGCAGGCGAGACCGTGGATCTCAGCTACCGTGTCGAGATCCGCCGTTGATCATGATAGGAGGATGGATGAGACGTATCGGCTTACAGCGGCTGGTGGCCTCGCTGGTGGCCGCGCCGCTGGCGACCCAGGCCGGCGACGGCGGCAATGGAGCCGCCGTGGACGTGGATGGACTGCCCGAGTTTTCGGCGGAATACGAGTTGCGCCGCGACAACATGCGTGCCGCACGGCTGACCCGCAGCCTGAGCTGCGACGATGGCGACTGCCGATTCGTTTCAGAGGGGCGTACCGTGGGCTTCGCCGATCTGCTGTTGCGGGGCCGTATCGAGGAATGGACACGCTTTCGCCTGGAAGACGGCCGCATCATCCCCGCGGAATACTACTACCGCCAGCGTGCCCGCGGGGGCAACAACGAGTACTCGCGTCTGTTCTTCAACCCTGAGAGCGGCCGGGTCAGCAGCCGGGGCGACTCACGCTGGGAGACCCACGTGGACGGTGAGACGGTGGATGAACTGCTGTCTCAGCTGCGGCTGATGCTGGCGGTGCGCGCCGGGGAGACCGAGATGGAATTCACGGTGGTGGAATCCGACGGCGATCTGGACAGCTACAGCTTTCGGGTGGTGGGACAGGAGCGGGTGGAGACGCCGGCGGGGCGGTTCGACGCCGTGAAGGTCGAGCGCGTGGGTGGTTCATCAAGCCGCCGGACGCGCATGTGGTTCGCGGTGGACCACGATTACATCCCGCTGGTGGTGGAACAGGAGCGTATCGGTCGGGAAACCTATCGTGCCTCCCTGGTGGAACTGCATTAGGAAATCGCCGCCCGCCCCTCAGCCAAGGCCGGGGAGGGGCAGCAGGCGCCAGCCGTCCCGGGGGGCGGGGTGCGCGTCGCGGTGGCGAATCCGCCAGATGGTTCCGGCCCGGGCATCGCTGACGTAAAGGCTGCCATCCGGGCCCTCGGCCAGTCCGCTCAGCCGCGCATCATGCCCTTCCGCCACGGTGGCAAAGGTTTCCCAGTCTTGGTCGGCGTTCACCCGGCCATCGCCATCCAGCGGCACGGCAACGATGCTGCTCCGGCCCTCCTGGTCCAGGCTGATGAAGGCGGTTGGCATCTCTTCATCGCTGAAGTTCTTGCCGGAGTGGATCAGCAGGTCACGGGGCTGGAATATATCCGGCAGGGTCAACTCCGGTGACGGGTAGCGGGCGTTGCAGCCGCCGGCGTCCTCGCCATTGCCGTCCGCCTCCGGCGCCAGGCGCCGCTTGCCTGCGTCGATGTCGTGATAGCAGTCGGGCCAGCCGTAATTCACCCCGTCGGTCACCCGTAACAACTCGCTGGACGTGACCTCTCCGTCCCAGCGCGCCAGGGCATAGGGTTTGTCGTCCACCGGGTTCCAGTGCATCCCCGCCGTCGGGCCGATGCCGCCGGCAAGGCGTTCCGCGTCATCCGGCTGCTGCCCCGGTTTCTCGGCGTCGAACCGCCAAATAGCGTCTCCAGTCTGAACGTACAGGGTATCGTCGGGGCCCGGCGCCAGCTCGGGCCCCGACTGGCTTGCCTCAAGACCGGCCGCGATCACGTCCGCATCGCCGTTCGGACCCAGGTGCTCCTCGTGCAGTCCCACCCGGAGCACCCGTTCCGCCTCGCCGACGAAGAGCACGTCGTCCGCCAGCGCGATAGCCGAAACCTCCCGCTCACCAAAACGGATGATCTCGTCCATGCGGCCGTCCTCGTCGGTGTCGCGCATGGCCACGACCCCGCCCGGCGCGTCATCCTCATCGGTGATTGCGGCGTAGATGTCGCTGTCACCGGTAACGGCCAGCCGGCCGGCCGA
>LFIK01005260.1_pt1 | contig 10412 bp, 8 predicted proteins | sample 643401 | NCBI WGS metagenome assembly LFIK01 (sample SAMN03777447, study PRJNA286221) | soda lake metagenome | biome: soda lake; feature: Kulunda steppe; material: water; isolation source: sample T5-Br brine of Lake Tanatar-5 | place: Russia: Kulunda steppe | collected 2010-07
CGGTGGCTGTCGATCATCCGCAGACGGCGCTGGGTCTGGCCGCTGCGGCCGACGCGTACGGAGTACAGATCGGCGTGTATGTCGAGCTCGATGTCGGTCAGGCGCGCACCGGTCTCGCCGACCCGGATGCGCTGGCCGAGCTTGCCGCCCTGGTGGCGCAGCAACCACAACTTCGTCTTGATGGGTTGCAGGCGTACAACGGGTCGGTGCAGTTCATCGTCGATACCGATCAGCGCCGTGCGGCGGTGAATCGGGTCGCAGAGCAGATTCGGCGAGCGAGGGCTGCCTGTGCTGCGCGTGGCGTCGAGATTCCGCTGGTCTCCGGCGGTGGCACCGGGTCGGCCGATTTCGACGTGCTCGCTGGAGCCATCGACGAGTTGCAGGCGGGCAGCTATGTCTGCATGGATGGCCAGTATGCCGGTATTGACTGGCCGCAGGGCCGGTCGCCGTTCGGGCTGGCGTTGACGGTGCTGGCAACGGTCATCAGCACACCAACGCCGACCCGTGCAGTCCTCGACAGCGGCTGGAAGACCGTCAGCGTTGACGCAGGTCCACCCGTCGCCATGGATCTTCCCGGCGCCCGGTTTCGCTTCGGTGGTGATGAGCATGGTGTGCTCGATGTTGACGATCCGGCGTTGCGACCAGCGCTGGGTGACCTGGTCCGGTTGCGGCCGGCGCATGTCGACACCACGGTCAATCTGCACGACACGGCGCTGGCGTTGCGCGGCGGTCGGGTCTCGCATCGGCTGGTGATCGCCGCGCGAGGTTGCGTCCGCTGACTCTGACAGCGCCTGGTGTTCATGCCGCGCAGTCGACCACCGTGACCGGCAGTTCGAGTCGTACGCCCGATGCGGTAATCAGCGCAGGGTGCTCAAGCAGCAGGGTGCGATCGACAACCAGTTCGATGCCGCGTTCGATGCGCACGCATGCGGCCAGCGCCGCACTGCCGAGCGCGGGCAGCGTCCGTAGGCGAAGGCCTGCCGATTCGGGGTCGAGCTGAGTGCCGATCCACGCCGAGAGCCGCTCTGTGGCCACGATGGCACTCGGTTCGGCGCCAGCAACGGCTGGCTGGTCGAGCAGCAGGACGCTGATCGGCCGTTGATGTCGGTGGGCGAGCTCTTGCGCGACGCGCAGGCAGGCTGCGCTGCGTCGCAGATCGGCAGACGTGGGGTCGTGACACGATGCTGGCGCCTTGATCAGCGCGACGATCCGCCCGTCTGCACCGCGTGGCAGGTGCCTGGTCGATGCCCAGAGCAGACGGTCGACGGCGCAATCACGCAACAGAGCGGCAAGCCCCGCGTGACCCCGACGCTGTATCGAGACGCCCAGCCCCGGTCCCGACACCACCATGTCGCCCGGGTCGAAACCGCGCGACAGGCTGGCGGCGAGCGAGAGCCGGTGTGCGGCGGGCCAGTCCTGCACGGCGATCGTGACGCGGAGACCGGCTGCTTCGGCCTGGCGCTGAAGCAGCTGTCGGTAGTGATCGGTTTCCGCGAGCAGGAGCGTCTGCAGCGATTTCTCGCGCAGCGGCCGTTGCTGACCACCATGTCGGCGCACTTCCATCCAGCGTTCTAGCGCGGCTCCGCGCAATGCCGCCGTGTCGCGAAAGAGGAGGGCATGCAGCGCCCGACGCTGCCAGCGCGCCAGTTCGACGGCGGCGTGCAGTGCTGCATCGTCAGGGTGGCGCGGGTTGGCCAGCAGCAAGACGCGGCCGTTCATGGTGCGTCGTTCCGGTCGGTTGCTGTGTTTGTCTGCCGATGCCGGGCGAAGCTGTCCAACTGCTCGACCACGCGTTGATTGATACTGTCGGGCGTGAATGCCGGTTGCAGTGACGATCGGCGTTCCGAGGCATCGCCGGCAGGGCTGCCGGTCAACAAGGTCAATGCCTGATCGACATGTGTGATGGCATAGAGATGAAAACGGCCGTCGGCAATGGCATCACGGACGCGGACGCGCAGCATCAGCTGATCCACCGTCGTGGCCGGAATAATGACGCCATGCCCCTGCGCGCCGCCGAGCACCTCGCAGGCGTCGAAAAACCCTTCGATCTTCTCGTTCACGCCGCCCACCGCCTGCACGGCGCCGTACTGGTCGATCGACCCGGTGACCGCCAGATGCTGCAGCAGCGGCACACCGCTGATCGCCGATAGCAGCGCACAGGTTTCAGCGACCGACGCCGAGTCGCCATCGATACCACCGTAGGATTGCTCGAAGGCAATGCTCGCCGACAGCGACAGCGGCAGCTCACCACCGTAGCGATTGGCGATGAATCGACCAAGAATCATCACGCCCTTGCTGTGCAGCGGACCACCGAGCTTGACCTCGCGTTCGATGTCGACGAGCTGGCCGCGGCCGGGGCCAGCCGTTGCAGTGATCCGTCCGGGCCGGCCGAAACGCAGTCTGCCAAGCTGGAGCACCGAGAGGCCGTTGATCTGCCCGGCGCATGATCCGGACGTGTCGATGCGCAGAATGCCCCGCTCCATCACTTCGAGCGTCTGGCGCTGCATCCGGCCGGTGCGTTTCCGGCGTTCCTCCAGTGCGCGGTCGACATCGTCGGCGGTGAGCAACGACCGCCCGGCGGTGCCCGCCCAGTGATTGGCCTCGACGAGCAGGTCAGTGATGTCGCGATCGTGTGTGCTGAGCTTGCGTTGATCGGCTGCCAGACGGCTGCCTTCCTCGATCATCCGCGCAACGCCGGAGCGGTCCAGCGGTCGCAGTCCACGGGATCGGGCAATGCTGCCGAGCATGCGAGCATGTTGCCGACAGGCGTCATCGGTTCGCGCAAGCCCGCTGTCGAGTTCCACGTCGACCTTGAACAGCTCGACGAACTCCGGGTCGTGTTGCTGCAGCAGAACGTGCAGAAAAGGCTCGCCGATCAGCACCACCTTGACGCTCAACGGTATCGGCTCGGGCTGCAGGCTGACGGTGCTGCCGAGCCCGTACTGGTGCTCCAGAGACTCGATGCGGATTTCCCGTGAAAGCAGCGCTCTCTTCAGGCTTGCCCAGGCAAGGGGTTGGCTCAGCAGTTGCCGGAGGTCGAGCACCAGATGGCCGCCGTTGGAGCGGTGCAGTGCACCAGGGCGGATCAGACTGAAGTCGGTCTGCAGCGTTCCCTGATGCACGACATGCTCGCAGAGACCGACCAGGTGTTGATGGCTCGGGAGATCCTCGACCACGACAGGGCTGCCGACAGTGTCGGCGTGGTCGACAATCAGATTGACCCGGTAGCGATGCAGCAGTGCGTCGGGCGGCTCATGCTCCTGCTGGCTGCGCAGAACGCCGGCATGGTGCAGCAGATCAGCATTGATGGCTTCGATATGACTCAGCACGGCGGTGTTGTGCTGCCACTGCGTGCGCAGCTCCTGGAACAGCCCGCCGAGCGCCTGGGAAATCATGCTTTCATCGAGTTCACGGAGGCCGGCCTGCAACTCCTTGCGTAGTCGTGGCGCTTGCTGAAGCGCCTGCTGCAGCCGCTTCTGGAAGCCTTCGATCAGCGTCTGCAGGCGTTGCCGTTCCGTTGACGGCAGTTTCTGGAAAGCCTCTGGCTCCATCACCTCGCCCTGATCAAGCGGGGCGAAGGTGAAGCCTGATGGTGTCGTCAGGAGCGCGATCTCCTGCTCGATAGCGTCTTCCTGGATGGACTGCAGGCTTTGCTGTTGCTGCTCCTGGAGCGCTTCCTTGAGTTCACGCTGGCGCTCCTGGTATTCCTCGCTGTCGAAGATCGCCGGGATGGCGGTGTGCAGGTCGTCGATCAGCGTATCGAGCGCCTGTTTCAGACGCTGGCCATCGCCTGCGCGCAACGCGATGGCGAGTGGCTTGCGGGCATCGTCGAAGTTGAAGACGTAACACCAGTCCGATGCGGGCTGCCGCGAGGGGCTGCGGGAACGAATGGCGCCGAGCGTGAGTTCCCGCGAGTTGCAGCCGGGTTCGGCGAGGACGGCAAGGTTGAAGGTGTCATCATCGAGCGCCAGGCCGAAATCCAGCGCCTCCAAGGCGCGCTCCTGCCCGCAGTGGAGTGGACAATCATCGAGGTCTTGCGTCGTTTCGAAGTCGAGGATGCCGACCGGGCAATGGCGGTATGTCTGGTCGACACCCAACGGTTGCTGCTGCTCGGGGCTGGTCACGGTGGTCTCCGCAGTCTCCTGAGTGGCAGAGACCACTGTAACGCATCAGCCGCTGTCGGGGCATCAGTGATGCAGCACCTGTTCGAGGAACTCGCGCGTGCGGGCCTGGCGCGGGTTGGTGAAGAACTCGCCCGGCGGCCCCTGTTCGACAATCTCGCCGCCGTCCATGAAGATCACCCGATCCGCGACCTTGCGGGCAAAACCCATTTCGTGCGTGACGCAGAGCATGGTCATGCCACTGCTTGCGAGTTCGACCATGACATCGAGCACTTCCTTGATCATTTCCGGGTCGAGTGCCGAGGTCGGCTCGTCGAACAGCATGATCTTCGGCCGCATGCACAACGCTCTGGCGATCGCGACGCGTTGTTGCTGCCCGCCGGACAGCTGACCGGGGTACTTGTCGGCCTGCTCGGGGATGCGGACGCGGCGCAGGTACTCCATGGCGATCTCGATCGCTTCCCGGCGCGGCGTCTTTCTGACCCACACCGGAGCAAGCAGGCAGTTCTCCAGCACCGTCAGATGCGGGAAGAGGTTGAAGTGCTGGAACACCATGCCGACTTCACGGCGAATCGCTTCGATGTTCTTGATGTCGGCGTTGAGTTCGACGCCATCGACATTGATGCGACCCTGCTGATGTTCCTCGAGATGATTGATGCAGCGGATGAACGTCGACTTGCCTGAGCCGGACGGCCCGCAGATGACGATGCGTTCGCCCTTGCGGACATTGAGGTTCAACGATTTCAGGACATGGAACTGGCCATACCACTTGTTCAGATCCTCGACCTGAATGATGACCTCGCGCTCTGCCCTGGAAGCGACGGTCTTGCCGACGTCATCCAGACCGCCCTGCAGAGAGGCCGCAGGCGCTGCAACCGATGGTGTGCTGTGTTGCTGACTCATGACTGATGACCTCGATGGGCTGCGCGGCCCTGCTCAACGTTGATAACCGGTGTCCAGTTTCTTCTCCAGCGCATGGCTGTAGCGTGACATGCCGAAGCAGAAGACCCAGAAACAGAAAGCGACAAAGACATAGCCTTCGACCATCACGCTGCGCCAGGCCGGATTGTTGAGCGTGGACTGGACGGCGCCGAGCAGGTCGAACAGGCCGATGATCAGGACCAGTGTCGTATCCTTGAAGAGCGAAATGATGGTGTTGGCAATGCCTGGGATCACGATTTTCAGTGCCTGCGGCAGGATGATGAAATTCATGCTTTTCCAGTAACCAAGTCCGAGCGCTTCGGCCGCCTCGTACTGCCCCTTGGGAATCGCCTGCAGCCCGCCACGGACGACCTCGGCCATGTACGCCGCCTGAAACAGCGTGATGCCGATCAGCGCGCGCAACAGGCGGTCGAAGGTCACGCCTTCAGGCAGGAACAGCGGCAGCATCACCGACGCCATGAACAGGATGGTGATCAATGGCACGGCACGCCAGACCTCGATGAAGGTGACGCAGATCGCGCGGATCACCGGCATCGACGAGCGTCGCCCGAGCGCCAGCGCGATGCCGATCGGGAGTGCGGCGATGATGCCGACATACGCCAGAATCAGCGTCAACATCAGTCCGCCCCAGCGGGATGTTTCCACCGGTGTCAGATCGAAATACCCGCCGGCAATCATGATGAAGCCGATCACCGGCAGTCCGGTGACGCCGAAAATGCCGAGTGCCATCTTCACTCTGGACGGGACGATCTGGAAAAACTGCGGGACGATGACCAGCGCGAACAGCACAAAGATCACATCGACCCGCCAGCGTTCGGCAGACGGATAGAAGCCGTAGATGAAGAAGCCGAGTCGTTGCTGAATGAACACCCAGCAGGCGCCGGTTTCCGGGCAGGCCTCCGGGCCGTCGCCGATGAACACGGCCTGGAAGATCGCCCAGTTCAACACTGGAATCATCGACGCGAGGACCAGATACCCGATCACCACGGTCAGCAGGCTGTTGTACCAGGTGCTGAAGAGGTTCTGCCGCAACCAGCCGACCAGGCCACGCTGGCTAGGCGGCGGGGGTAGATCGGGCAAGGGCTGGAAGGTGCTCATGCTCAGCGCTCCTTCAGCGCGACGGCGCGGTTGTAGATGTTCATCAGCACCGAGATGATCAGGCTGATCAGAAGGTAGACACCCATGGTCATGGCGACGATTTCAACGGCCTGGCCGGTCTGATTCAACGTGGTACCCATGAAGACATTGACCAGGTCGGGATAACCGATCGCCGTGGCAAGTGACGAGTTTTTCGTCAGGTTGAGGTACTGGCTGGTCAGTGGCGGAATGATCACGCGCATTGCCTGCGGAATCACCACCAGCCGCAAGGTCTTGCGTGGCGACAGGCCGAGCGCTGCCGAAGCCTCGGTCTGCCCCTTGCTGATCGCCAGGATCCCGGAGCGGACGATCTCGGCGATGAACGATGCCGTGTAGAGCGTCAGTGCCAGCAGCAGTGCACCAAGCTCGGGGATGATGGTGACACCCCCACGAATGTTGAAACCGCGCAGTTCCGGGATGTCCCAGACAACCGGCATGCCAGCGGCATAATAGGCAAGCACGGGCAAGCCGATCAGCAGGGCGAGCGCCACGCGCAGCGTGGGGAATTGCTTGCCTGTGCGAGCCTGACGGCGCTTGACCCATCGCACCAGCGCAATCACCAGCACGATTGCCAGCACCAGTGCCGCGCCCATCCAGATTGCGCCGGGTTGAAACTGCGGCCAGGCGAGGGCGATGCCACGATTGCTCAGAAAGCCGATGCCGCCGAGTTCGATGCTGTTGCGGGGGCCCGGCAGGTTGCGCAGCACCGCGAAATACCAGAAGAAGATCTGCAGCAGTAGCGGAATATTGCGGAACACCTCGATATAGACCAGTGCTGCCTTGGCAACCAGCCAGTTGCTCGACAGCCGCGCCACGCCCATGATGAATCCCAGAACCGTGGCAAGCACGATACCCAGCCCGGCGACCAGCAAGGTGTTGAGCAGGCCGACGACAAAGGTTCGACCATAGCTCATGGTCGACTCGTACTTGACCAGGCTCATGACGATGCCGAAGCCGGCTTCGGCGGAGAGGAAACTGAATCCGGTGCTGATGCCGCGCGCGGCCATGTTGGCCGTGGTGTTCTGAAACAGGCTGTAGGCAAACCAGATCACGCAGCCGAGTGCAATGATCTGAAAGGCGACTGCTCGAACCTGTGGATTGTTCCAGGGTCTGGGGGAGCTGCTCGACCGGGGGGATGGCTGCTTCATCGAAAGGGTTCCGGATGTGTTGCGACAGGGTTCCTTGTTGACAGGCCCGGCGGATGATCACCGCCGGGCCTGTGGTCGCAGAAAGTCCGAAGACCTCAGCGAACTGGTGGCGCGTACATGATCCCGCCGTCGGTCCACTGTGCGTTCAGGCCGCGCTGCAGCCCGAGCGGGGTGTCGACGCCGACATTACGCTCGAACATGTCGGCGTAGTTGCCGACCTGGCTGATGATCTGGTAGCCGAAGTCGGCCGGCAGACCCAGTAGCTCGCCCATGTTCCCGGAGACGCCAAGCAGGCGCTGGATGGCCGGGTCGTCGGATTCGAGCATCTCGTCGACGTTGGCCTGCGAAACGCCCAGTTCTTCGGCGTTCAGCTGCAGGAACAGTGACCACTTGACCACGTTGAAGAAGCGGTCATCGCCCTGACGGACGGCCGGTCCGAGCGGTTCCTTGGAGATGATCTCGGGGAGCACGACTGCCGAAGACGGATCATCCAGCTGGGTCCGCAGTGCCGCCAGCTGCGACTGGTCGGAGGTCAGCACGTCGCAGCGGTTGGCAGCGAAGCCCTGAACAGTCTGCTCTGATGTGTCAAACACCAGCGCGTCGTAAGACATGCCATTGGCGCGGAAGTAGTCGGTGAGGTTCAGCTCGGTGGTTGTTCCCGACTGGATGCAGACCGTCGCGCCGTCGAGCTCGAGCGCACTGCTGACACCGAGATCGGCGCTGACCATGAAGCCCTGACCGTCGTAGTAGTTGGTGCCGGTAAAGTTGATGCCGAGCGATGCATCACGCACCAGCGTCCAGGTCGTGTTGCGGGTGAGGACGTCGATTTCGCCGGACTGCAGCGCGGTGAAGCGTTCTGCAGCGGTCAGTGGGATATAGCGGACCGCGTCAGCGTCGCCAAGCATGGCAGCTGCCATGGCGCGGCAGGTATCGACGTCGAGACCGGTCCAGTTGCCGTCGCTGTCGGGTTGGGAAAAACCGGGTAGGCCGGTGGTGACGCCGCAGGTCAGACGGCCGTTTTCCTGGACCGTATCCAGCAGCGATGACTGGGCAGGTCCGGCGGACACCAGAAACAGGCCCGCAGCAGCGAGGCCGAGCAAAGATACAGAGTTTTTGGTCATTTTTTGTTGACTCCTTGACGGTGACGGTAACGCATTATTGTCGCGATCAGGCTATCTGATCGGATTCAAGCATGACCCGACAACAACATGGCGAAAACGAATCGGTCAATACGGACAATGAACAACGAGCAAGAACCTTGCCAACCTCCATTCGCGAACAGTTCCAGCTGATTGACGTTTCGAGAATGCACCAACAATGGGCGCTCAACAAGTCTTTTTCGTGATGGCCGCGTTATCATCGAGCATGGTGTCAGCCGGCGGTTGTCATGGTCGTGTCAGTGGCTGCATGCTGGCAATTCGCAAGCGTTGTTTCAGCCAGCTCAAGGAGAGTTTTGATGCACGATCTCGCGTTCTTGATGGCCGACCAGGGTCCACGGCCGGTCGCGCCTTTCAGTCACGCCGTGTCTGCCGGCGGGTTTCTTTTCATCACCGGGCAGATGCCGACACTGCCGGATGGTGGGCTCACGCTGGTCGAGGGCGGGATTGTCGAGCAGACAGCGCGGGTGATGGACAATCTCTTGCTGGTGTTGGCGAGCCAGTCGCTCGGTTTTGATCGGGTCGTCATGGCGCGGGTTTATCTGACCGAGTTCGAGCGTGATTATGCGGCGATGAATGCCACCTATTCGCGTTATTTCGACCCCGATCGCCGGCCGGCACGGACGTGTATCGGCGTGACCGGGCTGGCGCTTGGTGCGCTGGTCGAGATCGATCTGATTGCTGCATATCCGCCGCAGGCCAGCCATGTGGGATGAGCGCTACGCTGTCGATGACTATGTCTACGGCACCGAACCCAATCAATTCCTCCGTGAGGTGATTGATGCGCGTCTGGCCGAGGCCGGTCTCGCTGCGTTTGCAACAGCCGAGTCGGAGGCTGCGCCGCGTGCGTTGTGTCTGGCGGAAGGCGAGGGGCGAAATGCGGTGTATCTGGCTGGTCTCGGTTTTGATGTCACCGCGGTCGATGCGTCGGCAGTGGGCATGGCGAAGGCGCAGCGCCTTGCCGCCATGCGCGGTGTCGGGATCAGAACCGTGACCAGCGATCTCGCCGATTTTTCGATCCAGCCTGCCGCATGGGATCTGATCGTGTCGATCTACACGCATCTGCGCCCGACACTGCGTCCGCAGGTCCATGCCGCTGTGGTGGCCGGACTGCGGCCCGGCGGATGGTTCGTGCTCGAGGGCTATTCGCCTGCGCAGGCTGGCCGCGGAACCGGTGGTCCTGCCCGTCCGGAACTGTTGATGGCACTTGGCGATCTGCGCGATGAACTGGCCGGGCTGCAGTTCGACCTGGCGCAGGCGTGCGAGCGTGACGTCGTCGAGGGGCGATTCCATACCGGGCGGGCCGCGGTCGTGCAGATTGTCGCCCGCAAGCCCGCGCCTTGATGTGCATCATCGCAGCGAGCGGCTGAGCGCTTCAGACTGATGGTTCTGGCTTCTGCAGTGTCGGTTGTCTGTTTCGCATGCAGAGGCGATCTTCTCGATCCTGAGTGTTTCAGTGCCGAAAGGAGACCACGATGTCATTGCGTCTGTTCAGTCGGTTTGCCTGTCTGATTGTTCTCGCTCTGGCTGCGATGCCGCTGTTCGCCGGCGAGCACGAGCAGGGTGATGCGCAGAAGTTGCTGACCATCGTCACCAGCGACGCGAACGATACGCAGGGGATGGCGATGATTCTGACCACGCATTTCGTCCGCGGCGGCGGTGAGGCGCGGGTTCTGCTCTGTGATGACGCCGCCAATCTGGCTGTCACCGGCTCCGACGCCGGTTCGACGGTGCTCGAGCCGGCTGGCGCCGCACCGCGACAGATGTTGCAGGGTCTGCTGCAGGCGGGGGTGCAGGTTGAAATCTGCGCCATTCACCTGCCCAACCGCGACATTGTCGAGGCCGACCTCGTCGACGGTGTCGGTGTCGCTGCGCCACCGATCATCGCCGCATTGATGGCGAGCCCC
>LFIK01005261.1_pt1 | contig 10409 bp, 15 predicted proteins | sample 643401 | NCBI WGS metagenome assembly LFIK01 (sample SAMN03777447, study PRJNA286221) | soda lake metagenome | biome: soda lake; feature: Kulunda steppe; material: water; isolation source: sample T5-Br brine of Lake Tanatar-5 | place: Russia: Kulunda steppe | collected 2010-07
CCATGCTGTCCATAATCATGTCTGGTGCGTTGTCCGTTCATGTCCATGCTGTCCATAATCATGTCTGGTGCGTTGTCCGTTCATGTCCATGCTGTCCATAATCATGTCTGGTGCGTTGTCCCTTCATGTCCACTTCATGTCCATGCTCACGCCTGTGAGTGGCACGCCTTGAGTGGCTTGAAGCACCCCGTTCTTCTCTTTGCAGCATCACGCAAGAGGTGCAGGGTTTGACCTTGTTGATCATTGGCAGCTGCATTTGTGTACAGCTCAGATGGCGCCCTTGGAAGTCTGTACTTTAGGCAATGTAATGGTACAGGTTCAACCCGTCATGCCCTGTGCTTTGACAATGGGATTTTTTAGGTCCAACCATCAAGCCCTGTTCTTTGAATCAGATGGCGCCCTTGGTAGTCAGTGCTTAGGCAATGGAGTGTTCGAAGTATAATCCATCATCCCCTGTATTTTGACAATGGCTTGTGCTACGTGGTTCAACCCTTTGTTGTCCGTGCTTTGGCAATGGTTTTGGCTATGTGGCTCAACCCAACAATGCTCACGCGCTGCCTGTGCCTTTACATTGGCTTTTGTGCGGCTGGCTACAGGTTGAGATCCCAGCGCAGCTCGAGGACCCGACCGCAGAACGATGCTTATACGAGGTATGCCGCTCTGAAAAGCGGTGGAGTTGCAGTGAATGCTGCACTTGAGCAGAAAGCTACGATCCTGCCGTCCTCACTGTCCCAGCATGTGCTTGGCGTGCTTGCACAGTTGTTGTGTCTGGTGCGCTTGCAAGCTCTGTCCCGGTGCTTGCTTTACTTTGCATGCTCTTGGTCAAATGTTGTACGTGGGGCGGCAACATTTACAGCGGGCTTGGTCCCTGAAAACAACAGTGCATTGTGAAGGCAGTTTGGGGGGCAACAGTCTCACAGCGTATGTCACAGTACATGCAAGACCAGAGCAGCTGCGCAACCAATGTCACTTGCCTATGCAAACCAGAGCAACAGGTGTGCTGCTCCACCGCTCAACCCAATGATTGGATTGCGTCAGCAAACTCAGAACAGCTCCCGCATAGAGCCACCCCACAAGCACGCAGCCCATGCAGCTACACATTCTCCTTGCAGACGTGCAAGCGCGTTGCATGCACGTGGTGCTTTGATGCTTCCCCTGCAGGTGATCACGCACACCTCCAACCTCCAGAATGCCGGCACAGACGCCAATGTGTACGTGGACATCGTCGGAATCATGGGGTCCACAGGCAAAGTGCCCCTGCGCAGTGACTCCATTGACTTGTTTGAGCGCGGCCAGGTCGACAAGTTCAAGGTGTGTGTCAGTAAAGTTCAAGCAGCTTGCAGCGCAGTACCATGCATAGCAGTGAGGGGATGCTCATGTCTTTGGGGGTTTTACATGCTTAGGCACTGGACTCCTTTGGACTTAAACTTCTGGACACAAGATTTGAAATAGTTCTTGGACTCTGTGAGGAGTCCTCAGCAGGACAAAACGCCCCTATGCTGCTATGGCCGGTCAGTGCTTGCAAAAGCTGGGCCAGGGCCCCTGTGCTGCCATCTGCTAAAGCTGAACCCGGACCCCCTGTGCTGCCTTGGCCAGCAGGTGCCTGCTAAGCTGAACCTGGGGCCCCTGGTCGAGCTAGTCGTTGGCCATGACCAGGCTGGCGGTGGCGCTGATGCCTGGCATCTGGACTACGTGGAAGTGGTGGACCCTTCAGGGAAGGTGGGTGCACACAACACGCTGTGCTGTGCCCCTGATTTTGCGAGTGCCTAGCGCTGTGTCAGCCCTGTGCTTATTTTGAAACAGCGCGCGCATCCTGCTTGGCTTGGTGGCAGCCATGCAAGGGTTGCAACCATGCAAGCATGCTCTGCTTGCGGTGGTTGGCCTGCTCTGTGCGCCTGGCCTTGGAGGAGGCTTTGCTTCAGAGCAGGCTTGGGGACGCAAAGGTATGGCCTGCCCCGCAATCTCTCCCTCTGCTCACTGTGCTCTGCCCACTGTCTGGACTGGGCGTCCTGAACAGTGGCCTGATAAAAAAGGGGCCTTTGGGACTGTGGTCTGCCCACTATCCGGACTGCGCTCTGTGCCCACTCTCTGGACTGCAGACACTGTACTTTGCATGTGACCGGTGGCTGGACACCAAGACTGGGCTGGAGGTTGTCTTGCAGCCCAGTGAGACGGTGAGTCACATGCTCTTGACGGACAAGCCCCTGCTGTTGCTGCCTGTCTCCATGAAGGATGGACTGAATTTCGGTGCATTGGACAAATGTACACCAACCAAGCGCAGCCCCAAGGGACCCAGCTGGATGCAGCGGACATGCTGCTGCTCTGACGCTTGAGACACTTGAGACACAACTGCATCTGTGCTATTTCTTGCACCCTCATTTGTGAAGCATCGCAGCTTGTTGTTCACTGTCACATGCCTTCAATCATGCATGCACACACACATCAGCATGCGCATGCACAGTGTTTCACATACATCACCATGTCTCTTTGAGACACTCGTCCGCACACTTGCACTTTCTTGCACTCTTTCGCGCACCCAACCACCGCTGCCACACGCGCAACCAAAACCACAGAATCCGCGTGGCCTCCGCAAGACCTACACCGTCACCACGCGTACTGGCGTGAGCGGAACTGCCGCAACCGATGCCAATGTGTACGTGGAGCTCAGAGGTTCTGTGGGCAACAGCAGCAGGCATTGGCTGCGGAATTCCAGCGCCAGCACCTTCCAGAATGGTCAGGTGGGTGTGCTGAGGGAGGAGGCAAGGGCGGCAGAGGGTGGGCTCTCACTCGGTGGCTGAACAGGCACACAGTAAGCACCTGGGCAACTGGCCTGTGGGCGGCAAGTGGCGGGAGGGATGTGCGCGACTGGCCAGGAGGCTGTATCTGGCCAAAAGGCCGCATTTGATCTGCAGGCTCCAGCTGGGCTTAAGGCTGCTGAAGGGCGAGCAATTGTGGGGATTCAGGGGCTTCTGGGGGCTGGTGCAGGAGATGTGCTGTGGGTTGTGGGCACCAGCTGAACACAGTTGTGGGCAGCAGCTGAACACAGTTGTGGGCAGCAGCTGAACACAGTTGTGGGCAGCAGTTGAACACAGTTGTGGACAGCAGTTGAACACAGTTGTGGGCAGCAGCTTAACACAGTTGTGGGCAGCAGTTGAACACAGTTGTGGACAGCAGTTGAACACAGTTGTGGGCAGCAGTTGAACACAGTTGTGGGCAGCAGTCGAACACAGCTGTGGGCATACAATACCTTTATTACAGGTGTGCAATGCAAGGCCAGTGATTATTGCAGCCTGCGTGCCCAAAAAAGATGTATTCCAAGACCGTGCGATGGTACTGTCTGCATGCATGCCCAACGTCGTCTCATGCCAACCTGTGGCAACACTATGGCAGGAGGAAGTCTGCTACCCAGCATAGATCAGATTCTTTGGCCGTTGGAAGAGGCGTCCCTGGCCCGAGCCTTGTGCCCTTTTGTGCATGCCTGTGTGCCAGCGGGCACATTCAAGGTTGCCTGTTTGGGCCCACAGACCGTGACGAAGCTGCTGATCAGCTCAAACACCCTGCCCTGCATGTGTCTGTCCTGCATGTGTCTGCCCTTCATGTGATCAGCTCAAACACCCTGCCCTGCATGTGTCTGCCCTGCATGTGATCAGCTCGAACACCCTGCCCTGCATGTGTCTGTGTGCAGACGGACACCTTCAAGGTCACCTGCAGGGACCTGGGGACAGTAACAGGGATGCTGATTGGCCATGACAACACGGGTGTGTCGCCTAACTGGTACCTGGAGGTGGCCACGGTCGTGGATGATGCAGCACAGACCACGTACTGGTGCGCGGGATGGGCGCCGTCTGCAGGCATTTGTTCAAGTCAAGGCCAAGGGAGCTACGCCACTTTGTTGTCGGTGCCACGCTGGTATCGGTTTTGCTGCTGCTGTTATGTCTTTCCTATGCAAGCTTGTGCGCGTGCGCGTGTGTGTGCAAGTCAGAAAGTTTGGTATGATTATCCTACATGACAGTTATTCTGTCCTGGACAACAGTTGCACCTGCATCACAAAAAAAAAGCCTGATTTCTCAAATGGAAGGGCTTGCAAACATAACATGCCAGACCTGCACAAGCTTGCACCATAAACATCAGGGCCAGCATGCCTTCTTCAGGATACCAAACCCTACCTAGAGATTACGGCAAATCCTGCAATCCAGGCTTCTTACTGACCAGCGGCTGGTCAGTGAAGACACACCTGCGCACCATATGCCATTTTACATTCCAGGCTTATGGCTGAATGAGGACCAACAACAAGAACCAGCAACCAATAACCACATTCACGTGTGTCACCGTACACACCATGCATTGCAGGTTCCTATGCGACCAGTGGCTGGACAAGAATCAAGGCGACGGCCGCATTGAGCGCCTCCTGCGTGCGTCGCGGACGCCTGTAGAAGCAAAGCGGAGTGCGCCCTACTTGGTGCGATGCCACAGGGCCACCACTTGTGCAGCAATGCAATGCGGCTGGCGCAAAACGCTGTATCTGCGCCGCATGTGCAGCGCTTCAATGCAGCTGGTGCAACGCTGTATCTGCACCGCATGTGCAGCGCTTCAATGCGGCTGGTGCAACGCTGTGTTACCGCCGCTTGTGCAGCGCTTGATCGTGGCAGCGGCTTATTGCAAGCAGGAGCATGCGCAGCAAACTTGCCCAAGCATTTCGTTTTGCTGCAGCAAAATGAGGTGCCTGTGCGCAAGTGCACTATTACAGCATGAACCTGGGGCATGAGCCTAACAGGGTCCATTTCATGCCTGGCACGGTTACACAGGAGCTGAGGTGCTTTGACCTGCTGCTCCCCATCCAGCAGCTACCATCAGGCAGCAGCCTTTAGGGGCGCTCAAAGCAGCCAAGCACTTCACAAACAGCCGCATACTCTGTCTTGGCAGGTCTTTGTACCTGGCCTCTGGTCTTCTCCAAGCTCTCCTACCTCTGTGAAGTGCACCTCCGTCTGTGCAGATCACGGTCAAGACGAGTGACGTGAGCGGCGCCTCCACAAACGCCAACGTCACGATGACCATGTACGGGGACAAGGGAAAGGGCACGGGGCCTTTGAGGCTGCAGGTGCCCGGCAAGGCGTGCTTCCAGCAGGGCAGCCTAGACCACTTTGAGGTGTGTACGCCCAGCATGGCGGCCTTGGCTGCTGAGGGGTGCGTGCGCCCAGCTCGGCAGCTGCCACGATTGACAGGATGACATGCTGATTCCAAACGGGGTGTCTAGGTGATTCCATAGGGGATGCCACGGAGATTCCAGACGGCCAGGCTTGGCGGCTTTGAGATGGATGCGCACAGCTGGGCAGCTTTGGATACGCCGCTGAGGAGTGTTCACAGCGTTTCCATCTAGCCTGCTTACAATCACAAGCCCACAGTTTTCCCTGCCCGGTTGGCCTGCACGCATGCAAACGAGTGCCCGCCAGGTTGATGCACCAAAAGGATACACCCAGAGCAGCTCAATGCATGAGCTCCATTGAGTGAGGTGGTCTTGAAGTTAAAACATCACACAATGAGTGTGGAAACACTGGCCCTGTGAGAATATTAGATCTGTGTGCCTGCCCTGCATGAGTGCGCAGCTGACGGCCCTCGATGTGGGACCCCTGCACAAGATCCGAATAGGGCATGACAACGCTGGTGGCGCGAGTGCTTGCTGGCACCTGGCGTACGTGGAGGTTTTGAACAAGAGCTCAAACACTCGGTACGTGCCAGCCCTGTCTCTGCCAGTTCCTTCAGGGTGCAGCGAGGTCCACGGGCGCTCTTTCCTGGGCATCACGCGAACACGCAGGCTGCGTATCAGGTTTTAGGTCTGTCGAGCGGCAGCAGAAGACGGTGCATGTTGGAGGGTGGTGTTACTAGGGCTTGAGAGCTGCATGGCTTGGTACAAGGGCTGGAAGGGCATTTGGCACGGAATGCGTCACTGAAACCTGGCAGGTGTGAGTGGAGTGATCCTGGTTCTCATGAATGGTGGGCCGATGAGGAGCCCGAGCAGGCCAATGAATGTGGCAGACCGATGGGCCTGAGCAGGCCGAGCGCATGCTGGAGGGGCTCAGTGGTTAGTGGTGGGGCCAGGTGCGCAGGGGAGGGGCAGATTATGAGCCTGAGTAGGCCGAGTGTGCAGGTGGATAGGTGCGTCATGCCAGCAAGGGGTGCAGCGCCACACCTCAACTCGCTTTCTGTGCTTCCACATGCGCAGCACCCGGTTCAATGCTAACTGCTGGTTCAGCACTGAGCACGATGACTTCCAACTCGAGAGGGACCTGTTCCCAGTGGGTGAGTGCGTGGAGAGGGGAGGGGGCGCCTTGCTGCTTGCTAAGCTGTGAAGCCTGGCCATGACTAGCCTTCTGAGGTGGGCATGGCCAGTCTCCTTCTTGGTTCATTTATTGGGTGGCAGCTGTGAAGCTACACCTTTAAGTCTGCTGACCCCACAGATGAGCCACGGCTCCGTGTTGCCACTGCGGGGAGTTGTCAGGATTCACAGCGCACACCCCCTCCACCTGTATTCTTCCCTCTGGAATCCCTTCCCTTGCCGTGACTCAGCACATACTCCTTTTTTCCTTGCTGGCCCCCATGCAGGTCCTGGAAAGGTCAAACCATATGTCCGGAGTACCAACACGATCCCTATCCCTGGTGTCACGGGGATAGGTGGTCAGGTTGACATGGTCAGAAAGGCTGCGTTCGTGGATGCCATGCTGCGTAACATCCCTGGGAATGGCGTCACCAAAAGCAAGGGGCTCTGATGTTGCCCCGGGACATAACCTTCCAGTTGCGCAGCCCCAGTGTCCATTACGCCGTTGAACGTTGCTTGCTGTACTTTCGTTTGTAAGTTAGCTTAACAGGCACATAAGGTGCATGAGGCTGCGCCGCAGGCGCATTGACAGTGCCAAGATAGGCAGGTATACAACTGGCCTTGCCAACTGAAGATTAAGATTCACCTCAATTCCAATGCAAAGCTTCCATTTGAGTATCATTTTCTTGTAATAGAGCGAGGATTGCGGTGGGGCTCGAGGTAGCTTGTTGGCATCATTCCTTAATATACGCTGCCAATTACTTGGTTGGCGTAGCCTTCAGTCGCAAGCCCTCGCCTCGGAGGCACTCCTTACAAGCACTGGGACAACAATGTCGACAAACCAGGTTTTGTTGAATGGCCAAGACCTGGATAAGAGTTCCTTGTCTGGTTGCTACCTAGTGCTACCTTGGCACGTGCCAAGTGTCATGCTGCCAGAAGGACATCAACAATTCAGCAAATGCTGGATCAGGTTTAAAATGACGGTCATTTTAATGGTAAGTAGCCAGAATGACAAGCTGATTGTTGTTCAGAGTGGCCATCTGAAATGCAGTCAGTAACGAGTGTGTGGACCTGGTTTGACCAAAAATATAAAAAACAGAAAAACTAGAGACACAGGCAGGACTACTAGACACAGGATAATATACAGAAATTGTGGCAGGTCTGTACCTTCACTACAGTTCATCACAGAGATAGGTCTGGTTCCAACATATATTAGTCTTACCAGCCCTTCTGACATGAAAGGCCTAATTTCAAGCCCATTTCCTAACAGTTCAACGTACCATGGTATCGTATACGGATTTGGAAATCCCAATGCAATCGTTTTGCCCGTGTACATAAATGAATGTTTTATGAAAATTCCCTCTATTCTCGCTCCTCATGGGTTGAAATGGCTCTCACGCCTTGTGGTTTGGAAGGCTTTGGCGTTTAGCTCTTCCATCGTGACAGCGGATGGTTGCAGGAAGCATACTGGAGGATGCTTTGAGCATTGCTCCCCGTGCCAAATCAGGTGAGTGCAACTTGTTTCTGGTCATAGAGTTGACTAAAACGCTGCAGTCAGAGGCCATACACGTGTACATTGTTCAAGCACGTTTTGACATTAACTAAATCCCATATCCACACAAAGGTGAATTGGATGCTAGGCAAGGTTTGACCTGGAAGGGTATCTTGTTGACCCATTGCTTGGATGCGCGTATGTTTGTTGAGCCAGGCACTGTTGCCTGGGTATGGTTTCTTGGACAGAAGCGTGCTTTGTCATTTGCTTGTGCTGCTTTTTATTTGCCAAGTAAACCCTACCCTTCCCAACCTGCTTGCAGGCTTCGTTAGTTTCAAGAGGAACCAGCAGACAAGTGACATTGATGTGGAAATTAAGCTGCTGTATCCGCCAGGCGTGAATCCTGCAGAAAGAGAACAGGAAGCAACAATCGCCAATGTCAGACTGAAAGATCAAGCTGCAAATGGAAGCTATGACCAGGGCTTCAAGGCAGCTGTTCAAGCAGCAGCCATCGAAACTGGAGACAATGCAATGGCAGGCTTGGTAAACAAGGCAATAGATGATGGGATTTTGGCCTCAGCTTTTGTAAATTTCACGGTTGAGGCTGGTGAGGATTATGAAGGTGAGTTTGCTGATGGTCAGCTGTGCGCAAGAGAGCTGTTGCGCTGCCTAATTTTGATCTCTGAATTGGGTTTTGCACCCACTCCTATTCTAACCGCATGAGCCCTGACTCTATCACGATGCTCATGCCCACAGGCGAGTCAATGGACAACATGTATAGCATTGAGGTGTATACCAGGTGGGCATGCTGTTGCATTGCTCTTGGTGAGTCCTGGTTGCACGCTGCTCAAATTTGAGCTGTGAAGATGAACGCTTATTCTCGTATAGAGGCAGGATTCAACTCCCAACAAGGCCATGTGTGCATTGCCTTTATCATTCGATTTTAAATCCCTGCCTCTAGCATCATTCCAACCCTTTAGTGTCGGGAGCCCATGAGGCATGCAGAGATCTCCAGAATAGGGCAATGTGATGACTTGACAAGACACAGGAGCGAGTCAAATATATTAAATTTTGCACAGCAGTAGGTTTGGTCGTTGCTTTCGCGAGCTGTATCAACCCTTGGCATTCTGCCATTGCCTGCAGTTCATTACGAGATGCTGGCACTGACTGCACTGTTTACTGCCAGCTGATTGGCCAGCAAGGTGCGCTCTATTTAAGGCTAAGACCGTTTTTCAGTTGATGGCCAGGTGCTAAAATGCAATCAAGGCCTGAGCCCATGGACCCAGCCATTTTCATTAGCATCCATTGTTGGATGTTGTGCTTGAGATTTGTTTCAAATGTGTGATCTCCATGGCCATTCAAAGAGGGCCTGTGCAGGCTTTAATCTGGGGAATTTGATTGCATCCCCAAAGACGGCTACTAGCGAGGGGAAGCAGCTCCTTCCGCCAGCTATGTATGGAAGGCGCGCGCTGTACAAGGCAATTGTCTTATCAAAAAAGACGGTGAAACCATGATGGTGCACGTGCCAGCCACGTGGTTTATGTGCACATGTGCAGCCATAAATGGGGGCATAAGCACACCCATCGCTCATGCAACCTGTTGAGAAGGTGGCTTTGCGAAGTTTATTTTTCCCGATAACGAAAACGTGCTCATCTTGTCTGCGTCATCGCAGTGTGATTGCGAAACATGGAAATCCAATGACACCTTGTTCTATGTGCAATGCAGGTGCTACCGGGGAACTCCGCTTGGAGAACCCAAGGGTCAACATGGAGGCTGGGCAGCGCGACAGCTTCTTGATACGCGCTGAGGACGTGGGCCAACTGCAGCGCGTCAAGGTGACCGCCCTCATGCCTCACCCTCATGCTCTTACATAGCAGGCTTGGTTCTGCGTTTGCTGCCGTGCCCTCATGTACTTTCAAGCAACACATTCTTGTCTCCGTGCATCACACTAGCAATCCGTGAATCACACATTACAGGGCTTGGCCCTAAGGGTGCTGCAAATGAAAGGCTTGACCCTGCGGCCCTAACACAAGCACGGCCTCCTCTGCTCCTTTACCAAGCAACGCGGCTTTAACCTGCTACGGTGCATCACAAGAAAGCAGAGCCCAAAAGGCTTGCGCCCCCCTGGCACCCGCTTGCTGCTTCAAGAAACACACATGGCTGCGCGCATGGTGGTCCCTGCACGTGGTGATGCCACATTCAGACAGGCCTGCATGCAGCCTCGCCCATGCTGTAGGGCAGTGCTGCCACCCCTTGGATGCAAATGTCGTGGCCCTCAAGTGCGGCATGACAACGCGGGCTGCCACCCCTTTGATGGAGCATGCAGGGCTGCCACCCCTTTGATGGAGCATGCAGGGCTGCCACCCCTTTGATAGAGTATGCAGGGCTGCCACCCCTCAGATGGAGCATGCAGGGCTGCCATCCCTCAGATGGGCCATGCAGGGCTGCCACCCCTCAGATGGGCCATGCAGGGCTGCCATCCCTCAAATGGAGCATGTGGGGCTGCTATCCCTCAGATGGAGCATGCAGGGCTGCCACCCCTTTGATGGAGCATGCAGGGCTGCCACCCCTCAGATGGAGCATGCAGGGCTGCCACCCCTCAGA
>LFIK01005262.1_pt1 | contig 10407 bp, 15 predicted proteins | sample 643401 | NCBI WGS metagenome assembly LFIK01 (sample SAMN03777447, study PRJNA286221) | soda lake metagenome | biome: soda lake; feature: Kulunda steppe; material: water; isolation source: sample T5-Br brine of Lake Tanatar-5 | place: Russia: Kulunda steppe | collected 2010-07
CCCCACTCAGGCATCATCTCAGAACATCATGAGGGAGCAAAGGAGCACACCCGGTGCTAAGCCGGGGCGCCCCTGCCACATGCACCTGGGCTGCACACCATGCGTCGCCAAAGGCGCCCACGCGGCCGTGCCCGTGAGGACGCCGTGGTGCCTGCCCGTGTGGACGCCTTGGTGCCTGCCCGTGAGGACGCCTTGGTGCCTGCCCGTGAGGACGCCGTGGTGCCTGGCCGTGTGGACGCCTTGGTGCCTGCCCGTGAGGACGCCTTGGTGCCTGGCCGCAATGGCAGGCCCCACTCACTTGTATCTGCCTGGCCAGGTCGGGTCAGGCTGGTGCAGCACAAGTAGCACCGGCTCCGTGTAGCCGTGCAGCAGCACGCAATCCCTGACCTCCTTGATACCGGTGGCCCCCGCCAGCGCCTTCCCACCCGCAGCCGCGGCGCCGCCCCCGCCCAGCGCCCGCGCGCCGCCCTGCACGCGGCATACCACACAGCCGCCGCCAGCACTTATCATGGAGGACACAGAAGCTGCTCATGTGTTGCCTGGACTCAGCAAGGCAGACGCTGCCGGGCAGCCGCTCTGGCTCAGGCGCGCAGGTGCGTGGGGACGGCAGATGCGTGCGCGCCTGCCCACACTCACATGCGCATGTGCGCATACTCATGCACACGTGCACACGCACCCACACGCACGCACTCCCGTGTGCTTGCACACACACACACACACACACACATACACAAACACAAACACAAACACACCCACGTGCATGCACATGTGTATGCACATGCACACACGTGCACGCACAAACTGGCGGTCTGTCTGACACGCATGCAGGGCAAGAGCTGGCGCGCCTCACATGCGGAGCGGCCCCACTGCCGCCCCCTAGCCTTGCCAGGTTCAGCAGGTAGCCATTGCCCAGCGCAGCTGCCGCGCCCAGCGGCGTGTGTCCCGCAGGCCTGTGGACAGAGAGCTCCTGCAGCTCGCTGCCCATGTCTTGGGCAACCGAGGGTGTTGCAGCCAGGAGCTCAAACTGATCGGCCTGGATCATGGCAAGACAGTGGAGGGGCATGAGCAATGAGTGGGGATCTGCATGGCGAATGAGGGAATCAGTCAAGGGGGGGGGGGAGTGGGCGCCGCAACGGCTACGCCCATCCCAAATCTGGGCACAGGTGAAGGGGGCGTGCAGTGCTTGGCTGGCGCGGCGCTGGCCAGAGGGCGGGAAGGCAGTGTCAGATCTTTGGTAATGGGCCAAAAGCTTAGGGCGCCCCACGCTTTGACAGGATGCACACGCCCGCGTCCAGTGGGAGAGCACAGCTGGCAGTCGTGGCAGCAACGTATGAGTGCGTGGTTGCAACACGCGCGCACGTGACACACACACACACTCACACACGCACACACACACAGATGCCACATGTGCTGCTCTCGCACCTCGAGCGCAGGCAGGATGGCCAAGAAGTGGTTGTACAGGATCATGGCAGCAAAGCGGCCCTGCAGGTCACTCAGGACGCGGGGGGGGTCTGGGTACACCTGCAGGGTCACAGACACATGGCGCCATGCGCGCGGTTGTGGCAGGCCTGCCTTGTGTGTCATGTGGCAAATGAGCACAGGGGGGTCGGCCTTATGTGTCATGTGGCAAATGAGCACAGGGGGGTCGGCCTTGTGGGTCAAGTGGCAAATGAGTACGGGGGATCTGCTTAGTGAGTCAAGTGGCAAATGAGCACAGGGGGATCTGCCTTGTGAGTCATGTGGCAAATGAGCACAGGGGAATCTGGGTGAGCGACAACCGGCGGTGGTGGATCTGGGACAGCCCTTGAGGACGGGCATCAGGGGAATCTGGGGAACTTGAAAACTAGCCCCTGCTTCCAACTGTCCTGCTGTTTGGCAGCGGCGAGCTGCACCAAGGCATGCAGACGCATTCAGCGGCAAAGCCGCTGGCCTCATGTCTAGGCTGCGTGCTCACCTTTGCGCCTACATATTGATGTGTGAGGAAAAACATGGGTGCGCGGAGCCCATAAAGCAGGGCTTTGTCTCGCTTGTCACCATCACACAAGTGTGCAGGCACTTGGGCTCCAGTCCTTGGCAAGGCATCATGCCCACCTTCTTGCCGTCCCGCAGTGCGGGGTCGCCTTCAAAGAAGTGCATGGAGGTGGTGCGAGGCTCGTGGCGAGACGAGTCCCACTCCAGCACACACAACTTGGCGTCCCTGCGTGGTCAAGCAAGTGTGGCATGCCTGGCTGGAGGCACTCCTCAACATGCAGCAAAGGTGTGCTTACATGCACATGCGCTCACAATGCACGCATGCAACTAGACACTTACTTGGGCGCACACACGTGGATGCACATGTACACTTGCGCACATACATACACATTACATACACACATGAATGATTGCAGAGACAAACACACATGCACATACACATTCACACACAAGCACATACACACGCGTATGCGCACCCGTACAAACACACACAAATAAAACACGGACATAATTGAATATGCGTACGGACGACACGGACAATACCGCACACAATCTGCCAAACAGGTGATATTCCCGCTCAACACATATAGCTCAACACATGCATTTGACAATCAACAAAACTGCAAGGGCAAGGGAGCAAGGGCAGGGCAGCTCCTCCTCGGGATGCAGGAGTCATTTTGCACTGTGGTGCACAGATGCACCAGAATGTTGGCCAGCTCAGTGCAGGAGCTTGCAAAACGAGCACTGGCAAATTTTTCTCAGGGGCATTTGGCAATTTTTTCTCAGGGGCACAACCATCAACACAGGAAAGAAGCAGGAGGGGAGACCAGGACATGGACAAATGCGCGTGAAAAATCACATTGTTGCATCAAAGCGCGATGTTGGTGTGATGATCTGGCACACATCACTGACCTGAAAGCAAGCATGAGCGCATCACGCTGGGAACCTGGGGAGCGGCTTTTGAGAACAACCATGCTCTCCACCACGCCATAAAGGGGAAAGTGCCCCACTAGCTCCAGTTTGCTCCCTTGGGCTGTGCTCACAGAGCCAGGGAGGGTAGGTCCTCCTCCACCTTTGGCTGTCTGTCGCTCATGGTCCGTGCTGCCAGCCCTGCGCATCAGGAGCAAGGCGGTTGCGCCAGCTCTAAACATTTCTGTCCTAAACAAAGGTTAAATTGGTGCACGTGCACAAGGGCATACCTGACTTCAAAGATGTCTAGTGCAGTGGTGCGCGCCAAGATCAGGTTGGGGTTGGGTTCCAGCGCAGATGCTATGTGGGTAAAATATCCAGACACTGCAGCGGTTACTCCAGTGGGAGGGTGCACCTCCCTGTAAAAGCAGGTGTTCATCAGCGCCCAACGACCTCCATGCAACACAGTCACATCTCTCAACTTCAACTTACGACCATGAATAAAAGATTTATATAGTAAGATACAGTAAGAAAATTTTCTTTTCTTATTTGTGTGATAGATAGTTACAACTTTGCTGACCTCCTTGCTGTAGGTCTGCTAAAGGTGCGAGCGCAGGGCCTTAGGCTTAACTAGTATTTTCTTTGTCCTTTTTAGGTGTGTCAATGCCTACTCATTCAAGATGAACACTGCACTTTGAGCTTGCAGTCTTCCTAACACTTACCACACTTTCCCCTATTACTGGGTGTGCTGGCATCCAGGGTTGCCAAGTTACATTTGCCAACTATGGCACGCATCCTGCTATTGGAGTGCGACGATTCAGAGAAATGGAAAGGCCTGACCCTACCTTGTTTCCAGCAGCTACTTGGACGACCTGGAGATTTTTGGAAGGTCAGTGCTAGCCAAAGCTCCTGCTTGTGTGCATTAGTAACCCTGGGCAGTGCACAATATTACAAGCAAGCACCCTTCCTCCCAGGTGCTATCACTTCCTAAAGACGAGTTTCCGAGCTTGGACGATGTGCTGCAAGCGGACCTTGTGATTTTGGGTGGTGGAAAGTACAGTGCAAATGGAGAGGAGCCGTGGATAAAGAAGCTCCTGCAATGCCTGCCTGCTTGGGTGGCCACAGGTGCTGTATTGATTCATGCAGCTCAGCCAATTGGCGAACCAATGCCTAAACAGGCTGGGCTTACCTACATGGGACTCTCAAGAATTGGTTGCATTGGTCAATAACACCTGTTTGCATCTATTGTTGCTTGCTCAGAGCGTGTAGACCAGTCCATGTTTAGCTCCTCTGATTGCATGGTTTAAATCTGCTGTTTCGTTTTGATGTGGGCAGGTTAACCCATTGCATTGTGCTGCACTCTGCTACTATTGAATGCAAGTGCCTGGGACATACCTGTCCTCAATGAACAAAAGGAGTTCATTTGTGAAGTGGTCAACCGGTTTTGCTTCCAATATCATTCAATATCATTCACTGCTGCCATTCCTATGCTTCAGCCCCACGACCAGCCTTTGTGCCTGTGCTCCTATGGCAGACAGGCACCAAGCACATTGGCAGCTGCCTTGGACATCAGTGCTTGGCTAAAGCACTGGGAGGACAAGTTGGCTCAAATCCCTCAGGGAGGTGTGTAAGAAACAAGATTTCCTGAAGAGATGCATGTGTTATGCCTTGTTGGGGACACCTTGTGGGAACCAAATGGAGCAGGCAACTTCGACATGCATAGACTGTTGCGTATTTTAGTTTCTATTGCTGAAATTAGTGCTTTAGAGAGGTCCAAATCATCATTCAAATGCAAATGTGGAAGTTTTGTGTTCCTACATTGCCTCGGGACTGCTTCCCATTGGCAGACTTCCGTTATTTCACAGGCAGAACATACACACCTAAGATATGCTTGTGCCAAATGCCTCTGTTCCTGCTAGATTTGTCCTGAAGGTTGAAGATGTGCAGTGTGATGAATCGACAATGGCTTCCTGTGGGCTCTTGCAGGCGCTCCCCTTGCAGGTAAGCTTCAGGTTTTTTATGAGCCTTCCGCCAAAGCTCATTCATTCAATGCAATTTGCATACAATGTAGCAATTTAAAGCTAGTGTTCCATACACATGATGTACCTCAGTATTGGAGCGTTCTATTGATTTTCCTTTTCATGCAGTGCGGAGCTCATCTGAGGCCTTACAAGTTTGTGGAGAGCCATGGGGAGTGCGTCACCGCGCTGCCACCTGGTGCTAACTGCTTGGCAAAATCAGGTGTGAACTTACATTGTAGATTTCCTGATTGAATTTGAAAGGCGCCCATTGGCCTCTTGGGGTGACTAGTAGGGGAACCACTTAGGTGTGAAGACGAACACTGGGAAGAAAGCTGGCAATGTATGCCATTACTCAGAGGCAGGAGGGCCTGGAAGCTGCACACAGCTGCGTACAAGCAAAGCTCAAAGAGCCCCCCTATAGCTATATATAGAGCCCCCCTATAACCCCCTAGATCTGCTTTGCAACTGACATCACAGTGGACTCTTTTGCAACTTGAATTACGTAGTTATTGCTCAGGCCAGGGGGTTTCCGTCCTTACTCCTTGGGGCTGATCCTCTTAATAAAAAAGGCAGTAACAGAAATGAAGTCAAGGGCTACTTTAGATGTGAAGGACAAAGAATCCTATCAATCGCCTACTGATTATCCTGGGAAGAACTGGGAAACATTCATGGTTCCCATGCATATCCTTTCATTAGCACAAGCGCACACTTGAGCGCCATGATCATCCCTTAGTCAACAAGTGCCCTGCCTCCCCTCTCCACAGAAAGTTGGTTTTTTTTTGCAGGGATGTAAGCAGCGCCGGTTTGGGAGGTCTCCAAATATAAGATATTGTTTTGTAAAAAACGTCGAATTGACCTGGCAACAAGAGAAGCTAGACCAGGGGGGTTTGGGGAAGCCCAATTATCTCCCCAACTGCTCTCCAATGGACCTGTATGACCGTTGAACATTAAATGCCTCCATCCAAGGGCCCTGAATGAGACCAGGTTATCATTTAAGTGCCTGGCCAGCTGCAACCACCTGACCACCAAGCGTGCCACTGACTTGGTAAAATTGTATAGCAACCTGCGCTTGGCCAAGCGCACAGTCCGTAGAGCAGCAAGACAGCCCTGGTTTGTGCTCTCAATCTGAGGAGGAGGAGGAGGAGGAGGAGGAGGAGGAGGGGTCCAGCAGTGGGGGGACATTTCATGATGAAGGTTAGAGCGCTGCAGGAAGATGCTGAACTGCATTTACTTTGTAATTGGTGCAGAGATGCAGCAAAAACAAGTAGGGGAATGCCCCTGCAAGGTTAGCCAAGGTGTAACAATACATGTCCCTATCGATTGGCAAGCGCGGTATCCAAGACGGAGCTCTGTCTTTTTACAATTTGGTATCGGAGCGAAATTATCCAAGATGGAGCTCTGTCTTTTTACAATTTGGTATCGAATAGGGTGCCCAAAGCATCCTTGAGCGCCAGACCAGACCAGACCAGACCAGACGCGCTCGGGGCTTGGGTTCGACCCTCGCCGACCGACCCGCTTTGCCAATCCCGACCAGACCGAGACGCATCCCTTGGGCAAGGATGCAAGACCAAGACATAAGACCGACGCATCCCTTGGGCAAGGATGCATAAAGACCAACTCCCCGCTACGACCGGGAAGTCCGTACCTAGACAGAGGGGAATGTAACGATTCATATCCCTATCGATTGGCAAGCGCGGTATTCAAGACAGAGCTCTGTCTTTTCACACAAGGCGGTCATCGCTGAGAACGTTGCACACACTTTGGCTCCCTTCGTGAGGTAGGGACTTCAGCAATGACCGCCTTTCCTAACCTTGCAGAGTCCCTGTGGTGCTGTGGCTGCCAGGCCCCCCCGCAACATCAAAAGTGACGTATTTTTATTTGGCAATTTGTTCCCGACTTGAAATTCGCCCATTTTGTTCCCAAAACGGTAAAAAGATTATTGTTTACGTCTCTGATTATTGTGTTCATCTCGTTGATTTATCCACCTTCCCTGGGTCCCCTCTTGCAGAAACTGCAGCTGTAGAGATGTGGAGATTTGGAAGAAATGTTCTTGCTTTCCAGTTCCATCCAGGTGAGCACTTGCGTGTGCCTTGTGCGCATCCCTTTGTAGTGCTTGATGAAGCATGGAGGACCAAGGCAATTGACGTTTTGTGTAATTTGTTGTTTTTTAGTTCATGTAATTCAGCAGCCTGGTAGGCTATGAGAGCATCAGCTACTCTCAGCAAGCCCGTAGTGATGATGAAGTGGGATGAAGAAAACAATGTTCTGGGGCATAGGAGCCAAGACTACTGAAGTTCCAAGATGTGGCACATCTATTGAGGGTACAGACTTTAAAGAGAATGGTTTTATGGATTGCCTGGAGGCCATTCAGGCCATTCAAATCAATGTGTGTGATCTTGTGACAAAGATGTTTGCTCGCGTGAGGAGCAGCATGATCTGCCAAAATTGATAAGAGCATCAATTACCACAATATCAGTGGTATCGTTTCCTGCTGTGAGCAAATGTAATTCAGTTGCTCTACAGGCGCAGAGGAAATACCAGGGTTGGGTCATGCGTTCGTTTGCCCAGTTTGATGCGCGTATGATACAAACAACGAGCGTATTTAACGACAATGCGTCCGCACTCAGGGATCATTTTTGATGGTAGAGGTTTGGGTTTTGGGGGGCCTATGGGCCATCAACTGCCCCCCCTGCTACCTTTTACCACCACAATGCATAATCAAAAGTACATATACTTTCAAAGTGCCAAGAAAAGGGGGAAAAGTGTGTTCATGCCAAGATCATTGAGCTGAAAGACAAGTCTCATGTACCAGCATGCTGTGCGCACAAGTAATGCAAGCTCGTCCTGCTTCAGAAAGCACTTCCTGCACATTAATCAAGCTTGAGGGTAAGTGAAGTGCACAGCGGATGAAGCAGTCCTGGAGCCTGTCCTGGATGAGATGAGGGCCCGGGCTGGTTGAGGCAAGAGCCTGGATGCTCAGCAAGGCAGCAGCAGCGCAGCGCAGCTCCAGCTGGACAGCATGACATCAGCAACTGCACGCAACGCCTCGCCACCGCCAAGGAGTGCTCCGCTGAGCAAGGCTGAGCAGGAACACACGGGAAACGCCTGTGGGGGGAGTGGGGGGGCGCATTGTACTTGCGAAGGCATTTTATCAATGCGTAAAATGCGGTAAAATCCGCATGATTCAACCCTGGGAAATACGTTTCTGATCTTGATAACTTGTGCGCAAAAGGACCTTAATATGTTGTTAGTAGGGTTGGGTCATTCGGTTTTTACGTATTTTATCGCTTCTGGTTTTTAACGAATAATTCGCGTTTTTAAAAGTGGCATTCGCGCCAAATTTTACAGGTCTCACACCCATTGTGACCAATTTATACCCTTTTCTGCCTCATCGACCCTGGAAAGCTGAGTTTGTTCTTCAGTTCCATGTTTTGCAAATTTAATTTACGTTTCATTGTCATTTCCAGGCAATCCCGGCTGCCTCCCAACCTTCTGACACATCACATGATCATGCATGTTCCAGCAAAAGTGCTCCAACCTGCCATTCTGATTGCTGCAACTTTTCAAGCAGTCAGATTGAGTAGACTGTGCATAAGAGGGAGAGAGAGAGAGGTAGAGGGAGAGGGACCTAAACTAAACTGGTTGAAATTGCCAGGGAGAGGGCCCTCCTGGGCCCCAGAACTGAACGAAAAAGCGACCGAATTTTGATATTGTTGAATTATTTGCACTTTTTAAAGATAAAGTGACCAAATCACCCAACCCTAGTTGTTAGTGATCCTGACAACCTTGAGGTTAGTAGCAGCACCCTCAGGTTCAATTTGTATATACCAATTCACTTAATGAAGTTGATAATGTAACCAATGTAATATAACTAGGCGCAGTGCCAAGCCGCGGGCCTCACAGACAGATTCCGTAAGCAGGTGCAGGTGCATGTGTGCGCAAGCTTGGCTCAAAGACAGGTTTCTTAAGCAAGATGCAGGCAATCTTGAAGTCCCATGACCAGAAATAGGGACAGTTACAGGGGTTTGAGTGGCACACTGTCAGTGTCACTGATCCAGCGCGGATGAAGTGCAATTCTGGGACAAAGGATCAATGTTACCTAGTAAATACTGAAAGGCTCAAGTAATAATAAGTTCATATAACGTAGGTTCATGAGTGAACCTTCAACCGGTTATCCATCCGCCGTCCCGCGGAGCCCAGGTCCCAGACCTCTCCCGGAAGGCGTCAAAAACTTAATCATTCGTTTCCGTGGAATTCTCGCGGCGTCAGGGCGCAAGGCCATCCGGAGTGTGACCGAGATGTGTGGATAGGTGACGTATGCCTGGGGCCGCCGTGGTGCTTCGCCCGCGGCTTGGATTTGAGTTAGCATTATAATGATAAATGATGATGATTAGCTAAACCAAGTTCTGTGCAGGCTGAGTAGAGCACTAGAGCAAGCTACTAGAGATTTTTCATGTAATCTGCATTTGGAATGTCCCATACTGTCACATACTATGATGTATCGGACACGTATAATGGGCAATCACGCCGGTACAGAACATTCACTAGCAACTACATGAATCTACGTCTGTGTTGATACACCCGTGCATGTCTATTTTCTGCACCAGAGATGCATCAGCAGCTGGCACTAGAGAAGATCTTACCTGCTCTCATTGAGGCCAACCGTTTAAATTTATCTGAGCAAGAAGGTGAGCGCCTTGTGCAGCCCGTGTTGTAAGGTGTAGCAGGTAACTGGCCTTAATTCAATGTAGATAACATTGAGCTGGCACACTTTTGATTGTATGGATAAATCTTTGTCACTGCAGCCTCTAAGCTAGCTAGTGTCTTGTGCATACATGGGATCCATTCTGGCTTTGCTTTTGATCCATCTTCATGCCGCACAGAGAGTGTCCAAAGCTTGAAGAATGACGTGCCTGACGTCCCTGTCATGGCTGCTTTGCTTGCACACTTCCGCGACGCCGGCCTGCTTGCTCAACCAAGTGAGTTCGACAGAGATGTCGAGTTCAATACAATCTGTGTCTGTTTAACAACTCTGTACTAGCTGCAAGCACCAGCCTTATGCGCGTTTTACGCCATGGATGTGCTCTCTTTCATCTTGGCCCACATCCTTCTACCGTACAGGTGCTACCTCGGGCTCCCCTTCTCCAGCAGGCTGTCAAGACGATGTGCCGTCTGGGAAGTCTGTACGCCTGCAAGCAACGTCTTTGTCAGCTCAGTAATGAACGTCTTGAGACTAATTTAATCATTCCAAATGAGTTGTTGCGTGTTTGCATGTGTGCACGCCCACTTTGCAAAACAAATGTGTAGGGGTCGGCGCTGTTACATATAATGTTGCATACCGTACTAACCCTTCTTTTTCGCGCCCCTGAATTTCGCGAAGCCCTCCCAAAAATTAATAATTATTTTATAAATTTATTTAACTAACTTTGATGTTCGCGAGTACCCTCAAAAAAATTTAAAATTTGCGAAAGTTGCTGTTTTGGGGCCTGTTTTCACATCAATTCAG